>Ga0187848_10002094_pt1 | contig 16218 bp, 14 predicted proteins | sample June2016WEW_4_40_FD_132424 | JGI IMG/M metagenome (GOLD analysis project Ga0187848, IMG submission 132424) | Peatland microbial communities from SPRUCE experiment site at the Marcell Experimental Forest, Minnesota, USA - June2016WEW_4_40 | ecosystem: Environmental > Terrestrial > Soil >... | reverse complement strand
GAACTTCACATTCGCCAGGTCCAGGTGGACCAACACGGTTACCGTTGCCATGCCGCCCGAGCCTTTCGAGAACTGGGTGTCCATCGTGACAGGCAGATCGCTCGTCTCCGAGCGCGAATATATGGCGTCTTCGATCTCCCGTTTGGCGGCGGCCGCCGCGTCCTCGATGTGCGTGGGCGCGTAGTAGCCGCGGCGCGCTTCGATAGAGTAGCCGCCTTTCGATTCGATCGCCACCTTCAGCCCGTGAAAACTCCCGTCGAGCTTCAAATCCTGCGGTTGGAAGCCCAGCAGGTAGTAGAGCTCCGGGGCCGTTGCGGTGCGGCGGAAGCCTTCGTCCAGGTCGTTGTTGTTATGGAAATAGACACCCCCGGTATCTGCCGCGATTTCCGTTAACAGGGCCTCCTGCAACGCTTGGCTTTGAAGCGTGAGGTTTTGCTTGACCTGCTCGACAACCGCGGGCGGCATGGTGATGGGGGATGCAGCGTCTATCACCATGCGGGAGGCGTCAATATTGGTTGTATAAAGACCCTTTGCGTTGAGGACGTTGATGACCACGTTAGCGCGCAAGGCGCGCTCGATCACATCGTACTCGTCCGGCTGCTGTTCGGCCAAGGAGAGGAATCCCGGCGACACCAGCACCAGCACTCGCTCGCCGGTCGTCGTCGACATGCGCCGCACCGCGTCTTTGAGCGTCGCCAGCGCAACCTGAGTCTCCTGCTGCCCCGCGATCAAAACCCGCCGCGCTTCCATCTTCGCAAGCACGGCCGGGTCCTTCGGGTGAAGGCAGGCAATAACCTCGGCAATCGCTGCGTCAAGAGCCTGCGCATCATCCTTGTTGAGAATGAAGTCGGCTTGGTAGTAGCTAATGTCAGGACACTGTTGGCCGATGGAACGGGCGATGGGGTGGGGCGCCAGGCGCGCCAGGCCGTTGCGGATCTGTTCGCGGTCATCGGTGAAATCCAGGTTGCCTCGGCCCGAAGTAGTGAGGATGGCTGCGCGATCGGCAGGCTGCAACTGGGTTTCGATGTGACGCTCCGCGGCAGCGCGCACGTTTATCAGGTCGGCGACTTCCAGATGTATGTCGTCGAAAAGATACCCGATAAAGCGCTGCGGTGTGGCAACCGGGGTGGCCGCGGCCCGCACAGCTTCTCCCGAAGTTCGCTGCTGCTTTGCCGCCTGCGCCTGCGCGCTGCCCGGCCTTTCCACCGTGAACCGGTCGATCTCCTGTAGCTTTCCTTTGTCGAACAGGCGGAAGGACTCTTTGGTAAGGCCGTCAACGACATTCCCCTGCTTGTCGCGAACCACTACCGGCACCATCACCAGGTTGACGCGACTTGTGAAGGTGGCATGTTCCTCGCGGGCGGCGACCGCAGGCTGGTTTTGCGGCGTTGCCGAGACGGCCGGTTCCTGGCGGGCGGCCGGAGGCGGCGCTGCGACGACCGGGGGCGGGCCTACCGCGGCCAAATTTGTTCCCGCGGCGGGGCGCTCAGAGGTTTCACCCAGCTCAGTTACGGCGCCGACTCCCAGCGTCTCCCAGAACATCCGGAGACCGCGGCCGAGGTGCAGGCTGTCTCCTGGAACGCGGAACACACCGAAACGCGGTGCAGACTTGTCGATGTCAAATCCGGTGGTTTCGATGTGGCGTTCGTCTTCGGACAATCCTCCTGGTGGGCCGGACCCAGGGAGCACGTGCTTCTCGAAACGCGGGCCGACCAGCCGGGCTTGGAACGTAATACGTTTGCCATCAAAAGTCGCGGAGGAAAACTCCAGGCTGACAACAAAGCCTTCTGTCGGCTCGTAGTACTGCTCCAGGCCCCGAATGCGGCCGGACACAGTGGCGCCTTTCGGAATGCTAACTCCGGAGGCATGGACGGGGCGACTGAGCCGCGCCACAATCCGGTCGCCGACAGCAGATGCTTCGAACGTGATCGGAGTCCCGAGGTTCAAGTCCAGGGAGATCCCTCCGGGGAGTTCGCTCACTTCCGTTTTCTCCTTTGGAATCGGCGCGGCTTCATACTCCGAGTCGAAAGAAACGGACGAGTGGCTGGTATATTGCCGGCAGGCCGTGTAGTGAGTGACGTTGCGGAACTCTTCACCTTCCAGATCGGTGACGGTCAGCGTGTCGTGTTGCGGCAGCAGGAAATCGCCCAAGCCGACGCGTGTTCGTCCATAGCGAATGGCCTCGGAGGACGCCGCCAGCGGAGCCGGAATCTCCTCGTCTTGTATCTCCAGCGTCATGACGTCCAATGCGGCTGGGTCAACACAGATCGATCCCGTATAGGCTGAGTTGATTTCGCGATCACGCACTTTAAACATGTGAGTACTGGAGGATAGCGGCACTCGGAAAGTGAACCGGGATCCACTCCTGCCCCCCACTCGGCATTCCCCGGCAGAAGTAAAAGCAGGTGCGGAGGGACCGAAGAGATTGCCGATCCAGCCGCCGAAGCCGCCGGTAGCAATGGCGCCTCCTTGTGGAGGCAGCTCTTCAAATAGGTCCATGTCGAAGTGTTCTGACCCGGGCCAGGCAAACATCTCGTTGCCCCCGATGTATGCCACTTCGAGGTGAATCCGGTCGCGAACCAGAAGGTTTTTCTTGCCGGCGGCGTGGACCGACCGCTCGATGGTTTCCAGGCAGGTGTAATCCGGAAGGAGCTTGATGTTGTCCGCCATCCGCTGCCGCACCCGTTGAACCAAGTCCCGTTCGGGATTCGGTCGCGACTCTTGCCCGGCAGATGCGGAGAACACCAGAACTAGACACAGCACGAGACATGCGCGCGCCATTTCTACTCCGTTCCGAAGCCTGAATCAGGGTAACACTGTGCCCGAAAGCCGGCAATGCTGGTTTCATGCTGGTTTCATGTGCCCCCCGAAGGTTAAAGCGGCAGAGATTCCGCGCCAAGGGTGACCGCTTTGGCAGTTTGGCAGTTTACCGCGGCAGCGGAAAGCCCGGCTTCGCGGGTCGCGACTGGTCCCGTGGTGCCCGCGCCTTTTCTGGCCGGCAGGCGCGGCGCGGTACAATCCTGGTTGACATGCCGTTCCCGATCCACCGTCTGCGCCGTCTGCGGGCCACCGAAGCACTGCGCGGGCTGGTCCGCGAAACGCACTTGCATCCGGGCCAATTCATCCTTCCTTTGTTTGTCTGCCCGGGCGAAGGCGTTCGCCGCGAGATCGGCGCCATGCCGGGTAACTTCCAGCTCTCGATCGACGAGCTGGTGAAGGAGTGCGCCGAAGTCCAGTCGCTGGGCATAGGAGGCGTGATCCTCTTTGGCCTGCCGGAAGCCAAGGACGAGCAGGCCTCCGGCGCGTATGACGATCAGGGCATCGTGCAGCGGGCCATCCGCGCCATCCGCGGCGAGACGCCGCGCCTGCTGGTGGTGACCGACGTCTGCAACTGCGAGTACACCAGCCACGGCCACTGCGGCTTCGTCAAGGATGGCGATGTCGACAACGACACCACCCTCGATTGGCTGGCCAAGTCCGCCGTTTCGCACGCCCGCGCCGGCGCCGATATGGTGGCGCCCTCCGACATGATGGATGGGCGCGTGGCCGCCATCCGCCGCGCGCTCGACGCCGCCAGCCTGGAGAAGATTCCCATCCTTTCCTACGCCGCCAAGTTCGCTTCGGTTTTTTACGGTCCGTTTCGCGAGGCCGCCGATTCGGCGCCGCAATTCGGCGACCGCCGCAGCTACCAGATGGACCCGGCCAACGGCCGCGAGGCCATGCGCGAAATCGCGCTCGATCTGGAAGAGGGCGCCGACATTATTATGGTGAAGCCCGCCATGCCCTATCTCGATCTCATCGCCGAGGCCCGCCGCCGTTTCGATGTGCCCATCGCGGCTTACCAGGTGAGCGGAGAGTATTCGATGATTGTGGCCGCGGCGCGCAACGGCTGGCTGGATCACGATCGCGCCATGATGGAATCTCTTACCGCCATCGCCCGCGCCGGCGCCGGCATCATTCTCACCTACTTCGCCAAACCCGCCGCGCGCCTGTTGGGCTGACGGACCCGGACACCTTGCTATACCGCTTCCAGGGATGCGCCGCCCCGCCGATGATAGAATGTATGCCAATTACGATGCCCGAACACCAGCGTCCGCCGGCCGAGGTCCTTCTCGATCAGGTCCCGGCTTGCCACTGGATCGTGAACCAGCAGGGTGTGTTCGAGCAGGTCTATGGCGACACCATGCCGGTGTTCGGCAAGCCGCCTCAGGAGGTGGTTGGCCAGCCCGCCGCCAGCGTGCTGGATCCCGCGGCCCTGCCAGTTTGGCAGGAACGGTTCAGGCGCGCATTCTCCGGCGAGTCGCTGACACTCCGCGAGCGGCGCGGCGGCCGCATTTGGTTCGTTGCGGTTTTTCCGCTTCGGCTGAGGGCCGGCACGTCGCACGCCGGTTGCGTGATGCAGGAAATCACCGACTTCATCAGTGCCGATCGGGAGCTGCGCCGCACCGTGCTGGCGGCAATCAAAGCGCAGGAGTCTCAGCGCGCCAGGTCCGCCCAGTTTCTGCATAACGTGGTCGGCCAGAACCTGGCCGCGCTGGGTCTCCAGCTCGACCTGGTCCGCATGGACCTCGACGGCAACCCCGCCGTCGTCCGTGAGCACCTGGCTGAGATTCAGACGCTGCTTGAATCCATCATGGAGCAGGTCCGCAACTTCAGCTATGAGCTGAACCCCTCCGCGGTGGAGCGCGTCGGCCTGCGTTCGGCGCTCGACCGTCTGGGTGCCCGCATCCGAGAGCGGTTCCAGGGCAGCGTGCGCATCAGCGTGGACTCTTCCGTATGCCCCCCGCCGAAAACCGCTCTGGCGCTCTACCGGATCGCCGAGGAAGCCGCAGAAAACTCGGCGCACCACGCCGGTTGCTCTTTGATCGAAATCGCGGTACAGTCCGCAGGTAGCGGCGCTTGGATGGAGGTCCGCGACAATGGGCGGGGCTTCGATCCGGCGGATTTGCAGGAGATGGGAAGAGGATTGGGGCTGCTCAGCATGGAGCATCATGCCGCCGAGGCGGGTCTGAGTCTGTCGATTTCGAGCACCCGCCATTCCGGAACCATCGTGCGGGCGGCTGTTCCGGCACCAGAGGGAGGACAAACGTGCTAGATATTGTTCTCGTCGACGATCACAAGTTGGTGCGCGATGGTGTCAGGGGCATCCTTGAGCGGGGCACCGAGTTCCGCGTCGTCGGCGAAGCCGAAAGCGGCGCCGACGCCGTGAATCTTTGCAAGAGAACCCAACCCCACATCGCTTTGGTGGATATCGGCCTGCCGGGCATGAACGGCATCGAGGCCACCACCGAGCTGCTGCGCCACTGCCCTGCGGTGAAGGTCATCATCCTTTCCATGTATGACGACGAGAACTCCGTCGTCAGCGCCATCCGCAGCGGCGCCCGCGCTTTCGTTCTCAAGAAGGCGTCCTCCACCGAATTGCTCGACGCGCTGCGCACGGTGGCCCGCGGCGGCTCTTACCTCAGCTCGCAGGTCTCCGACCGCCTGCTGGCCCGGATTCAGCGCGGCGATCTGGATGTCCACGACCGCAGCCCGCTCGAATCCCTCTCGCCACGCGAGTTGCAGGTGCTGCGCCTGGTGGCCGAGGGCAAAACCAGCAAGGATATCGCCGTTCTGCTCGACCTCGGCCTGCAAACCGTCCGCAGCTATCGCAAGACCATGATGAAGAAGCTCGGCGTCAGCAACGTCGCCGGCCTCACCCAGCTCGCGCTAGCCGCCGGCCTGGCTCACTGGAACACCAACGATCCAAACGCCCAGAGCTGAAATGGGTAGGGCACGCCGCCCTCAGCCGCATCGAACGCGAAAACGGCCTGCGCTAGCCGGCCATATCCCGAGCTTCGGCTACAGAAATCCTGAGAGTCTCGGCACCCCGCGGCAACGTACTAGTTACAATGCTCTGGTTGTTCCATTCCCGCATCCGGCATCCTCTCTATCCTTCCGTGAGGGCCACGCCGGCGGCATCGTCCTTCGGGCACCCCATGGCCTTAGCCGGAACGTTTCAGCAGCTTGCCCACGCCGGCCTGCGCCGCGTGGAACCGCGCCGCGCGGTTTTTGTGCTGCAGAACGAAGGCGATCCTCTGCTGAATGACGCGCAGCGCGATGAGCTGTGGGAGTTGTTCCAGGTGCCCGTCTACGTGCTGGTGCTGGATCGCAATCGAAGAGTCTGCGCGTACGAATGCGAGGCGCACCAGGGGCTGCACCTGCCGCTCGACATCGGCCCTCGCCGGATTCCGCCGGGAGTCGAGACCTCGCCTTGCGGCTGCGGCCGTCCCGGTCCGCGCCTGCGCTATCCCCACGCGCCCCACACAGGTTTGGTCGGGTCGCGTTGAACACCGCCGCCCGGGCCGCGCGCCGCGAAGACTATTTGAAGCCGCGGAGAAACTGCGGATCTCTCCAATCCCACACGCGGCTAGTGTCGCTATCCACGTTGACTGGGAGAACACTCCATTGGTTGGCTGCCCTGGAGGTCGCGCCGCGGCTATGCACAAACACGCCGAAGGCCGCCAGCGCGAGAAACACGCAGGCAGCCGCGGTTCTTGCCGGCCCCCGCATCTTCCGCCAATCGAGAATCGCCGGAATCAGGAACAACAGGAACAGGTGTCCCATGTCGGAATAATACCGAGGACCAAAACAATGTCCCGGCCAGATGGACGCGATCACAGCCGCGTGCAGACAGAGAATCGCGACCAGGTAAGGAACCAGCGGGAAGCACCAACGGCGGCGCCACGCAATCACCATGCCGGCGATCGACACCACAAAGACCGGCGTGAAGATCAGCAGACCACGATTGGGACTGACCAGGTTCATCGCTATCCCCAGCACTTCCGGATAGCGCGGGCGCAGCCCCGTGACGTAGAAGGGAATGAAGCTATGCCGCACCGTCACTTGGTATGCGAAAAAAACTGCTGCCACCGGTGCGGCACACAGTACGAACCGCAGCAGGTAGCGCCGATAATGGACCGCTACGTAGACGGTCAAGACTATCGCCGAAACCGCGTTTGACGGCCGGACCGTGAACGCCAGCGCCAGCGGAATGGCGGCGTACGGAAGGCGCGCCGGCGCCTCACGCGCCAGCAGCACCAGGTACAGCGCCGCGCTGAGCAGCATCACGCTCAGGCCATGCTGGGAGAGGTTGCGGCTGGCCATCGACCATTCCGACGTCCCGAACGCGAACAGCAGCGCCAGCCAGATGGCCTGGCGCGAGGGAAGAAAGAGCTTGGCGATTCGATACTCGAGCCAGACCGTAATTGCGCCAAAGGTGCTGGCACACCAAAGCTCCGCCAGCGGGTGCCCCTCCACAAAATCTCCCGCGAAGAATGCGGCAACCGGGGGCAGCGAGAACACAGAGCCGGCGTGCCGAACCCACGGTCCCACAGCCGCCGCCAGAAGCTTGAGGAGAGCGATCAATGGCAAAGCGAAGAAAGAAACCGCCACTGGAAACCAGTTGTACCAATGCCCGTTGCGGCATCCGCCAGGCCCGGGGTCGCTCATGGGCCGTCCACTCGCCGGAACGCATTCCAAGCCATACCTGCCGACAGCCGGTACGCCGGACTGATACTGATCCACGTTGGTGGTGCCGTGGGCCAGAATATTGAGCGCAGTCGGCACCGTCCAATAAGAATCGTAGGAGGTGAACGGCGGACAGATGCTGTAGACGATCCAGGTGCCCAGGAACAGGCCCACGCCGCCGCTCTTCCAGTTGACCCTCATCTTCGGAACACTCCAGCCTAGCAGTTGGTTTCGGCATCGGAAGCGCCCGGCGGGCGGTCCGCAGCCGGCCGGGCCCGGCTCCAGCCTTCCCAAACATTTCCTTTCGCTGTTGTTTCGAAGGCGCTTTCGGTGTATGGTAGAGAAGAAAAGGCGAAGCCGGGCGCGGTGGCAGGCGGGCTTTCCTCGACCCGCCGCTCTCGATTAACTGCTGCGCCAAATCGAAAGCCTATGAGCCTGTCGCTTGCGTTTCCCGAGTTTTCCCGTCAATTGTCGCTGGAATCGAAGCAGTCGCTGGACGCGGTGGTCTCGCGTTTCCAGGCGGCGCATGCCGATCCCGAATCGCCCGTGCGCGCCATCCACCACCAGCCGGCCGCCGAGGGCGTTTACGCCAACCTGCCCGCGGCCATCCATCCCGCGCTGCGCCAGGCGCTCGAAGCGCGCGGCATCGCGCGCCTTTATTCGCACCAGGCGGAGGCCTTCGCCGCGCTCGAAGCCGGCAAAAACGTGGTGGTGGTGACGCCCACTGCCAGCGGCAAGACGCTCTGCTACAACCTGCCTGTGACCAACTCGCTCCTCGCCGATGACGGCGCCCGCGCCATGTACCTGTTCCCGACCAAGGCTCTGGCGGAAGATCAGTTGCACGAATTCCAGGGCGCGGTGGACGCGATGGGCGCGCCGATCCGCGCCTTCACCTATGACGGCGACACGCCGCAGGACGCGCGCAAAGCCATCCGCCAGCGGGCCAACGTGGTGCTCACCAATCCGGACATGCTGCACTCCGGCATCCTACCGCACCACACCAAGTGGGCCCGCTATTTCGAAAACCTGCGCTATATCGTGATCGACGAGCTGCACTATTACCGCGGCGTGTACGGCAGTCATCTGGCCAACGTACTGCGGCGGCTGAAGCGCATCACGGAATTTTACGGCTCGCATCCGCAATTCGTCTGCTGTTCGGCCACCATCGCCAACCCGCGCGAACTGGCCGAAGCGCTCACCGGCGAGCGGTTCGAGTTGGTGGAGCGCAACGGCGCGCCGCGCGGCGAGAAGTATTTCGTCTTCTACAACCCGCCAGTGGTCAACCGCCAGCTCGGCATACGCCGCAGTTACATACACGAAGCGCGTCGGGTGGCGATGGAATTCATCGAAAGAAAACTATTGACGCTGGTTTTCGCCAACAATCGCCTGGCCACCGAAGTGTTAGTAACTTATTTGAAGGACGCGTGCGACCGCGGGCCGGTGCCTTCGGAAACGGTGCGCGGGTATCGGAGCGGCTACCTGCCGCGGGAGCGCCGCGAGATCGAGCGCAAGCTGCGCGATGGCGAGATCCGCGCCGTGGTGGCCACCAATGCGCTCGAACTGGGCATCGATATCGGTGCGCTCGATGCGGTGGTGATGGCCGGCTACCCCGGAACCATCGCTTCGAGCTGGCAGCGCGCGGGCCGCGCGGGCCGGCGCCAGGGCACTTCCGCGGCCGTACTGGTGGCCTCCAGCGCGCCGCTCGATCAATACATCGTCGAGCACCCGGATTACTTTTTCGGCCGCTCGCCGGAGCACGCCTATATCAATCCGGACAACCTGGAGATCCTCATCGCTCACTTGAAATGCGCGGCCTTCGAGCTGCCGATTCGCGATGGAGAGACTTACGGCCAGCACTCGACGGCTGAGGTTTGCGCTTTCCTCGAGGAAGCCGGTTTCCTGCACCACTCGGCCGGAGCGTGGCACTGGACATCGGACACTTACCCGGCCGACGCCACCAGCCTGCGCTCAATTTCGAGCGATAACTTCGTGGTGGTCGATATCACGGGCGAGGCGGAAGTGATTGCCGAAGTCTCTTTCACCACCGCTCTCACTACGCTGCACGAGAAAGCCATCTATCTGCACGAAGCCCGCCAGTATCATGTGGAGCGCTTCGATTACGACGAGCGCAAAGCTTATGTGAAGCGCGTGGAGAGTGACTACTACACCGACGCCATCGACTATACGCAAGTGAAGGTGCTCGAAGAATACGAAGGCGAAGCTCTGGCCGGCGCGCGCCGCGTGCACGGCGATGTGCGTGTCAACCGGCAGATCGTCGGCTTCAAGAAGATTAAGTTTTACACCAATGAAAACGTGGGTGCGGGCAAGCTCTCCATGCCGGAGCAGGAAATGCACAGCACGGCATTCTGGCTGCATTTCCCCGCTGCCTTTCTGGCGCGATTGGGAGAGTTTACGCCGGCCGAGAAGCAGAGCGGCATCTCGGGGTTGGGCAACGCGCTGCGCACTGTGGCCGCGCTGCTGCTGATGTGCGACCCGCACGACCTGGGCGTGGCGCTGAGCGAGGAAGACTCGGCCGGCCTCGCCGTGTTCGAGCCCAACCTGTATCTCTACGACGCGTACCCCGGCGGCATCGGCCAAAGCGCGCCGCTCTATCGTTTGGCGCCGCGCCTGTTGTCGCAGACCGCAGAACTGATCGCCGCCTGCCCGTGCGACGCCGGTTGCCCATCGTGCGTCGGCCCACCCGGCGAAACCGGCGAACGGGGCAAGCAGGTGGCAGGCAGGATTTTGGCCGAATTAGTGGCGAGTCAGTCGGGCTGACGCCGCGCGGGTCTTGCGCTCTGGATCCGGTCGGAACGGTTGACCTCTCGCATCTCGAATGTTATACGATTTGTATAACGATGCGGTTTGAGTGGGACGTCGAAAAGAACCGGGTCAACCAGCGGAAGCACGACGGCATCTCATTCGAGAGCGCAGCATTGGTTTTTAACGACCGTTCACGTGTGTCGCATGGAGTATGCAAATGGTGAAGAAGAGATCATCCGCATCATCTCGGCCCGAGAAGCTAATCAGCGTGAGCGCCGAATCTATATTCAGCAAGCCGGTGAGTAAAAGGCAAAAGGCCGTCCTGTCCCGGATTGCGAAGCGGCAGGCGGTCGGAGACGATTCCGGGCTCGACTATTCGGACATCCCTAGCCTGACCGACGAGCAATTGGCGCGATTCCGCCGCACGCCAAAGGTACTTGTGGCCGCTCGCCTTGACCGCGAAGTCTACGACTGGCTGATGCAGTATGGCGAGGGCTATTCGACCCGGATTAACAGCATCTTGCGTACGGTAATGGAGCGGGCTCGATAGCTCGCGAAGACACCGCCGCTACGCGCTTCGCCCAGGCCCGCGGTCCGGACCGCGCCCTACGGCTTCGCCGGCTTCAATAGCCCGATCATGTTCCCGTCCGGATCTGTAAACCATGCGAACGTGCCAGCCGGAATCTTGATCGGCGCGACCAGCGTCTTGCCGCCCAATTCGGCGGCTTTGTCGAGCGCAGCCTGCACGTCCTCGACGTCCACGTAGAACATTGTGTAATGCTCCGGCTCGTGGCCGAGCGAGGTGATGTGACCCGAGATGCCCTGCGGACTCCCGGTCTCGATGTTCGACGCGGGGCCGGCGGCCGTTATCTGCCAGCCGAACAGCTTCGCATAGAAATCGCCGGTCCTGGCACGGTCGCGGCATCCGATCTCAAAATGAATAACTGGCCGTCCCATTGACTTCTCCCCCTTTTGACCGAGTAATTGCGGCGCAGCGGCCGCCAACAAGAGCGCCAAGCGGCGCGTAAGCGTGTCTTTTGATGGAACGCGGTGCATTTTATTCGCTCCGCTACCGTATCCTCTCAGCTAAGATCATTCCGTTTGTCTTCGAACTTGAAATGAAAGGGGCCGTTGTGGCTGGTGCCGGTTGCTTCGAACTTCCCCGAAGCCAATCCTTCCAACAGAGTTGCGGCGGCCTCCTGGCGATCCGCCGGCATGGCTTGCAGCGCCCAGAAAAGCTCCATCTGCGCGCGTGTCCAGTCCGACACCTGCTCCGTTTTGGGCTGACTAATCGCCGCGCCCTGGACGAACTCCCTGCGCACTCGCTCCAGGTCGATGCCGTGCGCTTTCAGACACGCTGCCTCTGGTCCGTTCGCTCGCAACAAGCCCACCAGCAAGTGCGTTCCCTCGATTGACTTGTGCTCAAGCCGCGCGGATTCCTCCGCCGCGTATGCCAAGGCGTGTTTCGCCGCATCGCTCACCGGTATGTCGACGTGCGTGGCGATCTTTTGCGTAGTCTCGGGGAAAAGTGCCTCCACCTCTGCGGACAGCTTGGCAAGCTCCTCGGAGCTCGCGGGCAGCATAAGAAACTCCCCGGAAACAGAGGGCAGCAGGCGGCTCATCAGGTCCTTGTCCGCCCGGAGGATCCCGAGCAGCAGGCACCGCGTGTCGATCTCTGCGATGCCGTGATGCGATGCTGCGGAGCGCGCGAAGAAGATCGCGCGGCGCGCTTTCTCCGTGTAGCGCTCGAACATCTTCACAGGATACTACTGCGGCGATGCGGCGGCAGCAGCATGAGGACCTCGGGGACGAGGTGCGACCCGCTGGTCTGGTGTGCCGGGCCGGGCATGCCCGGCCCCTACGTAGGGCGGGTAGGCGCGAGGCATGCCTCGCCCACGCGCTGCGCCGATCAATCATCATCGTAATTGCGAAGCGGGCTGCCTAATTGCCGATATTCACTACTTCGAAATGGAAGCGGTGCGGCGGCAGCAGCATGAGGGCTTCGGGGACCAAATGCGACCAGGTGCGGTAGGCGGTATCGGCAACGGTGGAGTTCAGGTAAAGCAGGAACTGGTTGGAGAAGCAACCGATGGGCGGCGGCTGGCGGAAAGTGAGCCGCAGACCCACCGCGCGCTCCAGCGGCACGCCCGGCGTGGCGACGTGCTTTTCCTCGAGCAGGGTGACGAAACTGGAGCGGCTGGCGTGCGGCCACACGTCGGGATGCAGCAATTGGCGCAGCCCGTCGGCGCCCTCGAAGGTGATCTCGCACTGGCGGATCCATTCCAGAATGGAATCGCCCCATTGCCATTGCATGCGCAGCCCTTTGTACCGTTCGGCCAGTTCCACGGCCAGCTCGAACCTGCGGCGCTCCAGGACCTCCTCGGTGGCATCGCTCACCGCCAGCATGTCTTCAGCTTCCGGCATTACCGAGGCGAGATCGGGCACATCCCGGGCTGGTGCATAGTCCGCCAGCGAATTGAGCAGCAGCGGCGGGAGCTCGTGAGTTCCACTGCCCGGAATGTCGATATACCGCGCGTCGCTCATCGCTAGCCTCCCCTACTACATATCGACGTAATACCAGGGTGCCTTTGTTTCATAATGCACGCAAGCTGGTCGAAAGTGAACTAAAAAGTCTTAATGCGGGTTATGGCGCTGGGTGATGGGACGCTCAGTACACGCCTCCACCAACGCTCTTCCGCCCCGTTCCGGGGCTGTGACGTGAGGAGCGATTCCACACGGCTCACGCCGTGGGCTATTTTCTGACGCCCTCCGGGCTGGAAACGCGGCGCTATGTCCTGCACGCCATCTCGCGCATGCGGGTACGTTTGCCGACTGCGGGCGCGGAACTCCCGTGATATGATGCGGGGCGGGATGATGGATTTCTGCATTGGGCTCGACCTGGGCGGCACCAACCTGCGCGCCGCCGCCATCGACCAATCCGGCAAGATGCTCGACAAAATCGCCGGCGCCACCAAATACACCGAAGGGCGGGAGGCGGTGCTGGACGAGATGGTGACCGCCATTGCCACCCTGCGCGACCGGCATGGCGCCGCCGGCTTCCGCGGCATCGGTGTCGGAGCGCCAGGCTTTATCCGCATCCAGGAGGGCTTCCTCACCAATTCGAATAATCTGCCCTACCTCGAGAATTTTCCGCTGCGCGACGAGATCAGCCGCCGGCTGGATGCGCGGGTGATTCTGGAAAACGACGCCAAGGCCGCCGCGCTGGGAGAAAAGTGGATGGGCGCCGGGCGCGGCGTGGATGACCTGGTGCTGCTGACGCTCGGCACCGGCATCGGCGGCGCCATTATTTCCGGCGGGCGGTTGATTCGCGGATACGTCGGCATGGCGGGTGAACTCGGGCACTGCACGGTGGTCCCCAACGGCAATCCGTGCGGCTGCGGCAACCAGGGGTGCCTGGAAAAACACGCGTCGGCCACCGCCGTCAGCGCCATGGCGCGGCTGATGCACTTGGGCGATGCGCTTTCCTCCAAAGATGTGTACGAGCTGGCGCGGCAGCCCGGCGAGGCCGGCGACAAGGCGCGCGATATCTGGCGCGTGGTGGGTGAGGCACTGGGCATCGCGCTGGCCACGTTGGTCAACACTTTCAACTTTCCCCTATATCTGCTGAGCGGAGGCATGCTGCCGGCCTGGGAGTTCTTTGCCCCGCATATGCTGCGCACCGTCGAGCGGCGCTCCTACACCTACCGCGCCAACCAGACGGGGACCCGGATCGCGCAGGCCGCCCTGGGCAACGAGGCGGGTCTGTACGGCGCGGCCTACCTCCCCTGGCTGGAAGGATAGCGGCGCTTCAAGATTCGCCGCTTGGGGACGAAGAGTCTTGTGAAAGGCAGCGCCCGTGACCAACAGCAGCGGACAAGTGATGGCGCGGCCGACCGTTCCGGTGATCGGTCTGGATGCGAGCGAGCTGCATTGGGTGCGAGCGCTGATCTCGCTGCTTCGCCACCCGGATCCGGCTGTACCGGAGCTTACCCGGCGTGCCCTCGAGTATTTGAGCGACTCAGCGGCATCGAGAAACGCGCCCAGCGTGCCGGAAGCGCCACCGCTGGACAACACAGCCTGACGTGGCGCAAGCTGTCAAGCTTGCCGAGCCGAGAGTCATCTCGGCTTTTCTTGCCCGCAGGCCTCACGCCTTCCGGAAAAATGGGATACCGTCGCGCGATTCGGCTTCCGCCACCCGGTCGCCGATGGCCACACGGTCTCCCTCGACGCGCACGGTGAGACGGCCGCCGCCATCGAGCGCCACAATCGCCGTCTGGTAGGGAGCATCGGCCGCGAACGCTTCCGGCGCCGACCAGATCACGGTCTCGGTGTATACGGTTCCGCTTCTCATACCGCACCCAGGATGCTGACCACGCAAGTGGCGCCGGATCCGCCCAGGTTTTCCGCCAAGCCGAGCGAATGCCGCTCGATCTGCCGCTGGCCGGCTTCGCCGCGAATCTGCAACACGAGATCGCAGATCTGCGCCGCGCCGGTGGCGCCCACCGGATGGCCCTTCGCTTTCAGTCCGCCGCTGGTGTTCACCGGCCGCGCGCCGGCGAGCGCCGTACAGCCGGCAAATGCGTATGGCCCGCCTTGCCCCTTTTCGACGAACCCCAGGTCTTCGGTGGCGACGATCTCGGCGATGGTGAAGCAGTCGTGCAGTTCCGCAAACTCGATCTCCCGCGGCGTCACGCCCGCCATCCGGTAGGCTTGTTCGCCGGCGCGCCGCACGGCCGGAAAGGTGGTGATGTCGGCCTTTTGATCGAGCGCCACGTAATCCGAACACTGCGCGATGCCAAGCACGCGCACCGGTTTCGACGTGAATTCGCGCGCCCGTTCGAGCGGCGCCAGCAGCACCGCCGCGGCGCCATCGGACACTAGCGAGCAATCGTACAGGTTGAGCGGCTCGGCAATCGGCTTCGAGTTCATCGCCTGTTCGAGCGTGATTACCTTGCGCATGTGCGCGTCGGGATTGAGCGCGCCCGCCGCGTGGTTCTTCACCGCCACCATGGACAGGTGTTCTCTCTTGGTGCCGAACTGGTGCATGTGGCGCCGGGCAATCATCGCGAATAGCGAAGCGAAGGTCGATCCCACCTTCATCTCGCCCGAACAGTCACCGGCGCCGGCCAGAATCTGGCTGACGCGCGCGGTGGGCTGCGAGGTCATCTTCTCCACGCCCACCACCATCACCAGGTCATAAACGCCTGCCGCGACCTCGGTCCAGGCGTGGAAGAAAGCGGAGCCGCTGGAGGCACAGGCCGCCTCAATCCGCGTCGCGGGCACGCCGAGGATTCCCAGCGCCGTGGACACATAGGGCGCCAGGTGGTTCTGCCCCACGAACGACGGTCCCGCGAAATTCCCCAAATAAAACGACTGCACCAGCGCGGGCGTCGCGTTCGCGTTGCGCAGGCACTTCTCGCCGGCCTCCACCGCCAGGCTGCGCAGGTCGCGGTCCGCGAAAGCGCCAAACGCCGTCTTGCCGATCCCCACCACCGCAACGGGTCTCATCTCAATCACAAGCTTACAACCAAGCGGGCGGGTAATGCTTTTCACGATAAATGGCACAGATTTTCACGCTATTTGTCACAAACCGGTGCGAGGGCCAGTTCTTCTGGCGGGCTTTCACTAGAGACACAACTAGCGTGCCGCTTGCGCAGCACGCTAGTTTTGTCCCGAAATCCCTGTCAGCCCCTCACAACTTACGGTGCCACTGTTTACGTCCGGACAGAGGAAATGGCCGGCTCAGAAACAACTGAAACTGTGGTCCAGTGAGCAAAGCGCAGGACACTTCCAATCCGCCGCCGCGCTTTCGGCTGAACATCATAAACTCTCTCGTTATCCTCTGCAACTCCACAGCGGCCTGCGCGCTTACCCCCATTTCGCTATTGATCCCCTCCTGAGCAAACAGCAGCGCCTTCACATGCACTGGATTGTCTGCCCGCAACG
>Ga0187848_10002092_pt1 | contig 16248 bp, 11 predicted proteins | sample June2016WEW_4_40_FD_132424 | JGI IMG/M metagenome (GOLD analysis project Ga0187848, IMG submission 132424) | Peatland microbial communities from SPRUCE experiment site at the Marcell Experimental Forest, Minnesota, USA - June2016WEW_4_40 | ecosystem: Environmental > Terrestrial > Soil >... | reverse complement strand
GCTTTCCGACACACGCCCTCCTGCCCCTCCAGGGGGGGAAGAAACGACGATGTAGTGACCAACAGAAAATTCAGCCCTTGCGCCGCAAGGACTTACAACGAGACCTGTCAAACATGGGCTAGGCCGGGCTCCAACTGAATGAGCGGCGGGCTATCGGCCGCGGCAGCCGCCGTGGACACGCCCGCAATGAGGGCTGCCGCCATCACTGCGATCGCCATGAATGTCGTCCTGCGCCTAACGGGCACCAACAGTGCAACTTGCGACAAACAGAGCGGCTTCTGGATCATCTTCCGGACTCCTTTTCTGGCGATTTATCCGGGACGCGACAAAAGAATCTCACCTTGCTGAGGCGTGGCCAGGCCATTGTCGTTGCCGATATCAGCCGCCGGGATGTTGTAATGACTGCACTCGCCGCTGCCGACCACGCTTCCATCGGGCCGCGGGGTGACTGTATAGAAGATGCCGTTGGCCGGGTCGGTTCCCTTGCGGAGCGTCTCGGCGTGTGCGAGCAGGCACGCCCTGGCCGGCGCATCCCCGGGAAAAAGTTCCACGTGGCGTGCCGGCACCTCCATGTAGAACAGCGACGACCAGAGCGAGATCGGCTCGTGCTTGGGCGGCTTGCCGTCGTAGGCGCAGCTCTTGATCTGCCGGCGCGCGCGCTGCAGGTAGTTCTCGTCGCCCGAGAGCAGATATCCTTCCAGCAAGCGATTGAGCGTGCAGCCGTCGCCGCGCCAGCCCATGCGGTTGTTGCGCTCTGGCCCGCCGGGGTCCTTTTGCGGCGACATGTACTCTGCGCAGATCAGGTGCGAGCGGCCCTTGTTTGCCGTGCCGGGGATGGCCCGCGTCACCATCGGTTTCAGGCCCCGCACGATCGCGCCGAAGCGGGGCCTGGCCGTCTCCGGCGGAGGCACGATGACCGTCCCGACCGCGAGCCGTACCTCGTAGAACAGGTCGAAGACGCTTTTGCTGACGGGGAACGAGGCGGCGCCGGTGTCGGCCGTGTACCCATCGGCGCCTTCCGCGACATGAACTGCCGCGGCAGGCTGGGCTTTCGCCGAGGTGCCGTCGTCGTACTGGAGGGTGTACGTCCGCCGCGCATGGGCTTCAATGCCGGTCTGAAAGTCCACCAGCAGCCGGCGGATGCTCGGGTCCGGGCGCCACAGGCCCACGGCACGGAACTGGGCCGGAACCTCCTTGCCGTTGCAGAGCAGTCGCACGTGCCGGGCACTCGCCAGCTCACCCTTGGGCAACGGGACTCCGAACGTCACGGGCTCACCGCGACGTGCCGCGCCCTGCCGCTCGACGACGCTCAGCTCGACCGTGGCGGCTGCCGCGGCGGTCGAGCAGGCCAGTACCCAGACGAACGAGAGATGTCTAAACATGGTCTTCGCCGCTTGGCGCTGTTGATCGGCCGAGTACCAGTATATGGTCCGCGCCGGGCGGGTGCGCTAGTCGACCGATTCTCGGTCTCGACAAGCCGAGCCATCACCCGTTGCCAGTCGAGGGGTTATCGGGCCTTCGAGACGGCGTTGCTTGCGGACCTCCTTGAGGCTATCGAATTTCAGGGATCCATGAAAGCGTTCCAGATGGGCGTTCGCATTCGAGCTTTTCACGGGCGGAAGCACCGCGTCGACACCCTCGGTCTTCAAGATCGCCTGGAAGGCAGGAGGGAACCTGGCGAACAGGCGGTCCCGGCGTTCGGCGCCAACCGCCACTGGAATCTCCGGACACCGCCGGATAGGATAGGAGCACGGGCTCGCGGCGGTCGTGGGCCAAGGCCGTCCGGGAAATCCCGGGCGAGGGCTCGCAATCGGAAAGGAAGAGCAACAATGTCACGTCGGATCCTGCTGGCCATTGTGTGTGGACTTTGTCTGCAGGGACTTTTGCCGGCGCAGCCCCGCAAGGTCATGCTGATCGATTTCGAGACCGAAGCAGAGCAGAAGGCGCATACGATGGGCGACTTCATGGTAATCAGCACCGAGCACGCCACGAGCGGCAAGTACTCGCTGAAGATCACCACGCCGGGCAATTACATGGGCTTGTCGCTGAAAGATCCGGCCATGCTGAAGAAACTGGCCGATTATCGCACGTTGGCGCTGGACGTCTATAACCCGTTGCCTTTTCCCATCCAGTACTACGTGAAAGTGGAGGATGCGAAGAAAGCCCGCTACGCGAACGATTACAACTTCATACCGCCGGGCGCGAGCACCATCAGGCTCAGTTTGCAGGCTCTGCCGCTACAGTGGCCCAATGTGGGGCATTACGTCGTGGACCCCGCCTCGCTGCAGAGCATCACGTTCTTCCTCGGACGGGACAGCGGGACATGGGATCCGCCGGTCCAGTTCTACATCGACAACGTTCGCGCGGAGCATTCCGGCGTGGAGTTGCCCAAGGTGGAAGGGCTGAAGGCGTTCAATTTCGGACGCGGCCGCGAAACGGGCGCTTTCTTCGGGTGTACCGCCGTCACGGAGCAGATTCCGCCTTATCCGAATAAGCTCGGCTTCGGCTGGCAGAAGGGTCCGTGGCCGATCCTGTCGTCAGGGGGGAACCCGGACCTGCTGGGAAACTCGGTCTTGAACGGCACGTTTGCGGTGGATCTCAAGCCGGGCCAGTACCTCGTCCATGCCTGTATTGACCCCATAAACATATGGGGCTGGTCGTGCCAGTTCTCGTCGCGGAGACTCAAGCTGTGCGGCAAGGAAGTCCTGAACGAGACGATGGACTGCAAGACATTCCTGAAGGAACGGTTCTGCATGTTCGAGGATGACGAGGATACGCCCTCCACCGATCTCTGGAATGACCGCGTCCACCGCATCAGCCCGGTGCGGAGTTTCAAAACCACCGTCGGAGACGATGGCAGGCTGACGGTCGAATACAGCGGGGTGAACGCCGCCACCGGCATGTGCTTCCTCGTGGTTTATCCCAAGGAGAGGGTCAAGGAAGGCGCCGCCTACATGACGGCCATGGACGCCATCCGCAAGGAGGAGTTCGACGCGAAGATGAACCTGGGCCTGCCCGTGGCGGACGGCGCCGCCCCGACACCGACCGCGGCAGAAAAGGCTCGCGGCTTCATTGCCTTCCCCCGTGCCGCGGAGGGCAACCTCGACTGCCGATCGGTGCCTGCCTCCGAGGAGCGAGGGGCGGCGCTCGCGCTCCAAGCCGCGCAGGGAGAGCGGGCATCGATTCAACTGGGGCTATACCCCCTGAGCGGCGTCAAGGATCTATCCATCGTGCCCGGCGATCTCAAAGGGCCCGGGGGGGCGACGATCCCGGCCGCCGCCATCGATATCAAGAAGGTTCGCCACTACTTCAAGCGGTTCGGCAACGGCTCGTGCACGCAGTTAAGGCCCCTGGTGCTCCGGAAGTTCGAGACGCTGGAACTCACGCCCGGCTTCACGCGTCCACTGTGGATCGCGCTCAAGGTTCCCGAGAAGTTGCCGGCCGGGCAGTATCGCGGCAGCCTGAAGATCAAGGTCGGCGACAAAGTCCTGGACATGCCGCTGAGCGTGACGGTAAGCCCGTTCGCGCTCGACGCGGCGGACGATATCTCCATCAGCGGCATGGGCTCCAGCGCCGGTTTCTGGCGCCAGGCATATGCCGACGCCGACGAGCCGTGGTGGGCGGCCGCCGAGGCGATCATGGCGATCCAGGCCGAGCACGGGTTCAACGCTCTCACCGGGGGGCCGGGCATGAAACTGCGCGGCGTCAAGGACGGCAAGGCGGACATCGATTTTGCCGACGCCGACCGGTGGATGGAACTGGCCCGCAAGCACGGCCTGACGAGACTCGGCGACAGTTACATCGGATTTGACGTGGCCCTCGGCGTCCCCGGGGATGGTTCGCAGGGCGCTTACGGCTTGAGCTTCGGCGAGCTGCTCAAGGCGTCGTACTCCGCCGTCGAGCAGCACGCCAAACAGATGAACTGGCCGCCGCGCGCGTATTACCGGATCGATGAGCCCAACGGGGAGGCGGTCGAATCGACCCGAAAACTGGTCGAACAATACGTCAAGAACGCACCGGGCTGCAAGTTCAGCGGATACTACGCACCGGCTGCCGCGGGCAGCCCTCGGGACTGCTTCTACCCCTTGCTGCAACTGTCGATCCTGTCGTCCGTGACGGAGCCGATCCTCAAGACCATCCACGAAGCCGGCAACCAATCCTGGATCTACATCAACCCCGGCTACAGCAGCTACCAGAACTTCCGGCATTTGTACGGGCGATGGACGTTCATGGCGCATCGGCGCGGCTTGGACGGCGTCACCGGCGGATTCTACTTCGTCAACACGGTGCCTTACTACGACATGTCGGATCTTGAAGGCGGCTGGGGCGTCGTCTACCCCAGCAAGGATGGCGTCAGCGGGACGGTGTGGTTGGAGCAGATCGGCCTGGGAATCAACGACTATCGCTACCTGAAGACGGTCAAATCGAGGCTCGACGCGGCGAAAAAGAAAGGCTCGGGCAACGCCGCTGTGACCGAAGGCGAGCGTTTTCTGGCCGAGATGGACAAGGCATGCTCGCTGCAGCAGGATACTTGGAGGATGTCCTGCAAGGACTTGGCCAAACCGGCGGATTTTGCCTCGCTCCGCGAGCGCGCAACACGGCTGATCCAGGAACTGTCGAGGTAGGAACGCCGCCGACGATCTACTGATGCAGCCTGCCTGTCTAGGTTACCCAACTCCTCCTCCGTGAAGGCCAAATTGGTCAGGATCCCTTCGTCGCGAAGCACCCTGGCTGCGACGAGCCGGTTCGTCGGGGCGAGAGTACTGAAGTGATTCGCGCCCCTTACCGTGAGGAAGTGGATCATAGGGTTCGTTGAAGCGCGAGCCATCGCCCGCGGCGATTCCAGGTTGCTCTGCTTCGTACCCTCGAACACGAACACCGGACTCTTGATGGAGTGCAACCAGCGGATCGGAGAACGCAACTCAAGCTCGCGACTGGAAGCGGTATCGAACGGAAGGTACTCGGGACCATACCTCGCCACATCATCCACCGGTCCGAAGGAGAAAACGGCGCGGAATCGGTCGGAGCATTCCGCAACGAGCAGGACGAGCGTGCCGCCCGTGCTGTGACCGCCGAGATAAATGCGGTGAGGATCGACGAACGCCAGCTTGCCAAGGTACTCGGCGGCAGCCAACACGTCCTCCACCTCTTCAAGCAGGACCGCGGCTTGACCTGGGACGACCCCTTCTTCGTCCTTCGCAACGACGCCCGCGGAGAGTATTTCTTCGGTCAGTTGGCATGGCCGGCAAGCTACCTGCTGGAGTTCCAGAAGGACGACGGCCTGTCGCTGAAGACCGGGCCGCTGACGGCCAACGCGCTGCGGGTGCTCGCGGCGGGCGAGACGATCGCCAGTCCCGGCGTCCATCTGGGGTGCGTCAAGGGGGACTTCGACGCGACGGCCCGGGCGATGCACGACCACATTCGTCGCTCGGTCCTGCCCCGACCGCCTGCGGAGAGGTCATGCCGGGTGCAGTACATCCACCCTGAGGACCAGCCGCTGACGGTCTACCGCGGCGACGCCTACAACGAGACCGGCGTGAAGAAGTGCATGGACGTCGCCGCGGCGACGGGGATGGAGGTGTTCATCGTCGACGGCCCGACGTGGTGCTCGGCCTACGGCAACTGGCTGGTGCCCGACACGAGGCGTTTCCCCGGGGGGCTGAAACCGCTGGTGGAGTATGCCCACCGCACGGGACTGCTCTTCGCCCTCTATGCCGAGCCCGAAGGCGGACGCGAGGGGTACACGAGCGTCGGCCACGGTGCGACCATCGGCCCGTGGAGCTGGAGCAAGGTGTTTCGAGAGCATTCGGATTGGTTTGTCCAGCCGCAGAGCGTGCTGAACCTCGCCATCCCCGAGGCCGCCGCCTACATGGAGGCCGAGTTGGGCCGGATCATCGAGCACTACGGGTTGGACCTGTACCGGCACGATTTCAATGCGCCGCAGCGCGGTGAAGGCTCGGTGACGCCTCGCAACGGATTCGTGGAGAGCGACTACTGGCGGCACTACGAGGCGCTCGGCGGGATCGTGACTCGCGTCCGCGGCAAGTATCCGAATCTGATTCTGCAGCAGGCGTCGGCAGGGGGCACTCGCCTGGAACTGGACGCCCTCGCCTGCTGGCACGAGCACTACACCAGCGATCGGGCTTCGTTCCCGGAAGTTGCCGCCCGGCGGGCGCTCGCGTAGTGCTTGGCATACATGTGGGTGAAGGTGTGCGGCGCGCCGGCCCAGTTGTAGCCGCCGGCATTCCACGTTGGGGCATGCCAGGCGAGCACGAACCGCACCACGCGGCTTTCGCCCGCCGCCAACGAGAAGTCCAGCGCCGCTGGAGCCCCGGGATGGCCCTCCGGGGCCGCAGGCAACTCCTTGTCGATCTTGGACCACTGTTGGCCGCTTGTGCCCAGGTCGCCCCCAAGGCGCACTTTCTCCCGGCCGATCATGCCCAAGGCGTAGGACGCCAAAGGGGCGGTGATTTCGACGCCGGTGTCGATGCCGCCAAGGGGCATGCTGTTGGTCACCGGGTCGTCCTTGCGGCAGATCACGCCGCACGCCGGCGTGTTTCCAAAACCCCCGGCGGGCAGGCGGAGGAATTGCCTGGTCGGCGCCTGGGTGGCAAAGAGCGTGCGGTCGGCAGGCCGCTCCGCCGCCAGGGCAATGTCGCTCGGGCGGCTGAGGGTAATCGTGACTGTCTGTTCCACCCCACAAGCCGGATAAGCTGCCGAAAGCCACGCCGCAGCGAGCCAGGCTAAGGCTTTGCATCGCGGTTTCATGGTCGTTCTCCTTGAGACTGTACGAACGGTGCATGCTTCCACGTGCGTTCATTGTCTCGGCCGGCTTGCCGCTCTGCAACCGGAAAGCTCCCGGAATCACAAGTAGCCCGCGTGGTGGCTGGGATGGCCGCCGTTTGACGATTTCGACTTCGGGAAACTGGCGCCGTTTGGCAGAACGCGATGTAGGTTGCAGCTTCATCATGGCCAATCCCATGCTTTCACCGATATAGTCCATGAGCAGGGCGGCTTCGGCTCCGGAGTTGTTGGCGCCCACGCCCTTGAAAACGCGTCCCGGAGACTTCGCATCCAAGACGACGGCGATCTTCAAGGGTTGGTCGGCTGCCTGCGCAGGGATTGTGGCCAAACAAGACAAGCCGATGAGGATTCTTGCGGAATAAGAGTACCTGTTCATGTCTTCTCCCCAACCACCCCCTGAACTTGGTCCGCGACCACGGCTCGTCCATCCACGACGTGTCGGGCACCGGCAATTTGCAAGCCGCCTCCACCGCCAGCCACCCCTCCGGCAACGCCGTCGTCCGCGCCTTCCCGCCGCAGATTCCGTTAGTGCGCAATCTCTCCCTTGACAACATCGCCGGGGATGTCCAGGAGCTGGATGCTGGAGATCGTCGTCATCGTCTCGTGATCGGCGAACGTCCAGACGACCTTCTTGTCGCGCGTGACTTCGATCACGTGCGGCGCCTTGCCGAACTGGCCGTGCCCGAGCCAGTTGGTCATCACCGTGTTGCCGTTGGGCAACCGTTGCAGGCCGGTCATGAACTTCAGGCTGATGCCGGGCAACTCGTCGCCGGCGACTTGCCAGACGGTCTTGCCCGTCTTGTCCACTTCGAAGACATTGGCCCGGTTGCCCATGTCGCCGCAGGCCACGAGGGTGTTGCCGTTGGGCAGGCGGATCGCGCTGTGCGGTCCGCCCGGGGCGCGGATTTCCGTCACGACCTTGCCCGCGGCGTCGTACTCCTTGACTGTTTGCTGGCCGTAATGGGTGACCAGGTAATGCCCGTTGGGCAGTCGCCGGGCGTTGCGCATGTACAGGTGGCCGCCGTCCTCGCCTTCCGGCAGCAGGCGGACCTGCTTGACGATCTTGCCGGACGGATCGACCTCCAGCAGTCGTCCCGCGTTGCACTCGCCGATGAACGTGTTGCCGTTGGGCAGACGCTGGCAGGCGTAGATCTCGCTTTTCGACCGGTAGTCGAACACGACCTTCTTGTGCCGCGTTACCTCTTTCACGCCGTGGTCAGTCACGAACAGGAGATTGCCGTCGGGCAGCAGCCACAGGTCGTTGCAAGCGGGCGCAGGATGCTCCCACTCGACCTTGCCCTGCGCCGACACGAGGAATACCTTGCCCTGGCTGTAGTCCGAACAGGCCATCGGATGCGGCTTGCCTTGCTGGACGGGCAGAGCGGGAGACTCGCTATTCGGCGAAGCGGACAGTACGAGCGTCAACGACCAGATCAGTAGCAGGGTATTCACGGGCGCGCTCGGTCTCCTGTGGGCACCATTATCCCACTTTCCGCACGTCTGGTCTTCATTTTCGCCGAATCTCCCGGTGACGACAAAGCCAGGTACGCAAGCCATGCCAGGTCCAATCTGCCGGATGGGACGATGCCTTTGCGCGCGCGGAAGTTACGACGGTGGGAAGACCTCTGGCGCTGTGGGCTGGAAGCACTGGGTGAGTGAGCTCTTTGCATGAGGAGCTTCCGCAACTCATCCGCCTGGAACGTTCGCAGCCCCTTCGCGCGTCCAGCCTGCCGCAGCACCTTGTTGGAAGGCTTCTTCAACTCGCTCTTTGCTCAGCGGCCGGAAGCGTGCGGGAACAAGGGAGAATCAGGGCGGGGCTTCCCCACCTTGCTCGCCTGCTGCTTCGCGGTAAACTTGGACATCAGACGTTCTTCCGAGGCGTTTGATCAGGATTGACGGAATGCCCCTTATGGGGAGTTCCGGTGTCAAGACACGTATTATACCGGGCGAGCTTGACTTTGCCGCGACCGTCACGAACGCCAATAATCCCCGAGAAATATCGGATCATCGGGCCCGTAGCTCAGTGGTTAGAGCAGGGGACTCATAATCCCTTGGTCCCAGGTTCGAATCCTGGCGGGCCTAATCGCCCTGCGGCTGGGGGTGCGGAACAGAGGGCGGCATGGTAAGATAATGACACGGGTTTGGATCGGCGGCTCGCCCAGACTAGATAACTCGGTTGGGGGAGGTACGGTGATGCCGGTGCTGTGTCAATGCCCTGGTTGTCACGCCAAGTTCCAGGTGGGCGAGCAATACGCGGGGCGGAAGATCAAGTGTCCGAAGTGTTCGGCGGTGATCCCAGTCGCCGGGGCCGGCCAAGCGGAGCCCGCGGCAGTGCCCGCCGCAGTGCCTGCGGCGGCGCCCGCTTCAAAGCCCGCGACGGGGCCCGCCGCAAAGCCCGCGGCGGCACTGCCCAAGGCCGTGCGGCTCGTCGAGGAGCCGGAGGCGCCCGAGTCCCCTGCCCCGTGGCTGTCGGAGACGGAGGGGGGGACGGCGCATGGCGTGGGCGGCGCGGTTTCGCGGCCGCACAAGCCGGCTTCACTCCCTGCCGTGGTCGCGGCCCGCAAGAAAAAGAAGTCTCGCGGCATCCCGCCGTGGGCGATTGCGGCCATCGCGGCCGGCGGCGTGACCCTGGTGGTCGGCCTAGCGGCCGCGTTCCTGTCGACGCGGCCGGCTCGGGAGACGGCCGCCTTGCCGGCGGGCCCTGCCGGGCCGGCGAAAAAGGCGGCCGCGGGGCCGGCCGTCGCGAAGCCCAACCCCGTGCTGCCCATTGACTGGCCGGAACGGGAGCGCGCGGGCGGGGCGATCTTCGTGGACGACGCCCCGCTGGACTTGCCGCGATCAGGCGAGGTGCAGATCCCGCTGGCGCCGCGGGCCACGCCCTACAAGATCCGCCTGGTTCGCAAGGGTTTCGAGCCGCTCGAGTTCCGCCGCCTCTCGCAGCCCAACGAGGAGCAGCTCAAGTACCAGACCGTGTGGGTTGCCGTGTTTGCCGGCGTCGATTGGCCGCAAGACTTCGACGAGGCCAAGAAGCAAGCCGAGAAGCAGGGCAAGGACGTGCTCGTGCTCTTCGATCGCTCCGGCACGGGCTCAGACCAGTTTGCCCGCTCGGTGGCGATGCGGCCGGAGTTCCGCACGCGGGCCGACAAGGAATACGTCTGTATTTACGTCGACGCGCCGCAGAGCGAAGAGGGGAAGAAGCGGGTGGCCAGCGCCCCGCGCAACCAGAAGTTGGCCGAGCAGTTCGGGATCACGGCCTTTCCCACCCTCGTGGCGACCGACGCGAAGGGGCGGGTCTTCGCGTTCCAGGAGCGTTGCTCGGGGAGCGTGACGGCATCTTCGGAGGTGCTGGACGCGTGGCACGCCAGCGGCGCGGAGCTCAAGGAGCTGCTGGCCCAGGCCGATTCCCTGCCCGCCGGCCAGCCGAAAACGGAGGCCATCGGCAAGGTCTTGGACTTCATGGAAGTCCACGGGCTGGCGCGGTTTCACCCGGATGCGATGCGCCAGTGGCAGGCGGCGTTCCCCGCGGGAGAAGGCCGGCCGGTCACCAAGTCCGCCGTCCAGGCGTGGGTGGCGCGGTTCGAGCGGGCACAGCGGGACCCGAGCCAGGCGATCCAGGTGGTCGCCGAGTTCGACCAGTGGAAGAAGACGCGGAAATTCGCCGACCGCACCGCGGGCGCCGGCTTGCACTTCACCGCCGCCGTGGTACTGGCCCACGCCAACCACAAGGAAGAAGCCATCGCCAAGTGCAAGGAAGGCCTGGCGATGAATCCGCCCGATAGCCGGCTGCGGGCGATGCTCAGCGGGCTGCAGCAAGCCCTGGGCGGCGGCCACGAGGGGCCGGTGGTCGTCGGCACCGGCACCGGCTTCTGCATTGCCGCCAACGGCTACCTCCTCACCAATCACCACGTCATCGCCGGCGCCAAGAAGGTCATGGTCCGGTTTTGCGGGCAGGAGAAGACCGTCGAGGCGAAGGTTTTGGCCGAGACCGAGGAGCTCGACATGGCCTTGCTGAAGGTCGAGGTCCCCGCCGAGATCGAGCTGAAGCCGGTGCCGTTGGTTTCGGCGGCGCCGCAGCGGGGCGACGACGTCTGCGCCCTGGGCTACCCGGGCATCGGCACCGACAGCCCCACACCCATCTTCACCAAGGGCACCGCCAGCGGCGAGGACGTCGAAAAGCGGATCATCACCGACTGCAAAGTGAATCCGGGCAATAGCGGCGGACCGCTGTGCAACACCCGCGGCGCCGTCGTCGGCATGGTCACCGCCAAGAGCCGCATCAGCACCCATGAGGACAGCTACGGGTTGGCCATCCCGGCCGACAAGTTGCGGGCGTTCCTGCAGGAGAACCTCCCGGCGGCGGGCAAGCTGCCGGCCGTCCCGGCGTCGGCCAAAGCCATGCCTCTGAACGAGGTCTACGCCAAGCTCTCGCCCTCGGTCGTGTTCATCGAGAACACGCGGTAGCGCGGCGTCGCCTTACGGCCGCCGCTGCTTCACCGAGCGGCGCTCGATCAGCCGCCGGTTCTCGAAACCCAGCATCAAGAGCAGTTGCCGGAACGGTTTCCGCATGGTCTCCCACCGGTAACGGCGGGTGGCCGCGAAACTCGGGGGCGGGGAGGCCACCGCGCCGCTGGCCGGCAACTCGACGTGCAGGGGATACCCGTTGGCCATATTGAACTCGCGGAACCGGCTCTCCAGCCAGACGAGGTCCGCGGCGGGCACCGCTAGGGTCTTGGGCTGGTCGGCGTAGGAGGCCAGCGTGTCGAGGAGATTGGAACCGCGGGTATTCCAGAAGGTCTTGTTGCCCCGTTGGGCGTCGGCGACGTCCTCGTGCTGCTTGGGCCAGGTGAACATGGCTTCGTCCCACGGCAGATCGAGCCGGTCGCAGGCCGCTTCGAGCGCTCGCCGGGGATGCTCGACCAGTTGCTCGTACCGGAGGATCGGCCAGTCCTCCGCGCGGAATCGCTCCCAGTCGTCCAGGAACCTGTTGAGCCGCATTCGCAAGGGGGGGTCTTCCGCCGTGATGCCGTTGAGGCCGTACGTTTTCTTGACCAGCGACTCCCAAATCTTGCGGACGTCGCGGACGATCAGTAGCGGGTGGACATCCCACCCCTGGTCGCGGTAGTGATCGGCCACCTCGCACAAGCGGAAACAGGCGATGGTGGTCTTGTACCAGGCCAGCGGCCTGCCCAAGCCCGGATCCAGCGGCGGCAGCAGATCGGTGGCGCCATCCAGGACTCCGTCCATGTCCCGGCGTTGCAGAAAGCACCAGGAGACGAGCGTGGAGCCGCTGCTCTGCGCCCCGCTACAGAGGTAAAGGACCTTGCGACTGGCAGACATGGACCCCGGCGACCTTGGGTGGCGTGGCAGCTTTATACCGATTCCCTCGGGGCGATGCAACAGGACAATCCGCCCGTGGGGCGCCATGGCACCATCTACCCACCTGTCAAGGGAGACCACGGCTACTCGGCCAGCGGCGGCAGGGCAGCGGGCGGAGGGACTCGCGATTTGAGACTTCAGATCCCAGCCGCGTGCGGCTTTGCACTCGGGTCCGCGGTCCGCAGCATCGCCCGGCATCGGCTGCGGGTGCCCCAGGCGATCCAGCCCAGATAGACGTTCCCACCCAGCGAGCCGCACAGCATCAAGGCGGTAAGCCACAGGGCACGCCAGGGCTTTTGCGGCTCGGCGGGTGCGGGCGATTGAACCGCCGGGCTGCTTGATCCACCCTGGCCGCTCGTGCCCGAGGGCTCCAGGAAGCCGGCCGATTGGGCGATCAAGGGTTTGCCGGCGGGGTCGGGCGACAAGGCTGCTGGGGGCGGCGGCGATGCAGGCCCCTTCAGCGGCGACGAGGGCGCGAAGGCCTTGGCACCCCACGGCCCTGCCGTTAGCGGCGAGCCGCTCGCCCCTCCCGCCGCCGCACGGCCCGGCCACCGCTCCGCGCTGGGTGGCGGCGACGCGGCGGACCCGCGAGCCGGTGCCCCGCCAGCGGGCGCCCCACCGGCAGGCACCGGGTCCGGCAGTTTCTTCGGCAGCGGGTCCCGGCCCACGACGATTCGAACGTGCCGCACGTCGCGGACCGCCTCGGGCACGTCGCTCTCGATCGCCTCGTTCGGGTGGAGGGCCTCGCGTGTGCCCGGCTTGATCTGGAGTATATACTCCATGCCGCCGCCCGGCAGGGGTTGCCAGCCGGGCTCGACCCCCACCAAGGCCGCCGCGAGACATGCGAGCATTCCGCTCATGGAAGGACCTCCTGTTTCGTGGTGGATGCGATCCGCCCGCCCACGGTCCGTTTCTTCCAGTATCCCAATTAGTATAGCACGCCTTCTTGCCATGAGGGGGGCCGTCGGTCACAATGAGGGGTATCGCCCGCCTGCCGATCCCGCCTCGACCGCACCCGCCCGTGGAGCCTACCGGTGCCTTGGCTGACGCCCTCCCGCCGCAAGTGGCTCTTCCTGGCGGTCAAGCTCCTGATCGTGGCCGTGGTGGTCTGGTTCCTTCGCTCGGCGGTGACGGATGCGGTGGCCCGACTCCGTCAGCGACCATTGGAGTGGAGTCCAGCATGGCTGGCCCTCTCCGGCATCCTGTACCTCGCGGGCCTGCTGCCCGAAGGGGTCTTCTGGCATCGGGTGCTGCGGGCCCTGGGACAGGATGTGGGACTGGGCGAGACCCTGCGGGCCTACTTCATCGGTCACGTTGGAAAGTACGTCCCCGGCAAGGCGATGGTTGTCGTGCTGCGGACCGGGCTGATCCGCGGCCCGCGGGTCGATACGGGGCTGGCGGTGGCCAGCGTGTTTTTGGAGACCCTGACGATGATGTCCGTCGGGGCCTTTCTGGCGGCGGCCATCCTGGGGGCGGCGTTTCCGGAATATCGCGCTTTCGTCGGCCTGGCGATCGTGATGATGGTGCTGGCCGGGCTGCCGACGCTGCCGGGGGTCTTCTCGCGGCTCGTGCGGCTGGCCGGCGTGGGCCGCTCTCGCCCGGCCGTCGCCGAGAAGCTCGCCGGCCTCCGCTACCGGCTCCTGGCGGGCGGCTGGGCCGGCATGACGCTCGGCTGGCTCCTGATGGGGGCCAGCCTGTGGGCCGTGCTGCGGGCCATGGGGCCGACGCCCGATCTATGGGCCCAGTGGCACCTCGACACGGCCGCGGTCGCCGTGGCGGTCGTCGGCGGATTCGTGTCGATGATCCCCGGCGGACTGCTCGTGCGGGAGGCCGTGTTGACGGGCCTCCTCCAGCGGCAACTGGGCGATCCCGCCTTGGCGCTGATCGCCGCCGCCGCCCTCCGCCTGGTCTGGCTAGTGGCGGAAGTGGCGATTTCGGGTATCCTGTATCCGCTTGGGCTACGTGCCCGGCGGAAAGTGACAGAAAATAGCCGGTAGGTCATGCTTCAGCATAATGGAAGATCGTGTTAGAGAAGTTATGCTGAAGCATAACCTACTTAATGCAGAAGGATAGGCCGCAAGACCTGCGAGTCCGGAGAACCGCCATGCTCTCGATCGTCATCCCGGTGCTCAACGAGGCGGAGAGTCTGCGGGCCCTGTGCGGCGAGCTCGGCGAAGTGGCGGCCGCCGAAGGCTACCAGCTCGACATCATCTTCGTCGACGACGGCTCGACCGACGGCTCGTGGGAGGCGATTCGCTCGCTGGCCGCCGCCGACCCGCGGGTCCGCGGGCTCCGCTTCCGCCGGAATTTCGGCAAGGCGGCCGCCCTGAGCGCCGGCTTCGCCCAGGCCGCCGGCGAGCTGGTCATGACGCTCGACGCCGACCTGCAGGACGACCCGCACGAGATCCCCCGCTTCCTGGCCGAGATCGAGAAGGACCTGGATGTGGTCAGCGGGTGGAAGAAAGTGCGGCACGACCCGTGGCACAAGGTCCTGCCGTCGCGGGTGTTCAACCGCATGATCGGGGCGATGACGGGCGTCCGGCTGCACGACCACAACTGCGGCATGAAGTGCTACCGCCGCGAGGTGCTCGAGGAGATCCGGCTGTACGGCGAGCTGCACCGCTTCGTGCCGGTGCTGGCGGCGGCGCGGGGCTTCCGTGTCGGCGAGGTGGTCATCCGGCACCGCCCGCGGCAGTTCGGCCGCTCGAAGTACGGCGTGGCCCGGTTCCTCAAGGGGTTCCTGGACCTGTTGACCGTGAAGTTCCTGACGGGTTTCGGGCAGCGGCCGCAGCACGTGCTGGGAACCGTCGGCCTGTCGCTGTTCCTGATCGGCGCGGTGTGGCTGAGCTGCTTGGCGGGGGAATGGGTCGTCACGCGGCTGCCCGGCTTCGAGCCGGTCCATCTCCAGCAGCGGCCCGGGCTGATCTACTCGACCGCGCTGCTGCTCTTGGGCGGACAGTTCATGTCGGTCGGCTTCCTCGGCGAGCTGCTGATCGCCTACCATGATCCGGTCATCCGCTCGTATTCGATTTCCGAGCGCGCGGGGTGCGAGCCGCCGCCAGATGGCCGCGGGTCGGCGAGCAATTCTCCCCCCTCACCGTGACTCTAGGCTCAGGAAAAATCGGCCGTGACGGGTAAGATCGATCATCCGAAGTTGGTTGCAATGCGCCGCACCGGCTCTTTTCTTTCCGTAGCCCAGGCATTTATGCCTGGGACGCCTGAGCCAGTACTACCCTCACCCCCGATTTTGCCGTTCCGCCGCCGTGGGTGGCGGAACGGCAAAATCGGGGCGGTATACCAGGAACGCCCCAATCCCAGGCATAAATGCCCTGGGCTAGACGAAAAGGAGATGCCCAGGCATGAATAGTCCCAACGACGACCCGCGGGCCGCGCTCCGTCGTGGCATCTACTTGGTGTTGATCGCCGTCGGTCTCGGCGCGGCCCTGGGCAGGATCCTGGCGGTCGATGACGTCAAGCGCACCAGGGCCCAGGAGGATCACGTCGGCCGCGAGCTGGCCAATGCCAAGAAGGCCCTGGAAGCGAAGGGCCTCGCGGGCCACTCCCTGGAAGAGGCGTTGGACGTGGAACGATCGCGGATCGAGCAGGCCCGGAATCTCCGCCGGCCGTTCCTCGGCGCCAACGACCGCAGCCGCTGGTGTACGGTCCGCGCCCTGGTCGAGCCCGACATGCGCGTCCCGGGCGCCCCCTACGCCATCGACCGCGTGATCCAAGAGCCAAACTGGGACACCATCGACATGGTCAAGCACGACGGCCATCTCTATTCGAGCAAGCCGCCGCTCCTGCCCACGCTCATGGCCGCCGAGTACTGGGTCATCTACCGCCTGACCGGCTGGTCGCTGGCCGGCGAGCCCTTCCTGGTCGGGCGGATCATGCTGGTGACGCTCAACGGCGGCTGCCTGCTGCTCTATTTCCTGGCCATCGCGCGGCTGGTGGAACGGCTGGGCACGAGCGATTGGGGGCGGATCTTCGTCATGGCGGCGGCGGTGGGCGGGACATTCGTGACGACCTTTGCGGTAGTGATCAACAACCACCTGGTCGCGGCGGCCT
>Ga0187848_10002088_pt1 | contig 16272 bp, 13 predicted proteins | sample June2016WEW_4_40_FD_132424 | JGI IMG/M metagenome (GOLD analysis project Ga0187848, IMG submission 132424) | Peatland microbial communities from SPRUCE experiment site at the Marcell Experimental Forest, Minnesota, USA - June2016WEW_4_40 | ecosystem: Environmental > Terrestrial > Soil >... | reverse complement strand
CTCTAAAAATCCATGACAAAACAATGACAAAAACAATGACTCCGCTTGCCCAATGGGCCGTGAAAAATTACACTCCCGAAGTGCGGAATGTGGGATTAAAGCATGGATTTGGAAAAACGACTGCCCACCGTGGGTACAAAATGCATGCCCGAAACGGGGTTTTTGACCGCGAAAAAAGCCTTGTAAAGACTCGGTTAAAGCGGTTTTGCCCCCAAAAAAGCGGATTTGCAAAAGTGAAAATAGTTTGTGGGAAAGGCGGGTTTGGCTGCCAAAGGAGGGGTGAGAATGCGGAGTGTTGGAGTGGTGGAGTGGTGGGATTAGAGATGAAGACGGATTCTTTTGCCCGCAGATCACGCAGATTGACGCAGATTCAGAAAAGAAGGGTTTTGACAGAACGCTGATGGAAAGAATTGTTACCACGGATTTCAGGATTTCACGGATGGAAATGAGCCTTTTTTATCCGTGCCATCTGGCTTATCCGTGGTTCAATTCCGAGGCTAACGATTCGGATGAAAAGGACCGCCCGCAGGCACCAAGACGGCCAAGGAACGAAGGGAAGGGACGAATGGGAGGGAGGGGACAAATGGGACGGATACGGACGCGCACGCTGGCAGATTACCTGGTTGAGGCGCCCAGGGAATGTGCTTACGGGCGGTTCACTTTGAGGATCATGGGCGGAAAGCGGAGAAGTTCTTCTGGTTCGGGTCCGTAAGGTGGTTTGTCAATAATCCGGAAGAGTTGCATTTGCAGTTCGAGCGTATAAACGCCAGGCTTTTCCATGGCGAAACAATCCTTGAGGACGGGAAATGGCTGCTCCGGGACGTGAAAAGGCATACCGGGCATTATGTCGAGGTATGTGAGTTTTATGCCTGGCGGTAATCTCCCAAAGGTTCGCACGGCGTCGAAGTTGACGCCGATGGTCTGGCCAAGAGCGGTTTTGGGAACCTCTTTGCCATCCGGTCCATGCAGCTTGAGCTTAAAGGCGGAGGACAAATCAAGAGCGTTCAACATGATATTATCCTCTCCAGTGGGACGCCATCTCAGACCGTCATCAAATCCGGCCAAACCGTTTGATTTGGTTCCGATGATGGAGAGGCAAACTCCGTGGTTGGTGGCGGAGAAGGCGAAGAAAGGGGCGGTCAGCGGCTTCTCCACCTTGATCTTCATCGGCGGAAAGCGAAGAAGTGCCCTGTCCCAATGGGTCGCTGTTGTTTCGATGATCCGAAACACCAGCATTTCAATTTGGAGGGTGTAAATCCCGGTCTTCTCCATCTGAAACAGATCTCGCGGGGCGGGAAGATTGCCACCGCTGAAGCCCCGACCGCGTTCGACGTATTTTTCTCGCGCATCCATGCCACCCATGCTTGTGCCACTTATGACATCCTCATAAGTTCGCACGCCGTCGAATTTGGAGCCGTATTTTTTCCCCAGAGCGGTCTTCGGAGACTCTTTTCCATCCGGGTCAAGCAGTTTTACTCTTATCCCGAATTCTGGATTCGGGTAATTCAGTCGAACACCGTGTGCGGTGCTGAATGCCTCCCAGACGAAATTTTGGTCAAACTGGAGAGGCGCATTTTCATCAAGAGGCGCGCCCGATTGTGGCTGCCAGGACCCAATAGCCAGATAGATTCCGCTATTCGTCGTGGATAGCACCGCGCCGGAGGATTGCCACAGATCGGTGCAGAAAATCAACAGACCCAGCAGAAGGTACTTTTTCACAGGCTTCCCAGATTTAATCGAAAAACGGGTTGGCTTGGCGTTGGCAACCTGCCACCCGACAGGGCAAAAACGCCAGGTCAGCACGGTTTCAGTTCAACAGATTGGGCGGGATTTGCAACTGTTTTCGGCAGGGCAGGCTTCTCGAAGGACGGATGGGATGCGGGCCGCGAGGCGCGGCCCGCGGCACGCGGGGGCGCGTGCGCTCCCCGGAAGACAATAGCAGGCAGGCCCGCTGAACGGGCTGGCCGCGCTCGCGAGAAAGTCGCTAAGGATCTTGGTTCTTCTGTTCTTTCAAGGATTTCGAGGCGGCCACGGCGCTAGCGTATTCGAGGCAGGAAGTTTCATGGGCGGCGATGGATTTTTGGAAATAATCCATGGCCGCGGACTTGTCGCCGGCCAGGAGGTGCTTTGAACCCGCGTAAAAATACGCCTGGCATAATTGCCTGGCCTCCACCGACGGGTCCGCATTCCTGGCGGCGGCCAGGAATTCCGGTTCGGCGAGCGGACCGGCCAGGAAAAGGCCCATCTTGGAAGGCCATCGGTCCGGCTGGGCGTTGGCGGGGCCGGCCAGATAAGTTTGCAACTCGGTGGCGGCGGCGGCCGGCTCGCCCAGCCAGGCGCGTGTCAGGCAGAGGCGGAAGCGGGCATAATCGTTGGAGGAATCGCACTCCAGGGCCTTGCGAAAATCAGCCGAAGCAGCGGTGAAATCGCGCGCGTCATAACGGAGGCAGCCCCGATTGTGCCAGGCCCAGGCATATTTTGGATTCAGCTCGATGGCTTTGGCGTAATCGGCGCCGGCGCCTTCCACGTCGCCCGTGGCATTCCTGGCGCGGCCCCGATTGTTGTAGGCGCTCGCGTCATTGGGTTTGAGTTGGATGGCTTTGGTGAAGTCGGCGATGGAACCGTCCAGGTCGCCTTTGACCAGCCTGGCGCCGCCGCGAGAGTGCCAGGCATCGGCCAAATCGGGTTTGAATTGGATGGCCAGGGTGCAGTCGGCGATGGCGCCATCCCAGTCGCGTTTGGCCAGCCTGGCCGTGCCGCGAATGTAGAACGCGGTCGCGTCATCCGGTTTAAGTTGAATGGCTTTTGTGGAGTCCGCGATGGCGCCGTCCCAATCGCCCTTGGCTTGCCTGGCCAGGCCGCGATTGTGGAAGGCAAAGGCATAATCGGGTTTGAGTTGGATGGCTTGGGTATAATCCGCAATGGCGCCGTCGAGGTCGCCTTTGGCTTTTCTGGCCAGGCCGCGATCGTAGCAGGCCAGGGCCGAATCGGGTTTGAGTTGGATGGCCCGGGTGTAATCGGCGATGGCGCCGTCCAGGTCGCCTTGGGCTTTCCTGGCATTGCCGCGATTGTTGTAAACCGCTGCGGAATCGGGTTTGAGTTGGATGGCCCGGGTGTAGTCGGCGATGGCGCCGTCCAAGTCGCCTTTGGCTTGCTTGCTCACACCGCGATTGTAGCAGGCCGGCGCATAATCGGGTTTGAGTTGCATGGCTTTGGTGTAGTCGGCGATGGCGCCGTCGAGGTCGCCCTGGATTTGTTTGCCGGCGCCGCGCTTGTAGTAGGCGTGCATAAAATCCGGTTTGAGTTGGATGGCCTGGGTGTAGTCGGCGATGGCGTCCTCCAGGTCGCCTTTGGTTTTTCTGGCATTGCCGCGATTGAAGAGGGCCTCCGCATCCGCCGGTTTGAGTTGGATGGCTCTGGTGTCGTCGGCGATGGCGCCGGTCAGGTCGCCTTTGGCTTGCCTGGCCAGGCCGCGATTGTTGAAGGCCAGAGCATAATCGGGTTTGAGAGCGATGGCCTTGGTCTGGTCGGCGATGGCGCCGTCGAGGTCGCCTATGGCTTGCCTGGCATTGCCACGGTTGCTGTAGGCGACCGCATAATCGGGTTTCAGAGCGATGGCATAGGTGAAATCGCCCAGCGCGCCGTCCAAGTCGCCTTTGGCTTTCCTGGCCACGGCACGATTGTTGTAAGGAGCGGGCAAATCCGGTTTGAGAGCGATGGCTTTGGTGTAGTCCGCAATGGCGCCGTCCAGGTCGCCTTTGGCTTGCCTGGCATGGCCGCGGGCGTCGCAGGCGAGCGCATCATTCGGATCGAGTTTGAGGGCTTGGTCGTAATCCGCGATGGCGGCGTCCCAGTCGCCTTTGGCCTGCCTGGCCAGGCCGCGGGCGTCGTAGGCCAGCGCAAACTGTGGTTTAAGCCTGATGGCTTGGTCGTAGTCCGCGATGGCGCCGTCCCAGTCGCTCTTGGCCTGCCTGGCGTTGCCGCGTGCGCCGTAGGCATCCGCATCCTCCGGATGGAGTTGGATGGCTTTGGTGAAGTCGGCGATGGCGCCGTCCCAATCGCCCTTGGCTTGCCTGCCAACGCCGCCATTGAAGTAATCAACCGGCCTGTGAGAACAGGAGATGGTGGCCAGGGTCAGAAACATGGCGGTGCGCAGCAGGAATTTAATGGCGTGGCTCATATTGTTTCCTTCCAAGTTCAAGTTGCGCAGTTGATGGTCCATGATGACGGATTAATACGTGGCCGTCGGCAGGTTTGACTGAAAAACGATGAAATCAATTCAAAGACATCCTGCGGACAATTCAAACCCGGCGTTGGTTTGGCGCCGCAAACCGGGCACACGGCGGAGATGAAAAGCAAAAACGCCAGGCCAGAACGGTTCCAGTTCAACATTTTGCGGGGGATTTGCAAGGATATTCAGAAAGGCAGGCGTGCGCGAATGGCGGGGGGACGCAGGCCTCGAGGCGCGCTTCCGATGAACCCTCACCTCACCCTAACCCTCTCCCCTCCCATCGGATGGGAGCGGAGAGGGAACAGGAGACGGACGCGAATTGTTCCACGGAGGTCTGCCGGGCAGCGGCAGGTTCATGGTCCCGATGCATGGTTTAAGGAGAACGAAGGCTTTCCATGAACCCTCACCTCACCCTAACCCTCTCCCCTCCCATCGGATGGGAGCGGAGAGGGAACAGGAGACGGACGCGAATTGTTCCACGGAGGTCTGTCGGACAGCGGCAGGTTCATGGACCGTGCGGAGGATCGGGTTTAGGCGGGTGGGTTAGGGAATTTGATGGAATGGACACACAACGCTAATACTCCAGGCACGCGCCACAAATGATTTGAAAAGGGGTTCGAGTTGGTTACCATCCCCGCCTGATTTTTGGTTGTCCAGGATTGACAGATGCGATTTGCTGTTTTTGACGAAACGAAGGATGGCGAAACCCGGGTCGCGCTGGTTCCCGATGCGGTCAAAATGTTGCTCAAAAAGCAGCATGCCGTGTCGGTGCAATGCGGCGCGGGCCGGGCGGCGTCCATTCCCGACGCGGAGTTCGCGGCCGCCGGGGCGCAAATGGCGGCCGATGCCGCCGGGTTGGCGTCCGCCGCGGACTGCCTGTTGCGGGTGCGGGCCGTGACGGCGGAGGAGGCGGCGGGGATGCCCGAGGGCAAGGGGCTGATCGGCTTTTTGGCGCCGCTGCGCAATGCCGAACTGGTCCAGGTGCTGGCGCGGCGGCGGATCACCAGCTTCAGCCTGGATGCCATTCCGCGCATTTCGCGGGCGCAAAGCATGGACACGCTGTCGAGCATGGCGACGATCGCCGGTTACAAGGCGGTGGTGCTGGCGGCGGATGCGCTTCCCAAATTTCTGCCCATGCTGACGACGGCGGCGGGGACGATTCGTCCGGCGCAGGCGTTGATACTGGGGGCGGGTGTGGCGGGCCTGCAAGCCATCGCCACGGCGCGGCGGATGGGGGCGGTGGTGGAGGCCTTTGACGTGCGGGCGGCGGTGAAGGAGCAGATCAAGAGCCTGGGGGCGACTTTTGTGGAAATTGCCAACGCGGAGAATCTGGAAGACAAGGGCGGATACGCCAGGGAGGTTTCGGCGGAAACGCTGGCCAAACAGCGGCAACTGCTGCACGAGCGGGCCAAGGTGGCGGATTTCATCATCAGCACGGCGCAGGTGCCGGGCAAACCGGCGCCGCGCCTGATCACCAAGGAAATGGTGGCGGACATGAAGCCCGGCTCGGTGATTGTAGATCTGGCGGCGGAGAGCGGGGGCAATTGCGAGTTGACCCAGGCCGGTCAAACGGTTTGCGCGCACGGGGTGACCATTATCGGCCCGACCAACCTGGCCGCGCGCATGCCGCTGGATGCCAGCCGGATGTTCGCGCGGAACCTGGCCAATTTTATTTTGGAAATCACCAACGAAAAAGGTTTTACGATGGACTGGAAGAATGAAATTTTCGCCGGGACCTGCATCACGCATGGCGGCGAAATCACCCGAAAGGCCCCATGAGCACATTGGCCATGATTTATATTTTCATCCTCGCCATCTTTACGGGCGTGGAAGTGATCGCGCGGGTGCCGACGGTGCTGCATACGCCGCTGATGTCCGGGGCAAACGCGATTCACGGGATTGTGCTGATCGGAGGCGTGATTGTTTTGGGCATGGCGGGGGACGACATGGTTTTGTGCAGTCTCGGTTTCATCGCGGTGGTTTTTGGGACGCTGAATGTGGTGGGAGGGTTTGTGGTGACGGACCGGATGCTGGAGATGTTCAAAGCCAAGGCCCCGGCCAAAGACAAAGAGGCCAAATGACCAGCACCAACATTTCGGAAGCGGCCTATCTTCTGGCTTCGTTGCTCTTCATTTTTGGATTGAAGCGGCTCAGTTCGCCGCGGACGGCCCGCTCGGGCAACCTGGTGGCGGGGATTGGCATGGCGCTGGCGCTGGGGGGGACTTTTATTCTGCCCGGCATGGGAAATTTTGGCTGGATCATTCTGGCCATCGCCATTGGCACTGTTCCGGGCTGGCTGCTGGCCAAGCGCGTCAAGATGACGGCGATGCCGCAAATGGTTTCGTTGTTCAACGGGATGGGGGGCGCGTGCGCGATGTTTATTTCACTGGGCGAAGAACTGAAGTGGCTGAACGGCCTGGACGGGAGGGTTGGTCTTTTGCCTTCGTTGAGGGAGGCATTGACCCAGATGCTTCCCCGATCGTTTCCCATGCTATTGGGGATTGTCCTCGGAGCCATCAGTTTCACCGGCAGCCTCATTGCCTTTGGAAAATTACAAGGATTGGTCAGCGAAAAGCCCTTGAGATGGCCCCTCCAAAAACCCATCAATGTATTGGTGGTTTTGGGCATTATTGGCGCGGCGGTCACTTCTGCCGGAGTCATCTCTGTCAACTATCATTATGCGCTAACGTGGATCATCGTTCTCAACGTGCTGGCGTTGCTCCTCGGGGTTTTGCAGGTGTTGCCGATTGGCGGGGCGGACATGCCGGTGGTCATTTCCGTTTTGAATTCCTGCACCGGGCTGGCGGCGGCGGTGACGGGGTTTGCCATGAAGAACATGTCCATGATCATCGCGGGGACGCTGGTCGGGGCGGCGGGATCGCTGCTGACGGTCTTGATGTGCAAGGCGATGAATCGTTCGCTGGCCAAGGTCATCTTCGGCTCGTTCGGCGGGACGGCGCAGGGCCGGGCGGCGGCGGGCGCATCGGACAAAAGCCAGCGCGAAATCGCCGCGTCCGAATGCGCCATCATGATGGGCTACGCGCGCAAGGTGATCATCATTCCCGGTTACGGGCTGGCGGTGGCGCAGGCGCAGCACCTGGTGCATGAACTGGATGAATTGCTGGAAAAGCGCGGGGTGGAAGTCAAGTACGCCATTCATCCGGTGGCGGGCCGGATGCCGGGCCACATGAACGTGCTGCTGGCGGAGGCGGACGTGCCGTATCCGAAGTTGCTGGACATGGAGGAAATCAACCCGGAATTCGAGCAGGCGGACGTGGCGCTGATCATCGGGGCCAACGACGTGGTCAATCCGGCGGCGCGGACGGATGCGGCCAGCCCGATTTACGGGATGCCGATTTTGAACGCGGACAAGGCGAAAAATATAATTGTCATCAAGCGGGGGCGGGGGACGGGCTTCGCGGGGATTGAGAACGATTTGTTTTACAACGCCAAAACGCGGATGTTGTTTGGCGACGCGAAGAAGGCGCTGCAGGAATTGACGACGGAGGTCAAGGCGCTGTGAGGGGCGGAAACCAAACCAGTGGACTTGGTGGACGAAGTGGACTGAGTGGACTGAGTGGACGAGGTGGACGGGATGTGGCGCGGAGAATAAAATATGGCTGAGCCGGAGAAATTAATCCCTGTGCATGGGGGCTATCGGCGCTTGAAGAGCTTTCAGGTGGCGCAACTGGTCTATGATGTGACGGCGCGCTTCTGCGACCGCTATATCGAAAAACGCAGCCGCACGCATGATCAGATGGTCCAGGCGGCGCGGTCGGGCGTGCAAAACATCGCGGAGGGGAGCCAGGCGTCCGGGACATCGAAGAAAACCGAACTCAAGCTGACCAACGTGGCGCGCGCCAGCCTGGAGGAGCTCCGGCTGGATTATGAGGATTTTCTGCGGCAAAGGGAGTTGACCCAGTGGGGGCGCAATGACTCGCGAAGGGAGGAACTCGTCGCGCGGCGGCCGGCGACCGCGGACGATGTGGCCCAGTGGGCGCGGGATGTGCGCGGATCGGGGTGGGGTGGACAGAGTGGACGATGTGGACGATGTGGACAGGGTGGACAGAAGGAAGGCGGGCCGGGGTCCACACAGTCCACGCAGTCCACGCAGTCCACTTACGCCGAGATTGCGGCCAATGGGGCGCTGACGCTGATTTCCGTGGCGTGCGCCTTGCTGGACCGGCAGATCAGCAGTTTGGGCAAAGCGTTTGTGGCTGAGGGCGGTTTCACGGAGCGCCTTTACCGGGTGCGCAGCGGGCGGAGGGTCTTCAGGCCCCAAAGTTAGCGGCGCGGGGGTCGGTGGCGGAAATGATGACGCTGACGGATTTCTGGTTGAAACCCTTGAAACCGCCGCGGCGCTGCAAGTTTTCCAGGTGGCTGCCCAAAGCGCCTTCCCTGACAAATTTTTCGCGCTGTTCCCTGGTGATGAGGCCGGCTTGAAGAAGTTTTTCGGCGCGCTCCGCAGGGACCGGCCAGCGTTCGCCTTCGGTGAAGGCCTGGCGCAGGAATTTAAAATCGGAAAACGGCTTCATGGTGGCCACGCCTTCCGCCTGGAGTTGCCCGCGCAACAATTCAAAATCAAACCGGGCTTCCAGATGGTGCAGGCCGGCTTCCAGAAAACTTTCGCCATGCAAGGCGGTCCATAATCCGACGGTGCCCAGGCGCGGGGCGGGCGGGAGTTTGGTGGTGGAAAAATCAATCTGCGTTTCGCCGGGCATCAAATCCACGTCGGCGAAAACGACGATGCCGGCGGCGGGCTGTTCGCTGATTTGCGCGCCCCAGCCCGCCTCGGCGCCGGCGTAAAAGCGTTCTCTTTTCACAAAACCGAGGCGGAGAAGAAACTGGATCACCTCCACGAAGTATTCGCGCGAACAACGCAAGGTGTGATGGTCGTGGTTGCCCCAGCCGAGGCCGAGGCGGTCCTGGCGGCGTTTTTGGATTTGGGCGGCGCGGTTGCGCGCTTCCCAGTAACGGCGCTCCTCCGCAAAAAAAAGCTGGCAGGCCAAATCCGGTCCGACGGAGCGGAGGATTTCATCCAGCGCGGCATTGGCGGCGGCGAAGCCGGCGCGGACGGAGGGGCCATGACGCGGGCGGGTTCGCCAAAGATCCTGGGCGCGAATGATTTTCTTCAACTGGGCGGCGGGCAGGGGCGCGGGCACAAATCCGGCGCAGCCGTTGCGCTCCACCGCTTCGAGCCGCATGCCCTGCTGCTCGCTCACCACCACGCGGCGCAAACGCCCAAAGGGGTCGCCCTCGATGGGGCCGGCCAGCGAGTGGGCCGCCGCGAAATCAGCCACGGATTCCGGCCGCAAGGCGATGACGGCGGCATGGCGCCCGGCCGCCTTTGGCACCCGCACGCGCGGCAGGAGGGCGCGGGGATGTTTGAGCACGAGTTCGCCCCGGGTCGCTGCCGCCGGGTCGGAGGCAAATCCCAGGTCGCGCAAGGGTTTTTCATCCTCCGGCGCGAGGACCAGATGGTCCATCCAATCGAAGAAATCGGTGCCGGTTTCATCCTGCATCCGCCGGGCCAGCAGGCGGGCGGCGCGATTGCGCTGGAGAAAGGACTCCAGGCGTTGGCGCAGGAACGTTTCGGCGTCGAAAGCCAGCGGCCAATCGAAAGAAGCGGGCCGGGCGGCGGCGGCGGCGGGCGCAGGCGGCGGTGCAGGTTGAGGGTGCGCGCGTGGAAGGGCTGGCATGGGGAAAGATTGGGAATAAGGAGAGATTAAGATTAGGATTAAGATTAAGATTAAGAAGAAGAGGCGGTGAGGAGGCGTATCTTGAGGCCACGTTAGACCTGCGGCTGCGGCTCTGGCCGGGGAATTTCCTCCTGGATGCCCATGAATTCCAGGCCCAGTTGCCCGACCAGCCACTGGCTGAAAGCGCGGGCCTTCTCCTCGGTCCAGCCGCAGGGGGACAAGGCTTCGCGGCGCAGAGCCGCTCCCGGCTTGCGATGGTCGAGGGCGGGCAGATAACTGTAGAAGGTGCCGCTGGAGAGCCGGCTGACCCGCCGCTGGACGCAGACGCCGGCAATTTCGCCGCGTGGAAAGGTAATGGACTGCCTGCGCCCGCCGGTCTGCGGGAGGGTGAGGGCTTGAGATTGCTCGTCAATTAACAAGTCGTACTTGCCGGAAGCATTGCGCAGGGCGGTCCAACAGAAGGCCGCCGCCGCCACCGTGAGCACCGCCGTCCAGGTGTTTTCCATGGCGTTGAGGCTCAGGGCCAGACCGTGGATGGCCACGACCGGGAAGGTGGCGGCAAAGGAGACGGTGCCCAAGGCATAAAAGCCCGCGGCGGACGCCGACAGCCAGGCCAGCCGGACGCGAATCTTGCCGCCTTGCCGCCAAATGCGCACTCCGCCCGCCTCCGGCACGCGCCACTTTTCGCGCAGCCATCTGGCGATCCAGGTCCAGAGCATGATGACGGCGACGTTGACCGGGATGGAAAACAACATCAACATCAGATCGCTTCCCTCGATTCCCGTCGCCAGGACCGAGTTGGCCGGGTTGTTGGGATCGTAATAGACGGTGTGCTCCGACCACTTTGGGAAACTCTGCACTATGTCCCCTCCGGGGCTGCTGGAGTATTGGTCGTCATACCGGTAGCGCGAACCCCGGTAGTCTTTCCCGTTGACGATATAGGAATAGGCTATGCTGACGCCGGCGTGGAGCATGCCTTGTTGCCTGACCTCGCTCGACAGGATTTGGCACCGGGCGGCGGCGAAGTTTTGGGCCCGGTATTGCCGCAGCGTCGTGCCAAACACAAAGTAATCAGCGCCGGCGACCATCGCCGTCCAGCAAAGCAGCGTCACCAGGATGATAGACACCGTGGACTTGGACATTTCCGGTAATATGCACCAGGATGGGCCGGTGACAAACCCCAAAATCAGCGGTTTGGCTTGGGCCGCTCCGGCTGGAATTTGCCGCCCTCACCCGGTTGGTAAAGGCGCACGCCGAGGAGGCCGCGCATGAGTTCAAAATGCGGGTCGGCGGCATAAACGCGGCACCCCCACTGCAAGGAGAGGCTGGCGATCAAAATGTCGTTCCACGGCACGGCGTGACCCTGGTCGCGCAAGCGCCAGGCGCAGAGCAGGGCGAAATCCCAGGCGCCGTCATCAATGACCTTGTGGGGGATGGTTTCAAAACCCGCGGACAGGCCCGCGCGATCCTGCAAGCGCGCGCCGGCCAGGACTTCCAGTTTGATCGGCCCGCAAATGACGGCCTCGGCGACCTCGATCAGCCCTTGCAGCCCCGTTTTGCAGGCCAGGCGGCCGTCGCGGCGGGCGCACTCAATCCAGACGGATGAATCCACCAGCACCATAGGCGTCAACCCTGGAGTCTTTCCACTTCGTCGTTGGTGGCGGGATAATCGAATTCCCCCTTGCGCAACAACAGCGCGAAGTCCCTGGCCTTCTCGCACCGGACAAATTCAGCGACGGCCCGGGCCACCGCCGAACCTTGATCCTTGACATGCAAAATCCGGCATGCATCCGCCAGCAGGTCGTCTGCGATTTCGACGGTGAGTTTCATGGGGAATTGATATAAGCCGCCGGCGCTTGTTTTTCAAGCGTGGGATGGACGGGGGGAGACGTGATGGCGGATTTCACATCTTTGCGCAATGGGTAATTCTTAATCATAATCTTAATCTTAATCTTAATCTCATTCGCGCACCTGGGGATCAGAATTGGATTACGATTAAGATCAGCCTCCACGCCAAAATTTTGGCGGGCACTGGGACCATGAACGCGCCGCTGCTCGACAGACCTCCGTGGAACAATTCGTGTCCGACTGCTGTTCCCTCTCCGCTCCCATCCGATGGGAGGGGAGAGGGTTAGGGTGAGGTGAGGGTCCATGGAAAGGATTAAGATTAAGAGCAGAACGCAGCAACCGTTCTGCCCAGAAGTGACCTGGCTGCCCGCGCCGCGCCGCCGCCAATTTCCATTGGACATGACGCCGGGGGAGCATTTCAATGGCTGCTGTATGGCACGCGAAAGTTTTTCCGCTCTTTCCAAACGCACCCTGGAGATCATCGGCCGGCTCAAAACGGCCTACCCCGGGGCGCACTGCGAACTCGATTTCTCCAACCCGCTCCAGTTGCTCGTCGCCACCATCCTTTCCGCCCAATGCACCGACAAACGGGTGAACCTGGTGACGCAAACGCTTTTCCAAAAATATCGCTCGGCGCGCGATTATGCGCAAGCGCCGGCGGGGGCGCTGGAAGCCGACATTAAAAGCACAGGGTTCTACCGCAACAAAGCCAAAAGCATCCGGGGAGCGTGCCGCGCCCTGGTGGAAAAATACGGCGGCGAAGTGCCGCGCGACATGGAGTCGCTGGTGCAACTGGACGGGGTGGGACGCAAAACGGCCAATGTGGTGCTGGGCAACGCCTACGGCCTGACGGAGGGCATTGTGGTGGACACGCATGTGGCGCGCCTGACCGGGCGGCTGGGGCTGAGCCGGAACAGCGCGCCGGAAAAAATTGAGGCCGATTTGCAGAAGCTTGTGCCGCGGGCGGATTGGACGCTGGTGAGTCATTTGCTCATCTGGCACGGACGCCGGCGCTGCGGCGCGCGAAAGCCGGATTGCGCCGGGTGCGAAATCAGGAGCCTTTGTCCGACGGGGCGCACGGCTGGCACATGAAGGGAAACCTGCCGCGTTTTCTCCCTCTTCCTCCACACACTTGTGGAGGAGAGGGCCGGGGTGAGGAGGTTTCCCAACTTCACCGCCGGCCCTTCATCAGCCAACTGTGGACTGGGCGGAAAATATGTAATGCGTCAGTCATGGATGGTAGGGCGAGACTCCGTCGAGCCGAAACTCGATTTCTTGGGAAAAAGTCACGGCTCGACAGAGTCTCGCCCTACCGCTGCCTGCCCTCACTGAGGCATTGCGAAAATTTGATGTTGACAATGGAAACCTGGTATTTGCTTCAATCCGGAGCGGGAGCGCCCGCTTACAACATGGCGCTGGACGAGGCCCTGCTGGAATCGGCCCCGCAACTGGCGCGGCCGGTGCTGCGCTTCTACGGTTGGACGGAGCCGGCGGCGACGTTTGGTTACGGGCAAAAATACAGCCAGGCCGCCGCGCTCACCCGGCTGCGTCCGCTGGTGCGGCGCACCACGGGCGGGGGCGTGGTGCCGCACGACGCGGACTGGACTTACAGCCTGATTTTTCCGCCGCAACACTGGTGGCATCGCCTCAAGGCGGTGGAAAGCTACCGGCGCCTGCACGAATGGATTCGCGCCGCGTTCGCGCGGCTCAACGTGCCGGCGGCGCTGGCCTCTTCGAGTCAAAAAGAAATTCCAGGGCACTGTTTTGCCGGCGCCGAGCAGTCCGATCTGCTCTGGGGCGGACGGAAGATCGCCGGGGCGGCGCAGCGGCGGTCGCGGTCGGGCTTGCTCATCCAGGGTTCGGTGCAGCCGCCGCCGGCCCTGGCCCGCTCCGAATGGGAATCGGCCATGCTCCGGGAGATGGAAATGGAAGTGGAGTGGAAGCCATTGCCGGCCGGCCTGCTGCCGGCGGAACTGGCCCTCCGGCTGCAAGCGGAGAAGTACGGGCAAGCCAGTTTCAACCAAAAACGGTGAGCTGCTCCACACGCACAAGCCAGTGATAATAAAGGGGTTTTATCGGTTCATGCGTTTTTTCTCTCTGCCGCAAAAAACCGGGGTTCCGACCCCGAAAGTAGCACAAAAAGCAGCACAAATTGGCGGTATGAAAAAGCGGTTCCTTCACGGGCCGTTCGTACTCAGCAGCCGGAAGAAAGCATTGCCGGGGCCTGGAGTCATGCTGGCGCGGTTGTTTGTGCCGTCGCTATTCACGGTTCCGAGGAACTTAGACCAATTAGAGGTGCCCAGATCCGAATTGACTTGGAACAGGTAGTTGGAGGCCGAGGCGGGCCAGGAAACGCTGAGGTTCCCGCCGGAAAGCGCAATGTTCAGCGAGGGCGGCGCGGGCAGTGCGATAGCGAACGCGGTCCCGCCGCCATAGGCCCCGCCGTACGGCGTTACTCCATAGAGGGTATAGCCGGACCAAAGCAGACCTGACACCAGCCAACCGCCGTCGCTATTGGTGTAACTTCCGGAGCCATTGGACATCGGCGACGAGAAGCTGTACAAAACGGTGAAATTGTCGCCGTTGGTGTCGATGGAAAAGACCGTGCCGCCGCCGCCCGTTCCGCCAATATAGGTCGTTCCATAAAGTGTTTTTCCGGAGAGGATCAAATCCCCTTGCGGAGAGTCGCCCGTGGTCGCGTAATTGAAAGCTGCAAGAACCTTAAAATTGCTGCCGTCGGTGTGGATCATAAAAATCGTGCCGTTGTAGTTGCTGCCGCCAGCCGAGGCTGTTCCATATAAGACGTCGCCGGACAAAACCATGCCGCCGATCGGGGACCCTCCATCGCTGAAAAAGCCAAAGTTGTGCAGAACGTTAAACCCGTTCGTGTCCGCCTGGACTGTGAAAACGGTTCCCCAATTGTTGCTGCCGCCGCTGGTCGTCACGCCGTACAAGGCAATTTGGGACAAAACCGAATTGCTCGAACCGAGCGGGGAGGCGCCTTCCGGTCGGGCCTGGCCGGAGGGGCTGACGTCGCCGACAGCCGGTGTTCCCGAGGGGTGCGCGCCATTCACACTTTGCGAAAACTGGACCACGTCGCTGATTTTCCGTCCGACCGCATCATAGTTATAAACCTCTCCGGGTGCGGAGCTGGTCCCTTCACACGATCCATAGAGACCGCCGTCGGGATGTTTGTGATGATAATTGCCTCTCCCGTTGGGTCCTTTCTGATGATTGCCAGCGAAATGCTGCTTCGTTGTGTTCGTAGGGTCTGGATTAAAGGAAAAAATCGTGCCGAAACCGTTCGAGCCGCCCGTTTGAGTTGTGCCCCAGAACGCGTTCGAATACCAAGTCAAGCCGCCATCAGGATTTCCTCCGTCGTTTGTGCCACCGGTGAAGGAATACAGGGTCTGATAGGTGAAACCGCCCTGGCCATCGGGCCCCAATGAAAATAGCGCGCCGTAGCCGTTGTAGCCGCCGGAGTAGGAGGTGCCGTACATCGTGCTTCCATCCGGCCCCAAGGCCAGGTCTCCGCCAGATTGGATGCCGTCACTGTCGCTGCTGTTAAAGTGATGGAGAACGGCGAATTGATTAGATTGGCTGCGGGCTGGAAATGGCGGCGCAACGATTGCCGCTAAAACACACCAGGCAAATAGTGTCATGTTGGCTTTCATAGTTCAATCTTCTGCTGGACACGTTCTTTTCCAATGCACGTTTAAGCTAATAACTGCTTGGAGCTTCCGACCCGCAATCCCAAGTTTCTTAAGGCGGGAGGAGGCGCTGAAATACAAGTCTCCAAGGGGTTTTCGGGGGGTGGGCATCCCCAAAACGCGGAGACGTTTTTATTTCGTCGCCCCATCCCGCTTCCCTCAGCGGGTTGCTCTTTAACTGCGCCCGCTTCTGTTTCGCGGGACAGCTTGACTCTAGCTGGTGCGGCCTGTTTTGTCAAGGCGATTCTCCGTTGTGCATCGGCTCTACCGGATGCACTGACCGTAAGACGCGCCAGAAATGTTCCCGCCATTGTCACCGCAGGCATCCCAGCCAGAACTCGACGTTGCAAAACAGCTTGGCGGTGAACTCTTGCGACCATAATTGACTCTTGCGCAAGAACCTCCGTTTCTCTGGCGACGTGTTCGCCCAGGGATAATGGCGCACCAATCACCGTATATGCTTTGAGCAATCAAAACGGATTCCCCGACGCTTCCATCAAATCGCCCTGGAAATCCGTTTCTGCCGCTGGCCCCACATCAATGTTGTCCGCTTCCATTGGCCGGGATTCCTGCCAACGCGCTTCCGCCGCCTCATCAAACGCCAACTCCGTGAATTTCCGCAGCAACCCCGAATGCGCCGCCACCATCTTCTTTTTGTCCGCCTCATCCAGATACCGAAATCGCGGAGAGAGACAGGATGACAGGATTTACAGGATGAAACCTGGATGGCCCTGTTCCGGTTTGTCTTTTCTGAATCCTGTTCATCCTGTTCATCCTGTCAATT
>Ga0187848_10002086_pt1 | contig 16275 bp, 10 predicted proteins | sample June2016WEW_4_40_FD_132424 | JGI IMG/M metagenome (GOLD analysis project Ga0187848, IMG submission 132424) | Peatland microbial communities from SPRUCE experiment site at the Marcell Experimental Forest, Minnesota, USA - June2016WEW_4_40 | ecosystem: Environmental > Terrestrial > Soil >... | reverse complement strand
TAGGTTCTACAGCGTCGAGAATATGAAGGTCGTTCTCTCCCGCACCCACCCCGAGAAATACTGGGACGTTTTCAACAACCTGTTATGGTATAAGAACTCCCTCATCAACGAGGACACGGATCCGAGGGGCACGTCGAAGAAACTGTGGCAGCCCACCATCAGTTCCACATCCGCCCCAACCGCCTCCCGCATTGCAGCGACGCAGGCGATTCCGTGGTCAACTGCCGAGCGGATTTCGGCCACGGCGTATTAGTTTAGGCTGACCCGTTTCTTCCCCTTTTACGCCGGACGAATCCGATGCCCGCCAGCCCCAGCCCGACAAGCGCGATCGTGCCAGGCTCGGGAGTATTACCGAGGCCAATTTGCTGGGTACTGATTGTGACATACCCGTTGCCGGCGTCGCCGCCATTGAGGAACCCGGCACCCGTGAGCGACGCATTGAGGTACGATCCACCCGCGCCGCCAGCATTACCAACGCCGTCACCACCGCCGCCACCCGAATAGCCACCGCCGCCACCGCCGCCTTGCCATCCACCGCCGCCGCCACCACCGAAACCACCGTTGGCAAATGGGCCACTTGTGCAGGTATCGCAGCCGCCGAGTCCGCCAGCGAAAGTGAGAGGGCCGAAGCCACCGTCGCCCGCGGAGCCAGTACCAGAGGAGACGGGGTTTCCCAAACCATTGCCGCCGGCACTCAACCACCCGGCGCCACCGCCTCCGTTATATTGGCCGCCATCGCCAGTGCCGCCAGCGCCGCCATTGCCGTTCGTCCCGCCAGCACCGCCGCCAGGACCGAAACCGTTGGCGCCGACTGTAGTGTAGGACGAGGCTGCGACTCCGCCCGCTCCCGAATAGGAGGCGCCGCCGCCACCACCGGCGATGATGAGGGGCGTGCTGCTGCCAGCCACCCAAACAAACGTGCCACCACCACCGCCGCCGCCCCAAATAGTGCCAAAGTTGCCTGTCGAACCGGCGCCGCCGACAACGATATCCAACACGGTACCGGCGGCCAGCGTAGCATCGCCTTCAATTTCCGTGCCGCTACCGCCAGGGGCGGCTGAACCCGAACCACCAGCCGCGCCGGCGGCTAGAATGTAGTAAGTGCCTGTCGTGGGTATTATATAAGTGGTTTCCGACCCGGTGTAGACGATAGTTCCTGCCACGGCGCTCGATGCCGCAAGAGTGATGGCGACGATCAAAGTCTTGACTAACCCGTGATCCGTGAGTGCCATCTAATTAGCCCCAAGCTTTCTCGGGCAGTTAGCTGAAGTCTTTCCCGGACACGCCGAGGGCGAGTCCTAATTTTGAGGGTGTATTCCGCTGCACTCTGCCTGCCAGGTTGCCATAAGTTAGTGCCGATACACATTCACGCGAGCTGCGCCACAGCCTTGCGGCCTTGGGGGGACCTGGTCCCCAAACCTCGGGGATTCAATGCCTTCCCGCCAGACTGGTTGTTACCCCATCCCGCCGCACAAGTACCCTCCGGCTGCGGCGGCAACTCGGGCCAAACTGCTCATTTAACTGGCCGGATTCTTCGTAACGGACCCTAACACACCGTAATCTGGATGTCAAGCCCATTCAACTCGCACTCGCAAAGCATGGGTGCGAGTGGAAGAGCGATTGGTCGGGAGCCTCGCCGTGTAGTTCCAGGGCCGTTATGCGAGCGTGCGCCGCTGCGCGCCGCCGTCGCCGGAACTGGCGTCCCTCGAAAAGATGGCCGCCAAAGCTCCGTGCCCAACCCGCAAACCCCCAAGCAAAAGTGATTGGATGAAGAACTTCTCCGTGCGATCTGGTCCTTCCCTCTGCAAAGCCATCGAGGTGTCGAATGCGCGCCACTGAACATTGGTGCCGCAGTCAAAAACAATATGGAGCGCCGGGCAAAACCGGCCCGGCGATTCGAAGCAGATTGTTGTTCACTGTACTGGTGTTAGGATGCCGCACTACATTTGGCCTATCAATCGGGCGCCCCTGGCGTGTGGCGGCCACCTCCGTTCCCTTGCGCAAGGTGGTAGCATTCTCTGGTTCTCCGAAGTGAGGAAGTCGAAGTCACAGCAGTAAAGGACATCTAATGACTCTGCCGCACACGTACGGAATGGCGTTGATGCTCACGATTCTGACCATGCTGTGCTGGGGTTCCTGGGCCAACGTACTCAAGATCGCCAAGGGCTGGCGCTTTGAACTCCTCTACTATGACTACTCCATCGGAGTCGCGCTGGGCGCCGCCCTGGCGGGGCTGACGTTTGGCACTTGGGGGTCGGACGGCCTCCGCTTCGCAGACGATCTCGCGCACGCAGGCCACATCAATATTCTCTGCGGGTTCGCCGGCGGGGTGGTTTTCAACCTCTCGAACATGCTGGTCATTGGGGCTGTTTCGGTGGCGGGCATGGGGGTGGGATTCCCCATTGGCGTGGGGCTGGCCCTTGTGGTGGGGGTTGTCTGGAATTACATTGTTAACCCCCAGGGGGATCCGTTGCTGCTGTTCGCGGGTGTCGCCCTGATTGTGGGGGCCATCGTCGTGGACGCGATTGCCTACCGGACGCACGCCGTGAGCCGGAGCGCCGCCGGAGACAAGGCGGATGCGGACGTGAAACGAGCGGCCACCTGGAAAGGGATCAGGCTGAGCATCGCCGGCGGCATTCTGATGGGAATGTTCTACCCGCTGGTCGAGATCGGCAAGACGGGCGAGAAGGGACTCGGCCCCTACGCGGTCGGATTCGTCTTTGGCCTGGGCGTGCTGGCCTCGGTTTTTGTGTACAACCTCTACTTCATGAGATTCCCGATCGAGGGTCCGCTGCTGAGATTTGGAGATTACTTGAGAGGGAATTGGTGGGTGCACTTCCTCGGGATCGTAGGCGGCATGGCCTGGATGACCGGTTCGCTTTCGAACTTCGTGGCCGCCAGCGCCCCGCGGGAGCTGCAGGTGGGACCGGCGATCAGTTACGCCATCGGGCAAGGCTCGACCATGGTGGGGGCGCTCTGGGGCGTCCTGATGTGGAGGGAATTCGCGGGAGGCGGGGCGCGGGTCAACCGGCTCCTTGTGCTCATGTTCGTGCTCTTTGTGACCGGCCTTGGGATGGTTTCCATCGCGCCCCTCTATGCTGCCCGCTAGGGGCGGTTGCCGGAAGGATAATGTGGAACCACTACTCCTCGGCATCGACGCCGGAACCAGTTCCGTGAAAGCCGTCTTACTGGACCTGCGCGGAAACCTCTGCGCCGTCTGCCACGCCGAATATCCGCTCCATCACATTCGGCCCGCGTGGGTGGAGCAAGACCCCGAAGACTGGTGGCTGGCAACCTGCAAGGCGGTTCGCGAGACACTCGCGAAAGTCCCGCATGGGCCGGAAAGGGTTTTGGGGCTAGCCGTGAGTTCCCAAGCGCCCGCTTTGTTGCCGCTGGACCGCTCCGGCCGTCCTCTGCGCCCTGCGATGATATGGATGGACCGCCGCGCTGAATCGGAGGTGACACGGCTCACCGAACTGGCTGGGGCGGAGGAGATTCACCGGATCACCGGCAACCGGCCCGACGCTTTCTTCGTGGCCGCGCGGCTGCTCTGGCTGCGGAATCACGAACCCGAGGTTCTGAAGCGGACATGGCAGTTCGTTCAGGTGAACGGGTACGTCAACTACCGGCTTACCGGACGGCTCACCATGGATCCGGCGCACGCGGTGCTGCTGCAGATGCGCAACTACGCCACGGGAGAGTGGTCCGAGGCCTTATGCTCCGCCTGCGGAGTGGAACCGGAGCAATTTCCCGAGGTCATGGAAGGGCACCGCGTTCAGGGAGAAGTCACAGTCGAGGCCGCCGAAGCTTCCGGCCTGCGAGCGGGTACTCCGGTGATGGTGGGGGCCGTGGACAGCCCCGCGGCGGCGTTGGAGGCGGGCGTGGCAGAACCCGGCATCGCCGTCGAAATGACAGGGACCTCCACGGTGGTCATCATCCCCAACGACCGTGGTCTGACGGAGCCGGCGCTGATCGCGATGCCACATGCTCTGCCGGGAATCCACCTGTTGCTCGGCGCCATGGTCTCTTCGGGTGGTTGTCTGCGTTGGTTCCGGGACCAGCTTGGGCAGCCCGAGGTGCAGGCTGCGGTCGAACAGAAAGCCGATGCATTCGATCTGCTGACACAGCGGGCGGCGCAGGCAGGATCGGGCAGCGAGGGGGTGATTTTCCTTCCGTACATGATGGGGGAACGCTCACCTTTGTGGCATACCAATGCTCGCGGAGTGTTCTTTGGCCTCTCGTTGGCCACAAGCAAGGCGGCACTCGTGCGCTCCATTCTGGAGGGCGCCGCCTTTGCCCTTCGCCACAACGTGGAGGTGGCGGTGCGAGCCGGCGCCGAAGTCCGGGAGATGAGAAGCGTGGGCGGCTGCAGCCGCAGCTTTCTCTGGAATCGGATCAAGGCGGACGTATTGGGACTGCCGCTACTGCTGCCTCGCACTTCGGTCGGCTCTCCCTTCGGCGCCGCCATCCTTGCGGGAATGGGGACAGGAGCCTTTCCCGACATCCGACGCTCATTGCTGGAGATGGTACAAATCGACACATGCTTCGAACCGAACCAGGCGAATCACGAAAGGTATACGCAAATCTACCAGGTGTTTCGGAACATCTATGAGCACATGAAGGGCGACTTCGATCGCGCGGCCGCCATCACCCCGTGAACCTTCTCCAGAAGTTGGATGGTTCGCTCGACCTCGGCCGCGGCGCCCTGCTGCGACCACTGGAGAACCGGCGACACAATGGTGGCCAGTTCTTCCAGCAAGGGCCGGCTGACCTCGCCCAGCAAGCCCATTAGAGTTCGTCTCAGGACCAGATCGTCGAGGTGGACAACTCGCTCGTCGAGCGCCATGAATTCGATCTCCCGGCGGGAGTAGCCTGCGTGCCAGGCGAGCGGCGCATCCGGGCCCGCCTGCAAGTAAGCGGTGACTCTATCCGCCCCCGTGCCATAGCGGTCCAGCAGCGTCGCGAGCCGCTGTTGCGGCAATCCAGTATCCTCCGGCATCCTCGGATAGCTCTTGCCGCCCCCAATGGGAAGATCCGCCGAACTGCGGACTCGCGGGCGTCCCAGCACCCCCAGGATTTCGCTGCAGACCTGCTCGGCAAGCGCACGGAACGTGGTCCACTTTCCGCCGACCAGCGAGTAGATCGGGAAATCGATTCCTTTGCCCGGGGCCAGCACCGGGAAGCTGTGGTCGCGGCTGATCTGGCCTGGGGTGAGGGCGTCACTGCGCGGCAGAGGGCGGACGCCCGAAAACCGAAAGACGACGTGCGACCGGTCCACTCGAATCGAAGGGAAGGCCAGCCGCATGGCCTCGAGAATGTAGTCCACTTCAGCTTCGTCGCAGACAGCCTCCGGATCTTCCGCGGGGATATCCGTGGCACCGGCGATGATTTTGCCGTGGACCGCATAGAAGATACAGATGCGGCCGTCCCGGTTGACGAAGTAGATCATCTCATCTCGGGTGGCTTCCACAAGTTCGGGATGGTCCAACACAATGTGCGACCCCTTGGTTCCGCCGATGAATCGCGACTCGCGTCCGAGACCGCGATTGGTGAAATCGACCCAGGCGCCGGTGGCGTTGACCACGATCCGCGGTCTCACTTCGCAGGTCGCGCCGGAGATCTCGTCGCGCAGGACGACAGTGCCACCTGCGGCGCTTTGAAGCCCGACGTAGTTCAGCGCGCGCGCCGCGGGACACGCGGCTTCAGCGTCCAGAACCAGTTCGAGGCACAGCCGTTCCGGATATGTGATCCTGGCATCGTAGTAGGTCGCGGTACAGATCACCTCGGGATTCAGAGCGGGCCGGAGCGCGAGGGCCGCCCGCCTGAGGCGGAACCGGTGTCTCGGCAGCGGGGATTCGCGGCCGGCGAGATAGTCGTACAGCACTAGACCGGTCTTGATCAGGAGCGCTCCTCGACTGCCCGGCTTGGTCGGCCATCCCAGCAGATTCCGGATTGCCGGAACCATCCCGGATGTCCAACTGAAGATCGGAATGGTCGTAGGCAGCGGCTTGACGTAGTGGGGCGCGTTTCTCAGCAACCGGTTCCGCTCCCGGAGGGACTCACGCACCAGACGGAATTCTGCATTTTCCAGATAGCGGAGGCCGCCGTGAATGACACGCGTCATGGCGGAGCTGGTTCCGGCGCAGAAGTCGGACTTGTCCACCAGCAGGACATCGATTCCCTGCAGCGCCAACTCGTTGAACAAACCTATTCCGTTGATGCCGCCGCCGATTACCAGAACGGAGACATCAAGGTGATCTCGAAGCGAGGCGAATCCTGGCCGCATCCGGGTTCTCGCATGGTACCACCCTGGAGGCCCGTGCCTGGCCCAGGGAACGGGCAACGCTACTTGGAAACTTGCGACTGGGCAGATAAAACAGGCTTATCGGAAAAGTGGCTGCCCCTGCGGGCTCGAAGTCTTCTCGGAGATGAGACCTAACCCCCTCGCCCAGCCAGCGAATGCGACCGTGGCGGAACTTCTGAGCCTGCAATCGCTACCGATATTTACGGTTAACGCTCGCCTGAAACGGGTGCCGTGGGGGTTCCGCATGCGCGTCATACAAATCGGTGGGAACCCATGTTGGTGCATGTCGGTGATGTCGGTGGGACACCATTGTTCTAGCGTCCTCGGGCGTATATACTATCCTCGTTCGCCAGGAGGCGCTATGGGAAAGTTCAACGTGAGTCGTTTGATCCTCGGTGGAATCGTCGCCGGGATCGTTGCAGATGTGCTGGGGTTCCTCGTCGATGGCGTCTTGCTTGCGCCGCTATGGACCGCTGGGATGAAGGCGCTCGGGCGGCCGGATTTCGCGACAAACCAGTGGATCTGGTTCAATCTGTTTGGAATCGCCTCTGGGATTTTGGTGCTATGGCTTTATGCAGCGATCCGACCTCGTTATGGTCCCGGGCCGAAGACGGCGATCTGCGCCGGGCTGGCCGTGTGGTTCATTGGGGTGCTGCTGCCGAACGCCGGTTTCATGTGAACCGGGCATCTTTTCTCCGCCCACCTGGCGCTGTACACAACGCTCGGTGGCATTGTCGAGTGGGTCGCCGGGGCGCTTGCGGGAGCCGCGCTTTACCAGGAAGCCGCAAGTTAAGGTGAGCGAGTGCAGTTGAGCTTTGCTGGTACGAGGCCTGGGCGGCCACCACTCCCTGGCAGTGACTCGCCTTTCACCGGCCAGATATTCCCCTACTACTTCCGAGGCAAACAAGAGCAGTGAGCCTCGGAGAATCGTGCTGACCAATGTCCAGAAGCATAATCAACTTCGACACCGTGCGGGAGATCGCACTCAGGCTACCAGGAGTGGAGGAGAGCACGGCGTACGGAGTCCCGGCACTGAAGGTCCATGGAAAACTCCTGGCGTGTGTCCCCGCTAATCGCTCGGCCGAACCCGCTTCGCTTGTCGTGCGCGTGGATTTCGATGACCGCGCCGAGCTGCTCGGCGCGGACCCTACTGTTTACTACGTGACAGACCACTACGTCGGCTACAACGCCGTGCTGGTTCGCTTATCTCGCATCAATCCCGAGGCGCTGCGAGACTTGCTCGGCATGGCCTACAAGTTTGTGACCCGCAAAGCCGCGCCCCGTTCGCCAGCGCGGAAGCATCGCTGACGGAATCGCACTCTTTCTTTTCCCACTGTGCTTGTCGGCCGACAGCGCGGGGAGGATTTCAAACCGAGCTTCACTACCGCCACACCGCTGTCCTGAGTGTTCTCAGGTCATTGAGGCTTCCAGGTCAAGGTCGATGGACTTCCTGGCTAGCACCGGATTCGGGACGAATGGTCGTCCACTCTTCCACTCCTTGGAATCTTGTTTTGACCCTATAAACTGACTCGCCGAATTTCTCCCACACAACTGGGCTTCCGCCCAAGCTCAAGCGGCGATCCCGCTTTGCCGGTCGTCCCGGTGATCTTCTGACACGTACGGATGTACTCCGCAAGGAGTGCTTTCCTCCTAACAAACGTCAATCTTGCCTATCGGGCCTTTACCGGATACATTTTGCGTAGAGCCGATCGCGTTCGGGAGATGTCCACCGCGAAGGCGGAGAGAGGCACATGCACAGTCATGCCCGTCGCTGGCGGTCCGAGCGCGGTCTTGAATCTGTTCCGCTCCTCTGCCTCGCTTCATTACCGGTACTCCTCACATCCTTCTTCTGTTTGCTTTTCACACCTCTGCCTGGCGCTGCGCAGGAGGTCTCCTTCAGAGCTTATGGTCAAAACGAAGGCCTGAATAACTTAGCCGTGACCTCGATGCTGCAGGATCGCGCCGGCTTTCTTTGGGTCGGCACCCAGAACGGAGTGTTTCGCTACGACGGAAGAACGTTTCGTTCCTACGGGAATGCCGATGGGTTGCAAGGGCTCCATGTCCAATCACTCCACGAGAGCCCCGATGGAACACTCTGGATAGGCAGCGGCATGGGCCTTTCCCGGCGCTCGGGAGAAGGTTTCGTTACGGTTGACGTGGGCGAGACAGTCGAGTTACTGGGCGCTAGTTCCATCGGGAGCGACCAGCGGGGGAACATTTATCTCGCGTCTCCCAAAGGCTTGCTTGCCGTGCGATCCGATGGCGGGGGGCCTCACTACCAGTTCCAGTGGCTGTTCCGCGGACCCGTCCAAAGTGTTCATGCCGACTCGCAGGGGGTTGTTTGGTTCGGCTGCGGAGATAAGCTGTGCCGCCTGGAAGGTGGTCAGCCGATGGTCCTCGGACCGGAGTGGCGACTCCCTACGGACCAGTGGGATGGCATCAGCAGCGACGATCACGGCTCTCTGTGGGTGCGGAGTTCACGCCACCTGTTCTGCCTGGCACCTGGGGCCCACCAGTTTGTGGCCCGCGACCGGGGCCTGCCGCCAGGCGACGCGCCGGCTTCCCCGGCTCGCATTCTGGGGGACGGGACGGTGCTGGTGCCGACCACGCTCGGCCTGGCAATTTCCAAGGACGGCGGTTGGGAGATGATCGGGACGCGGCGCGGCTTAATCGGCAATAACGTCTGTTGTGCTCTCCAGGACCGCGAGGGCTCCATCTGGATAGGAGTTATGGGAGACGGCGTTGCCCGATGGCTCGGCTTCCAGCGCTGGGAAAACTGGACGCCGGCCGATGGTCTGTCGGATGAAACCATATGGGCGCTGCGGCGCGACTCCCGCGGTGCTCTTTGGGCCGGGACCAATAATGGTGTCAGTGTGATGGAACCCTCCGCCAGTCGCTGGCGCGCATGGGATGAGCACGACGGGCTGGCCCGTGGACAATATCGCGCGCTGGCAGTGACGGCCGATGGGGAGGTTTGGGCTGGCGCGGCTCCCGGTGGGCTGACGCGGTTCGATGCCAAGGGACGCTTCGTGCGCAACTACAGCGTGGAATCTGGCTTGACCAGCGAGCGCGTCATGGGCCTGCTAGCCACTCCCGATCGCAGGCTGTGGGTTGCGACGGTGGGCGGCGTCTTTCGCAGCACGCCTCTATCGCTGGCAAGGAACAGCTCTGTCCGGTTTGACATGCAGAATGTGCCTGACAACGATCCGGGCGAACGATTCTCGCAGTGTATTATGGATCGGCGAGGTTGGATCTGGATCGCCGGCACCCGCGGTCTGGTGCTCTACAGAGATGGCCGCTGGCGCCGGTTCCGGATGCATGATGGCCTGTCGAGCGATACCGCCCTCGCTGTCGCCGAGGCGGCCGACGGCGCCATCTGGATCGGGTATCTGGAACCGGCCGGTGCGTCGCGTATAGTCCTCGATGGCGATCGGTTTCAAGTCACCAACTTCAGCTCGAAAAACGGCCTGCGTTCCGATAAGACCTACGACATCGCCAGCGACCACCGCGGAGCGGTGTGGTTCGCCACGGATCGCGGCATCGATGTTTTCCTCAATGGCTCCTGGCGACACTACGACCACAATGATGGGCTGATCTGGGACGACTGTGATGCCGGAGGTCTCCTCACAGACGTGGACGGAAGCGTCTGGATCGCGACCAGCCGCGGATTGTCGCATTACCGGCTGCCGCTTCGCGAATCGGTTCTTCCCCCGCCAGCGACTCTGATTACGAAACTGGAGTTGGGGGGCCAAAGCCGGAGTCCCACTGGCTCTCTGGCGGTGCCTTACGCGGAGCGCTCTCTGCATTTAAGTTTTTCCGCATTGACATTTGTGGATGAGTGGCGCGTGCGCTTCCGGTATCGTTTGTGGGGAATCGATCGCGACTGGATCGAGACTGATCAACCGGATGTGCGCTACGCTAATCTCCCGTCTGGAGACTTCGTCTTCGAAGTAGCGGCGGCGCGTGTGCGTGAGGGGGTGTGGAGCGTCGCGCCGGCAAGGGTCTCATTCACCGTCGAGCCCGCCTGGTGGGAGAGGATCTGGTTTCGATTGGCCGCGATTCTGCTCTTCGTTCTCATGGTTTCCGGCCTGTTCAGATGGCGAATGTGGAACGTATTGGAACGGAATAACCAGCTCGAAATAGCGGTGAAGACGAGAACCCGCGAACTGGCGCGCGCGATGGAAGCCGCCGAGGCCGCCAACCGCGCCAAGAGCGAGTTCGTGGCGAACATGAGCCACGAGATCCGAACCCCCATGAATGGCGTGATCGGGATGAACGGGCTGTTGCTCGACACCGACCTGACACCAGAACAGCAGGAGTATGCCGAAATCGCGCGCCGGTCGGGAGAAGCCCTGCTCACCGTGCTTAACGACATTCTCGACTTTTCCAAAATCGAAGCCGGTAAGCTGCAGATCGAATCCGTTGTCTTCGATCTCAGCCTGGTGATCGAAGAAGTCAACGAGATGCTCGCCGCCAAGGCGGAGGAAAAGAAACTCGACCTGCTGCTGGAATATGCCCCCGGCGTTCCGCGCCACTTCATCGGCGACGGCGGGCGGATCCGCCAGGTGGTGACGAACTTCGTCGGCAACGCCATCAAATTCACCCCCATGGGCCACATCGTGGTGACGGTGACCTGCGAACAGCAGACCGGGCACCAGGCTCAGATGCGGGTTTCCGTCAGCGATACCGGCATCGGCATCCCCGAAGAGAAGATCGCTGTGCTCTTCGAGCAGTTCAGCCAGGTGGATAGCTCCACAACTCGAAATTACGGCGGCACCGGATTGGGCCTAGCGATCTCCAAGAAACTGGTCACTTTGATGGGAGGAACCATCGGAGTCGCGAGCCGGCCCGGTGAAGGCTCCACATTCTGGTTCACGCTGCCCTTGCAACTCGACTCCCAACCCGAGGTGACGCCGGTGCCGGCCGGCGAGTTGCGGGGCGTGCGCGTGCTCATCGTAGACGATAACGAGGTGAATCGCCGCGTCCTGCACGAGCAGGTTGTGGGCTGGGGCATGCGCGACGGAAGCTGCGCTTCGGGAGAAGAGGCGCTCTGCGCGCTTCAAGCGGCGCGCCTGGAAGGCGATCCGTACCCTATCGCCATCATTGATTACCAGATGCCCGGCATGGATGGCAGCACGCTCGCCGCGGTAATCAAGGATGACCCGGCCGCCCGGGACACCCTGGTGGTGATGTTGACCTCCATCAGCCAGTCCAGCGATGCGCGCCACTCCACCCGCTGCGACGCCTATCTGGTTAAGCCCGTTCGAAACTCACAGCTCCTGCAGACCCTCGCAACCACCTGGGCGAAATACCGGGGAACGAATCTCGCAACTACCGGCGCTCCGCCGCACCGCGCTTCGGACTGGAAGCCTATCGTAACCGAAACGCCCAATGGCCATCCCATCCGGGTCCTGGTTGCCGAAGACAATGTCGTCAACCAGAGGGTTGCCGTAAGGATGCTCGAAAAACTCGGGCTTCGCGCTGACGTTGCTGCTGGCGGTCGGGAGGCTGTGAGTCTATTTGCGATGGTGCCTTACGACCTGGTGCTGATGGACTGCCAAATGCCGGAGATGGACGGATACGACGCCACCCGGGAGATTCGGAAACACGAACCCCCCAGCCAGCGTGCCGTTATCATTGCGATGACCGCTGAGGCTATGGCCGGAGCCCGTGCCCGCTGTCTGAGTGCTGGCATGGACGACTACATCGCCAAGCCGGTGCGGCTGGAAGACCTAGCCGCAATCCTCAACAAGTTTCTGCAGTCGGAACACCCAATGTCCGTTCGGCTACCGTGACGCTCAGTCGGCGTGATGGCGAGGATTTGCACGGTCGGCGGCGGAGTTTGGAAGAAACCGGTCGCGGTAGGGGCGGCCACCGCTGGCCGCCTCCCGCACAGATCCGTACCAGGACATCGAGGTGCGCCGGGGCGGCACTGGAAGCGGCGGCGGCCAGGGAAGAGCAGCGACGGTGAAAATCGTCGAGAAGCGGCTGCGTAAACTGAACGCTCCAAGGGAGCCAGAAATCAACCGCTACCTGCGACATGGCAAGGGTATATTGCGCGGGGAAATACCCCGAAAGATATTCAGAATCATGGTTCTTAATATCTATTTTTTTAAATTGATCTCTATTATTATAAAACCTGAGCCGATTCTTATTGAAGTCCGGGGAGAATCTTTCTGCGATGGTAGCCCAACGAATTCCGCGTGTTCTGGTGGTGGACGATGACCCGCAGGTTCTGGACCTTTTGAAACACGTCCTGCAACTCACCGGCTACGGCGTCAACGTTGCGAGCTCCGGCGCCGCGGCGCTGAAGATGATCGACCAAGAGGCGCTCGACCTGCTCGTGCTCGATCTGGCAATGCCCGAGCCGGATGGATTCGAGATCCTGAAGACGCTTCATGATCGGGAGCCCGATCTCCGAGTTTTGGTGATTTCGGGCTACCTGCACGGCGCCCTACTGCACGCCGCCACCATGTTGGGAGCTACCGCGGTGCTGGAAAAGCCCATCGCACCACTAACCTTGCTGGGAGCAGTCGGCGACCTCTGTGGCCTGCCCAGTCAACCAGCGAGGATTGGATGAGCGCGCCCGTCAGGTAATGGCTGCCGATCATGACTATTAATGCCGTCTCAAAGTCGATTCGTCATCCACCTCCCATCGCGCCAGTCAGGGTAACTACGTGCTGGCGACACTCGACCTCTCCCGGCTCCAGCAGGGGACCTCGGCGGCAGCCACCACCCTGCTCAAGACGATGATTGACGCCAGCACGCCTCCCTCGGTCCGGGTGCGGGCGGCCGAGGCCATCTGCAACCACGCGGCCAAGGCTATTGAGATCGAGGACATCGAGGCGCGTCTGGCGGCACTCGAGCTAGCGCCGCAAGAGCGAATAGCGGGAATCTTTGGATACGTCGCCCCAGGCCCGAAAATGTCTAAAAACATGGCGGGACTGCCGATATGATATCAGGATCGCTGGCTAGGGCTGACTTGGCCTTGACCACTTTGTATCGGACGTGTAACGCAATGCAAACTCTCGTCTGTGTGTTGTTGACCGCTCTCTTGCTGGCGGGAGCCGCGGTTGTCGCCGCCCTCCGCCGACGGGTCCAAGCTCTAGCCGCCGCCTCGGAGAGAGCTCATCAGTTGCTCGCAAAAAACGTGGAACGGCTCAATCTGGCGCTTGATGGAGCCGATGAGGCTCTCTGGGACTGGAATGTCACCAAGAACCGGACCTACTATAGTGAGCGCTGGTCACAGATGCTGGGCTTTTCCCCGGATGAAATCGGTGAATCCGTGGAAATCTGGGAACGGCTGGTAAATCCGGATGACCTCGCAGCCGCGATGGACAAGCTTCGAATACATATAGAAGGGAGGTCTGAGAGCTATCAGGCAGAGTTCCGCATGAAGACCAAGGACGGAGATTGGCGTTGGATACGGGCGCGCGGGAAAGTGGTAGCGCGAGCCGCCGATGGCTCCGTCACGCGTATTGCGGGGACCCACATAGACATCACCGCCACTAAACAGGCCGAGGAGGCGCTGGCGCGCGAGCAGAATCTCTTGCGGGCGCTGGTGGACAGCTTGCCGGATTACATCTCCGCAAAGGATACCGGCGGCCGTTTCCTGCTGGTGAACAAAGCACTCGCCCACATACTCGGTGTAGCCGCGCCATCCGAAGCCTTAGGAAAGACCGATTATGATTTCTACCCGGCGGAGGTCGCTGCACGATTCCGCAGCGACGAGCAGCGGGTTTTCGAGACCGGCGAACCTTCGGTGGGCCACGAAGAGCCCGGACGCGATGCTGCCAATCGTACGTGGGTCCTGACGACGAGGGCCCCGATCCGGAACGCGTCCGGCAATGTGGTAGGGGTAGTCGGTACTAGCCGGGACATCACGGATCTCTACAAAGCCCAGGAAACCATCAAGGCGAACACTCGCGCTAAAAGTGAATTTCTGGCGAACATGAGCCACGAGATCCGCACTCCGCTGAACGGCGTGATCGGGATGACGGGATTGCTGCTCGACACCGACTTGAGCCCCGAGCAGCGGGAATACGCAGAGACCGTGCGCATGTCAGGCGAGGTCCTGCTCACGGTGATCAACGACATTCTAGACTTCTCGAAGATCGAGGCCGGCAAGCTGCAGATCGAATCCTTCCCGTTCGACCTGCGTCTGGTGATCGAGGATGTCATGGAGATGGTGTCGCCGAAGGCTGAGGAAAGGAGCCTCGATCTGGTTCTGGAATACCCGCCGGGGTTGCCGTGCCAGTTCTTGGGCGATGCCGGAAGAGTCCGGCAAATCGTCACGAACCTTGTCGGCAATGCCGTCAAGTTCACCCACCAGGGATACGTGCTGATCACCGTGGAGTGCGAGTCGCAGGAGTACGGAACCGCGGCCATGCGGGTTTCCGTGCGCGACACCGGCACTGGAATTCCCGAAGACAAACTCGCCGCGGTGTTCGAGAAGTTCAGCCAGGCCGACGCATCCACCACTCGCTGCTACGGGGGTACGGGGTTGGGGCTCACGATCTGCAAGCAACTGGCCGCCTTGATGAGCGGCACGATTGGCGTGCGAAGCCGCGTCGGCGATGGCTCCACCTTCTGGCTCACGCTGCCGCTGACTCTCGATTCACAACCGCACGCGCTGCCCGTCGCGGTGGACGACCTCCGGGGGCGGCGCGTGCTGATCGTGGACGACAACGATGTGAACCGGCGCATGCTGCAGGAGCAGATCACGAGTTGGGGGATGCGAAACGGGAGCTTCGCTTCGGCCTTGCAAGGGCTGGCAGAGGTCCGAGCAGCGCACGCAAGCGGCGATCCGTACGATTTCGCGCTCCTGGATTACCAGATGCCAGAGATGGATGGCGCGGCGCTGGCGGCCGCTCTCCGCGCGGATATGGACATCCGGCCTCCGGTCGTCGTGCTGCTCACCTCCGTGGGCCATTTGAGCGATATCTGCATGCTCGAAGGCTCCGCCATCGATGCCTTCCTCACCAAACCGGTGCGTCAATCGCAGCTCCTGAATACGCTCACCACGGCGTGGTCAAAAAAGGTGGCCGCGCCTGGCGTGAACACCGCGTCCAAAACCCTGAAATCACCACGGACCGTATTGGAGGAGGGCCGTTTTGAGTCGCCGCCACGCGTTCTGGTCGCGGAGGACAACGTGGTGAATCAGAAGGTCGCGGTCCGGATGCTCGAAAAGCTTGGATTTCGGGTGGACGTGGCGGCGAACGGCCGCGAGGCCATCACGATGTTCCGCATGCTGCCGTACGACCTGATCTTCATGGACTGCCAGATGCCAGAGATGGACGGCTATATCGCCACCGAGGAGATTCGCCGGTTGGAAACGCTTGGCCAGCATGTGGGGATCATCGCCATGACGGCCGAAGCTATGGTCGGCGTACGCGAACAATGTCTGGCGGCAGGTATGGACGACTATATCGCGAAGCCGGTGAAGATGGAGAGCCTGCTCGAAGCCGTGCGGCAGTGGCAATCGAGGGGGGCTCTCAATTTCACCTGCTCATGATCACATTCTGCTCCGTATAGATGCCACCGACCAGGGAGAATGCAACGGCCTCCCATTCGTCACCCGTGGACGTATTATTGTTGCATTCAGTCGTTACCGGACATAAAAGGCTCCACCGGCTATGCGGGCGCCGGCCCAAGGCTAATCGAGTCCGCCGCAATCGGGCGTGACGACCCTCACCGATGGCTCTGCAACCCGGAAAGGGCAGCCACCGGTCCTCCCGCTCGCGGCCAACCCGTGAATTTGAACCGTACTCGAATCTGAGCTGCGGTCGGTTGACTCTCGAACCATGGATGTGCCTGAGCAGGCAGTGAAGGGTTGGGCGGGCAGAGCGCTACCGATATCACGCCTTAACGCTACCGCGCGGGGCCGCGGCCGGGTGGCAGGAAAGCCAGTTTTTCCGGGAAGCCCACAAAAACCGGCCGCAATCGGCGGGATGGCAGGCAGCGCCTCTACG
>Ga0187848_10002083_pt1 | contig 16289 bp, 15 predicted proteins | sample June2016WEW_4_40_FD_132424 | JGI IMG/M metagenome (GOLD analysis project Ga0187848, IMG submission 132424) | Peatland microbial communities from SPRUCE experiment site at the Marcell Experimental Forest, Minnesota, USA - June2016WEW_4_40 | ecosystem: Environmental > Terrestrial > Soil >... | reverse complement strand
TTGTGGCGGGGGGCCGAGGGGGGTGATCGGGGGGGGGGGGGGGGGGGGCGGGGGGGCGGGGGGGGGGACTTGCCCTCGGGCGGCTTCTCGATGGGGGGTGTTCCCGCGGGCGCTTCGGCGCCCAACTTCCCGACCGTCGGACTGGCGGTTTCCGCCAGCGGCGCCGCTGAAGGGCCGCCCTGCGGTGGAGCGTCCTCGGAGCGCCCCGTTGCGGCCGTTTCGGCGGGCGGCTGCGCGGGGCTTGGGGAGGTGTCGCTCGCGCTGCGCCAGCCATCGAGACTCTTGCCGCACAACTCGCAGCGATTCTGCTGGGCGCTGCACTTGGGGCACAGCCGCAGCGCGCCGCTGGCGGTTGCGGCCCCGCACGACTCGCACTTGCCCACCGACTCGATCAGCAGCCGGTCGCGGCACTTGGGACACAGGGCGGCCCGGGCGGGAAGCGACGCCCCGATCATCCCTATGGCTGCCACGAGGGCCAGTATCTTCCTGAACATGGCGGTTTTCCTTGGGGTGCGAAGCCGCAAGCGGCTGGAAAAGGGGGACTGTCCCCTTTTCCCTATAGAAGACGTGACGATACCCAAAGTCGCCGGCACGTGGCAAGGCCATTAGGCCGCGCCCGAGGGGGGTTCGACGACCCGGACCACCAGAATGGTGCAGTCGTCACTCCGGGGCTGATCGAGCCCGAAGGCCTCCAGCTCGCGGTGCAGGCCGGCGACGATCTCTGCCGCCGGCTCATCCCGGTACCTGCGGATCACCTCCAGGGCCCTGCCCACGCCGAAGCGGGCCCGCCCGGAGGATTCCGTCTCCACGACCCCGTCGGTGAACAAGGCAAGAACATCCCCTGTGTGGAGGGGTATTGGTGGGGCCGTCAGGACGATCGTCTCGGCGTTCACCCCCAGCGGGAGGCTGGTGCTGTCCAGCACGGTCGCCCCGCCCGAGGCCGGCAACAGGTAGCAGCGTTGACCGGCGGCCCCGTAAACCAGCTCCCGACAGCGGGGATCGAGCCGTGCCAGAAAGAGCGTGACGAAGTGAAAATCGTCCATGTCGGCCGTCAACATGCGGTTCAGGCGGGTGAGGATCTCACCGATGTCCGAGGACGTTTGCGCCAGGGTCCGCAGACAGGCCCGGGTCTCCGACATCAACAGCGCCGGCCCCATTCCGTGACTGCTCACGTCGCCGACGACGACGGCCAGGCAGCCCTCCGGCATGGGGACGTAGTCGAAGTAGTCGCCGGCCGTGGCCCGGGCCGGATAGAGGGCCCCGGCGATGTCGAACCCGGGCAAGGTCGGGGCCTGGGCCGGGTAGAGCCGCTGCTGGATCTCCTTGGCCGCCCGGAACTCCTCCGAGGCGTCGCGGAGCGCCTCTTCGGCCTGGTGCCGCCGGCTGCGCTCGATCGCGTAGCGGATCGCCCGCACCAGCGCGTTGTCGTCCACCTGCCCCTTGACCAGGTAATCCTCCGCGCCCGCCTGGACCGCCTTGACCGCGGTGGCCTCGTCGTTGTACGCCGAGAGGACGACGATCGGCACGTCTTGGGCTTGACTGTGCATGGCGAAGAAGGTCTCCAGGCCACGGCTGTCGGGCAGCGTCAGGTCCAGGAGGATCGCGTCGAAGCGGTCCTGGCGGCAGCGCTCGATGGCGGTCGAGAGCATCTCGGCCTGGGCCAGCTCGAACGGGCCGTCCCAGCGGTCGCCCAGCAGGTTCCGCATGACCCACACGTCGTCCGGGTCGTCCTCGACCAGGAGGATCCGCACCCGGGGGCCTTCGGTCTTTTTCATGGAGCGTGCCATGGATCTACTCCCGCCGCGGCAGTTCGACGATCTCGAACCAGTAGTGTCCCAGCGTCCGCATGACCTCGACCATGCCGCGGAAGCTGGCCGGTTTGGTCACGTAGGAATTCACGCCCGTCGCGTAGCAGTAGCTGACGTCGTCCCGGGCCGCGGAGGTCGTCAGCACGACGATGGGGATCTCCCGCAGCCGCGGATCGCCCTTCAGCTCCCGCAGCGCCTGGCGACCGTCTTTGCCGGGCATCTTCAGGTCCAGCAGGATCAGGTCGGGGCGGGGCGGGTCCGAGCCGCCGTCGTCGCAGCGGCGGAGGTAGCCGAGCAGCTCGTCCCCGTCGCGGACGACCCGCAGTTGCTGGTCCTGCCCGGCCTCCCGCAGCGCCTCTTGCACCAGCAGGCAGTCGTCCTCGTCGTCGTCGGCTATGAGGATGGTGTGCGACGGTTTTTTCACGCTTGCGAAGTCCTGTAGTTCACGGCGGGCAAGCCCGCCCGCTAAACTGCCTGCCGACCGCCCACTGCGGACTATTTCCCCCGCCGCTTTCCGCTCTGCCGCACCGGCAGCAGGACCTCGAACAGGGAGCCTTTGCCGGGCGTGCTGTGGGCCGCGATCGTCCCGCCGTGGCACTCGACAATCTTGCGGCACAGGGCCAGGCCGATCCCCGCCCCTTCGTACTCGTCGCGCGGGTGCAGCCGCTGGAACAGGCCGAATATCTGCTCGCGATACTGCTCGTCGAAGCCGATGCCGTTGTCTTCGACCGTGATGCGGCACTGCTCCTCGGCCGGCGCAGCGCCGGGCTGCGGCGGGCGCCGCGGCACGTACCGGCCTTCGATCCTCACGACGGGGGCTTCGTCGGGGCGGCGGAACTTCAGGGCGTTGGCCGTCAGATTCTGCAACAACTGCCGAATCTGCAGGGGCTCGGCCTGAATCTTGGGGAGGTTGCCCACCTCGACCCGGCCGCCGACCCGCTCGATCTGCGCCTCCAGGTCGCCGACCACTTCGCGGGCCACCTCGGCCAGGTCGACCGCGGCGAAGTCCCGCGCCCGGGTCGTGATCCGCGAGAACATCAACAGCCCCTCGATCAGCTCTTGCATCCGCGCGGCCGCCTTCTGCATCCGCTGCACGCAGTCGCGGGCCGTCTCGTCCAGGAGGTCGTGGCACTTCATTTCCAAGCGGTCGCCGAAGGTGCGGATCTTCCGCAGCGGCTCCTGGAGGTCGTGGGAGGCGACGTAGGCGAACTGCTCCAGCTCGCGGTTGGATCGTTCCAGCTCGGCGGCGTAGCGGGCCTGTTCCTCCTCGCCCTTCTTGCGGAGGCTGATGTCGCGGACGAAGAGCGTCATGACCGGCGCGCCGCCCTCCTGGCTCAGGGCCATGGCCAGCTCGGCGGGAAAGACCTCGCCGTTGGCCCGGTTGACGGTCACCTCGGCCCGGCGGCCGAGCATCGAGCCTTCGCCGGCCTCCAGGTAGCGCTCGATCCGGCTGCGGTGCTCCGAGCTCATCGAGGGGGGGAAGAGCACGTCGGACGGCTGCGTCCCCAGCACCTTCTCCCGCGAATAGCCGAAGGCCTGCTCCGCCGCCCGGTTGAATTCGATGATCACCCCCTGGTGGTTGATCGTGATGATCGGGTCCACGGAGGATTCGAGGATGGAGTTCTTGCGGGCCTGGGCCTCGGCCAGCGCGGCCCGCAAGCGACCGGCCTCCTCGACGTCGCAATGGATGATCGCCAGGGCGGTGGGCCGCTCGGCCTGCGGCAACCGCACGCGGTGCATGGAGGTCCGCACGGCCAACAACTCGCCGGTCTTCAGGTGGCGAACCTGGCTCTGGCCCTCCCAATGGCCCGCGCGGTTGACCGCCGGCACGCCCACGTCGCGAAGGGCCTTCCAAGAATCCTCGGAATAGAAGTCGTGCAGCGACAAGGAGGCCAACGGCTCTTCTTCCCCCAGGCCGACCATCCGCCGGCCGGCCGGGTTCAGAAAGAACGGCTCCCCGTGGGTGCTCGCCAGGCAGATGAAGTCGCTCATGCAGCCGGCCAACACTCCGTAGGCGGCGTCCGTGATCCCACCGGTGATTTCCCACGCCTCGCTCATCGGTCGATCCTCCCGCCGGGCAATGCCTGTCTTGATTATGGCGCCGGGGGACCGGCTGTCAACGGGTGTCCCTGTCGTCGATTTGAGTCCCATTGCCGTCATGACGATGACAACGAGGCCCTACACATTACTCGTCGCCCACCGCCGACTGCCCATTGCCTCCGCGGCACGCGAAATGCAGTTGTAATAGGGCCGGAATCGGGGATAATTGCAAGGGGGAAAGGTCGCGGCAGAAATGGGGGTAGCCATGAAGCGCTCTTGGATGGTCTTCGCAGTGACCCTGGCGGCAGTGGGTGGGGTCGCCGTCATGGCGGCAGATAACAGCGCCAGATCGAAGACGACGCCGGCTCCGCCCTCCTTCCGGCCCGCCGACACGTCCGCCGCCGGCTGGAGAGGTGGAGACCCGTCGGCTGGCGGGGCGGCCCGAGCCCGTGCGGCTGCGGCCGCCGCCAGGGTAAGAACCGCTCCAGCCCCCAACACCACCGTCAACGTCAACTGGGTTTGGCCGCAGTGGCGCTATCCGGGTTGGTACGGATATTACCCCTACGGCTACAGCGGATACAATCCGTACTGGGGCTACGGGTACGGGACTTCACCGTGGGGATACACGCCCTACGCGTGGTCCTATCCTTACGGATATTCTTACGGAGGGGGTTATCTTTACGGCGGTTTGCCGCCGTATCTCTATCCCGGCTACGCCTATACGCCGTTCGGGCCAGTCTGGTACCAGCCCTACCCGGCGGCGGCGTTCATGCCTGCCGACCAATTGTTCGGTCCCGGGCCGATCATGCGGATGATGGGGGTGGACCAATGGTTCAATCAGGCGGCCCCGGGCTGGGCGCAGGCCCGTCCGGCCCCCGCGCCGCGGGCCAGGGATCAAGATGCCAGGCCACGGGCCGACGACGCCAAGCCGCCGCCGCAGCCGGCCGGCGCGAAGGCGGTCGACCTGGCGTGGAAGCTGATCAGCTTCGGCGATTCCTACTTCGGCAACCGGAAGTTTGCCGACGCGTTGGACCGCTACCGCAAGGCCGCGCAATCCGCGCCCCAGGTGGCCGACGCCTGGTTCCGCCAGGGGTTCGCCAACGCGGCGATGGGGCACTACGATCGGGCTGCCAAGGCCATCCGCCGCGGGCTGGAAATCAGGCCCGATTGGGCCAGCTCCGGCTTCCGGCTGGACGAACTCTTCGGCGACGACACGGTGGCCAAGAAGAACCTGCTCGATGCCCTGCTGCGGGTCGCCGAGGCCGACCCCGCCAACGCCGACGTCTCCCTCCTGGTGGGGCTCTGCTACCACTTCGACGGCAAGCCGGAGCGGGCCGCGGCCTTCTTGCGGCGAGCCGCCGAAGTCGGCGGCAACGCCGCCGCCATGAAGAACTTCCTCGCTGGCCAGCAGGGCGGCGGGGCGGGAATGAAAGAGTGAGGGACCCGCAGACAAATCCGATATCGCAACGCCCTCACTTCTCCTCCGCCAACCGAGCGGCCAAGAGATCCAATTGGCCCTTCAGATCACTCAACAGCAGCTTGGGACCGGCGCCGCCGGCCAAATGGGCATAGAAGGCCGCCGAGGGGCCGTGCGGAGTGCCCAAGCGCGTCGTCGTTGTGCGGAGCTCGTCGAGTTGGACGTGGACCTTCTCAAGCCGGCTGGCGGCACGGCGGTTGTCGGACCAGAGCCGCTCAAGCTGGAGGACCAGTCCGATCAATAGCGCGATCTGCCCCCCCAGGGCAATCGGCATGCCGAGGTTCCACAGTTCCGGCCGGCCGGCCACAAGCGCCCAGCCCAGCAGGATGCCGCCGCACGCCAGCGTCATCGTGCCCAACAGAAGAGACGCCACGGTGAAGGCAGCCAAGACCCGGCTGCCGCGAATTGAGGGCGATGCTGCCTGCCGGGCCGGCTTGCCCAGGACCCTGCGGCGGTGCGGGACATGCCGTGCGGCCGGGGTCTCGTGAGGCGTGTCGAGCCGCACGGGCATCGATCCGTCGGCCGGTTGCTCGGGCCCTTGGTCCACCGGGGCCTTCCGCAAGACCCGCCCGATGTGCCGCAACTGCTCTTCCAGTTCCCACTGGTCGTAGGCTGGTGAATCTAGGATGGCTGGCGTGGCTGGGGCAACTGCGTCGGGAGGAGCGGCCTCCTCGGGCAACGGGATCTCACTGGGCTCCGCCGAGTTGAACGCGGCAAGCCTTTTCAGAATCTCCCCGCAACGAGGACAGGAGAACTCCCCCTCGTCGAGCGCGGGAACGCCCGGGACATCTTGTCCGCACCGACGGCACCACATGGTGTTGCTAGAATCGGCAGGGGCCTTGATAAACTATAGCGATTCCGCAGGATTTGACGGCCGGCGTGGCGACTGCCGGCCGCATCGGCGTGCATTGTGCGTCCCCTTGCCGCAGGACAGCGCCTCCGCCTGCCATCATGCCGCGGCACCTACGGCTGCCGGAAGAACTCCTTGAGGCCCAGCGCGGTGAACGGACCGGCCGACGCCGGGCGGCTGAAGATGGATAGTCGCAGGATGAGCGGGTCCGGCTCAAAGACCATCGTCTGGATCGTCCGGTCGCGCATCCTGGCATCGTGCATGGCCCGCGCCACGTCGGACCAGGTAAACGGCTCCGGCTGCTTCAGGTGTTCCGCAAGTTTGGCGTAGCGCTCGCTGGCGGCGGGGACGCCCAGCTCCGGCGTGCGGAAGTGGTTCGTGCAGGCGATCCCGTGGTCTTCCGGCCGGCGCGTGACCACCTGCTTCGCCGTGATTTCGAAGACCGCCGCACGCTTCCGGTCGCAAACGGCGAGGTTGAACCACGTCGTGTGACGACTCCGGCGGAGGAGTTTCTCCGCCTCTTCGACGACCGCACATTCCTCGAGCACGCGGCGGAAGGTGAGCAGCATGGGGGCGCCGCGCGGGTCGAAACGCGGCGAATCGTCCCTGGCGGGCCCGGAATCCAGGCAGGCCGCCGCCAAGCCGGCGTCGTTCATTCCCGAAAGAACACCCATGCTGCCCGGATAACCGACCGCGGCGAAGGCGTGGTATCCCGTCGGTCGGTAAACCGTCACGAGGCTGAGGCCGTCGAGCACTCCGAAGGTGGCGAAATCGTAGTTCCGGCCGAACAGCGGCCCGCCGGTGCGGCTTCGCTGGGGCTCGACGATCAGCGCGGAACATCGCTCGAAGCGGCGGAGCTCGGCCAGCACGTTGCCGACCGCCAGGCTGGTCTTTTCCTCGGGCGTGGCCCCCAAGGCCGCCGCGAGGCCGTCCAACTCCTGGCGGTGGCGATCAGCCGCGTGGCCCAGCACGGTCCAGGCCGTCTTGCCCGCAGCCGTCCAGACGCCGCCTGTCCTTCGGCCTTCCAGGATCACCCGGGGCAGCCCAAGGAGTGGCCTGATCTGGCCGCCGACCAGGGCCGCCTGCTGGCGACCCATCTGCTCCGGACCGCCCTCGAGGATGAGGACCGGAATGCCGTCGTGGTACTCCAGTCGGCCACCGTCGCGGGCCCCCGGCCGATAGGCGCGGATCTCCTCCGCCCGAAGCGGCGCTGGTCGGAAAAGGCCCAGCCCCACAGCGACCCACAGAAGCCAGAGTGATAAGCGTCTCGTGGTCATGGTGTCGCGAGAAACGAGTATGCCAATCTCGTGTCGTGCAGGCGTCCCGCCGGCTTACCGCGGAGCCGCGTCTCCCGGCAAGCGGGACGCCTGCACCACAAGCCCTCCGGCCGGATTTGCAAAGGCGGCTCCTGCCGAGCCCTAGTCGTTTCCAGATTCCGGGTGACCCGGCCGCTGGTACCAGTCCCCGCGAAGCCAGTCCGCCAGGAGTCCGATCTCGCGGTCGCTGAGGATGCGGCTGCCGGGGTCGGCGTGGGTCCCAGCGTAGGAAGGCATGCGGTCGTTCAGTTTGCCGTAGAACCGCGCGTGGGCCGGATCGCCGACCAGCCCGCTGATCCACGCCCGGCTACCGTAGCCGGTCAGGTCGGGGCCCTGGTGGGTCCCTTTCCCGTGGAAGGTGTGGCAGTCGGTGCATGGGGCCTTGCGGGCGCTGAGGAGTGCCCGGCCGACGGCAATCTTTGCGGCGTCGCGGCGATCGTCCTCCCCCTCGGTCGGGCGCTCCGCCTCGGCCGAGACCGCCAGCAGGATTGCCTCCAATTCGTCCTTTTTCACCTCCGCCGCGTCCTCCTTGACGAAGTCGACCATCGGTCCGTTCTTGAACTTCGTATTGCCGAAGTACTTCGGGCCGGCCACTTGCTTGGGATCGAGCAGACCTTCCAGCCAATGGCGGCTGGCGAAGCCGCTCAGGGCCGGAGCGGTGGTGCCCTCACGATCCGCCGATGCGGCAGCGGAACCGTGGCAGCTTGCACAATATTGGTCGAACAACCGCGGGCCCTGTGTCTTGGGGTCGTCGGCCAACAGCGCCGCCGCGCCGGCCGGGGGGATCCCCTGCGGCGACTCGGCCAACTCCCGGACCCGCTCCGCCAGGTCGCGGCCGGCGGCCAGCTTTTCCTGGTATTTTTCGTCGCGGGCATCGAGCCGGTAGGACCACCACGACAACACCGCCAACCCGCCGAGCACGACGGCCGTGAAGGCCATGTTGAACCACCGCCCGGCGGGCCGCTTGCCCACGAGCGGCATCAAGAGAAACACCAGCACCACCAGCCCGGAAATCCCGAAGATCGGCACGATGTCCAGCTTCGCCGGAAACAGCTCGCGGAGCTGGTACAGGCCGCGGAAGGACCATTCCGGCCGGGCGGTGCCGGGGTCGTCGACCGTATTGGCCGGGGCCCCCAAATCCAGCCCGCCACAGGTCGCCAGGATCAACACCACGCCCAAGACCGCGGCACAGGCGGCCATGTCGCGGGCTACCTGTCCGGGCCAATAGGCGGACCCCCGGACGTAGTCCGGGGGCTTCTGAGCGGTTTGAGGGGCAAGCCCCCGGACTGCATCCGGGGGTTCTTTCGGGGAGCCGGGCGGCCCTTTTTCGCCCGCGCCGGCGGCATCTTCCAACCCGTGCCGCCGCGCCACCCAGGCGTGCAGGGCCAAGAGGACGAGCAGCACGGGCGACAAGACGCCGGCGTGCAGCGTCAGGAAGCGGCTGAGCGTCAACTGTCCGAACTCGGTCCCCCCGGCGGCCAGCTTCCACAGCGCGGGGCCGATCCCCGGCAGCAAATCGAGGAATCCGGTCCGCACGTGCGTGGCCCAGTAGCTGTTCTGGTCCCACGGCAAGAGGTCGCCGGTCAGGTTCAGGCCCAGCGTCACGAGGCCCATCAAGAGCACGGTCCAAAACAGGAACTCGCGGGGGGCCCGGTACGTCCCGCGGACGATCATCTGCACCAGGTAAATGCCCACCAGCACCAGGGCCATTTGGGCCGAATAGTGGTGGATGGCCCGCAGCCACCAGCCGCCCTGGACGTGCCGCTGGAGATAATAGACGCTTTCCCAGGCGGCTTGCGTGGCCGGGCAATAGTACATCCACAGGGCGATCCCGGTGACGGCCTGCGTGACGAAGGTGAAGACGATGGTGCTGGGCCAGACGAACCGCCACGCCGGCCCGCCGGCCACCGGCCGCCGCAGCCAATCGCGCACGGCGCTGGGCAGCCCGGTCCGTTGGTCGAAAAAATCGAGCGCTCGACTCATAGCACGACCACGGAAAAGAGGAATGGATCGCCGCCAAGGATCGTCCAAGATACCAGATCGGCGGTCGAAGGCAAGGCATCCATCGGCTTCACGAAAGGACCGCGACATCGATCTCCGGGAAGCTACCCAGGCGCATGTCGTGCGTCAGGAATTGTTGGCAGCCGTGTTCGATTGCTGCCGCCAAGTGCAGGGAATCCATGGGGCGGAAGTTGTATTTCGCCCGAATGGCCGCTGCGCGGTCGCAAACGGCGGCGGTGATCGGCGCGACGTCGACGTCCTCCGAGCCGAAGTAGCCGTCGAATGCCGAAAGCGTAACGGCGTCGTCCAACCGCAGCGGACGAACTCGGCACTCCATCCGCACCAGGTCGCTGACCACGAGCCGCTCACCCTGCGACAACAGTGATTGGACACGGGCCACGGCGGCGCGCCCGAAGCCGGGTGCCCGCTCAATGAGATACACGACGATATTCGTGTCGAGGAATATGGACACGGCTTTCATTCCGTCTTGGTCGGCGGCCGGCCGCCGAGTTTCTCGATCTCGCGCATTCGCGCTTCGTCCTCGTTGCGCATGGCGTCGATTTCGGCGTCGATTTCCTGTTTGGTCCGTCCCGCCAGCCCGAGGGCTTCCCGCTGGGACCAGATTTCTTCCAGGACGCGAAGGGTCCTTTTCCGCGATCCTGCCGCCGTGGCTTGCACGGTGATGGACACCGGTCCCGGCGGCATGTCGACCTTCTCGTCCACTTCCAGGGTCCCATCAGGCCGGATGTGCCCGTGGACCACCACTTGGTGGGTATTCATCGGATTGGCTCCCGCTAATATGCCGCTTCAATCATATTCGAGCCTTATGCTTTCGCGATCCTCTGCGGGGTGCCGGTCTGGAACTTCTCGAAGCGGACCCAGACCTCGGCGCCGTTGCGGATCTCGAATTCCAGGCTGTCCATGTCCCGCGGGCTGACGGCCTGCGCATCGGTCCGCTTGCCGTCGATGTCGAAATGGGCCGAGTGGCAGGGGCACAAGAAGCCGTTCGCCTTGGCGTCGTAGGAGACGCCGCAGCCGGCGTGCGGGCAGGTGGCGCTCAGCACGGCGAGGTCTTTGTCGGCTGTGCGGCGAAGGAAGACGGCCCCGACCGCCTCGGCCGGATAGCGGGTCCAGGCGTCGCTGTGCTCGCTGATGATCGGGAACCGCTGGGGGGGGCCGCCGACCGTCAGCGCGGCCAGCATGGTCACGCGGACCGAGCCGGCCGCCTCCTTGCGTTGCCGCCAGGGGTTCAGGAAGGCCGCCAGACCTGCCAGGACCGGCACGCCATAGGCCACGAGTCCGAGAATCCAGGCCGCGGCCTGGGCCAGGAACCCGCGGCGGCTGTCAGGAGTTTGATTGTAGCGGCACGTCATGGGAGAAGACTCTCCAGGGGGACTTCTTGGATGCGACCGACGGCGAAAGCGAGAAAGGGGAGTACCAAGCGCATCGGGGCGTCGGCAAGGATGTTTCACGCAAAGCCGCAAAGACGCAAAGACGCAAAGGAACGAGCATTGTAGCGCGGCTCCCCAGATGGGCGTTTGACAGTCTTCTCTTTCTTGCCTTTGCGGCTTTGCGGCTTCGCGCCTTTGCGTGAAAGCTCCTCCCGCCAACGCTTGGTTCTTCGATCTTCTCTTCTATGAGCTACTGCATGGCGGCGCGGACGGCGGCCAGGACTTTGGCCTGGGCCTCGGCCAGGGGGCCTGGCAGCGTGGCCCCGGCGGCACGGCGATGTCCTCCGCCGGCGAACTGCTCCGCCAGCCGGGCGCAATCCACGTCGGACCGGCTGCGGAGGCTCAGCTTCAACGCCCCGGAGGATAGCTCGACGAGGATGAAGGCCACCTCCGTCCCGCCCACGGTCAGCGTCATGTTGATGATGTCCTCGGTATCGGAGGCCAGGGCGCCGGTCGCCTTGAAATCCGCGTGCTCGATCCAGGTGTGGATCAATCGCCCGTCCAGCTCGGTACACGTTCGGGCGAGCGTGCGGCCGATCAGGCGCAGGCGGGGGAGACTGTCGGTCTCGTAGAGCTGGCGGAAGAGGCGGTCCGGCGCCGCCCCGGCCTCCACCAGCCGCGCGGCCAGCCGGAACGTTCCGGCCGTGGCCGTGGCGAAACGGAACCAGCCGGTGTCGGTGGCCACGGCGGCGAAGAGCGGCTCGGCGATCTTCGGCCCGAGCGGCACGCCCAGGGCGTCGGCCGCGTCCGCCACCAGCCGCCCGGTGGCCTCGGACTCGACATCCTTGAAGAGCGTCGCGCCCAGGTCGTCCGCGCTCAGGTGATGGTCGAGGACCACCTTGACCGCCGTGGAGGCCCGCAGCACGTCGGCCATCTTCCCCAGTTGGATCCACGCGCTGGTGTCCAGCACGATGATCACTTGGCGGTCGCGGAGCTGCTCGGCCCGGACGTCGCCGCCCAACTGCCGGACCTTCCGCTCGGGGTCCAGGAATCGCAGGGTGGGCGGCACGGCGAAGTCGTTCACCAGCAGCACGTCCTTGCCGAAATGCTCGAGGATCGCGGCCATCGCCAGCTCGCTCCCCAGGGCATCGCAGTCGGGCCGGATGTGACACACCAGCAGGAACCGCTGGTGGGCGTGGATGATCTCGGCAAGTTTCGCCCAGTCGATCATGGCGTGCCTGAGAGCCCTTGGCCGGCGATCTCGCGGGTCTGCTGGGCGTCAAGGGCTATTTGGGCCACCAGCTCGCCGGCGGAAGCAAACCTGATAATGTCCCTTAGCCGGGCCAAGAAGTCAATCTCCATCGGCTGGGCGTAGAGGTGGCCCAGGTAGTCCAACAGGAAGGCCTCGACCTTCACCGCGGAGTCGTCGAAGGTCGGATTGGGGCCGACGCTCAGTGCCGCGGGGCGGACGGCGGAGGGGAGCCGCGCCTGGCCCGCGTAAATCCCCTCCCCCGGCAGCAGGACGTCGATCTGCTCCAGGTTTGCCGTGGGGTAGCCCAGGCGGATGCCGCGGCCCCGGCCGTGACCGACCACCCCGCGGACGCGATGCGGGCGGCCCAGCAGGTGCCGGGCCTCGTCGACTTGGCCGGCCGCGATCAAGCGGCGGATCCGCGAGCTGGAGACCATCTCCCGGCCGATGGTTTTCGGCTCGACCACTTCCAGCGGAATTCCGGCTTCGCCGCAGAACTGGCCGAGCAGCTCGACCGTGCCGCGGCGGTGGTGGCCGAAGAAGAAGTTGCGGCCTTCCAGGAGGCCCCGGGCCGCCAGCCGCCCGACCACGATCTCGTCGAAGAACTCCCGCGGCTCCTGGTGCAACAGCTCCCGCGTGGTCGGGTAGGCCACGACCGCATCTGCCCCCAGCGACGCGAGCAACTCGGCCTTCCGCTCGGTCCAGCAGAGCGGGACCGGGGCCTCCGCTGGCCGCAGCAGGCAAGCGGGGTGCGGATCGAACGTCAGAACCACCGCCGGCCCCCCAACCCGCCGCGCCAGCCCCGCCAGCCGGCCGATAATCTCGCTGTGCCCCAGGTGTACGCCGTCGAAGTTGCCGATCGACACCACCCCGCCGCGGAACCGCGCCGGCAGGTCGTCCAGACTGCGAAAGAGCACAGACATGGGGTCCGCCAGGGAGGAAAGGGACAGTCGCGTGCCTACAGACCCATTTATTTCAGAATGCAGTCTTTTGTCAACTGCGCGGCCGCTTCCGGCTCGCTACGGGCAGCCGTCGAGGAACTCGGCCAGCGTGGCGTAATAATCCGTCGGGCGGCCGTCGTTGTGGTCCAGCCCACGGTAAACGATGAACCGCTTGGGCTCGCCGGCCGCCTCGAAGAGCCGGCGGCCCAGCTCGATCGGCACCAGGCTGTCGCAATCCCCGTGGCTTTGCAAGAGCGGACCGTGATATTCGGCAATCTTCGCCCGGGCATCCAGCCGCGTCCGCATGAGCAAGCGGACGGGGAGCCACGGGAGGTGGCGGGCGGCTACCTCCGGCAGGGAGCTGAACGTGTTCTCGAGGACGAGGGCCCGCGCGCCGTCGGCGGCCAGATCGACGGCGATCGCCCCGCCGATCGATTCGCCCATCACGACGATCCGGTCTTCGGAGATGTTCTCGCGGCGGGCGAGCCAGGCGCGGGCGGCGCGGGCGTCGGCCAGCACGCCGGCCTCGGTGGGCCGGCCCTCGCTCTTTCCGTAACCGCGGTAGTCGAACACCAGCACGGAGGCGCCGACCCGCCGCTGCAGGGCATCCGCCACGTCGGCCCGGTCGGTCACGTTGCCCGCGTTGCCGTGGCAGAAGAGGATCACCGCCCGCGGCCGCTCGTGCCGCAGATACCAGCCGTGGAGCTTCGTACCGTCGCCGGCCTGGAACCAGGCGTCTTCGACCGGGAGTCCACGCGGATTCCAGTCGCCGCTGGCGGAGTCGCTGGGCAGGAAGATCAGCGATTCTTCAAAGAACATCATCCCCAGGACGACCAGGAGGTAGGCGATCAGCCACAGCCGGAAGACCCGCCACAGCCCGGCACACCAGGAATGTAGCCGGCCGCGGGCAGGGCGACAAGAGGGCGCGGGCCGGGGGTCGGGCGGTTCGCGGCTCAAGGGAAGTGGTATTGGGGATTATGAACGTCGAAGTCCTTGTCCGTGAACCCGTTATTGAGCTTGATGTTCAGGTAGGTATACTCCTCCAGCAACTCGGGCGCGTCACCCTCTTTCTTCGGCCAGTCGTAGGACTCGTAGCGGATGGGCAGGTTGAGCTCGTCGTCGACGAAGACTCGGGCGAGGTGGAAGAGGAAGTTCCGCCGCGGGACGGGGTGGATCACCTGGGTGCAGGTGCACACGCGGTCGTTGATCTTCGCTCCCTTGAAGAACTTCACCTCGCACTCGCCGTACTTGATGTCCTGCTCGCCCACTTCGATCAGCCGGTGGGTGAGGTTCAACAGTCCGATCTCGGTGAGCGGGTAGCGCTGGCCGTGCATGGCGATGGGCCCGTCGGGCCGGAGCGAAACGGTCTTGAACAGGGTCCGCTGCACGCCCACCCCGTGGGCCCACATCTTGCCCTCGTTGGCCCCGTCGACGAACAGCACCTCCTGCCCCTTCAGCGATGTCGGAGCGTCGAAGCGGAGGTAGACGCTGAAGGGCTTGTGGCGGATCTTGGCGAGGAAGAACTCCTGCTCGCCGAGCTTGCCCTCGACCCGCTCCCGGCTGACGAGATTGGCCGAGTAGTCCGCGATCTTCTCGACGCCGGCCAGGCCGCTGCGGGCCCAGCGGAGGGCGGGCATCAGCGGGTGCTCGTTGGGATCGCCGACCTGCAACTGGGCCGTGGCCGCATTCGGGGCCAGCAGCCCCACCCGCTCGGCCAAGCGGTAGACGGAGCCCGCCGGTTTGGTACCGCTTGCCGCGGCCTCCGCACCGGACGGGGCTGGGGCCGGGGCGTCGGGCGCCGCCCCCAGGACCACCTGTACGGCCACTATCAAACCCCAGGCCACCCATGCCAGCACCGCGGGCAGCCCACCACAAGGGATTCCTCTCGAGCGCAACATCGCACGGACCCTCCTTGGCTCTCCACTTCGACCTTATCGCATCTTCCCTGCGGTGGGATTAGAATGTTCCCGTCAGAAACCCGTGTTTTGCCGGTTCTCCGGGGCGGCGTGCAGGTCCTTCCCGATTATCCGGCACATCTTAACGCCTCGTGGGAAGATGGGAAGAAATGACACGAGTTCCTAGCCCCAGCTTCAGCCGGCCGTCCCCCCGAAAACCGTCGGAAAGCGGGACTGCCGACGGCGCACGCCCAGGAGCCAGTATAGCTGCCCGCGGGCCACAAAGGGAGATCAGTTCGTGAAGGACGCCCTGCAACTCGCCCGGATCGTTTCCGCGGGCTTCGAGGAAAACACCTTTGTTGCCCGGCTCCAGCCCCGGACCGATTGCCTGGTGGTGGACCCGGGCCTGGAGCCGGAAAAGACCGCCGCCTACCTGGACGAGCATCGCCTGACGCCGGTTGCCATCCTCAACACCCACGGCCATGCAGACCACATCGGCGGCAACGCGGTGCTCAAGCAGCGATGGCCGCAATGCCGGCTGGTCATCGGCCGGGCCGATGCCCCAAAACTGGCGGACCCACGCCTGAATCTCTCGGCCGGCTTCGGGTTCTCCGTCGTCAGTCCCCCGCCGGACCTCGAGGTGGACGAGGGCGACAGCTTCTCCGCCGCCGGGTTCGACCTGGAGGTGCGGGCCATCCCGGGCCACTCGGTCGGCCACATGGTTTACCTCTGGCGGGGGCAGGAGCAGTACGTGGTCTTCGTGGGGGATGTCATCTTCTCCGGAAGTATCGGCAGGACCGACTTCCCCGACGGCGACCACGCGCAGTTGATTGCCGGCATCCGGGCGAAGCTCTACACCCTGCCCGAAGGAACGCTGCTCTTGCCGGGCCACGGTCCCCCGACCACCGTCGGCCGCGAGAAGCGCACCAACCCCTTCGTGCCCGAGTGAGCAAAGAAGTGCCTGCCAGCAAAAGGCTTAGGTACGGGGTGCGTCGGTATTGGGCATTTGGATGTTAGGTGGGTGGGGCTGATACGGGCCGTAGCCGGGGGGGTAAGGCACAAATATCGCAATATTGCGCCTTTGCCGTTTAGGGCATGGAGACTGCTTGACTTCCGCAAGTTCCCGAAACCCTGGCCCCAGCGCGCATCGGGGGGTAGAATTCAACGGCGTGAAGGTACACGCCTCACCGGCGTGTGCCGTCCTGACAGGGCGTTTTTCCTCTCGTATGGAGGAGGTAATGATATGACCGTGCATTTCCGAAAACTGGCTGTTGGGCTGGCCGTGGCCGGCCTGCTCGTGCTCGGCCCAGCCGCGGTCTTG
>Ga0187848_10002081_pt1 | contig 16294 bp, 4 predicted proteins | sample June2016WEW_4_40_FD_132424 | JGI IMG/M metagenome (GOLD analysis project Ga0187848, IMG submission 132424) | Peatland microbial communities from SPRUCE experiment site at the Marcell Experimental Forest, Minnesota, USA - June2016WEW_4_40 | ecosystem: Environmental > Terrestrial > Soil > Wetlands... | reverse complement strand
GCGGGCCTCTGGCTCTCGCGCGACAACGGGAAAACCTGGCGAGCCTTCGATGAACTGCCGTTCTCGAACATCCAGCGGGTTGAATTTGACCCCGCCAGCGACGCCGTGATCCATGTGACGACTTTCGGCGGCAGCGTGTGGCGCGGGCCGGCCACGCCGTCTGAACCATGAACAAGTTTCCCTGGGCTTCCCGCGGCTCGCGGCGCGAAAGACTATGGCATTTTCAATAAAACCGCAGCCATATCACCTCACCAGGATGCGATGAACTGGTTTGGCTCCTGTAGTTACAATTCTATATGTACTGCTTTTCGAATCATTCCTAAAAAAAGCTTGCCCACATTGCCAACCTTCAATGTGGGCAAGCTTATTTTAATAACGTGCTTGAATTTGTCGAGAAAAAAGATGGGGGCATTTCCAATGACACTGCAGACAAAACGCCTCGTCAGGATGCGACGAACCGAACGCCTCGTCAGGATGCGATGAACTGGTTTGCCTGCTGCGGCTACGGCTTTATTTAAACCGCTCTATTGCGGCGCGGTGGCGCGAAGAGGGCTTTGCCTGGCTGGAATGACGACCGTATTTTCGGCCAGGCCCTCGGAACGGGCGGTCAACCGGATTTCGGACGCGTTGGTCTCCGCCTGGACGATCACCTGGGCCAGCCCGTTGAACACACTGCGTTTCCAGTTGGAGGAGGCATCGTCAAGGCAAACATCCGGCTCGTGGCAACTCGGGTCGCCGTTGCCCACCCCGATGATTTTTCCGCCGCCGTTGATTTCAAAATTGACCAGGTTTCCCGCCACGGGAACGACCCGCCCTTGCGCGTCAGTCACGGCGACGGTGATGATGGCGAGGTCTTCGCCGTCGGCATTAATGGCCGGGCGGTCGGGCGTGAGCTTGACAGCGGCCGGCGCGCCGGCGGTCTCGACTTTTTCTTCGGCAGTGACCTGGCCGGACTTGTAGCCTTTGGCCGAAAGCGTGCCGGGCGCGTAGGGCACCATCCATTGCAGATGCGAATTTTTCGGCATGGTTTTCCTGCCAAGGCTGGCGCCGTTGAGAAACAGTTCAACTTCCTCGCAATTGCTGAAGCACCGCACGTCAATGCTCTGCCCTTCCTTGCCGGGCCAGTTCCAATGCGGCAACAGATGGAGCACGGTCTTGTCACTCCACCAGGACTGATAATAATAATAATTGTCCTTGGGGAAACCGCAGGTGTCCATAATGCCGTAGTGCGCATTGATGCAGGGCCAACTGTTTTCGCCGCGGTAATCAAAGCCGGTCCAGGCGAAGCCGCCGGAAAGCCAGGGGCGGTCGGCGTAGTACGGCCACCAGTGTTCGGCGGTTTCCGTGCCGGCGGCGTCGTAGGCGGTTTGGTAACCCCGCGCCCGGTCCCTGGTGTAAATCCCGCGGGTGGTTTGGGTGCTGGCGGTTTCCGTCCCGACGTTCGGCTGTTGCGGATGGGCCTGGTGGTACTGGTCCATGACGCGGCCGGTATGATAATTCCAGCCGCGCACGTCAGTCACACTGTTCGCGCCCCGGAACTCATTGCCCACGCTGGCGGCATACGTCACCACGCGGCTGGGGTCGAGGCGATGGACCAGATTTTGCATGGTTTGGGCCACATGCGCCGACAGGGGAGTGCTTTGGACTGGTTCCTCATTGCCGAGGGACCAGAGGAAAACGCTGGCATGACTGCGGTCGCGGCGAACCTGGTTCTCCAGCAACACGAGATTGGCCGCGTCGCTGGCAAAGACCCGGCTTTCGTCCATCACCAGCAGGCCGAGACGGTCGCACGCCTCCAGCAATTCCTCGGTCGGCTCGTTGTGCGAGGTGCGGATGGCGTTGTCCCCCATTTCCTTGAGCTTGGCGACGCGGAAACACTGCAGCGCGTCGGGCAAGGCTATCCCCACGCCGGCATGATCCTGGTGATTGCAGGTGCCTTTGATGACGTAAGGTTTGCCATTGAGGAAAAAGCCCTTGTTGGCATCGAAGGCGAGCGTGCGAATGCCGAACTCGGTTTCGGTCCGGTCCACGACCTTGCCGGCGGACAGGACGGTCGTCAGCAGCTTGTAAAGACGCGGCGTTTCGGGCGACCAGAGGACCGGCGACGAAACGGAGGTCTTTTGTTTGACATCCACGGTGGCGGAAGGCTCCACGATGGCGGCGGCGCGGGTGGTGGCCACGGTCTTGCCGGCGGCATCCAGTATTTCGCAACGCACTTCGGCGCGGGCGGAATTGGTTTGCCAATTAGCCAGCCGCGTCTCGATGTCTAATTCGGCGTTGCCTTGCGGCACGTTGTTTTTGAACCGGCTGTAAACAAAAGTGCCGTCCGGGGCCACCGCCAGCGGGCCGGTCTTGACCAGCCAGACATGGCGGTAAATGCCCGCCCCTTCATAAAACCAGCCTTCGACTTGCGACGCATCCACGCGCACCGCAACCACGTTCTTCCCCCCGTAATTGGCCACATCGGTGATGTCGTAACGGAAGGAACTGTATCCCCTGGGTTGACGGCCGACCAGGCAGCCGTTGACGTACACCAGGCTGTTGCGAAAGACACCGCCGAACTCGATCCAGAGCCGCCGGCCCGCGTCCTCGCCCGGCAATGTGAAGGCGCGGCGATACCAGCCGACGCTGTTTTGGGGAAAAGCGGCACCAACGGGTTTGTAGCCGTGATTGCCAAGCGCGCTCCGGTCAAAAGGCAGGGCGACGGCCCAGTCGTGAGGCAGGTTGACGGAGGTCCAGGAGGCATCGTTGAAACTGGGCTTGGCCGGGCCGGTGCTGATGCCCAAATTGATCAATTCCTCGCCGGTGCCCCATTCGTTTCCCAGATGGAATTTCCAGCCAAAATCCATCAACAATTTTTCGCGCGGCGTTTCGCCGGCGCAGGCCGGGCGGGCGGCGGCCAGCATCAAGCCAACCGCCAGCGAGCAAGCCGCCAGGCGCCAGAGCCGTTTCTTTTGTTTCATAGTTTGTCCAATGATCGGGAAAGGCAGTTTGCCCCTATTTCAACTCCGCCCGCAAGGTGCGAACTTCATAGGGCGCCAATTCGATCGCTCCGCCGGCAGGGTGGCCGGGCAGGCCGGCAAGATCGGAAACGGAAATCTCCTTCGGCGTCACCGCGTTCCATTGGAGCGAGGCGCGCGCCGCGGTTGCGCCGGTGTTGTAGAGCCGCAGGAGCAGCGCCCGGCCGCCGGAACCCGGCTGGAGCGAAGTGATCATGACCGGGCCGGGGGAAATCTCAACGAGCGGGCCGGAGGGGGCGGGACCGGCCGCGGGCGCGGCGATGAGCGGCTCGGTGCTTTCGACGCCAAAATGCGCGGCGGCGGTTTGATCGTAGGCGGTGTGCGGACGGATGGCGTAGCAGAAGACCGTCTCGCCTTCCTGGTCTGCGCGATAATTGGTGTGCCAGTGGTTGTTCATCACCCAGGAATAAAGCGTCGGCGAGGCCCCGGCCTTCCACAGGTAGGCCTTTGGATTTGACTGCGAACGCGGAAGGTTAGCGGTCAGGCCGCCGATTTCGAGGAGCGGCGCCTGGAGGGTGGACCAGGTCACGCCGAGCCGGTCGTTGGAGATGTCAACCCAGCGCTCGACCGTGAACCAATTCTTGCAGGCGCCGGCAAGCTGGTCGGTTTCGGGCTGGATCACGGCCCAGGCAATGTTGATGCGCACCGCAGGATTGGGGATGTTGAAGCCGAAACCGATATGAACGCCCTCGACCGAGCGCACCGCTTTCTTGTCAATCGTGTCAATGATCTCGACCCGGTCGAGGCCGTCCACAAGCCGGATTTCGCGAACGAGTTTGTTGCAGCCCGGCGCGTCGGATTCGACGAGCAGCGACGCGAGGAGCGGGCCGCTTTCCTTCACCGAGATTTTGACGGGACCGTTGCGCTGCGCGTTCTGGACGTTCCCACCCGGCAGATAAACGTATTCATTCAATCCGGGGTCCGTCGCCGGGTTGACGAATTGGTGGTCCACACCGTTGGCGCGCAGACTGGCAATCGCGCCCGATTGTTCATTGAGCTTGAGCGTGATGGTGGAATCGGCCAGCGTCAGGCCTTCCGCCCTGGCCGCGCCTTGCGCCGGCGCGCGGCCGGCGGCGAGGGCGAATCGCCTGCCGCCCAACGGAGGCACGTCCTTCGCCAGGAAAACAAGTTCGCCGCCGGCGAGGCGCTGCGAGGGCGCGATTTCGCCCCGGTCATTTTTCACGATGTCGCCGGCCAGTTTCATCGTCTTGGGCAGGGTCACGAGATCCGTGCGCGGCCAGGAGGCGGTGTTGAAAACGTCAATCGCGCCGGCGGTTTCCGGGGAGGGGCCGCGTGTCGCGAGGGCGTCGGCGAGCAGTTTTTTCGTCCCGGCATCGGCGTCCAGAGCGTAAGCCTGCTTGTATTTCCATTGCGCCTTGACGAAGTCGGAATCCGGCGCGCTGATGCTGTTGTAGGCCCCCCAGGTGTGTTCAGTGAACAGGGCGATGTTCTTCAGCGCCCCGGCATAACCCTCGGCGGGCAGCGCCTCCGGCTTGAGCATCGTCCAAAGAATTTCGCCCTGGGTCATGCGGTCGGAGGAAAGCCGGTTGAGGCCCGTTTCGCGCGCGCTGGAACCCGCGCCATCTTCCCAATACGGCGTCAGATCGCCGCGCTGGACCGGGAGTTGGCCGCCATGCCGTTTTTCAAATTCGTGGAACATTTCGCTCGTGGTGGAGATGACGAGTTTGGGCCAGGCGTAGGCCGCGTTCCAATCGCGCACCGCCGGCATGACGCTCTCATCCGGCGCGCCGTTGTCGCCCTTGGTCCAGCGCAGTTGCACCATCTCATAAGGATAACCTGATTTGTCCATCTGCGCCGTCAGTTCGGCGATGGCATCGCGGATGGAAGCGCAGTGATGGCCGATGGAATAGCCGCCTTGCGCGCCCCAATAAATGGCCCGCTCCCGGCCCGATGGGGAGAGCCAGACAAAGGGTTGATTCTCCCACTGCACGCGGACATAGCCGATGCGGTCGGACTCGTTGGGGCCGGCGGAAATATATTTTATGCCGGCCTGGGCGAGCGCCGGCACGATGCCCCAGGTCAGTCCCGGCACGTCGCTGATCATCATCGAATCCACCGTCACCCCGCAGCGGCGGCCGAGTTCGGTGGCGAATTGCGTCTGGCGCAACAACTCCTCCCCGCGCGCCAGGCCTGTCAGCAGATTTCCGTACATCGGGTCCAGGCCGAGGCGGCGTTCGCGCACGGCCTGCTCGAACTTCTCTTTCTGTTCCGGCGTCGCTATTTTGTAAAATTGTTCGGCCTGCCAGAAAACTTCCGTGTTCCATTTGAATTGCGCGTCGCGGGGAAAGTCCCTCGTTTTCTCGATCAGATCCAGCGCCCGGATGACGTTCTGCGCCTGCTTGGCGGCGATGCGCGGTTGGATGTCCGTATAACCGATGTCGTTATGCGAGTGCATCAGCACGTAAAAAACGCGGGGCTTGTACGCAGGAACGCTCACCGCCTGCCGGAGCGCCGCGCGCCCTGAATGCAGCTCAACGCTCGCTTTGCATCCGTTGGTGGCATTCGCGCCCGGCGGCAGAAAAACCGAAAACCGGTCCGCGCCGCGCGCATTGGCGGGAACCGTCGTCTCTTCCTTCGCGCCGGCGCATTCCACATCGAACGTCACCGCCCCATACAGCTTGGCGCCCAGGAGGGAGACGGCGATTTGGCGGCCCGGCTTGCCATCGGGCCGGTAGGGACAATACGGCAGCGCCGCGCACGCCATGCCCGTCGGCACCGGCAAATCCGCTTCCGCGACCTCGCGATGAACGACGAAACGGACGGCGCTCAAGCCAAAATAATCGCTGCCGTAATTTCCGTCCGCGGCCTCCGCCGCGATGAGGACCGACTGGATGCCGCGCCCCGCGGCGGCATTGGCAATGGTGACCGCCTCCGCGCCGGCCTCGCCGCTGGCGCGCGGCAGCTCGATCGTCTCCGGCGAAGTCAGCGGCCACCAGGTGACCCCATCGGCGGTTGCGTAGAGGCGCGTCTTGCGAAAACCGCGGTCGGTCAGGTTCGCCTGGTTGTGATTCCAGATCCGGATGGCGTCGAATTTCTGTGGCTGCGCGAAATCGAATCTCACCCACGCGGGCGAAGGCGGGAGGCCGGGGGCGGGAGGTTTGGCCGCGGGCTTTTCCGCGCTGTGCCACATCGTCCGCGCGCCGCCCTGGTTGTCGTGCTGTCCGTTGCTCAGGCCGGAGCCATCAATCAGATGTCGCGCCGACTGCTCCGGGCCGTACACGCTCGAGGCGGCCACCGAAATGAGCGCCGCCGGAATTTCTTCATCTATCGAAATGGCCGGCCCCGGGCAGGCGATGGCCAGCGCGGAAGCGATGATAACGGCCTTTTTCATTTTCATTTCATTCTCACTATAGGCCGCGATGCCGTGAACATTCAATCATTAGAAAAAACCGACCTTTTTCGCCGTGTTCGCGGTTTTACAGGGCGTCTTGCCGACAAGCGGGATGGTGAAAAAAACAATGAAAAAGGGCCTAAGATGCATTCATCGGATTATTGGCATCCCAAGCGCCAGGATTCCCGCGAACTCTTTGTCAGGTCAGTAAGATGGATCCAGTTGGCTGGCGAAGTTGGGGGCTAACATCGGCCAAGTCAGCTCAAGGTGGGCTTGGTTATCGTTGTTCCAACGGGGGCGCCAAAGGCTGGTCACGGCTGGATTGACGGCATCATTCCGCAACGCTTTTTCACTATGGCCATCGCAGAACAAAATGTCCGTCTTGTAATTATGGCGGTTCGACGGCAGTTGTCCGCTATATCCGGTCGAGGAAGTGTCCTGAGTATCGGTGGGGTCCAGGTTCGCCTCCCACGATCCGGCGTCTTGGCCGACTGACAGGGCGCGGGTGTCGGCCAGCATGATCATTTGCGCCGGCGCCCTGATCTGCGATTCTCTCATCAAACCATAATAGAAACCACCATCAACGTCCCCGCCCAAACCTAAAGCAGCGGAGGAACTGCCAAGGTTGCCCGCGTTTCCCAGTCCCCAATCATTGTATCCTATGGAGAAGCGGCGGTTGGGGGTAACCGTCCAAGGGCTGTAAACGCCATTTTCACCCGTGCCTCCCAATGTTGTGTTGACATTTGTATCCCAAGCGCTATCCGGAGGCGCGGCTGGACAACAGAAGACCTGCCGGTTGTTGGCCATGCCTGGCAGGATCCGGCTCATCCACACATAACATCCAAAATTGGCGGAGTAGTCGCCCGGATATCCTTTGTAATCGTTCACATACAAGCTGATGCCAACGCCGAGCTGGTGCAAGTTGTTCAGGCACGCGGTTTGCCTGGCCGACATTTTGGCCTTGGCCAGGGTCGGCAAGAGCAGGGCCGCCAGAATGGCAATGATGGCGATGACCACCAGCAACTCGATCAAGGTGAAGGCCGATTTTCCGACGCGGTTGCGGGTGTTCGTTTTCATAAATTCCCGGCACTAACTCTCAAAAGCAATATAACTTAAATCGGCGTTCTGGTCAAGAAATGCGTGTGAGGCCGCACCTGCTTTGGACGTCAGGAACGGCCGGAGCCGAGGCTCCGGCCGCCTGGCAAACTACAGGGGCAACACTCATTCGGCGCAGTGGTTTACTGCTTCACTTGGAAGAACTGGTTCCCGATGGTCGCCGGCACCGTATAGGGCGAAACCGCCGCGTTGTTCGGGGTCCACGGTCCAACCACAGTCGGGGCCTGTAGGAGAGATCCTGAAGGCCAAGTGATCACGACGCTTGTGCCGGAGGGTGTGATGCTCATAATCGGCTGGCCGGTGTAGAGGGCATTCACCACCGCAGCGGGAAGAGCCTGGGTGAAGATGGCCGCGTGGGCAATGCTGGCATTCAACAGCCGGGCCGTTCCATAATCGGGCGCACCGCCGATCCAAACATCAAGGGCGTCCCCGACGGGCGTTACGGTCACGCTGTTGCTGGCCACCAGCGCCCCATCCACATAGAGCAGACCATTGTTGTTGCCCAAAGTTCCATCGTAGGCATAGGCGACAAAATGCCAGTTGCCGTCGAGAATGCCGGTGCGGCTCGTCGCGTCGCCCGCAGTGCCGTCCGAAGCGCCGGGTTCGCCGGTGCCGTTGACGCTCAAACGCCAGGAGGCGTCTCCGTGCCCGAACAATCCCGCAAAATTGGGGTAGGCGGCGACGTTGACCCAAGTCACTACTGTAATGGCGTTAGTGAGGTTGAACGGGCCTTCGGGAACATCCACATAGGCCGTGGAACCGTCAAAGCTCGCAGCATAGCTGGTTGCGCCGAAGAACGAATTCGCCGGGCCGGGCTGCTGGAGGACGAAGTTGCCGACATAGTTTCCGTTGTAGCCGCCCGCCATGTCGTAGGCGACCGTGCCGGTGGTCTCATCCAAAGGCCAGTAGGCCAGAGGGCCGAGGGCGAGGAGGTTCGCCTGATACGGGTTGGGGGCAGTGATCGTGATGACCGTCGGCGTGCTGGTGACGCTGCCATAGTTATTGGTGATGACGCAGGTGTAGCTGCCTGCGCTGGCGGCCTGCAAGCCGGACAGCCTCAACGTGGCGGTGGTCGCTCCGGCAATGGGCTGCGCACCATTGTTGAAATACCAGTAATAAAGATAGGGCGGCTGGCCAACGTTTCTGACAGTGGCGTGAAGGGTGCCGCCGGCCAGGAGGTTTTCAACCGCCGTTGGCTGTGCGATGATCACGGGCGCGGCCGTGACGGTGATGGTGGGGCTGGTGGCCGCGACACCCCCTACGGTGGCGCTGATCGTGGCCGTGCCGCCGCCGACCGCCGTGATCAATCCGGTGGCGCTCACCGTGAGAACCAACGGATTGCTGCTGATCCAGTTGACCGCGTCACCCGTGGCCGGAAGATCGGTAGCGCCGGTTTGCGGAAGTTGGACGGTGACCACGCCCTGTTGGGTCTCAAGGACAGCCATGCTGGTGGTGACCGTGAGGCTGGCCGAGGTGGGAGTCAGTTGGTTTACCAGAACACTCGGACCGAGCAAAGTGCTGGCCGCAAGGTACCGTTGCGGAACGACGCCGTTCCAGATCCGCAACTCGTAGATGGTGCCGTTGAACTGGTCATCACCGCCATAAGGATCTGCTCCGAAAGTATCATCAGACGTGGCTCCATAGTTGCCGGGCGAATGAGGAGTAGCCGCGGCAAAAGACACCGTCCCTGGATTTCCGGGACCTGAGTCCAGGACGCCGTTAAGGTAGAGATTGCCAACCAGGGCGGAATTGTCAAAGGTCACCGCGAGGTATTCTTCCGTGCCTGACGGCAAGCCGGGCGAATTGATGTCAATCTCACCCCCGTTTGGCGTAAAGGCCACCCTCATGTTACCCGAGCTGCTGTCCGGGATCAGCCCGAAATTGACCGAGCCGCCGAGGACGCCAAAGGACCAAATCTCGGCCCACTCCCGGGCCGCATTCTGCGTCACCCAGCATTCCACCGTCACCGAGTCGTCGCCTTGGACCATTCCATTGGGCAGGGACACATAACCGGAAGGATTGCCGGAAGTCCCCGTTCCGGGCAGGGCAAGGCCGTTGTTTATGGTAGCCGGGTTGTTGCCGGCAATCAGTGTCCCATTGGCGGTGCCAACAGAATCGGAAGCATCGCTGACGAAGCTGTAGCGATGCATAAGAATCGCCTGGTCAACCGTCAACAATACTGCAACGCTGTTGCTGCTTCCGAGCGGATTGGATACGTTGATGTAATAACTCCCGGCATTCGTCAGAGCAAGATTGTTCAATGTCAGGGTGGCATTGGTCGCGCCGGGAATGGCGTTGGTGACATTGTTGAAGATATACTCCCATTGATAGCTCAACTGTCCGCCGGCAGCGACGGCGGTAAAGGTCGCTGAATCGCCCGCCGCCGTCGTCACGCCGACCGGTTGCTGTGTAATCACCGGCGGGGTCGAGGCGACGGAAATGGGCGCACTGGTGGCGGTGACCCCTCCGACCGTGGCGCTGACTGTGGCACTGCCGTTGGCTACCCCGGTGATCAAGCCGCTGGCACTCACCGTGAGAACGTTCGTGTTGCTGCTCAGCCAGTTGGTGACGCCACCGGTGACAGTGACCCCGGAGGCCGCCGCGAAATTGGCCATCACGGTGGCTTGTTCGGTCTGGGCTCCCAAGATGCTCGTGCTCGGAACACTGACGGTTACGTTATGAGGGGTCAGGTCAGTCACCACGACACCCGCCCCGGCGGCAGTGCTCACCTCCAGGTACAAGGGTGAAACGGCGCCATTCCAAATCCGCAGCTCGTAGATGGTGCCGTCAAACTGCGCGTCCCCATAGATGTCGGCTCCCAAATAGTTATTGACCGTTCCGGCCGTGCCACCGTAGATGCCAGGCGAATACAAACCATCAAGCGGACCACCGGGATACGTAAACCTGGCATCCAGGACGCCATTGGTATAAAGAGAACCCACCAGCGTGGAATTGTTGAAGGTGACGGCAACATATTGCTCCACCCCGTTCGGGAACGCGGTGGCCGAATCTATCTCATCATTGCCCAACCCGTTACCGAAGTTGGCCACTTCCAGGTTCCCCCCATTGTTGCCCGGGTCCGGGATGAGCGCAAAGTTGTAGGATCGGTTGTTGATGCCGAAGTCCCAAATTTCCGACCACTGGCGGGACGCATTCTGCGTCACCCAGCATTCAACGGTAACCGAGGAGTCGCCTTGAATAATGCCGCTGGGCAGAGTCACATATCCGGATTGGGTGCCGCCGGTCGTTCCCGGCAGGATAAGGCCGTTGGCGATGGTGGCGGCAGTTCCGGTGCCCGGCGGCACCAGCGTCCCGTCCCAGGAGGGGCCTCCCACGGAATCGGAAGCATCGCTCACAAAGCTGTAGCGGTGCTGCAGGACCTGGGGAGTGACGGTAATGCTGCTGCTGGTGACGCTGAAGCCGCCGATGTTGGCGCTGATCGTGGTGGTGCCGGGGGCAACCGCGCTGATCAAACCGGTGCTGCTCACCGTGAGAACGCTTGTGTTGGCGCTGGTCCAGTTGGTCACGTCGGCGGTGGCCAGCAATTCGCTGGCGCCGGTTTGCGGAATCGTGACATAAACCGCGGCTTGCTGGGTGTCCGTGGCGACCATGTTATTGACGGTCCCGAAGCTGGCCCCCGCGATGGACAGGTTGGTGTTAATCGTCGTGCCGGGACCGAGCAATGCGCTGGCACTGATCAAACGTTGTGGCAGGGCGCCATTCCATATCCGCAGCTCGTAGATGGTGCCGGCGAACTGGGGATCGCCAAACACGTCGTTGCCCAAATAATTCTCGGTCGTTCCGGCCGCACCGCCAAAGGTGCCAGGAGAATAACTGGGGCTGGTATAGGGAGGCAACACCACCGTGCCATTCAGAGCTCCGTTTAGGTAAAGATTGCCTGTCAGGGTGGAATTGTTGTAAGTGACGGCAGTATAATAGGTGTTGCCGTCTGCCGGCAAAAATGAAGGCGTGTTTATATCGGTCTCTCCACCGTTTGGAGCGAAGGCCACTCTCATGTCACCGGGGCCGGGGCTGTCCTGGATCAGCGCGAAGTTGGTTGAGCCGTTGACGCCGAAGTCCCAAATTTCCGCCCAGGTATTCACCGCAGTCGCCTGCACCCAGCATTCCACCGTGACCGAGCTGTCGCCTTTAACAATCCCACTGGGCAGAGACACATAACCTGAAACACCGTTGCCGCCACCCGCGTTCCCCGGCAGGCTGAGACCGTTGTTAATGGTGGCCGGTCCTCCGGTGGTGGGCGGTACCAGCGTTCCATTCCAAGCCGCCCCACCAACGGAATCGGAAGCGTCGGTGACGAAGCTGTAACGATGCTGCAGGATCGGCGCATTAACCGTCAACGCCGCGGCGGAGCTGGGAACCGTTGCGGTCGGGCTTGAACTGGTCACCACGACGCTGTAATTGGCAGATTGGCTCACATTGGTCACCGTCAGCACCGCATTGGTTGCGCCCGGAATAGGCGAGGTGCCAACGCTCCATTGAAAGGTCAGATTGGCACCGGTAGCCCCGACCACGAAGGTCGCAGTTTCACCCACAAACGCGGAAACTGGGGCGGGTTGCTGGGTAATCGTTGCCGCACCTGATTGTGGCGGGCTGAAAACGGCCACCGCCATCGCCATCTTGCTGGAAGCGGCGGACGTGGTTGCCGTGATGGTGACACTGCCAGGATTGAGAGATGATACATAACCCAACCCCGCGATCGGTCCGGCTTGGGTTGTGTCGTAGGCCACATTGACCGTGCCACTGGTCGAAGAGACGGTGGGGGTGCCCGGATTGCTGCCGACAAAGGCATTCACTATGGCCCAAGAGCCCGCCAGAATGTTCGGTACAGTGACCAAGACGTTTTGGCCGTTGGGAGCATTGATCACGGCGACCAAAGGAGGAATGGCAGTGTTAACGCCGCTCAGGGTGTAAACCTGAAGATCCACGCCGGCGCCTGTGACAGTGGCTGAGATTGGATTTGCGCCCGGGGTGGGGTTGTAGAGGTAATAGATCGTGCAATCGCGAAATGTAGATGAGGTGTCAGGCTCCGAGACGGCCTTGATGAGGGTCTGACTGCCCCAGCTCAGGGTTGCCGGCTCAGCGCCTGCGGAACCGGCGCCTTTGTTAAATAGTTCGACCACCAGTACACTTGCACCCGTTGTGACGGTAAAATTCGTGCTGACAGCGCCGCCGCTGGCGTGGTAGACGATATTCGTGCTGCCATCTTGCAAGGCAATCTGGGCGCGGGCGGGCGTAGCCAACAGCAGCAGGGCGAGGCTAAGAAAAACGCGCGTTAAGGCCGGGAGATAATCGGACACAAGGCGGGCCAACCCAAGCCGCGCGGAGGTGGTCTTCACATTTCGTTTCATATTTCGATTCATAACGACTTTCGCTTAGTTGTTTTGGTTCATCCCGCACTCGGCGGATGAAAACTGTTTCTTGCGGCTGGAACGGTGCGAACCGCCGCTCCATCCTGCCGCCAATGCCTCGAGGAGACGCCAATACCGCCTTGAGGTTGCCAAGGCAGCCAATATCTCCGGGCTTTCAAGAGTTTTATCACGGCGCGGTTAAGGTTGTCATGTGGCATAAAATGGCCACACGACGCCTCCGCGCCGATTTTGTGCGGGTGGGATTCCACCAAAAAGAGACGGTGGTGCTGGCAAACCGTTGAATTCCGCCTGCGTTGTGGGACAATTTGTGGTTATGGGTTATTAGAATGTTGCTATTTGCAAGCCGTTTGACATGAGCACCTTACAACCGCACCATTCCCCCCGCTTTTAGTGGGTCATAATGGCTCAGTTTGCCAGCATTGGCGCAAACTTAGGGCTTGTAAAGGGAGAGGAGGGGGCGTTTGATCGGTTAAACCATCAACCCAAAAACTGAAAGGAAAATATGACGAAACAAATTGCAGCCCACACTCTCGCAACTACATTAATCGAAGCAGCTCAAGCCTGGAGAATTGAAGTTTTCGCTGAAGACTTGAATAAGAAGAACCAATGGGGGCTTGACGCAGGCGCTGCTCTTTCGCTTTATCTTGCGAAAAAACACAACTGGACGATTCCCCATTGCCGGTCTTTGTCTTTTCAAGACCTTTCAGTTGCGCTTCGTGAGGAGATGAGGGCTTTCCAATTTCCAAAGCATTTGTTGCCTGTGGACCGCGCTTTGGAATTAACTCTGACCGAGCTTCATAAAATTGGCGAATCGCAATCCTAGCCTTTTCTTTTATGATTTGAGCTTGAATCCAATTCATCTGAATTTTGCCAAGTCAACTTGCCATCGCCAGCAATTCCCCCACCGTCCAAACGTGATCGGTCAACCCGGCGGCCATTGCCGGGGTTTGCTTGTGCGCGGAATGCACCCGGCAAAAGTCATAATGGGCAATCTGTAATGATAATCATTGGAGGTATGACTGCGCCATGTTTGTATATGCAATCCCTTAAGGACGCCCAAGATGCCGCTTTTGTTCCCGCAATTGTTAAGCCCCGATCTGATGTAGTTGCCGAAACTTCAAATCAAACGCAATCACAAGACAAGCAATCCAGGCAAGAAACAGCAATCCTGATACGATCCACGCTGTTTTTTCTCTTTGAGGCACAACGTCAAAAACCAATGGCATCACCGACTTTGACACTGCTGGTATGCGTCCTAGCAGGGGGGATAGCGCAGTACTTAGAAGAATGGTTATTATCGCTGTCCATGCGATTTTGGACGTGGTTTTTACAAATTCTCTCAGCATGGCGCAACCGCATTGTGGCGAATCTAATTGCCCGCTCGCAAGCTAAAATCCAATCGCAACTTGGCCCCGATCCCGTCCCATCTCCGACAACTGTGCCATAATGACCCGCTTCGGGGCGGTTGCGGGACGAGTCGGTGGGAAACAGCGGGGGAAACGGCCAGCAACAATCTATTGACCCACAACCCAATTTGTCACACCACATCAGCCAGCAGGGAGTGTGGCATGAAATGGCCACAAGGGTGGGACGGGCTGTTCTGGGGGTGGCGAGAATGCCTGAATTTGTGAAAACAGCCGCCCCCCAACTCGATTTCCTGTGGCCCATTCATGCCACAGGACATTTTGACGCAATGGCGTATCATGGCGGAGATGATTACCGAAGGAGTCCAGATATGGATTGCGCTCTGTTAACCAGGCTGAGGATGATTTGGCTCTGTGCAACCGTGATCACGGTCGGCGCCAAGGCCGACCCTTGGCAAATGAAACAAGCCCCATTGATGACACCTTGGGCCAGCCTGGTGGACACCAATAATCCGCTGCCTGAGTATCCCCGTCCGCAGATGGTTCGAAGCAATTGGTTAAGCCTCAATGGCATCTGGCAGTTTCAGCCCGGCATTACCAACAGCGACCCGGTGCCGACCAACCAAACCCTGGCGTCCAACATCCTAGCGCCGTTTCCGATGGAATCGGCCATCTCGGGCGTCATGCAGTACCACGCCTGGTCGTGGTATCGGCGGACGTTCACCGTCCCAAGCCCCTGGAACGGCCGGCGCGTCATTCTCCATCTGGACGGGGTGGATTGGCAGGCGCAAGTTTTTGTCAATGGCCAGAGCGTCGGCACCCACCAGGGCGGCTATGACCCGTTCAGCTATGACATCACTCCTTGGCTGATTGGGAGCGGGCCGCAGGAATTGATTATCCAGGTTTACAATCCGGTGGACAACGGCAGCCAGCCGCGCGGCAAACAAACTCTTTATCCGGGCGGCATCATGTACACCTCTTGCACCGGAATCTGGCAACCGGTTTGGCTTGAGCCGGTGGACAGTTCCGGCGCGCAGAATTTGGTGATAATTCCTGACGTTGACAATTCCCGCCTCCGCTTGACCGTCAACACTTATGCGACCGCCGGCGTCACGGTGAGTGCGACGGCACTGGAGGGCGGAACAGCGGTCAGCAGCGCCAGCGGCGCGGCGGACACGGAGTTGGACCTGGCCCTTCCGAATCCCAAACTATGGTCGCCCGACAACCCGTTCCTGTACGGCCTGCAAATCGCCGTGACCCACAACGGCGTCACCAACGACAACGTGAGCAGTTATTTTGGGATGAGAAAAATCTCCACCAACCTCACCGCGGGCATTCCGAGAATCTGTCTCAACAACCAGGTTATCTTTGGGATGGGGCCGCTGGATCAGGGATACTGGCCGGATGGAATTTACACCGCGCCCACGGACGACGCGCTTAAATTTGACATTCAGGAGATAAAAACGCTGGGATTCAACACGATTCGCAAGCACGAAAAAGTGGAACGCCAGCGCTGGTATTATTGGGCCGACACCCTGGGGCTGATGGTGTGGCAGGACATGCCGACGTGCAATTCCTATACCGGCAACCCATCCCCGCCGGCGGTGAATCCGTTGCAGTTCATCGCCGAATTGAGGGCCTTGGTGACCAACCACTGGAACAGCCCATCCATCATCATGTGGGATCTTTTTAATGAGGACCAGGGCGAGGCCGGGAGTTCCGACGGCGTGGGGCAGACCAATACGGCCTATCTGGCCGGGTTGGTCAGGGGGTTGGACCCGGCCCGTTTAATCAATCAGGCCAGTGGGGGCGCCTACTTTGGGGTGGGCGACGTGCTGGACAACCATAGCTACCCGGCTCCGGGCGATCCGACCAGCACGACGCAAGCGGCGGTGGACGGGGAATTTGGCGGGATCGGCCTGCTGCTGGCCGGTCATTTGTGGAATCCGGCCGAGGCCTTTTATGGCGACATTCTCGCCACGAACACAACCGCCATCGCCACTATTTATGATTCCTATATTGACGATATTGTCGGCTATAAGCCCGGCGGCT
>Ga0187848_10002078_pt1 | contig 16305 bp, 10 predicted proteins | sample June2016WEW_4_40_FD_132424 | JGI IMG/M metagenome (GOLD analysis project Ga0187848, IMG submission 132424) | Peatland microbial communities from SPRUCE experiment site at the Marcell Experimental Forest, Minnesota, USA - June2016WEW_4_40 | ecosystem: Environmental > Terrestrial > Soil >... | reverse complement strand
GGGCCCTGGGTTGGCTTCTGTTAAGATGTTGTCACTACGCTTTTCGCCAAAACAACCCCCGCCGCCTTGCAAATCAAGGACTTGCGTCAAAACCCGCCCTCCTACCTGTCAAACATGGGCTAGTTGACTGCAAGCCGAGTGGTCAGAGGGTAGCTCTGTCCCCAGTTGACTACGCCACTGAGGGGTGTAGGTTGAGGGGCATTACCGGCTTCAAGATCCCAGCCGATGTCGCCCATGCCCGTTTGCCTGACCGAAGAAGACCATCCATGAAACCCTTCCTCATCCTCATCACCATGCCACTCCTGGTTCTCTCGCTGGCTGCCTCGCGGGCGTTAGCCCAGTCTGCGACGGAACCGAAACCGCAGCAGTTCTTTGCTACTCGCCAGAACAGCACGATCACGCTCCATCCAGAAACCGCGACCTTCCATGTTTCCCAAGAAATGCTGGAGTGGTTCGCAGAGTTCAAGAACAATTTCCACCTCTCGCGGGACGAACTTGCAAAGGTCGAGAACGGTGCAGGTGAATGGGATACTGAGGTCGGATTGGTCTGCAATGCCGCGTTGCCCTTCTCCCGGTGCTGTGCCCATGTTGGGGAAGAGGGGTGGGGCAAGGATGGTGTCAGCTACGGGGATCTTCAGGTTCGCGTGTATGTCTTGGACAGAAACCTTGATGACGTTGGGCGCGATATTGCGGAGAAGGCGGCAGCCAAGGTGAAAGAGATTATGAAGGCTCCAGCCAAGATTGTGACCGACAAGACTGCACCGTGGAAGCGATGGGACTTTGCTTACGACCGATTCTACGGGGATTACGGTGCCACCGCCCATGTGGATATTCGTGCGCAGGAGTTCGATCATCACACCGTTGTCTTTGTGTTCATGTACACGAACTATCAGTCGCAACGCGCAAAGATTCGCACGATGTTGGATTCGTTTGTGTGGGGAGATCACGCCAGCGCCAAAACGTCGCAGCGTCATGTTTCTCTTCGACGCTTCTACTTCATAAGCCGGCGTTTGTTCGACGTAAATCTCGGTTAGGAGATCACTCATCATCTGTCGGACGTACTTCCAGTCTGGATTGAGAATGAAATTCGCTGATTCTCCAGCAGTGGCGGATCGCTCCCGAGTGTAGACCCGCATTGCGTCCCCCATTAGAAGCGCGGCGGCTTGCTCCCGAGTCAGGCCGTCCTCGGCAACCTTCTTGGCGAAACCGTCATCCGTCGTGGCGAAGATATCCACCGTGAACTTGTGAATCGCCGCTCCCAACTCCTCGAACGAAAAGGGCGCTGATGCTTCCATGTAACTCTCCTTCAAACCTCTTCGAGATTATCCGTTGCCGGGGTTTAGCATCGCTTCAATCTCTTGCGGCAGATCGATATGGTGCTTCTTCGCAAAGTTAGGACCCTTGAAAAAGTTGCCGAAAGTCACGACTTTGACCTGAACCCCGCCATGTAATTCCTCCGGGATCGCAATTCCCATGTCAAGACCCGTGAACTCGACGATGGTTGCGCTGAGAATTTGCGGAACGGCATCAGCGGCATTGGCGCCGCCAAGAACGTAGTTCCACGCACCCTCCGGCGTGGAATAAGCACAGGCACCATCCAACTCTCCAATGACGATGGGGTCGCCGCCGGGGATGTCTCCGAGGGCCAGATTGTTCTGGCCATGAGCCGTAGCCGCGGCCAGAAATGCTCGCAAGGCGGCAAACGTGTGAAGACCGCCAGCGCACAAGAGACTGAACTGGCGGAACTGCCGCCGGCCAGCGTTCCACTCATTCACCCAGGATGCCGGGATCGCGTTATGCGTACTATTGCACTCGCCCCGCGTCCAACGGCGCAGCGTGGAATTTGGATTCGGCCCTGGACCGGCATCGGTCAGGATCTGAAGATCCTCCAAAACGCGGTAATAGGTAGCTGTCGGCATGGCTAGTCCTGCAGTTGTTCTCGGGATACCGGGTTCCGTGGTGCATGATGGTGTTTCGGCGCAACGGGTTCCGCAACCCTTCCTTCGCGACGAGATCGACGTGCCGCCCGAACAATGCGATCAACTCGTCGACCATCACCCTGAATTCCCGCAGGCTCCAGCGGGCATCATCGGAAATGGAAATATGGATGTTGCGCGCTGGTTCCTTTCGTGGGGCGAAGGGAACCGGCTTGTTAACTCCTGAGGGGTTGTTAATCAGAGATTCGGAGAGTTTTGGGCCGAGATTCTGGGGTTCGGAGGGAACCAGCCGGGTTCCTTCCGGGACCTGCCCGGAACCTCTCGAAACGGAGATTCTTGGCCCGCGGCCGGAATCGCCGTAAACCCTTGTGGTAAAGGCGGTAAGCGCAAAACGCCCGGTCGCCGATCTCTCGGCATCGGGCGTTAACTGGACGGTCGCGGAAATTCGCTATTTTATCAAAAGCTCCCCGGGTAAGACTCGAACTTACGACCCAGCGGTTAACAGCCGCTTGCTCTACCAACTGAGCTACCGGGGATCAGCGGCACTTGGAACTTCCATCTTAATCAAGCCGCCCCGGGCTGACAAGCCCTGTGACGCCAGCTACCCCCTCGTGTGGAGGGCAGCGTGCGGTGGCGGTGAAAAGGGGGAGGCTGAAGGGGCAAAGCGGCAAAGGGCAAAAGATGGGAAGGGGAGACGGGAAATCCGCTAATGGGTTGAGGGGGAACGCGACTCGGGGCCGTGGCCCTCCGGCGAGGAAGTGACCAAGACGCTGCGGTTGAAGTACTTGCGGGCGACACGGATCACGTCGTCGAGCGTCACGGCCTCGATCCGGCCGTCGAAGGTCTTCTCGTAGTCGTAGCCCAAGCCGTAAAGCTCGTCCAGGGCGGCCTGCTGGGCCTGTTCGGCCAGGGTTGTGTTCTCCTGGGCGTGCATGGCCACGATCTGCCGGATGGCCGCGGGGAAATCGCCTGCGGGAATCTTGCCCTCCTTGGCCTGCGCGAGGTTGCGGCGGATGCGGATGACGACCTCGTCGAGCTTGTCGGGCTGGGTCTGCGAAAGGATGACGAAGAAGCCGGGCATCGGGCCGGTCAGCTCCGTGGCCTGGACGAAGTAGACCAGGCCCGCCCCACGCAACTCCTCGTGCAGCCATCCGCCCGGGTAGCTGTAGCCGGAGAGGATCGTCTGGAGCACGATCATGGCGGCGTGGTCCTTCTTCTCGAAAATGCTCTCGCACGGGTAGCCGAGCATCAGCATGCCGGTGTCCTTGTTGGTCTGCTTGTGGCGGACGATGGATTCCTGGAGGGTGTTGCTAGGCGGGGCCTGCGGGGCCGGCGCCTTCAGCCCCGGCGCCCTCACCCCCGGGTACCCACTCGGGGGTGCCTCTCCCGGAGGGAGAGGGGAGAATTGCCGCTGGACCAGGGTTTGGGCCGCGTCGGGGTCGATGTCGCCGAAGACGGTGACGAGCATGTTGGCCGGGACGAAGTATTGGGCATGGTACGCGGCCATGTCGCGCTGGGTGAGGGCCTCGACGGTGGCGGCCTTTCCCTCGGGGTCGACGTGGTACGGGCTGGCGTGGGGCAGGGCGTCGTAGAAGGCCTCGGCGATTTCCGCGTGGGGATCGGCGCTCCGCTGGGCCAGTCCGCCCAAGGCCAGTTGTTTCGCCTTGGCCAGCTCCGCGGCGGGGAAGGTAGGCCGGGTGAAACACTCGGCCAGCACCTCGGCCGCCTTGGGAAAATCCTCCCGCAGCACCGTGGCGCTGGCGTAGACCGTGAACCGCCCGGCATGTATGCCGAACTGGCCGCCGATCGAGTCGAAGTAGTCGGCGATCTGGGTGGCCGAGTAGTGGGCGGTGCCGCGCTGGAGCATCTCGGCCACCAGCGCCGAGCGGCCGGCCTGCCGGGGGCTATCCGCCGTCGATCCGGCCAGCACGTAGGCCTGGAGGTTCACCAGCGGCAGGTTCGCGGCGCGGCGGACGAGCACGCGGAGGCCGTTGGGGAGGCGGACCAGACGGACGGCACCGGCGGCAGCGGCCGAGGCCTCGGCGGCCGGCTTGGGAGCGCCGCCCGGCGGCGCGATGATTGCGCGGTTGAGCCGCTCAGCGACGAACCACCGCCGCGCGGCGCCGCGGACCTCTTCGGCCGTCACCTTCTGAATCTGCCTGGTGTACTCTTCGTCGAATAGGGGGTCGCCCGTGCCCACGTAGCTGCGGCCCAAACTGTCGGCGGCCTGCTGGACGGTCTGCCGCTGGAAGACCAGGTCGGCGGCCTTCTGCTTCTTGGCCTTGGCCAGCTCGACCGGATCGACCGGCTCGTCGCGGAGGCGGTAGACCTCCTGCAGGATCGCCGCCGAGGCCTGTTGCCAGGTCTCCGGCGGGGCGGTGGCGGTGACGGCGAAGTAGCCGCGGACGTAATGCGGCGTGTTGCTGGCGGCGGAGATCGAGAGCACCAGCGGGCGATCGTGTTTCAGCCGCCGCAGCAGCCGCGAGCTCTCCCCATCGCCCAGGATGTTGGCCGCCAGGTCCAGGGCGTAGAGGTCCGGGTGGGCCAGGTCCACCGTGGGCCACGCCAGGGCCAGGTCGTACGCCGGCCCGTCCATCTCGCGGACCGACTCGCGGGGCGAGACCTGCAACGGCTCGTCGGGCAGGGGCACGTAGGTCTCGTATCCCCGCGGCGTGCCCTGCCACTGCCGGGCCACCCGGTCGAGCACCTCCTGCGTCTTGACGTCGCCCACCACGACGAAAACCTGGTTGTTCGGCACGTACCGCTCGTGGTAGAAGTCGATGATCGCCTGGTTGGTCGTGCGGTTGAGGACTTCGAGGTACCCGATGACCGGGTGCCGGGCGGGGTGCGTCGTGTAGACCGTCTGGTCGAGCATTTCATAGAGTACCCGGCCACGATCCACCTCGTCGTCGGCCAGCTCCCGGCGGACGACCTTCAGCTCCCGGGCGAACTCGACGGGCACGAAGGCGGCGTGCTGCATCTCGTCGGCCACCAGGTCGACGGCGGCCAGGGTGTTCTTGGCCGGGCAGTCGATGAAGAACGAGGTCATCTCGTTGGTGGTGTAGGCGTTGGTCGCGCCGCCGAAGGTCTCGATCGTCTTGCGGATTTGCTCCTCGCTGCGGCGGGTCGTGCTGCCGCCGGCCACGACGTGCTCCAGGACGTGGCTCAGCCCGGCGCCGAGGTGCCGGCCCTCGAACGCGCTGCCCGTATTCTTGACATAGCAGCGGACCGTGGCCACCGGGGCGACGTGGTTCTCCTGGACGATCACCGTCAACCCGTTGTGCAACTGGGCCAGCGTGACGCTCATCGGCAGCGTGCGGACGCTGGTGTAGCGGGGCACGGTCGGCCCGGGTGGCGGCACCCTCGTGGACTCCTCGGCCTGCTCCGGGCCCCGCGGAACCGCGGGCGACGTGTTCTCCCGCGGCGCGGCCGGCGCCGCCGGCGACAAGCAAAACGCGCACAAGCACCACAACACGCAAACGAAGCTGGCAGAGATACGCATCGGGTTCAGTCCTGAAGCGAAGGTGACGGTGGCACGCCGGACGATGACTTGTCCAGAATCTTACGCGAACCGGGCGATTTCACCACCCCACGAGCGGCGGGGACCGGACCGGCGGCAACGCAAGTTGTGACCTGACGCCCGTTTACGGGCGATCCCGCGAAGCGGCACAACGGGCGCGCCGCTTCATGGGGCAGGTTCCTGCGGGCCTCTTCCGCGCGATGGCTCCCAGAACACGATTAGTACGGCAAGAATCCCAAATACGTCTCCCGCCAGTATCATCCCGGAAATAGCGTGTTCCGACCGCGCAGTACCCGGCGGGTCAATTCGCCCCGCGCGGCTTGGGGCTGATGTCCCGAATCGGCCAGTGTTCCGATTCGCTACGGGCGGTCTCGAGGTAGGCCTCGATTCGGCTCACTACCTCGGGGTACCGGGCGGCCACGTCGGTTTGCTCCGCGAGATCGTGGCGGAGATCGTACAATTCCAGCCGAGTCCCAGGACGTTTGCGAATGGCTTTCCAATCTTCCATCCGCACCGCCTGCTGCGACGGTCCCTCGTGGAACTCCCAGTACAGAAACTCGTGACGTTTCTGCACGCCTTGGCCCAGCAGCGTCGGCACGACCGAGAGGCCGTCGATTCCCGCGGGAGTTTTGGCTTTGGCTCCCGCCAGCTCGGCCAGCGTCGGCAGCACGTCCCAGAAAGCCCAGGGGAGATCGCTCACGCGGCCGGGAGCGATTCTGCCCGGCCAGCGCACGAGCATCGGTTCGCGGATGCCGCCGTCGTGCAGGGACCGCTTGGCGCCTTGCAGCGGCCCGCTGCTGTGGAAGAAGCCGGGATCGACGCCCCCTTCCTTGTGCGGACCGTTGTCGCTGGTGAAGAAGACCACGGTCTTCTCGTCGATGCCCAACTCGCGGAGTTTCGCCATCAAGCGGCCCACGTCGGCATCCATGCGGCCGATCATCGCGGCCTTGCCCTTCTCGGGTGCGGGCCAGGCTTGGCGGGCGTATGGGCCCAGGTCCGGGACCTCCATCCCGCTCTGTTTCGCTTCATTGTTGGCGTGCGGAACGGTCAGCGCCAAATAAAGGAAGAATTTTGTCCTGGTGTGCCGGGCCACGAAGTCCAGCGCCTCCCGGGCGAACAAGTCGTGGGAGTAGACGACCCGTTTCGTGGCCACGCCGCTGCCGAACTCGTGTCCCTTGACGGCAGGCACCACGTTGGGCAACGGTACCCTGGTCTCGTTCCGCCACAGAAAGTCGGGGTAGTAGTTGTGGGCGTGAACCTGGTTCAGATAGCCGAAGAAGGAGTCGAAACCTTTCTTGGTCGGAATACCGCTAGTCCCGGCCTCGCCCAACCCCCACTTGCCGATCAGCGCCGTGGTGTAGCCCGCCCGCTCGAGGACCTCGGCCACGGTCACGTCCTCCGGCCGCAACGGCACCAGGGCATTGCCGCGGATGCGGGCGTGCCCGGTATGGTAGCCGGTCATCAACGCGCACCGCGACGGGGCGCAGACCGTGCTGCCCGCGTAGCAGTCGGTAAAGCGGATGCCCTCGGCGGCCATGCGGTCGAGATGGGGTGTCTTGATCTGCCGCTGGCCGTAGCAGCCCAGCTCGCCGTAGCCCAGATCGTCCGCGAGGATGAAGATGATGTTGGGCTTATCGGCGGCCGGACAGGACGCGCCCACCTGGCCGGCCAACCAGCCCAGGCCCACCAAAACGCCCACACGAACACGTAGCGAGGTCATGATCTTGCCGCCCATGCTAAAGAGAACGACCGGCATCTGCCTGGTCGCCTGCACCAAAACGCGGTCCCGTCACTCTGGTGGCCTATTATCGTTGCGGGGGGCCGATCCGACAAGTGCGGGGAGCGGAGCCTGATTCGCGGTGCGGGAGCCGTGGCGGCCAGCGCCGATCGGGCTGACTTGGCGGCGGGCGGCACGTCCCTGCGGCCGTAACGGGACAGGCACATTTTTCGGCCGCCAAACCATGCGCGACGGGACAAGTAGCGGGCCGAAAAATGAGCCAGCCCCCGGCGGCCTGTGGGGGTACCCTGCGTGGTTTGCGGGCCGCCCACGCCCTTCGTCCCTCAGGCCGTGCCACCCATGAACCCTTGGTTGGCACGAGCCGCTGCCGGAGGTAACATGGCGTCAAAGTGCCGGTTGGCGCTGCCTCGCCGTGCGGCAGTCTTTTTGACCCCGGAGCGATAGGAGTACTTGCCGTGAACCGTCGAATCCGTTGCCTGCTGACATCGGTGTTACTGCTGGCCGGCGTGGCCTGGGGCGAAGACGTGCTGCCGGCGGTCGGTGACACGAACGTGACCGCAGGCGACCTGGGGCTCCTTCTCCAGCGCACCGAAGGTGGCATTCGTTTGGCCGGCCTCTACGATTCCTCCGCGCGCCGGCAACTTCTCGCCCTGCCGGCCCTATCGCTGTTCGATCTCACCCTCCGCCACGTGACAAGCAAGGAGACAATGCAACTGAAGGCCGACGCCGGCTGGACGGGATGCGAGGTCACGGCCCCCTATCCGGCCAAGGGTGCCGAGATGCGCTGGCAACGGCCGGCCGAGAAGCGGCTGGAGGGGCTGCGCGTCGTGGCGCATGTCGTTCCGGAGCCGGCGGGCGCTCTCCGCTGGCGTCTGAAGGTGGAAGGCGTGCCGGCCGACTGGAGCGTGTGGAAGGTCCGCTTTCCGCAACTGGCCGTGGCCGACTTGGGGCCGCAGGCGAGCGTACTGTTCCCCCGCGGTCCGGGCGAGGTGCAGCGCGACGTCTGGCAGCGGACGTTCCAGTACCGCGGCACCTACCCCAGCGGCTGGACCGCCATGCAGTTCCTGGCCGCCTACGATAAGGAGGGCAAGACGGGCCTGTACGTGGCGGCGCACGATCCGCTGGCCGGCACGAAGGAGATCCTGGTGGAAAGCCGGCCAGCCGAGCGGAGCTTGCTCCTGGCCTTCGAGCACCCGGCGGCCGGCATGGGCGTCGGCGGCAACGGCTTCGAGCTCAGCGGCGAGGCCGTCTGGCAGCTCTTCCGCGGCGACTGGTTCGACGCGTCGATCATCTATCGGAATTGGGTCCGCCGCCACGCCGGCTGGTATCCCCGTCTGGGGCCCGAGGGCCGTGCCGACACGCCCCTGTGGATGCGGGAACTCTCGGCCTGGGCTCAGACCGGCGGGGCCCCGGCGGAATGCGCGGCGCGGGTCAAGGCGTTCCAGAAATTCCTCGGGGTGCCCGTGGGCTTTCACTGGTATACTTGGCACCAGATCCCGTTCGACAATGATTATCCGCACTACTTTCCGGCCAAGCCCGGCTTCGCCGAGGCGGTGCGGGATCTCCAGGCGTCTGGCGTCTATGTGATGCCTTACATCAACGGCCGGCTGTGGGACACGCACGACAAGGGCCCCGAGGACTTCGAGTTCACCCGCCTCGCCCTGCCGGCCGCCACCAAGGACGAGCGGGGGACGCCCTACATCGAGAGTTACGGGAGCAAGGAGTCGGACGGCAGCCCGGTGCGGTTGGCGGTGATGTGCCCGGCGACGGAGCTTTGGCAGAAGACGATCCGCGAGACGGTGCTGCGGCTGTTCGGCGAGTGCGGGGTCAAGGGCGTCTACATCGACCAGGTGGCGGCGGCGCAGCCGGAGCTTTGCTTCGATCGCACGCACGGCCACCCGCTGGGCGGCGGCCACTGGTGGACCGAGGGCTACTGGTCGCTCATGGAGTCGATCCGCAAAGCCAAGCCGGCCGACCGCATGTTGACCACCGAGTGCAACGCCGAGCCCTATACCCAGGTCTTCGACGGCTACCTGACCTGGCACTGGCAGTACGACGGCCAGGTGCCGGCCTTCCCGGCGGTCTATGGCGGTGCGATCCAGATGTTCGGCCGGGCCTACCGCGGCGGGCCCAGCAAGGACCTGGCGCTGCGGATGAAGGCCGGCCAGCAACTGGTCTACGGCGAGCAGATCGGCTGGCTCGATCCGGGCGTCGTTGCGGAGCAGGACAACGCGGCCTTTCTCCGCAAGGTCGTGCGCCTGCGGCACGCGCTTCGCCGTTACTTCTTTGCCGGTGAAATGGCGCGGCCGCCCCGCTTGCTGGGGACCATCCCCAAGGCAACCGCCGACTGGCAATGGAGCGGGCCGTGGCCCGTCAGCACCGATGCCCTCCTGGCCGGCGCCTGGCGGCTGCCGGGCGAGAAGAAGCTGGCGCTCGTGTTGGTGAACGTCGGCGACGAGCCCGTCCGGGCAACCTTGGACTTCGATGCCGCATGTTACGATCTGCCCGCCGGCTCGCTGACCATTACCCGAATCGAGTCGGACGGTCCGGGGGAGAAGGCGCCTGCGCCCCGGACGTTCCAGCGCGCGGTATCCGCGGCCCCGCGACAGGCGTGGGCGTGGGAAATCGCCGTGCCCTGATGCGGCGATCTTCGCGGCCAGGAAGGTCCAACGCAGTCCCGGGCCGACCCCCTTTCGAGGTCCGGCACATGCGAGGCCCTCCGCGTCGCGCCGCCTTTGCCGCGCCAACTCCTCCAAGCTCCCCGCCGCCTTGAATCACTCGATCGACCACAAGGTCACGGCGTCTTGGTCCTTCACGAAGACCTGCTTCCCCGCAACCACCGGGTGAGCATAGGTGGGAGTCTCGGCGACCTTGATCTTGGCCAACTCGGCGTACTGCTTGCCGTCGGCCTTGAAGGCGACCAGCTCGGAGTTTTCGGGCAAGGCCAAAATGACGGAGCCGGCGTCGAGCATGGCGCAGTAGCCCCGACTGCGCGTGCCCTCGCCGGTCCAGGCCGTCTTGCCCGTCTGGGCGTCGATGCAGAACAGGCTGCCCCGGCCGGTCATCCCGAAGAGCAGGCCGTCTTTGAGCACCGGCGTGTTGAATTGCGGGGCGACCTGGTCGTTGCTCCAGATCTCTTTGGCGGCGAAGCCGTCCCCCTGCTTCTCCACTTTCACGGCCTTGGTGCCCCGGCCCTGGCCCGCAAAGATCACGGTCTGCCCGGCGACGATCGGCGTCGCGGCGTTGTAAGCCATTCCTTTCGGCTCGAACGGCACCTGCCACAAGACCTTCCCATCGGCGGCGCCCAGCCCCACGACCCGCTTGTCCGTCAGCGTCACGATCTGCTTCACGCCGTCTGCGGTCATCAGGACCGGCGATGCGTATCCCGGGCCGTCGCCGGCCCACTTCCACTTCGGCTCGCCCGAGGCCAAGTCGAATGCGACGGTCGTGCCGTCATCGGACCCGCCAAGTTGCACCACGGCCATGCCGTCTACGACAATCGGCGACGTGGACGTGAAGAACCGGGGCACGCCCTGGAACTTCTCGTTGCGCCACAGGGTCTTGCCGCCGGCAGCGTCGACGCAGGAAACCACCCCGCTGGCGCCCAGCGTAACGACCTTTCCCTCCGCCACGGTGGGTGAGCTTCTCGGCCCCGCGTGCTGCCGGGCCGCCGGCCCGGTCACGGGCTTCGCCGGGTACTTGTTCTCCCACAGTTGCTTCCCGTCGGCAACGCCCAGACACAAGATGACCTCGTCCTTGCCCTGCCGCGTGAAGACATAGAGCTTGTCGCCGACCAGGGCGGGCGAGGCGTCGCCCGGGCCCACGGTCGTTTTCCACTTCTGCGCGAACGTCTTCGGCCAGGTTTCGGGGGCGGTGAAGCCCGTTACCTTGCCGTCACGGTTGGGACCTCGCCATTGAGGCCAATCCTGCCCGAAGACGTGGCCCGCGCCGACCAGGAGCAAAGAGCCCACAATCACGCCGATCGTTCGACTCGCGGTTCTCATGGTAGCCTCCCGTCCGATTCGTGTTGAAGAGCCGGCGTCACGCCGCACCCGCGGCACGGCCGCAGTATACCACATCGGATCCATCCATCCCAGCCCACCACCCGCAAGAGAGGGTTGAGCGCGCGGGGGGGTGCAAGGCGACAGGGGAATGCTTATAATCCCGGGCATTCGCAAGCGGAGGTCTCAACGGAGGGCCCAACCATGGCTCGCGTTTCGCCCGCGATGGACACGGTAAGACGGCTGGGAATCCTGGTGTTTTGCGGCGGATGGGCGGCCGGCTCCGCGGTAGGGGCGGCCGCGGCGGAGCCTGGAATCCGCCTGGCCGAGAACGGCAAGTCGGACTACGTCATCGTGCTGGCGGCCGGGACCGACCCGGTGGAGCGGACGGCCGCCGCCGAGCTGCGGGATCACCTGGCGCAAGTGACCGGCGCCAAGCTCGAAATCCGCCGGGAAGGCGAGACGCCGGCCGGTGCCCCGCAAATCCTGCTGGGGCAGACGGCCCGCCTGCGGACATTGCTCCCGGCGTTGGACGTGAAATCGCTGGGGCCGGACGCAATCGTAATCAAGACAGTGGGCCGCGACCTGGTGCTCTGCGGCCGCCCGCCGCGCGGCACGCTCTACGCCGTGTACACGCTGCTGGAAGACGTGGTCGGCTACCGGTGGTGGGCGGCCGGGGAGAGTTTCATCCCCAAGAAGCCGACGCTCGTGATCCCGCCGCAAGACACGACGTATGCCCCGCCGCTCTGGTACCGCGAGGCGTACTACCGCGATGCGTTGGACGGGGTGTTCGCCGCGCGGTGCAAGTGCAACGGGGCGGCCGACTGCTGCGCGGCGGAGTACGGCGGGCATTATCGCTTCGCCGGTTTCGTACACACGTTCTATCCCCTCATGCCCCCAAAGAAGTACTTCGCCGCTCATCCCGAGTGGTACAGCGAGATCCACGGCAAGCGGACCGCCGATCACGCCCAGCTCTGCCTGACCAACGACGATATGCGCAAGGAACTGGTCCACAACGCGATCGCGCGGCTCCACAGCGAGCAGGGCGCCGGGCTGATCTCGATCAGTCAGAACGACTGGGCGGGCCGCTGCGAGTGCCCCCGCTGCCTGGCGGTCGAGAAGGAAGAGGGCAGCCCGTCCGGGCCGCTGCTGCGGATGGTCAACGCCGCGGCGGAGGAGATCGGCCGCGAATTTCCGGACGTGCTGGTGGAGACGCTGGCCTATCAATATACGCGCAAGGCGCCGCTGCGGGTCCGCCCGCGGGAGAACGTCGTCGTGCGGCTGTGCTCGATCGAGTGCTCGTTCGTCCAGCCGCTCGCGGGCCCGCAGAACGCCGCGTTTCGCAGCGACATCGAGGCCTGGAGCCGGATCGCCCCCCACCTGTTCATCTGGGACTACACGGCCAACTTCCAGCAGTTCATCCTGCCGCACCCCAACCTGCGGGTGTTGGCCCCGAACATCCGCTTTTTCGTGGACCACCATGCCATGGGCCTGTTCGAGGAGGGCGATATGGCGTGCGCTGTGGGCGATTTCGTGCGGCTGCGGGCGTGGCTCTTGGCGCACCTGATGTGGGACCCGCGCCGCGACCCCCGCGGACTGATCCGCGAGTTTGCCGAGGGCTACTACGGCCCGGCCGCGCCGCACCTGCTGGCCTACCTGGATTACCTCCACGACGCGGCCGAGCGGTCCGGGGTGTACCTGCGGTGCTACATGCCCGACACCAGTTCCTGGCTGACCCTGGCCGACATGAACCGCGCGACGGAGTTGTTCGACCGCGCCGCGGCGGCGGTGGCGGGCGACCGGCTGCTGGCGGCGCGGGTGCGGCGCGAGCGGCTTCCGCTGGACCACGCCTGGCTCGAGCGCTACGAGGCCCTGCGGCGCGTGGCGCGGCGGAGCGGCGGCCGGTTCCTCGGTCCGAAAGATCCGGCCGCCGCTTGCGCGGAATTCGTCGAGTTGTGCGAGAAGTGGCACGCCGACCAGTATGCGGAAGGCCGCCCGTTTGCAGAGTATGCGGCGTCGCTGCGGGGGACGTTCCGGCCGCCCGGACCGCCGCCGGACCTGTGCCGCGGTCTTGGCCAAGACGACTGGATCGACGCGCAAGACAATCGTTTCCGCCTGGCCCAGCCGGGGAAATTGGCAAGCCTGGTGGAGGATCCGCAGGCGTCGGACAAGATGGCCGCCCGCATGCCGGGCAGCCATCGCGAGTGGGCCGTCTCCTGGCCGGTCTCCGAAGACGCCGGCGGCGCAACCTGGCACTGCTACGTGGCCGCGCGATGCGAGGCCAAGGCGAGCGGGGGCGTGGCGATGACCATGGGCATTTACGACACGGCGGCCAAGCGGAGCGTGGCCCATCGAGTGGTCCAGGTGGCGGAGTCGGCCGGGCCTGAGTACCGGATCTTCGACCTGGGCGTCCACCCGCTCGGTCCCGCGATGTATGCCTGGGTCGCCCCTCCGCAACGGCCCGGCGAGGTCACGGCCGTTTACGTGGATCGAATGTTCTTCATCCGCCAACGGGACAGATGACCGCGAGCATCGATATCCTTGGCTTGGGCTGTACGGCCATCGACGACGTGCTGTACGTCGACGCCTACCCGGCGGCGGACGGCAAGGCACAAGTCCGCCGCCGAGGGCGGCAGTGCGGCGGCCTGACGGCCATGGCCCTGGCGGCGGGCGCCGGGCTGGGATGCCGCGCGGCCTACGCCGGGACCCTGGGCCGCGACGAGCTATCGCAATTCGTGCTCCAGTGGCTGCGGCTGGCGGGCATCGACACCCAATACGTTTGTTTCCGCGAGGACGCCCGGCCGATCCGCTCGGTGGTCGTTGTCGATGAAGGCCGGCAGACGCGGGCCATCCTGTTCGACATTGAGGGGGTGTTCGGCGCCGATCCCTTTTGGCCGCGCGAAGAGGTGATCCGCTCCGCCCGAGTGCTGCTGGTGGACCATTACGGCATCGAAGGGATGATCCGCGCGGCCGAGGTGGCCCGCAGTGCCGGGATCCCCGTTGTCGCGGACCTGGAGAGCGGCGATAGCCCGCGGTTGCCCAGCCTGCTGGGGCTCGTCGACCACCTGATCCTCTCGCGGGGTTTCGCATGCTCGCTCAGCGGGGCGAGCGACCCGGCGGCGGCCGTGCGGGCACTGTGGGCGCCCGGGCGCCGGGCAGCGGTCGTGACCTGCGGCGCGGACGGCTGTTGGTACTCGAGCGGCCGGGCGCCGGGCCAAGCGGTCCATCAACCGGCGTTTGCGGTCGAGGCGGCCGACACGACCGGCTGCGGCGACGTGTTTCACGGCGCGTATGCCGCGGCCCTCGTGGACGGGCTGGATGTCCCGGCAGCGGTACGATTCGCCTCGGCGGCCGCCGCCTTGAAGGCGACGCGGCGCGGCGCCCGGGCCGGTATGCCCAGCCGGGCCGAAGTCGAAGGGCTGCTGAAAACGTATTAGGCACACTCCGTGTGCCGCCACCCGCAAACGGGTGCCCGGGCGGCACACGGAGTGTGCCGGATACTGAGAAGCGGCGCACCGACCATGCTGCGCATGGTGCCCGGTGCCGGATACATTGAAAGGACAACAAGCAGCGATGAACATCGGAAAACTCATCCGCATGAACCGCCTCTTCGCCCATCCCTCCGGGAATCTCTGCTCGGTGGCGGTGGACCACTTCATAGGCTACGGGCATGGGCTGCCGGCGGGCTGCGCCGCATCCGGCAGACGCTCGCCGAGGTGGCTGCCGCCGGGCCGGATGCGGTGACGATGCACAAGGGGATCGCGGCCTCGGCATGGGGGCCGCATGCCGGGCGGATTCCGCTGATCCTGCAAAGCACGCTGGCCCGGCCCGACGATTCGGCCCGCCAGCAGGCGGCCGTGCCCGAGGATGCGGTGCGGCTGGGGGCCGACGGTTTCGCGGTGGCGGCCTTTGTCCGCGGGGCCACGGAGGCGACCTATCTGGCGACCGTGGCCGAGTGTGTCCGCCAGGCGGCCGCGTTCGAGGTGCCTGTGATCTGCCACATTTACCCCCGCGACCCGGCGGGCAACATCTCCTTTGCGGCGGAAGACATTGCCTGGGCGGTGCGCTGCGCGGTCGAAGTCGGGGCGGACGTGGTGAAGACGCCGTTTTGCGGCGACACGGAGGCCCATGCCCAGATCGTGGCCGATTGCCCGGTGCCGCTGGTGGCGGCGGGCGGCCCTCAGGCCGATTCGCTCCCGGCGGCCTTGCGGATGATGGTCCAGGTGATGCGCAGCGGGGCCCGCGGGGCGACCATCGGCCGCAACATCTGGGGCTTCGAGCCCATCGGGGCGGCGGTACGCGCATTCAAGGCGGTAATTCACGACGGCACGGGAGCGGAAGAAGCGCTGCGCCTGGCCGGACTCTAAAGGAGATCCTCTCATGTCCAGACCTGTTACCTTGTGTACCGGCCAGTGGGCCGACTTGCCGTTGGAGACGCTGGCCGCCAAGGCCCGGGCGCTGGGCTTCGACGGCCTGGAGCTGGCGTGCGCCGGCGACCATTTCGAGGTGGCCAAGGCGGTGTCCGATCCCGGCTACGCCGCAGCGAAGCGGAAGACGCTGGAGCGCTACGGCCTCCGCGTGTTTGCGATCAGCAATCACCTGGCGGGGCAGGCGGTCCTGGACCGCGTCGATGCCCGCCACAAGGCCATCTTGCCCGCCTACATCTGGGGCGACGGCGACCCGGCCGGCGTCAGTGCCCGGGCCGCCGAGGACATGAAGAACGCCGCGCGGGCGGCGCGGAACCTGGGCATCGACGTGGTCAACGGCTTTACCGGCTCGAGCATTTGGCACCTGCTGTACTCGTTCCCGCCCGTCCCTGCCGAGTGGATCGACGAGGGCTTCCGGCTTCTGGCCGAGCGTTGGAACCCGATCCTGGACGTGTTCGGCGAGTGCGGCGTGAAGTTCGCCTTGGAAGTCCATCCCACGGAGATCGCCTTCGACCTGTACACGGCCGAGCGTGCCTTGGAAGCCCTCGGACATCGCGAGGAGTTCGGCTTCAACTTCGACCCCAGCCATTTGCTCTGGCAGGGCGTCGATCCGGTGGAATTCCTTCGCGCGTTCCCGGACCGCATCTATCACGTCCACATGAAGGACGCCATCATCACGCTC
>Ga0187848_10002076_pt1 | contig 16317 bp, 16 predicted proteins | sample June2016WEW_4_40_FD_132424 | JGI IMG/M metagenome (GOLD analysis project Ga0187848, IMG submission 132424) | Peatland microbial communities from SPRUCE experiment site at the Marcell Experimental Forest, Minnesota, USA - June2016WEW_4_40 | ecosystem: Environmental > Terrestrial > Soil >... | reverse complement strand
TTTTGCTGTTTTAGCTTTGTTGACGGGTTTGCTGCTGATTTTTGAACAGCTTGGTTTGGGTTGCTTTCTTAGTTTAGGGCTTGAAATGTTTGCAGGTTGAGTCAAAAAAAGTCAAAAAAAGTCAAAAAAAGTCGCATAAAACCAAATTAGCTTTTGAGCAGCAACGTTCAAAACCAAATTACAAACGGAAAAGCGAATGAGCTAAATACATACTAATTATTTTTATTAACTATTGTGGGCAATTATCGCTAGGGAATAAGTTCGTTTGATAAATGAGAGTACTGGACGAAAAAATGACGAAAGATCGGGCATAAAACAGATACTCCAATAGCTAGTACGTCGAAAGGTAACTGGGTGAAGTCTGGCGCGGGTATTCAAATTTGGAAAAAGATGAAGAGCTTGCAAATAAATGTTGACATGGCGGTTGAGAGAATGCTGCTGGGGCTGAAACTTCACCGTTTCCGTTTTAGATAAATCCTTTGCCTGATTAAACAATTAAACTAAAATTAATGCAATTTACTAAAGTAGGATTTCCATAAAACTTATAATTGCTGGCTCGATTCAACGTTTACTGAAGGCAAAGTAAAGATGCATTTGATTAATTTCAAAGAGTTATCCAGTCAAGAGCTCAATGCACTCGTTGATTTAGGCATTGAAGTTAAACACAACCCTAAAAAACACCGTAAAGCCTTTGAGGGCAAGTCGGCTGCGTTAATTTTCCAGAAAACCTCCACGCGGACAAGGGTTGCTTTTGAGGTTGCGGCTACGCAGCTTGGTGGTCACGGCTTGTTTATTGATTGGCGAACCACGAATTTCACGTTGGCTGACATATCGGATGAGGTTCGTTATTTGTCCCGTAATGTTGACTGTATCATGGCTAGGTTGCTGTTTAATGCGGATTTAATGAAGATGGCTAATGCTTCACGTGTTCCAGTAATCAACGGCTGCGACGAAAAGTATCATCCAAGCCAAGCCATAGCAGATTTAATCACTATAAAAGAGAAAAAGGGCACGCTGAAGAGCGCTAAACTGGTTTACATCGGCGTCCACAACAATGTCTGCAACTCGCTAATAGAAAGCTGCACCAAAACAGGAGTAAAACTAACAACGGTTACACCGATTTTGAACGAAGCAGCACGCGATGATGAGTTGTTGACTGAGGCGAAGAAGACTGGGCTGTGGGAATCAACCTTAGATACTAAGAGCGCAGTTAAAGACGCTGATTTCGTTTATACAGACACGTGGATTGACATGGAATTCTTCACTGACTCAAAGTTTGCGGCGGAAAAGGAGAAGCGAGTTAAGCTTATGATGCCATACCAAATCAACGCTGAACTGCTCAAGGATAGCAACGCGTACATTATGCATGACATGCCGATTCATAGAGGATACGAAATAAGCGCAGAAACGATTGAGAACCCGAAGGCAGTGATTTATGAACAGGCAGAAAACAGGTTGTACGCGGCTAAGGCAATTGTACTAAAGTTAACAGGCGCAAGGAGTTAGGCACCCAAGATAAACTGTATGATGTGCCGTAGGTTTATCCAACCCAAATTGTCTCGGGAAGTTCCTTGAAATGTTGGTCGCCTGTTAAAACCTTTGAATTCAGAGACCTGCTTATAGCTAACACTATAGCGTCGAATAAACTTGGAAGATTAAGCTTTGATTTTCTGGCATTAGCTTCAATTTCTAAATAACACTGTGCTGCAATAATCGCAAGTTTAGACTCTAAGCAAACAATGTTGGAAGCATTAACTATTTGCGCTAGCCATTCGTTGACTGTTTTAACGTCAACGCCTTCTCGCACAAACTTCCTTGCGATCTCTGCTAAAACCGTGTCGGGAGTGTAAACTTCATCGGCATTTTTCAAAATAATGTCTATTTTGCTGCCTTTTTCAGTACCAAGTAAATGCTCGATCCAAGCATAGGAATCAATAACGATCTTCACCGCGATCTGCCTCTGTAAAGGGTGTGATTCGACCGCGAGCTGCACCAAACGATTTTTCCAATATAGCTTTCCGTTGCTGTTTTACAAGCGCTTGGATTGCTTCATCAAGGCTTTGAGCACCAAGTTTTTCCCGCAGGTTTTCTAGGGTCTCCGCTGTTTTCTTTGAGACCCTTATCGTGGTTGTTTCAGTCAATTTACAGCACCAATTATTAATAGTCAAAACAAGTAAATAAGTATACTTGCATACAAGTTACATCTTTACCAATCCCGCAAAAAAGAAGGCGCAAGCTTGCTAGTCACAATTCTTGAAAAATCCCCCTTCTTTCACAGTCACTTCATAGTTGCCCTTAACAAGTTCAAAGTCAGCCGCACAAATAATTTTGGGGAAAGACAAGGAAGTTTTCAGTGTGACTCATGACGGCGGAGAAGGAGCGTTTCCTAACCCGTTTGTGGAGTCAAAGCTGAAAGCGAAAGCGGCTATTCGGAAAATTAATGTAATTGCAAAAATCGTTGAAAAATACGGTCAAGATTCATAATTCCAACGAGTTTGCATTAATTTACCTAAAAGCTATTATTTGAAAACGGTACAAAGAGCAAACAGGGGAAAAGAGTCATCGATGAACCTTACGACTCACATTATCGCGGCTTTTGCTCTTGGAATAGTCGTCTTTCATAATAATGTTGGAATTGCCTTCACTATAGCTCTTGGAGCTATGATTCCAGACTTAGACAGAGAATATCTTTTGTTGCCAGAGATTTTATCGGAAGACCAGTTACATCGATCGCTTTTTCACAATTTTCTTTTCATAGGAATATTGTATATTTTTAATCCTTTTCTCGCCTTAGGTGCATTGAGTCACTCATTACTAGATAGCTTTACCTCGGCAACAGACAGAAGAGTTGAACTGCTGTTTCCATTTAACAGAATAATTAACGGTTTCAAATTCAACATCGAAGGCGAAGAAGAGAACACTTCTAAGAAAGCCCAATGGTGGGTAGAAGACCCATGGACGCTACTTGAGAAAACAACGGATAGAGATTTGCAGGAGCCAACACATCAACCGTGGAGAAGATCCTACGGTCCATTTAGAAACAGTCGGATTGTTGACTGGGCATTTTCGTCGGCTCATTAGTGTTTCTCGCAATTCTGTTTGCGACAGCGAGCACCTCGTTATTTTCTCTTACGGGTTTCAGTGCTTGGTTGATTCTCGCATTTGCTGGAATAGGCATATTCTACACATTAGGAGAATTTTATAGAAAAGGACTCCTGCAGACAAAGAAGCTTGGAATAACTGTCGATACAAACTGGTATGTCTTAGCGGTTCTGCTGGCAGGAATAATCATATTTCTTTTCGGCGGATATGAGGGAAGATTGCTTCAACCGCGTTTGCCAGACTTGACTTTTGCTGTTTATGCGCTTATTTCATTAATCATAGGGTTGGCTGTATCTTACATTGTGTTGAGACAAGTTAAAAACAAAGATCTATCAATGTAGAAAGTTCGCTATATGCTACTAAGGTTTCCTAATATAACCGCATGAGTAGCATTTTCCGTCATGAACACAAACCACGTCCTCGCAGCTTGGGCATCGATGCTTCTCCGCTTGGCTTACTAAAAACTCGTCCATGCCTTTCGCTTTAATCAGTTTTAGGTTTTCAACCATACTCATACCGTAACGTTCGCGATACCTCTTGTCTAAGTGGTCGAGGTTTTTGCAGGGCATTGTGTCGCATTGGTGGCAGGATTGGATTTGGTGTTTGGAGAGTTTTTTGCAGCCTCGTTTGATGTAGCAGTTTTTGGCTCTGGGAACGCAGCCTGCGCAGTAGGTTACTTTGCCCCTTTGCCGTGGTATTCCGTGCGTGTAAGCTATGTATCCTTTGCATAAAGCACAGTTCATTCCGCATGGCGCGATAAGTTCAGCGGTAAATTTGTTAGTGACCATCAACTGCCATTAGCGGTTAACTGTTTAATTATCTTGCGCGCGCGCGCAAGGCTCTATGTCATCGGTGGAACCACCGATGGAATTAACGCCCTCAACACAACTCACATTTATGATCCGCAAACAAACAGATGGACCATAGGTGCTTCAATGCCTACTGCTCGTGGAACCTTCTCTGTGGCAGTTGTAAATGATACTCTCTACGCTTTAGGCGGCACGAATAATCTGCTTAACCCTCAAGCCCCTACTATTGCTGTAAATGAGCAGTATTTTCCTTTAGGCTATGGAGAACCTGCTCCGTCACCTTCCCAGAACCCGACGATATCGCCTTCAACATCTCAAGGCACAATGATCTATTACGTGATCGCTGCAGTTGTCTTAATCATCATCTTAATGATCATCGTAGTCACTTTATTTCTCAGAAGACGACATAGTAGCGTACCTGCCCGCTCAACCGAGGCTTTAGAGGGGAGAGCAGAAAGCGTCTTACCCACATGCTCCAATACTTAATATCGGGACAAGCCAGCGCGCCCTTAGACTGACAAGAATAAGAAATTAAAAAAGAAAAAACGTCTTATTGCAGTCTAAAAAATCGGATGAAACATAATCAAGGCATGGATGGTAATAATTATCTGAGTGGTTTTACTGCATAATTCTTAATTACTGCGTCTTCTAAATTCTTTGGCTTGAGGGTAAAAACAAAATGGTAAAGATGGATTTCGGTGGCGTAAAAGAAGACGTCATCACAAGGAAAGAATTCACAGTAGAACAAGCGCAAAAAATCTTGAAAAACGAGGTTATTGTCTCACTTGGATATGGTATCCAAGGTCAAGCGCAATCACTCAACATGCGAGACAACGGTATTAAAGTAATAATAGGGCAAGAAAATACTGGGCCACACAAAGCATATTGGGATAAAGCAGTCCAAGACGGATGGGTACCTGGAAAAACACTCTTTCCCATGGAAGAAGCAGCCAAACTTGGAACCATCAAAATGTTCCTACTCACCGACTCAGGGCAAAAAGATGCATGGCCAGCAGTAAAGAAGACTCTGAAGGCAGGCGACGCACTTTATTTTAGCCACGGATTCAGCATCGTTTACAAGGAACAAACAGGCGTCATTCCACCAAAAGATGTAGACGTAATCCTAGTTGCGCCAAAAGGTTCGGGTACCAGCGTCCGCAGAAACTTTGTCGACGGAACTGGCATAAACTGCAGCTTCGCCGTCTTCCAAGACGCGACGGGCAAAGCCCAAGACCGCGTTAAAGCCCTCGGCATCGCAATCGGCTCAGGCTACTTGTTCCCAACAACATTCGAGAAAGAAGTGTACAGCGACCTCACAGGCGAACGAGGCGTCTTAATGGGCGCGTTGGCAGGCATAATGGAAGCACAATACAATACTCTGCGTGAACGTGGACACAGCCCAAGCGAAGCCTTTAACGAAACCGTTGAGGAGCTAACTCAGAGCCTAATTCGTTTAGTTGATGAGAACGGAATGGATTGGATGTACTGCAACTGCAGTGAAACAGCACGCATTGGCGCACTCCGATGGAGAGAACGCTTCCGCAACGGAACCAAACCACTGTTCGATTCGTTGTATGATTTGGTGGCTACAGGCGAAGAAACACGTATCGTTCTTGACAAAAGCAAGGGACCAGATTATAGGCAGAAGCTGGCTGATGAGCTTAAAGCGATGGGCAACAGCGAGATGTGGCGTGCAGGCGCAACCGTGCGCTCACTTCGGCCTGGAAAGCAGAAGAAGTAAGGGTAAACGTCTTTTTTTCATCTTTTAATTTTTTTACTCTTATTTTGTTGCTCAAACAACCAAACAAAATGCCCCCGGCTATAGGGTATACTTTTTGCTAGAGAAATTCATTAACAAAAAGACCTGAGCCTAGCCCCAGGCAACCGCTGAAAACTTGGTGAGCATTGAAGCCTAAATGTGCTAAAAAACATTTAACGCACTGATTATTTCCCTGTACGCTTTTAGTGCTTCTTGCTCGCTTGCAACGTTTTTTATTAGCATGCGTCCACCGTTAAATAAGCTGACTTCATATCCCTTGTAATTGAACATGAGAGCCAAACGTGACTTTAAACTAACACTAAACCGCCTGTTCACCGTAGGGTAAATCTCCTCAAGGTTCAGCTTTAATGGTTTTTCAGGATTAATGTTAGCTGTGTCTTTTCCGCAAAGCCAAACCAGCCGTTCACCGCCAGCAACTGAGGATAAGTCGCCGTGGCAGACTGGACAGCGGGTGCTTTTGGAAATGTCTATGCTGGTGAAATCCATGTCGCTGAAGTCGCAGACCAGCAGTTTACCCTTCAAGGTTGAGCCGATTCCAGCTAAGAGTTTTATTGTTTCCATAGCTTGCAGAGCGCCGATTATTCCAGTCGTTGCCCCAAGGACTCCACGGGTGTTGCACGTTAGTAAATCCGCGTCGGATAGGTTAGGCATCAAACATTCCAAGCAGCCAGTTTCAGGCGGAGCAAACACAGAAAGGTTTCCTTCGATGCCTATGGCTGCGCCGAAAACGTATGGAATCTTTGATTTTACGCAGGCACGATTAACAATGTAACGAGTCGCAAGGTTATCTAAACCGTCAACAATACAGTCGACACCATTTAAAAGTAGTTCAACATTGCCTGCGTTGACATTTTCGGGAATTGCTTCAACTGTTATGAGTGGGTTGAGTTTTTCTAGTTTTTTTGCGGCAACTTCAGTTTTTGGATAGTGCAAGTCGTCGGTGCTGTATAGGATTTGCCTGTGCAGGTTATGGGTTTCAATGGTGTCTTGGTCGATTAAGCGTATGTAGCCAACGCCAGCTAAAGCAAGATAAAGTGATGAAACAGTGCCTAATCCTCCGGCGCCGACAATTGCAACTTTAGATTTTGCTAGTTGCTGCTGTCCCTTTTCGCTTAGTTCTTTTAGTATTGTTTGACGGCTGTAGAATTCTTGAGCAAACACCTTCTTTTCTGCCATATCCACTTTAACCATTCTCCAAACTGAAGTGTTGTTATTCAGTGTTATATTTGCCTTTTATGTGGAACTGTCTTTCATATATTTCCCTTACCTTATCAATGCTGTCGGCTTCCTGCGGGGATTTATCATCCCTGATACGGGCGATTCTTGCAAACCGCAGTGCCATTTGGCTTTTGTATTTGGGGCTCCTCTGAATCTCGTTGTAAGCTACTTCAACCACGATTTTAGGAATAACTGATACACAATGCCCTTCCTGCCCGATTGCATAAGCTTTTAACTGCTTAGTCATCTCGATGATTTCGGCGTCGGTTAAGCCCTTGAAAGTTTTACCCACAGTCAAAAATTCATCCGTTTTTGGTTCTCTTGCTGCAAGATAATAATCGGAAAGCCAACCTTTTCGCCTTCCATAACCGTACTCAGCGGCGGTAATTACGAGGTCTAAGGGTTCGAGGACTGTTTTGATTTTCAACCACTTTTTTCCTCTGCGTCCAGGCGTGTATGCGTTGTCAAGTTTCTTTGCCATTAATCCTTCGTGTCCAGCGGCTATGGCTTCTTTGAGAAAACCTTCTGCCTCATCCTGCTGATTGGTTATGATTTGTTTGGTTAATGGGATTTCCGCAACGTTCTGTGCCAGGATTTGTCTGCGTTGCAAGTAGGGCAGAGTGATTAGGCTTTCACCGTTAAGATAAAGAACATCAAACAAGTAAAGCGTTAAGGGTATTCTCTGCGCCATACTGGTGACGCCGCGGGTTCGTTTGAACCTGCGCATTAAGTGCTGAAACGCAATCGGGTAACCAGCGCTGTCTAGCGCGATTACTTCGCCTTCAACGATTGCTGACTGCGCTTTAATGTTGCGTTTCACTGTTTCAACGATTTCTGGCAGGCTTTCTGTCACGTTGGTTAGTCTTCTGCTGAAAACCTCTACCGAGCCATTTTGCTTGTGAATTTGGACTCTTGCACCATCGTACTTGTATTCGAAAGCGGTTTTGCCACCATGCTCAGCCAACGCTTCTTTTACTGTTTGGGCGGTTTGAGCAAGCATAAGTTTTACTGGCCTAAAAACGCTAAAGCCCGTTTTTTCTAGGCCTTCAACACCTTGGGTTTTGACTGCTGCCGCCACTTCACCGATGTCGCCTAGAACCATGCTGGTGTGCTGCACTTTTTGAAGCGGAACGTCGAAGGCTTTGGCAACGGCTTGCTCCATTAAACCTTCATGGAGGCCCGTGCGCATCTCGCCCGTAAAGATTTTTACGAAGTATTTAGCTTCAACTGGAGTAGCTTGGCTTAAGAGTGTGTTTATTAAGCGCTCTTTTTTTGTTCTTGAGCGTGCACCTGTGGTTTGAGCGATAGCTTCAAGTTCGACCCTGACCTCAGTTATGGTTAAGGATTTTTGCGTTAGTTGTGTTTGCTTTTTTGCTTTGGCGTGTTCAAGGACTGCTTTTGTTGCTGAGCCGATGTCGCCTGTGCTTGCCATGGCTTGGCGGAAAAGGTTCCAGTCAAACTCGCTTATGCGCTCTAAAACTCGGGTTAGGGTTGACCAGTTTACATCCAGCGACTTTTGGATATACTTAGGGAATGCTCTGCCAACCATCATGTTAGTAGCGGGTTCAATTTCTTCTGGAGCGAGCGTTTTTAGGTAGTTTGCCGTTAAATCTATGATTTCGAGCCGTTTTTTTGTCGCTTCAACTTTTTCAAGCAATTCGGCGACGGATTTGAATAATGCACTCATGGTTTGAAACCGAAAAATTTTGACTAATAGAAAATAGGGCGTACACTCTTATTTAATTGCTTACGGTTAAAAAAACTAGAATTAGGGGATAAAAAGAAAAAATTGGGCTATCAGAAACCGGAGCTTTCGAGTTTTTCTTTGACTTCTTTGATTTTCTTGCTTAGCTCTTCAACTTCCTTTGTGTTGCCTAAGGCTTTTTGGCAGTCTCGTGCATAATCAAGTGCGCTAACGCCGTATCTGTCGAATCCCTTGCTAAACGAGATATCAGCAGACTTCATAAAAAATTCCACGCCTTTCTCATATTCTTTGAGGGCAAAGACGCATTCGCCAGCTTTATAGTACATTTCTGCTGACCCGAAATAGTTCTGACCTTTATAGTAAAGTTCAGCGGTCTTTACAAAAATGTCCCTTGCTTCAACGTATTTGCCGTTTTCCATCAGCGAATTAGCTTCTTTATGCATTTTAATTGGGTCTTCTCTTACGCTCATCAATTATCACTCATAATCGTCTATTTTGAGGTGAACTCCCATTTAGATTTTCCTCTCACCAAATGTTTTTCTCCAAAAGAACAGAACTGATCGGCAAAGGCATAACATAAAAGGCTCTTCCAACATGCAGGTAGTGGGGAATAAAAGTTGATGCTTCGATGCATTCACTGCAGCACAGAGTTTCCAGTTTACCCGTTGAGAAGCAACTGTGAAAAATGCGGCGGCACACTGGAATTTATCGCTGACTTACCTGAAGGTGAAAAATTTAAGTTTTCAGGAATGCAAGGATTCTGGAAATACAGAGAAATTCTTCCGCCAGTTAAGCACATGGTCAGTTTGGGAGAGGGTGGAACACCATTACATAAGGCTGAAAGGCTTGCCAAAGCTGTCGGGTTAAAGGACCTTTATTTGAAGGATGAAACACGTAACCCCACAAATTCTTACAGAGATCGTGCAGCAGCTTTCTTGACGTCAAACGCGATTGATCAAGGTTTTAAGGCACTAGTATGCGCTACTAACGGGAACATGGGGGCTTCTTTAGCTGCCTACGGCGCAAAAGCGGGACTGATTTGCCATGTTTTGGTTCCCAAAGTTGTTGATGTTGGAAAGCTGGCACAGATGATTGCTTACGACGCGGTCATCGAGGAGTCAGGCGTCATTGTAGATGACTCAATCCGCAAAGCATCTGACTTGGCCAAGGAAACAGGCTGGTACCAAGCCACCGCCGAACTCAACCCACTAGTGGTTGAAGCCCAAAAAACTATTTCGTTCGAAATTAATGAACAGTTTACGGTTCCTGATTGGGTTATTGTTTCGATGGGAAGTGGCGGAACTATCTATTCTCTTTGGAAAGGCTTCAAGGAACTCAAAGAGTTAGGGCTAACAGCCTCGGTGCCGCGAATGGTAGGAGTTCAAACAGAAGGCTGTGCCCCAATAGTTAACGAACTGACAGAACAATCATATCCAAAAGTCTGTAGCCAATCCACACGTGCATTAGCCATTCTCGTTGGCGAGCCATTACAAAGTGAATTAGCAATTAAAGCGATTCAGGAATCAAACGGCTTAGCTTTCACCGTCTCAGATGTGGATATTTTGGCTGCTGAGCTTCAGGTTGCTAAACTGGAAGGAGTCTTCGCTGAACCGGCTAGTGCAGCCACCGTGGCAGCACTGCAGAAACTGAAAGCCGACCGAATTTCCAGCGACTGTAGTGTAGTCTGCCTCATAACTGGGAGTGGGTTAAAAGCGACCGATGTTCTGCAGGCGTTAACGAAGAAACAGAAAGCAGCAGGGTTGGGGCTTGCAGTAAGTACGAAACAAAAAATCCTCAAAATTCTCAGCGAGAAAGAAACGTATGGTTATGATTTGTGGAAGCAGTTGGGTCAGATAATGACTCGTGCTGCCGTGTATCAGCATCTTAATGAGCTGTCAGATAAGGGGTTGGTGGTTGGCTATGAGGAGAATGGCAAGAAATTCTTCCGAATTACTGAGCGTGGAAGGAAGGTTTTGGCTGCATTTGAGGATATAAAGTTGCTTTTGTGATTATTGGTTCCGTAACGCTTATTTTATAGTATAGCTGTAACTATACTAAAGGTGTGACTATACTAAGGCGAAAAACATGCAATCCAAATCTGACAATAAAAGAGTCACTCTCATAATTGCACAGGCAGGCGTCATGGCAGCCCTTGTCGCAGTCACAACCTTCCTTGTGCAAGTACCCATCCCCGCCACAAAAGGATACCTAGACTTCGGCGACATTATGATCTTCGTTAGCGCCTGCACGTTTGGTCCAATGGTTGGCGGATTTGCAGGTGGCGTTGGGTCCGCAATATCCGATGTAGCCAGCGGGTACGCCTATTTTTCACCGTTCACCCTTATCATAAAAGGCGCTGAAGGACTCATAGCGGGCTTAATATCAAACAGACTAAGCAGAAAAAGAGACGTCATCGCCGTGGTCTTCGCAGGCGCCGAAATGGTAAGCGGGTATTTCTTAGCAGAGTTCTTCGGATTATCAGAACGCTGGGCAGCGCTGGGAGAAGTACCCTTCAACATACTGCAGATAATCGCAGGCGGAATAATCGGGATTCCAATAGCCATTATACTTCGAAAGAGACTCCCAGAAGCTTGGAGAAACTACAGGACAAGGAAAAATGTTGCTACAACTTAAAAGCTAGATTTCACAGAGAATAAGATCATGAAATTGCCGCCTGGAAAAATCCCTATAAACATCCTAAAAGAAGTAGTCTTCAAAAACCTGGGCGCCGAACGCAACGAAGTGGTTTTGGGTCCCGCTACTGGAGTAGACGGTGCAGTGTTAGATGTTGGAAACAAGAACGCCATCGTTTCCATGGATCCAATTACTGGTGCCGTTGAACGGATCGGGTGGGAAGCCATCAACATTAACGCCAACGATGTGGCTACGTTTGGGGTTGAACCTGCCTTTTTCTTCTCATGTTTGCTTTTGCCAGAGAGCGCTGACAGCAAAATCGTTGAAACCATAAGCGTCCAAATGAACGTTGCCGCCAAGGAGCTGGGCATTGCGATTGTTGGAGGGCATTGCGAAGCCACTCCGGGTCTGGCTAATCCTATTGTGGTTGGCTGCATCATGGGCTTAACTGAAAAAGGCAAATACGTTACTGTTGCAGGCACCAAAGCAGGAGACAAGCTGATTTTAACAAAGAGCGCTGGAATTGAAGGCACGGCAATTTTAGCTTCCGACCGTGAAGAGCAGCTGAAAAAAGTGTTTACTTTGAGCATACTTGAGAGCGCCAAACGCTTCTACAGCCAAATAAGCGTTGTGAAAGACGCCTTAACGGCTTACAGAACAGGCGGAGTCCACGCTATGCACGACCCAACTGAAGGCGGAATACTAAACGGCATCCATGAAATGGGAGATGCAGCAGGATTAGGCATACGCGTTTTTGAAGAGAAAATTACGGTTGAACCTGAAACTGCCAAAATATGCAGGTATTATGAAATTGACCCTTTGCAACTGATTAGTTCAGGTGCATTGCTTATTGCTGCAGACCCAGAAGCCGCAAACAAAATAATCGATGCCTTAAGCCAAGAGCACATTTACGCTGACGTCATAGGCGAATTCAACCCGAACCCAAACAAACGCATACTCATGCATAAAGACAACACAGCAGAGATTCTGCCAAGACCAGTCTCAGACCATCTATGGACGGCTTTAACGCGTTAAACTGTGTCTTATCCCGCTTTGTGGCAACTGCAAACACCAGTAAAGCAGGAAGACGCGATAAAAAATCATATACTCATACAAGTGCGATTAAACCAAGCCACATTTGAACTCAACGATAGCTTGACAGATGCTGTTTTAAAATTGTAAATTGGCGCCGCCGAAAGGATTCGGACCTTTGACCGACTGGTTAACAGCCAGCCGCTCTACCGGGCTGAGCCACGGCGGCAAGCATAATGCTTATGCAACTTTTTAGTTTCAATATAGTATTTAAGTTTAGTCTTCTCAAACCTAGGTTATTCAATCTGTCGCACTTTGCGCTTTGCTATTGCCGAGAAGCCTTTGTAGAACTCTTTGGTTATGTGCTGGTACCATTTGTCTGCGAATGACAAATCAATCAGGTTGTCAACCCAGCGAAAGTCACGTTCTGCACATTGAATCAAAAGTTTTTTGTGCAATTCATTCAGTTTGGTGTCTGTAAACCAGTTTTCACTTGCCAGTTGACCCAACGGAACAAAGAATAGTGGCACAATGAGGCATCGCATGTCCTTAAGGTCATCAACTAAATCCATTGTTTTAAGGATGTCCGATTCCTGTTCATCAGGTAACCCAACAATCAACGTGCAAGCAGGAGCAAGCATGTTGTCATGCATCACACCTAGGCCCTCGCAGACAACGTCATGCCAATTGTCAGCGCTAAACGGATGAGCCTTGGCAGGCATAATCTTCTTCGCCATCTCTGGAGAACCAGTTTCAATGCCTATTTCTGCTCCCCACCAAGTTTGATTCTGCAAGATAAGCTCTGACAACTTCGAGAGAAGCTTGGGGTTTGATGCTACAGCAGCTAAGGAACAGTGACTCCAGCTTACGCCTGTCGCCTTTTTCGTTACTAATTCATGCAACTGCACGAGTTTCTCTTCGTTTGGGGTAGTGTTTTTTGAGCCATAAAGCATGACATCTTCCGCGTGAAGACATACACCAGTGTTGCCTGCATCAATATTAACGCTTAATTCACGGTTAATCTTTTCAATCGGATACCATCTTAACGGTCTTAACGTAACATTGCAAAATTGGCAACCCCTGCAACAACCTCTACCAATCTCAACCAAACCGTTAACTGAAGGCTGAACAATATCAGGAATCTCCTCTAAACTAGGTGCCTCACCAACTCCAACTTCATAATGGCTGGGGATCTCTTGGCCCTCAATTACTGCCCTAAAAAGTTTCCCAATAACATTTTCTGCTTCGCCTTCAACGACGCAGTCAATACCTAAATCCTTAACGGCTTTTTCTCGGTAATGGAACTGCCATGCGCCAGGTCCACCAACAACAATCTTTAACCCATTTTGTTTCGCTTTTGTGACCGCGGGACTTTTTAGCAAAACTTGAAAGTATTTTGCAAGGTAGGGTTCCTTCTTGAAAAGAGAAGCTAAAGTTGTGGAAGCGGGACCTAACCCAAACGGGTCCATTGTATGTATGCCAAGAACTTTTGCATCATTAAGGTAGCGACTTAGATGATTTGGGCTAACTGTTTCAACGTGGAATCCTTCTTTTAAAAGTTGAGCTTCAGTTTTTCGCAGTCCATAAGGTGCTTGTTGTGGATGGCCATTTTTTGTTTTTAATGATGGAAAAAAAAGATAACTATAAAGCCATTCAGGAATGAAATTTGGAGGTGCACACGTACCAAACCCTAGGAACTCGTTGTTATGATAGTTGCTCATTAAAGTCCTGTCAGCAGTCAACACTACCTCTGCCATAACCCCTTCGCCCTTCGTCATTTAAAATCTATGAATACTGTTCCTAGAAAGTGCGAGGCAGATATATCTTTATTGTCCGTATCCTAGCTTTATTTCGACACGTTTGGAGATTCACACATAATTAGAGAACCTCTTTGGCTTTCTGTAGGAGTGAACTTGCATTCTGTTGATTGTTATTTCATCGTATTTAGCCCAGCCTGCTTGCCCCAGTTTCTGGATGTCTTCTATTGTTGTTGCAGTGGCCGTTTCAAATTGGTCGTCCTTGAACTCTATCATGCCTATGTACTTCATGCTGCTGCTGTTGTTTGTGGCCTAGCGTGCGACAAATAATCTTTTAGCGTTAGCGATAAATACACTTAGTGTATCACTAAGTATTGAGAGGAACGAACTATGGAACTTGATGTTTGCATTAAAGGCAGGAGAAGTGTTAGATGTTATACAGATGATCCTGTTTCGAAGGAACAAGTTGAAGCTGTTCTGGAAGCGGGCATTTGGGCTCCAACAGCTATGAATAGGGAACCTTGCAAGTTCATAGTTATCGAAAATAAAGAATTAATTAAGTACGTCTCTGATGAAACCAAGGTTTTGGTCAAGCAAATGTTCCCTCTTTACGCCAAGCGATACTCCACAGAGGCTGATTTAATCTGCTATAAGGCGCCTGTGCTAATACTGGTATGTACAGAAAAAGACCAACAACGGGCTAACTGGAACTTGCTGGACAGCGTTCTCGGTACGGAGAATATGTTTTTGAAGGCGTATGAGCTTGGGCTTGGAACCTGCTATATGGGTTTCGTTTCATTACTAAACAGCAAACCAGACGTTCTCAAGAAGATTGGAATCCCTGAGAACTATGAAATGATGGTACCCTTAATCTTAGATCATCCCAAAACAAAACAAGAAGCAGGAAAGAGAAAAAAACCGAATATCCTGAAATGGATTAAGTAACTACGATTAAACGAACGTACTCATAGCCAGCTTTAATCGACTCTGTCGCCTCTTTGAGGGTGGCCGCTGCTTTGCAAACGTAGTCATTGCACTTGCTCTTCTATTGGTTCGCCCTTCGCCAGCGAAGTTGAATCTGTACTCTCTTGATGTAGCCTTGTTTTTCCAAGGAAAAGAGGCTGCGGTGAACTGAAGCGTATTCTTTTGATTTGTACTCTACGATTTTGCCAAAAATCATCTCGGCAATTTCCTTAGTTGTCATGTCGGGTTTTATCTCTAGCAATTCCAAAATTCTTTTTTGGTTTTTAGAGAGACCAGCCAAATCCTGTAGCACGCTCTTGAGAGCTTCAATTGTATTATCAAAATTAAATCTTTAACCCGCGCTATAACTGTAGTTCTGATGGTTAGAATATATCAAAACATGAAATATATACTAAGCGCGGCTCATCAATTCATTGGTTGTTGCTCTAATCAGAGAGCCTTGGAAATTTTGGTCACGGGAAAAGGCTGTGTTCCGATCAACCAAACTTTTCTGGTAAGGTTCAGGTGGGAATATATAGTCTTGTAACAGAAGGTGACTCGAACCTACGGGGTGAATATTTACTTTTCACAGCGGGCCCGCCACAAGCACAGACTCTTTTTAGCTAAGAAGTCTTAAATATTTTAGGGAGGTAAAATGAATTGTTATGATAAGAAGGAAAATGGTGTTAATCGCAGTTGTTGTCGGTGTTGCACTATTGCTTGTGGTATCCCAGGTGAACTCGTATTGGGAGTCATTGCCACAAGCCAGCTACAAAATCGGTGACGAAATAAAGGGCTTCCCAATTGATGGGTTTTCAATCACTGTATGGAACTACTCCGTTACAGATGAAAACGTTCAAGGTCTTCCTTTACCATCGGTTCCTTCAGGGATGCAATGGGTCGTCTTAAATGTTTCAATTCAAAACTTGATGAACAAAGACATCTTCTTTAATCAGACGGGTAATTTGCAAACAGAACTCTCGAAGGCTTCCAGCAAATACCTATTTTTGGAGTTTAAAGAAGTACACTCCTTCGGAATTGGAGGAGAATCTACTGGAGGAGGAGCTTCTTATCCAAGAACCCCAACTGGAGACACTAACTGGTGGGGCATAACCATAGATAACTCGTCATTTACAGAGTTGAGAGCAAACCAACGTGTGGATGGTTTCATGTACTTTCTGAAAAACCAGGGTCTTGTTTCAGGAGAGTTGATTTGCCAATCGCTTGGTGAAACAAAGCCCATTTTCGCAGTCGATCTAATACAATCGTAGAGTTTAGCTAATAGTTAAAAGAATTCAGCGATCAATCCTAAAGTAG
>Ga0187848_10002074_pt1 | contig 16321 bp, 10 predicted proteins | sample June2016WEW_4_40_FD_132424 | JGI IMG/M metagenome (GOLD analysis project Ga0187848, IMG submission 132424) | Peatland microbial communities from SPRUCE experiment site at the Marcell Experimental Forest, Minnesota, USA - June2016WEW_4_40 | ecosystem: Environmental > Terrestrial > Soil >... | reverse complement strand
TCGACGCTGCCCTCGGCGAGCGTGGGCGCGATGCTGGCGCTGATGATCTTCCACCAGGACCTGAATGTGATCTCGATCATCGGCATCATACTGCTGATCGGGATTGTGAAGAAGAACGCGATCATGATGATTGACTTCGCGTTGCAGGCGGAGCGGGAGCGGGGAATGGACCCGGAGGCGGCGATCTTCGAAGCGTGCATGCTGCGGTTCCGGCCGATCATGATGACGACCATGGCGGCGCTGTTCGGGGCGCTTCCGCTGGCCTTCGGGACGGGGACGGGATCGGAGCTGCGGCGTCCGCTGGGGATCACGATCGTGGGTGGGCTGGTGATGAGCCAGATGCTGACGCTGTACACCACTCCGGTGGTGTATATGACGTTCGACCGGATCCGGCTGTGGGTTGCGGCGCGGCGACATCCGGGGCTGGATTCCGCGGGAGGGCCGATTGCGGCGACTTCGGATTAAAATTATTAACGATGGAAGTACAACAATGAGCAGAACGATTCTTCGCGCAGCAATCTCGATGGCACTGGCGGCGCTGCTATTGAGCGGATGCCTGGTGGGGCCGAAGTACCAGAAGCCTCCGGCGATGACGCAGGCGCCTCCGGCGGCTTACAAGGAGTCGCCGGGCGCGGCACAGCCGGCGGGCGGGACGGCGGCAGGCGGGACTTCGACCAACGCGGCTGCGAGCGGAACAACGGCTGCAGTCGGAACAACAGGGGCGCAGGCGGCGGATGCGGGGGAGTGGAAGGTGGCCCAGCCGCAGGACGCGATGCTGAAGGGCAAGTGGTGGGAGATCTACAAGGACGACGAGCTGAACGCGCTGGAAGAGAAGCTGGCGATCGACAACCAGACGATCAAGGTGTACTTCGCGAACTTCATGGAGGCGCGGACGCTGGTGGCGGAGGCCCGTGCGCAGCTTTATCCCGCGGTGGGGACAGGGCCGTCGTACGCGCGGTCGCAGGCCTCGGCGAACGCGGGGGCGCCGGGCACGACTCCGGCAAACAGATCGCAGAGCGACCTGACCATACTGCCGGTGGACCTGTCGTGGGAGCCGGACCTGTGGGGACGGGTTCGCAACCAGATCCGGGCGCAGCAGTACAACGCGCAGGTGAGCGCGGCGGACCTGGAGAATGTGCGTCTGAGCGAGCAGGCCAGCCTGGCGGAGTACTTCTTCGAGATTCACGGGCAGGACGCGCTGGCGGCGATTCTGACCCAGACGGTGGCGGACGACCAGAAGGCGCTGGACCTGACGCGCTCAGAGTACGAGACCGGAGTGGGCGACGAGATCTCGGTGGTGGAGGCGCAGAATACTATGCAGAATGCGCAGTCGGCGCTGATCAACCTGGGCGTGGCGCGGGCGCAGTACGAGCACGCGATCGCGGTGCTGACGGGGAGCGATCCTTCGGCGTTCTCGATTGCGGTGAAGGCGCTGAGCGCCGTGCCTCCGGCGGTGCCGATCGGCGTGCCGTCGCAGTTGCTGGAGCGGCGGCCGGACATTGCGGCGCAGGAGCGGGTGATGGCCGCGGCGAACGCGGAGATCGGAGTTGCGCAGGCGGCGTTCTATCCGACGCTGACGCTGAGCGCGGGCGGGGGCCTCGAGAGCTCGACGCTGAGGCATCTGTTCGACTGGCCGAGCCGGTTCTGGTCGGTGGGGCCGGCGGTGTCGGAGACGATCTACGACGGCGGGCTGCGGCGGGCGGCGGTGCGGCAGTACACGGCGATCTACGACAGCGACGTGGCGGGATACCGGCAGACCGTGCTGACGGCGTTCCAGCAGGTGGAGGACGCGCTGGCGGCGGAGCGGATCCTGTCGCGGCAGATCGGGCAGCAGGAGCAGGCGGCGCAGTCGGCGCAGAAGGTGTTGGAGCTGGAGACGGCGCGCTACGAGACGGGGGTGGACCCGTACATCGACGTGGTGACGGCGCAGGGGACGCTGCTGGCAGACCGGCAGACGCTGGCCACGCTGCACACCCAGGAGATGACGGCGTCGGTGCAACTGATCGAGGCGCTGGGCGGAGGATGGGACAGCACGCAGCTGGCGACGCCGGAGCAGGTGTCGAAGAAGCTGGGGGCGGGGGAGATAGAGATTCAGAGGTGAGGGGGTTACCACTCATTCCGCGCAGAACGCGGAATGGATGGGGCACCCGCAAGACAAGACCAATGCGGGGATTCTTCCCCTTCGCAAGCTCAGGGTCAGAATGACAACTCTTTGAGGGTTGCGCTCAGGATGACAATGTAAAACAAACAACGACGAGAACCCACGTCTCAAGAGCGAGACGTGGGGCACCCATAAAGTGCAGAAGCAGATTCCCTGCGGGAATGACAAACAAAAAGGCAACCCACCCATTCCGCAAAGGACGGGGAATGGATGGGGCACCCGAATGGTTGCGTGGGTGGGTTAGTCTTCCGCGGGGGCCTTGGGGTGCTGGGGCATGGCGGCGGCGATGCCGTTGGCGAGGGCGACGCGAGTGGGGGTGAAGACGATCTGCGCGGACTTGAGGCCGTCGCGAGAGGCGGTGACGGTGATGGGGCCGGGCGCGGGGTCGGTGGTGCGGATGAGGGTGGAGCGGACGGCGACGCGGTTGATGCCGCACTCGGTGTTGAGGTACGTGTTGTTGGTGGAATCGAGGATGCCGCTGTTGTATCCGCCGCGCCAGATGGCGGGGCCGGTGCAGGTGAAGTCGACGCGCGCGTAGTCGGTGGGGCAACGGACTCCCTTGGCGTCGACGACCTCGAAGTCGATGAGGGCGACATCTTCTCCGTCGGCCTGGAAGCCGTGCGGGCCGAGGATGGGGGTGAGGCGGATGGCGACCGCCGGGCCTGCCGTCGTTATCTCCTGCTGGGCGACGACCTTGCCGTCGTTGCGGCCGATGGCCTTGATGCTGCCGGGGGCGAAGGCCACCGCGGGGAAGGCGAAGACCCATCCGGTGTCGGGCTTGGAGTTGACGCCGAGGGACTTGCCGTTGACGAAGAGCTCGACCGACTCGGTGTTGGCGATGACGTAGACGGTCTTGACGGTTGCGGAGCCGTCGGGCTGTGTGGCGGGGTAGGTCCAGTGGCCGAGGATGTGCAGGTCGGGCTGGGGGTTCTGGATGACGCGGTGGGCGAAGTAGATCTCCTTGGGCAGGCGCATGGCGTCCACCTTGCCGCTGACGCGGCAGACCTCGGTGGAGTCCTGGCGGCCGTCGGCGTCCTCGTCGGTGAAGTAGATGGAGCAGTAGGCGGACCAGCGGGAGTGGGCGGGGTCTGGGTTGGAGATGCGGTTGATCCAGTAGGAGTAGTACTGCTTGATGCCGTCGAGGGCGAAGTCCTCCGAGTTGTAGAGGAAGCCGTCGCGCTTCCAAGTGTCGTTGGGGCCCTTCTTGGCCTTGTAGAAGGGCGGGGAGAAGGCGTCCCACATGCGGCGCGAGCCTTCGTTGCGGAAGTCCTCGGTCTCGATGATGGGGGCGCGGTCGCGGCGCTCGGCGGAGTAGGCGCGGAAGATGGCGGTGGGGCCGGGGAGGTTCTCCACGCCGGTGTCCTGGGCCATCATGACGCCGTAGTACTCCGCGATGGGGGTGGTGGCGGTGTTGGCGGCGTTGTTGGAGTCGCCGCGGGTGCCGATGACGCGTCCGCCGTCGGGGTCGTACTGCTTGCGCAGATCGACCATCTGCTGCATCTGCTCGGGGGTGACGACGGTGTTTCCCGCCTCCCAGAAGAAGATGCCGGGGTTGTTGCGGAAGGTGATGATGGTGTCGCGCATGACCTCGATGCGCTGGTCCCACTGGCGGCCGAAGACATCGCGCTCCTTGTCGCCGGCGGGACAGACCTGGACGATGCCGTAGCGGGTGTAGGAGTCGGCGTCCACCTTCTGCGGCGCGACGTGCATCCAGCGCATGTAGTTGCCGTGGCAGTCGCGGATGAGGCGGGCGGTGTAGTCGTGCATCCAGACGGGGTAGCCCGCGCCGACCGCGGCCCACTCGTCTGCGGAACGCTGGGAGAAGCCCTTGAGGTAGACGAATTTCTCGTTGATGTAGAGGCCGCCTGTGCCCGCGCCGCCCTTGAACTCGGCCTTGCGGAATCCGGTCTCGATGCGGTTGACATCGACGACCTTATTGCCGACCTTGAGGATGGAGTAGACATCGTAGAGGTAGGGGTCTTCGACGCTCCAGAAGCGGGCGTTGGCGAGCGGGCCGGGGGCTGAGAGGACGGACTTTTCGCCGTCCACCATGTCTACGGGGTCGCCCTCGAACTGGGCGCGGACGCGACCGCTGTGGTCGACGATGACGGCGGAGAGGCCGACGGTGGCGCGGTCGCCGGAGGTGTTGTGAACCTCGGCGTCGACGGTTACGTCGGCGGTCTTCTTGGCGATGTTGAAGTTGTTGGCGTGGATGTAAACGCCCTGGCTCTCCAGGCCGTAGAAGAGCGGGAGGGTCTGGTGGATGGGGCCGGTGACGTGCAGCCAGACGGAGCGGTTGATGCCGCCGTGGTTGGGGTTGAAGTCGTTGGCGTTCCACTCGAAGGGCGAGCCGACGCAGGGGGTGCCGTCGGCGTTTTTGGGGTTGGCGGCGCAGAAGGCGCGTTCACGGTAGTTGCCGGAGTTGTCCACCTTGACGGCGAGGACGTTCTCCTGGCCGGCGGGCGCAAGGGCGTCGGTGATGTCGATGCCGTAGGCGGTGACTCCGTTCTCGTAGAGGCCGACCGGATGGCCGTTGAGGAAGATGTCTCCGGCCTGGCGCATGCCCTCGAACTCGATGAAGACGCGATGGCCGGCGGGCAGGGCGGGGAGCCGGAAGTGCTTGCGATACCAAGAGAGGCCCTTGTAGGTTCCCTGGTCGCCTCCGCCGTGGGAGATGAGCTTGCGGAAGCTGTCGACGTCGTTGAAGCTGTGCGGCGTGGCGACGGTGGACCATGCTGCGTCGTCGAAGGTGGGGGCCGATGCGTCGCCGGGGACCTCCTCCAGAACCAGCTTGCCTTGTTGTGGGTCCCAGCGATTTCCGCCGATGAACTTCCAGTCGAGGTTGAAGTTGAGCGTGGTGCGCGGGGAGCGGGGCGGCGTGTAGGCGGCGGCGGGCGCGGCGGCGGGCGCGGCAAAGGCGGAGTAGGAGCGGCCCAGAACGACAGGAAGTCCCAGGGCGAGGAAGCTGGATGCGCCGACAAATTCGCGGCGGGTTACTTTGCGGGATGACATGGGATTGGGCTGCCTTTCATTGGGTGGAGTGGGAACCGGATGAGCGGGCGCGGGAGCGGCGCGGCATAATCACGATACTGCATGGACGGATGAAGAGTCTATTTGGACGCGCGGGTGGACGCAGCGGCCTGGACTTGGGCGAAGATGCCCGCGATCCAGCGAAGATCGCGAGTGCCTAACTACCCCCCTTGACGGGTGGCGAGTACGAGATGGCAAAGGCGAAGCGATAGGTGGTCCGGTAATTGACGGGCGGAGTGACACCGGAGGGGATGACCTCTCCCAGCGAGAACCCGCCCCCGAGGTAGGAGGCGCGGGCAATATGCAGCCCCGGCGCGAAGTAGATTCCATGGGATGTGAGGGCCGGACCGAAGAAGTACTCCACCTCGTTCTTGCTGCCGTTGGGGTTGATGCCCAGGCCAGCCTGCAGGTCCAGATGAAGCCGGTTTGTGCCGGAGATGTAGGTGTTGAGGAACCCGATGGGAACCAACTGCACGTTTGAGGTGGTCAGCGAAATGGTGTTCTGGGTGGTTGCAACACCGGAGGAGTTGACGCCGGTCTGCGATGTGGAGACGCTGAAGACGTGCTTGCCATAGAGCGAGACCAGCGTTCCCGCGGAGGCGGAGAACTGTGGCGGGTCCTTGTAGTGAACGACGACCGTGCGTGTCTGCGGGGCCTTTGAGTCCTGCGGGGGCTGCGCGTCCGATTTCGGCTTGCAGGCGATGGCAACCGTCATGGTTCCGTTGGCGGCCGGCGGAAGAGAGAGGCGCTGTTGTTCGGGCGGCTTGACGATCTCGGTAACTGTGAAACTCTTGGTAGCAAAAACGGCAGCCGGCTTCAGGAAGGAGATAATGGTCGAGATGTAATCGGGCTTTGGATCGGACTTGAAGGTGGGCGTTGCCGTGCACGCATCGTCCGCAGCGGCCAGGAGTTGAATTCCGACCTGCTGTCCGTTTGGCACCGTGGCTTCCACCTGCGTGACGAGGCACGGGGCAGTGATATCGAGGACGCCCAACACAAGCTCCTCGCTCCTGCTCCCTCCTCTGGTGGCAAGACCGTGCAGGAGACCGACCTCCCCGTGGGGGCGGAGGCGGGTGCAGGAGGCCTGGTTCGATGGCAGCAGTTCCGTTGCCGTTACCGTGCGGGCGGTAAGCGTATCGGACCTCGGCGGACTTGCCGGAGGGGCGGGCTGTGCGGCGGTTTGGCTGGAGAGCGAGAGGGCGAAGACGACGGAGAGGAACGCGAGAGTTCTCATGGGCGGACAACCTCTTGTACGATTCAACGCGATTTGGCTTCAGGCGGGGCCGCAGCCGTGGCTGTAGACCTGAGGGTTGCGCCATTGGGCGTCGGTGGCGAAGAGGATGCAGGCGTCTCCGGACTGGGTGTTGACGCGCCAGGTGATGTCTCCCTGGCGGTAGAGCTGATACTTTCCGGAGCCGGCGAAGACCATGCCGTTGGGGGGATTGCGGGGGATGGAGTCGGCGGAGGGCGGGGTGAGCGCGGTGGCGGCGGCGGGCGCGGCGGACGAGCTGGGGGCGGCGGGTGCGGCGGGCTGGGACGTCTGGCCCGCGGGGGCCTGGGGTTTGGAGTTGGCGGCGGCCTGGTTGCGCACGACGACCGCGCCGCTGTTCAAGGCGCGCGTCCTGGCCCTGTGGGTGAGCCAGACGAGGCCAAAGATGGCCACAAACACGATCATGAGAATCCAGAAGATCTGCTTCATGCCCTCTCCTTGAGCGGTTTCACCGCAACTAATATCGCGCGAGAATTATTAAAGTGGTTTTTCTTGAGGAAAAACCACGCAAACATTCTTCGCTCCTGTAAAGACCTGCGGTGAAACCGCTCTTGCGCCGGGGGGATGGAGTCCCGGCGCATGGCTTCTGCTGCTCTATTCTCAAGCCGCGGCGGATGGCCCGTCGAGGCAAAAACGGCGGGGGGCGCGAATTGCGTACCTCGGCTGGTTCCCCGGGCGACCCCACCCTGCCGCGCGATGAAACTGTGCGTCGAGGATGGGGCACCCGGATCCCACCCTGCCGCGCGATGAAACCGCGCGTCGAGGATGGGGCACCGGACCCCACCCTGCCGCGCGATGAAACCGCGCGTCGAGGATGGGGCACCCGACTTGGCGGGCGTATCATCTTGGTGTGCCGAAATATTCCATTGTGGTTCCGTTCCACAACGAAGAAGAGAACGTGACCGCGCTCTACGACCGGGTAAAGCTGGTGATGGAGCATGGGGGCAGCTCGTTCGAGATGGTGTTTGTGGACGATGGATCGAGCGACCGGACGTACCGGCTGCTGGAGGAGATTGCGGCGGTGGACAGCCGGGTGCTGGTGATCAAGCTGCGGCGGAACTTCGGGCAGACGTCGGCGTTGGCGGCGGGCTTCGACCACGCGCAGGGGGAGATGCTGATCTCCATGGATGGCGACCTGCAGCACGCGCCGGAGGAGATTCCGGGGTTTCTGGCGAAGCTGGAGGAGGGGTACGACGTGGTGAGCGGATGGCGGACGCAGCGCGTGGACAACCTGCTGCTGCGGCGGATTCCGTCGCACTGCGCCAACTGGATGGTGGCGCGGCTGTCGGGGGTGGGAATCCACGACTTCGGGACGACGTTCAAGGCGTACCGGAGGGACGTGATCCACAACATTCCGCTGTACGGCGAGATGCACCGGTTCATTCCGGCGCTGGCAAGCTGGTACGGGGCGAGCATCTGCGAGGTGCCGATCTCGAATCCGCGGCGGCAGCACGGGCAGAGCCACTACGGGCTGTCGCGGACGGTGCGGGTGTGCTTCGACCTGCTGACGATCCGGTTCCTGCTGCGCTATATGACGCGGCCGCTGCACTTCTTCGGGTCGATTGGGGCAGTGGCGATGCTGGCGGGCGGCGGACTGGCCGCGTGGCTGCTGGCGCTGAAGCTGATGACCGGACACAGCGTGATGCTGGCCCATGGGCCGATCTTCGTGATTGCGGGGGTGCTGATCCTGGCGGGGGTCCAGATGCTGGGGATCGGGCTGCTGGGGGAGCTGCAGGTGAGGCACTTCCACACGCCGAGCCATCGAGCTCCGTATGCCGTGGAGCGGATTGTGCGGCTGAGTTCGCGCGAAGAGAGACAGATGCGGTAGGGGGGCGGCGGGCTAGGTTGTGGCTGGAGTGAAAAGCTGACCTCAGGGGCTAAACGGGCTGCGGAAAATGGATTTCTTGCCGTTACGAGCAAAAGACCCAGGGCTAAAGCCCCGTTTTTTTGCCGGTTTTGTTGTCCGGGCTGAAGCCCGGACCTATCTCAGAGGCAAGAACAAAGGCTATTCTGTTAATCATGATGCTGAAGGAACTGCGCACGGCGGTGCTGGAGGCCAACCTGGAGTTGGTGAGACGGGGGCTGGTGCTGTACACCTTCGGCAATGCGTCGGGGATCGATCGCGGGCAGGGACTGATCGTCATCAAGCCGTCGGGGGTGGAGTACGACGAGCTGCGGGCGGAGCTGATGGTGGTGACCGACCTGGCGGGCAAGGTGGTGGAGGGGACGCTGCGGCCGTCGTCGGACCTGGCGACGCATACGCTGCTGTATCGCGAGTTTCCGGCGATCGGCGGGGTGGTGCATACGCACTCGGAGTTTGCCACGGGCTTTGCGCAGGCGGGGATGGAGATTCCAGCGTTGGGGACGACGCACGCGGACACATTTTACGGGCCGGTGCCATGCACCGCGCCACTGAGCGACGAGGCGATTGGCGGGAGATACGTGCATGAGACGGGCGTGGCGATTGTGCGGCGGTTTGCGGCGACAGCGGGGCGGGCGGCGACGGACCCGCTGGGGGTGCCGGGGTGCCTGGTGGCGGGGCATGGGCCGTTTGTGTGGGGCAGGGACGCGGCGGAGGCGGCGCACAACGCGGTGATTCTGGAGTACGTGGCGCGCATGGCCTACCGGACGCTGACGCTGAAGGCGGAGGCGGGCGGAGTGAGCCAGGCGCTGCTGGACCGGCACTACTTCCGCAAGCACGGGCCGGGGGCGAGCTACGGGCAGGGCGGGTGAGGGCTGCTTGCGCTTCCTTGATCGCATCGCGATCAAGGAAGCGCAAGTCTTCAAAATGCGCGTGCATTGCGGCACGGGTAAACCCGTGCCCTTAAGCAAAACGAGACAAATACGGGGATTCTTCCCCATTCGCTAGGCTCAGGGTCAGAATGACAATCTCTGGGCGGCTGCGCCAGAATGACGGCGTGTGGGGTGCCGAGCCAAAATGACTGCGTTGAATGTTGCCGCGAGATTTAATGGTTTGCTTATGCGTTGATTGTGTAGAGTACTGACGGCAGCAAAAATCGCACAGATTGCGTCGCAGGATGCACGGAGCCGTACCCAGCGCAAAGACGCTTTGCGCGAGGTCTCTCGGGCGGAAGGTCTCTATGCGTGAGCGGGAGGCGACGTGTCTGTGTGTGGGCCGAGTCTAAACACAGGTGATGGGGCGATGCGTTCAATGTGGCTGAAGGTGTCTCTGGCGTTGGCGGTAGGGGTGGTGGCGGGCTGTCCGCCGATGGTTGGAATGAGGGCACAGGCGCAGGCGCCGATGCCGGCGATGATGCTGGTGGCGCCGGATGTGGCGAGCGCGCCGGCGAGCTCGGAGGCGCGCATCGCCCAGCTAGAGAAGCAGGTGGCGGCGCAGACGGCGGCGATCGCCACGGCGCAGACCTCGGGCGACAACGCGTGGATGCTGACCTCGGCGGCGCTGGTGCTGCTGATGACGGGGCCGGGGCTGGCGCTGTTCTACGGCGGACTGGTGCGCAAGAAGAACGTGCTGGGGACGATGATGCAAAGCTTCGCCATGATGGCGGTGATCACGCTGCTGTGGGCGGTGGTGAGCTACTCGCTGGCCTTTGGCAGCGGGAATGCGTTTATCGGCGGGCTGCACAACGTGTTTCTGAAAGGGGTGGGGCTGGAGCCGAGCTCGTACGCGCCGACCATTCCGCTGCAGACGTTCATGGTGTACCAACTGATGTTCGCGATCATCACGCCCGCGCTGATTACGGGCGCGTTCGCCGAGCGGATGAAGTTCTCGGCGATGCTGGTGTTCATGGTGCTGTGGGCGATTGTGGTCTATAGCCCGATGGCGCACATGGTGTGGGGGGTGGGCGGGCTGCTGAACTCGGGCACGGGAAGGTTTCCGTGCATGGACTTTGCCGGCGGAACGGTGGTGCATGTGACGTCGGGGGTTTCGGCGCTGATCACGGCGCTGTATCTGGGAAAACGCATCGGCTATCCCAAGGAAGCGATGCAGCCGCACTCCGTGGTGCTGAGCTTTATCGGGGCGTGCCTGCTGTGGGTAGGCTGGTTCGGGTTCAACGCGGGATCGGCCCTGGCTGCGGGAACGCTGGCGACTTCGGCGTTTGTGGCGACGCACTTTGGCGCGGCGGCGGCGGCGATTGGATGGAGTGCGGCGGAGTGGATCCGCAACGGCAAGCCATCGGCGCTGGGCGCGATCTCGGGCTGCGTGGCGGGACTGGTGGCGATTACGCCGGCGTCGGGGTTTGTGTCGCCCATGGCGGCGATTGCGATTGGACTGATCGCCGGTGTGTGCTGCTTCTATATGGTGGTGACGGTGAAGTCGTGGTTCGGGTATGACGATTCGCTGGATGCGTTCGGCGTGCATGGGGCGGGCGGAACGATTGGCGCGCTGCTGACGGGGCTGTTTGCGCGCAGCGCGATCAACCCGGTCTTCGGCGCGGGCAAGGCGACCGGCGTGCTGGAGGGCAACACGCACCAGATCCTGAACCAGGCGATGGGCGTGGGGATTGCATGGGGGTTGTCGATTGTGGGCACGCTGGTGATCCTGTTCGTCGTGGACAAGACGATTGGACTGCGCGTGAGCGAGGCCGAGGAGAGGGAAGGCCTGGACCTGTCGCAACATGGGGAGGAAGGCTACGAATGGGCGCATTGATTGGGGTTTGTTGATTGGACAGTATTGACGCTGGTTCCCACCCATTCCGCAAAGAACGCGGAATGGATGGGGCACCCGCCGGACGATGCAAAGACAATGGGAGGGATGCACTCCTGGGTTCGGCGGTGTACCACTTTCATGGTTGGGGGGTGGCAGTCGTAACCGGGCGTGGAGTACTATGCTAGAGCTTGCCTGAAGGCAGAGCGAGAGGATGAATTAAATGCAGAAGATCGAAGCAGTGATCCAGCCATCGAAGCTGGATGCGGTGAAGGACGCGCTGGTGGAGATTGGCGTGCAGGGAATGACGATTCTGGAGGCGCGCGGACACGGGCGGCAGAAGGGGCACACGGAGTTCTACCGCGGGCGTGAGTACTCGGTGGACCTGCTGCCCAAGGTGAAGCTGGAGATGGTGGTCCCGGACGAGATGGTGGAGAAGGCGGTGCAGACGATCCTGACGACAGCGCGCACGGGAACGATCGGGGACGGCAAGATCTTCGTGTCGAAGATGGACGAGGCGATCCGCATCCGGAACGACGAGCGGGGCGAACTCGCGCTGTAGGGCGGTCCGGATTTCGACGGGAAAGACCCCACATCTCAGAATCGAGATGTGTCACCCCAGCGAGCAAAGCTCGCTGGGGACCCCGATGTGGGGCACCCGCACCCGCGCCCGTAAACCCACCCATCGCGATAGAACTGCGATGGATGGGGCACCCGGCGACTCAGCAGGAGGTTGCCACCATGATGCGACGGTGGATTTTGGGTCTTCTTCTCGTCTCGGCCACGGCGGGCTATGCGGCGGTCAGCGATGGCGGCGCAGTCCCCGGAACCGCCTTTCATCGCTACACCACGAACGATCAACTGGGCAGGACCATCACTTTCTACTTGTCGGAGAGGACGGGCGAGCGCCCGGTCCCCCTGATCGTTTATGTGCAAGGCTCAGGCTGTTCCTCCCTGTTCCAGCGCCGGGACGGGCAGGACGGCCGGATTATGCAGGGCGCATTCTCTTTGCTGCCCGGCGTCGCGCGAGGCCGCGCGAGGGTCCTTGCAGTAGAGAAGCCCGGCGTCCAGTTCCTGGACAGGCCGGCCGACCCTGAGGATGAGAAGACCTGCCGCCCGGAGTTTCTGGCGGAGCATACGCTCGAGCGATGGAGCGCGGCGATCGCCGCTTCCATCAAGGCGGCGCACCAACTGCCGGGCATCGACGGAACGAAGACACTGGTGATCGGCGGTTCGGAGGGCGGTGTGGTCGCCGTCCACGTCACGAATGTGATGCCGTCGGTCACTTATGCGGCATCCATTGCAGGTGGAGGACCGAACCATCTCTTCACGGTGGCAGATTATGTGCGACACAAGGGCCTTGATCCAGAGGCCGAAGTCTATGGCTGTTGGGCGAAGATTCTCCGCGATCCGAACAGCACGACGGAATTCTGCTGGGGGCAGCCTTACCGGTTTTGGTCGAGCCTGCTGAAAACTTCGCTGACCCAGGAATGCCTCCAATCCCACGCAGCCTTGTATCTGGTCCACGGCACGGCGGACCAGTGGAGTCCCATTGCAGCCTTTGACGCGATGCGAGCCGAACTGGCGGCCAGGCAACGAAAAGCGGTCTTCGATCGAATCGAAGGCGCGGACCATTCGCTCATCCGGCCCGGCGAAAGTCCGGAAGACGGACTGACGGCTGCATACGGGCGAATTGTGGACTGGTTTATGAACGCAGCCCATTGAATCGGGCGGGCGAAGTTGCACCATGAATATGCCGGCGGCAAGTCTGCGTGCTCGGTGGCGGCTGGCGTTTGCGGCACGTGTGAACAGGCTGCGGGATAAATCTTGTTTGGAGGTACGAGCAAAAGGCCCGGGGCTAAAGCCCCTTGCATCACTGGCTTTATTCAGGGGGCTGAAGCCCCCTGCTCCCTCCCAAAGGAAAAAACTGGGGTTTTTCCGCAGCCTGTGAACCCGTGCCCTTAAGCAAAACAAATTGTTTCCGTGGCCCTTAATCCCACTCATGCGCAACAAACGCGCATGAATGGGGCACCCGGGTCAGGGGCAGGCTGGCAGGCTGTATGCTGGTAGTTAATACCTATCCATACAACTATGAGCGAAGACGAGACCACAGGCGAGGGGTTGTGCGGGCAGTACCAGCGGCGGATGCTGGAGATTCGCGGCGCGTTTGCCACCGGGGCGAGCGGGGCGGCGACGGTGGCGGCGCGCGCGGCTGCGGTGGACGAGCTGATTGTGGGGCTGTGGACGCGGGCGGTGGCCCAGACGCCGGCGCTGGGACAGGGGATTGCAGTGCTGGCGGTGGGAGGATACGGGCGGAGGGAGCTGTTTCCCTACTCGGATGTGGACCTGCTGTACCTGCTGGATGGGAAGGTCTCGGAGGCGGAGATCAAGCAGCCGCTGCGGCGCATCAGCCAGCAGCTCTGGGACTGCGGGATCCGGCTGGCGCCGGCGACGCGGAGGCGCAGCGAGGCGGAGCGCTTCGACGCGGAGAACGCGGAGTTCACCATTGCGCTGCTGGACCACAGGCTGCTGGCGGGAGACGCGGAGGTCTACCGGAGGCTGGCAGAGGTGGGTTTTCCGAAGATGCTGGAGCGGGAGAACAAGGCGCTGGCCGCGGGACTGGTGAAGCTGACCGACGAGCGGCACGCCAAGTACGGAGATACGCCGTTCCACCTGGAGCCGAGCATCAAGGACTGTCCGGGCGGACTGCGGGACGTGCATGTGTGCGCGTGGCTCGAGCGGCTGGAGGGGGTGGGGAAACCGACCCACGTCTCAGAATCGAGACGCCCACCCCAGCGAGCAAATGCGCTCGCCGGGGACCCCGGACGCCCACCCCAGCGAGCAAATGCGCTCGCCGGGGACCCCGGACGTGGGGCACCCAGCGACTCGAGTGGAGGGTTGGCGAGCGACCGCGAGGAGTTTCGCCAGGCGGTGGAGTTTCTGTTTACGGTGCGCTGTTTTCTGCACTACCGGCACGAGCGGGACGACAATACGCTGGACTGGCAGGCGCAGGACGCGGCTGCGGCCGCGGCGATCGGATTGGGACAGCGACGGTTGCAATGGGCGGAGCCGGGTGCAATGGAGGAGGGGGTGGAAGCGGCGTACTGGATGCGGCATTACTTCCGCAACGCGCGCAGCGTGGAGCGTTGTTTGGCGCAGATGCTGGACGGGGCCGCGGGAAGTCAACCGCGGAAGCTGCGCTGGAGGGCCTCGGCCAAGGCGGCGTTTTCCAGGGGGCGGCGCGGGGCGGAGGCTGCCACGGTGGGCTTCCGAGTGACGGGCGGGCGGCTGGCGCTGGATGGAGTGACGGAGGCGGGCGATCCGGCGGTGGACCCGGACGCGGTGCTGCAACTGTTTGCGGCGATGGCGCGGACGGGCTGCGGGCTGGAGCGCAGGAGCGAGCAGAGGATCTCGCAGGGGCTGCCGCTGCTGTCGGCGCACCTGGAGGAGGGGCCGTCGCTGTGGCGGCACATGCAGGAGATTCTGGAGGGGTTCTTCGCGGGCAAGGCGCTGCGCATGATGCATACGCTGGGGATCCTGGAGCTGCTGATTCCGGAGTTCCACGGCATCGACGCGCTGGTGATCCGCGACGCCTACCACCGCTATACGGTGGATGAGCACACGCTGGTGGTGATCGACACGCTGCACGGGCTGGAGCAGCCGCAGACCGGGCAGATGAGCGTGTGGGCGGGACGGTTCGGCGGGATCCTGCGCGATGTGCAGCACCCCGCGCTGCTGTTCCTGGCGGCGCTGCTGCACGATACGGGCAAGGGACGAAGCACGGACAACCACGCGCTGGAGAGCGCGCGGATGTCGGAGAATGTGGCCGGGCGGCTGGCGCTGGACGCATACGAGAGCGAGCTGATGCTGGGGCTGATCCGCAACCATCTGGAGATGAGCGCCGCGCTGCGCAGAGATATTTTCGATTTGGAGACGGTGCGAGCGTTCGCGGCGAAGGTGCAGACGCTGGAGGCGCTGCGCATGTTGACCCTGTTCACCTACGCGGACATTCAGGCGGTGCATCCCGACGCGCTGACTCCGTGGAAGGCGGAGAACCTGTGGCGGCTGTACCTGGCGACGGCCAGCTATCTGGACCGCAGCGTGGACGACGAGCGGGTGGGGGCGCGGATCGGCAAGGAGCTGGTGAACCGCGTGGCGGCGCTGCTGCCGGGAAGGCGCGCCGAGGTGGAGGCGTTTCTGGAGGGGTTCCCGGAGCGGTATCTGCGGACGAGGACTCCGGAGCAGGTGCGGATGCACTTCGAGATGGCGGAGAGATTTGCCGAGGACCCGGTGCAGATCGAGTTTCGCCACTCGGCTGCGAGCAGCGAGATCACGCTGCTGGCGCGCGACCGGCCGCTGCTGTTCGCCGATATGGCGGGGGCCCTGGCGGCGTGGGGGATGAACATCGTTACGGCGGACGCGTTCTCGAATTTGCAGGGCGTGGTGGTGGACAACTTCCGGTTCACGGACACCTTTCGCACGCTGGAGATGAATGCGTCGGAGCACGCGGTGTTTGTGGCCAGCGTACACGATGTGATGGCGTGCAAGACGGCGGTGGAAAAGCTGCTGGCGGGGCGGCGGCGCGGGCGGAGAAAGCTGCCCAAGGTGGCGGTGGAGGCGCGGGTGGACTACGACGACGATGTGTCGTCGCACAGCACGCTGCTGCAGGTGGTGGCGCAGGACATTCCGGGGCTGCTGCGCGCGATCAGCCTGGCCCTGGCGGAGCGGGGATGCAATATCGATGTGGCGCTGGTGGACACCGAGGGGGAGACGGCGATCGACGTCTTCTACATCACGCGCGACGGGGCGAAGCTGGATGCGGCCGAACAGAAGGAGCTGAAGCAGGCGCTGCTGGCGGCGATGAAGGCGAATGCGGGATAGGTACAGGTACGAGGGACAAGGTTCGAGGTTCGAGGTGGGGACAACCGCGGCGGGATTGCGCGCATCCCACGGAGAGAGCACGACCTTTGCTCTCGGGAGCAGGGGAACTGTGCGCGCGCGCGTAAGGTTTTCTGCCTGGACTGGCTGAGAGTTGCCGGACGCGCGCGATGCGCGAGAAGGAAAGCGGTTTATAGTATTAAGCATAGAGATATGGTTTTGAACTCAGATTGGAATCTCGGCGAAGGCGGCCCGGCGATAGGGCCTCGGGCGGACGACCGATATTTTTTCGGGGCGCTGGACAGCTCTGCGGGGAACCGGGAGAAGCTGCGCGAGGTGAACTGGGGGGACGAGC
>Ga0187848_10002073_pt1 | contig 16323 bp, 20 predicted proteins | sample June2016WEW_4_40_FD_132424 | JGI IMG/M metagenome (GOLD analysis project Ga0187848, IMG submission 132424) | Peatland microbial communities from SPRUCE experiment site at the Marcell Experimental Forest, Minnesota, USA - June2016WEW_4_40 | ecosystem: Environmental > Terrestrial > Soil >... | reverse complement strand
GTCATGGGGACACCGCTATTGTGCCAGAAGTAGCGGGCACTCGGCTTGCGCTGCTACCGCCAGGTTGGTTAAATTGAATAAAGCCAACCCCAAAGCGCGCCCGTAGCTCAGTTGGATAGAGCGTCTGGCTACGAACCAGAAGGCCGGGTGTTCGAGTCACCCCGGGCGCACCACTAACCAGTTTATTTATCAGTTCGTTACGGCAGACTTGCCACACGTACCATCGGGCAAGTCAAACTGAGTGTGCCCAGAACTGTGCCCACCCTTTACCACGCGGGCTTTTTCCATCGCGGCGAGGATTGTCTGCTCTTGCGGGTGAACGTACCGCTTCGTGATGTTCATATCCCTGTGTCCCGCCAGGTACGCGAGGGTCCACGGGTCCATGTGTGGCGCCCAACGGGTGAGGCAGGTGTGCCGGAGTGTGTACAACTCGAAGCCCGCGAAACAGCGCTTGGGATCGCTCGTCTCTTCCCGAAGCATGCGGGTGGCCTCGGAGACCGCCTTCGCGTGCTGCTTCTTGAGGCTCGAAGGCTCGATATGGCCGCTCAACGTTGGAGCTGGGAATACCCATTCGCCCCTGTCCGGCTTCGAGAGGCGCATTTCCAAGATGGCCTGCACGTGCGGTGTCATCGGAATGCGTCGGCGGGCGAAATGAATCTCCAACTTTCCGCCAAGGACGTTCTCGGGACGGAGCCGGAAGCATTCCTCCGGCCGCAACCCGCAATCCAGGAGAATGCGTGCCACGTCTGCCAGAAGCCGCGGGTCAGTGTGGTGCTCCATGGCCTCGGAGTTCGCCGCACGGAAGTACACGAGTTCCTCCTCGGGAGTCAGCACGCGGTCGCGGTGATTCTCGCCCGTAACCATCTTCACCGTCGGGAGCGCCTTTTCGACTTTGTTCCACTCCTCGGCTAGGTGGAACATCCGCCGCAGCGCCTGTAGCTCTCGGTTGACACTCGATACTTGAAGCCCGCAATCTAGTCGCTTCGCAATGAATCCACCGATGGATTCGGTCGTGATCGAATCCAGCCGGGTATCCGCGAGCTTCTCAAATCCCAGCAGGCTTTTGACGCCACACTCGTAATACTTGAGCGTCTTAGGCTTTGCCGCGGATGTCGAGCGCACGTATGGGAGGAAATCAGTTTCCGCAAACTCCCGCAGTGTGGGCGCTGGCTTGTGATCGCGAAGCCCCACTTCACCCTTGGCGAGGGAAGTCTTATGGGTGGCCTCCATCTGTTCGGCGATCCGCTTGTTCGTCTGCTCGGTGCTCTCCCGGATCGGCACGGCGTTTCAGGTGAACCTGTACCACCAGACGCGACCGCGCTTGTAGACCGCCATCGCTACGTCCTTGCCGGCCTCGTTTCGTCGATTTTGACGGCCCAACTCATCTGTTCACCAGTACGCGGGCATGCGCCCGGCGGCCCAGCCCATGAATCGCGCCGCATGACATTAGTCGCGTGCTTTTGGCCACAGAGTCAAGGTCCAACTCGGTGGACTTCAGCGGCGTTCTTTCTGATCCTGGTCCGGTCGCAGGCACGCGCTCGGCCGCGCAACATGGGCAGCACGCGCCACAGAAAACGCCCGCGGTGCGCAGCGGAACGTGCAGGATGCTGGGCTTCTGGCCGCACTTGTCGCACTTCTGGCCAGCTCCGCTGGTGCGCAAGCAGTCGCGGGCCGATAGCTTCCTGACGTCGGCCGCGTGGCGCCGCGCGCGCTCGCAGGCCCGGCAAATATCATGGCCCGAATCCACCACTACGGGATGCCGCACCGCCCGCGCCAGCTTGGTCGGCTTGTAGGTTTCGGGCCGCCGTCCGCACACCTGGCAGAGAATCCGGCCCATCACCGTTCCCTCCGCCGTAGTTTCTTCAGCACGTATAGAGATAGGGCCTCTGGCAGCGTTTTCCTTCCGGCTTGTACGTCCTTGACCAGATCCCGATCAAGTGCTGCAAGGGTCCTGGACTCCGCCGCAAGCTGCGGGCTGATGTGGACAATCTTGGCCGCGGCGATATCGTCAGGCGTGACACTGCACATGTCCAGCATCGCCACCGCGAACGCAACTTGCTTGGCCGTGATCTTGTAGTTTGCGGCGACGTCTTCGGCATCCTTTCCGGGTCGAATGCTCCGCCTGATCTTCTCTGCCGCTTTCCCTGATAGCACCGTCCATTGATCGGGGTCCTCGTTGTAGAACGACGGCAACAGTATCGATGCGGGCGGCAGATCTAGCGGCCAGTCCGGCAAGGCCGACAGGTCCGCCGGTGCGCTGGCCGCCGGCATTCCACCTGAGAACAGCCGCCCAAAGGTGGACTCAAACAGGCTCCGCTCTTCGGCCTCGATCTCCTCTGTCCGTGCTAACGCATGGTGGTCGATGTGCCTCTCGATGCAGGTGCGGCCAACCTCCGTAATCGGGATGGTACGATGGCATCCACCTCGACGGACTCACCCTGGAAGCCCTTCAGACGTGGGTCTGTTTGCTTTGTGGGCCGCGTCGGCAGATGCCACCGATCTATTTGGTCAAGCGTCACCGCGACCCGTTCGAAGTGGATCTCCGCGTCCTGCTGGTGGGCGATGCCACCAACGAGGTCGACGTCGCGCGGCTCATGAGCGGCGCCGCCGCGCATCTGGTCTTCACGGACCCGCCGTACAACGTGGATTACGAAGGCTATACCGAGGATCCCCTGACGCTCCAGGGCGATCGCATGTCGCCGGAGCGATTCTGCGAGTTTCTGGCGACCACCTTTGGCAACTACCGCAGCATCGTGAGGCCTGGCGCCTCGCTGTACGTCTGCCACCCATCATCCTGGCAGCGCGAATTCCAGAACGCGCTCGAGGCTGCGGGTTTCGCTGTGCGCTGCCAGATTGTCTGGGCCAAGAACACCTTCGCATGGGGTTTCGGCCGCTACAAGTTCCGGCACGAGCCGATCTTCTATGCGCACGTGGCCGGGCAGAGCGACGCCTGGTACGGCGACAAATCGCAATCGACGCTATGGGAGGAGAACAAGCCGGCGGCGAATCGCCTGCATCCGACCATGAAGCCCGTGGAACTGATCGAGCGCGCACTTCTGAACAGCAGCAAGGCCGGTGACGTCGTGGTGGATCTTTTCGGCGGATCGGGTTCCACGTTGATCGCCTGCGAGCGTCGCGGCCGCCTGGCCCGGCTGATGGAGTTGGACCCGCGCTACGCCGATGTCATCTGCCGGCGCTACCAGGAATACGTGGGAAAGCCAGCGGTGCTTGATGGCGACGGGCGCACGTTCGAAGAGATCGCCCAGGAGCGTCGGAAGGCGGCCGCATGAATCGCTCGTTGCCGCCAGGAAATCGCGGCCTGCGAGGAGCAAATCCGGGCCGGACATCCCGATGTGGAAGGGCTGTGCCGGGCGCTGGCGGACTGGTGCGGGGAGCTGCGGTTGACCCAACAGGAATTGGGTCTGAGAGCAGAAAAGCCCGCCGCGGCCGGAGCCGGGCGGGAAAAGGGCGGGAACCGGGGCTACTTGGAGAGACTGTAGATGCGCTGGCCATCCTCGCGTTTGGTCGACTCGACCTTCAGCCCCAGCTTCTTGCTCAGCGCGCCGCTGATGAATCCGCGTACGGTGTGTTTCTGCCAGTTCATCTTTTCCATGATCTCGGCCAGCGTCGCTCCGTTCTTCCGTTGGAGCATGGCCACGACCTGGGCGGTCTTGCTCCCCTCGCGGGGCCCGGCGTTCTCCTTCCCTGTGGCAGGCTTTTTGGACGCTTTGGCAGCCTTCTTCGTCGTGGTGGCTTTCTTCGGCGCGGCGGCCTTCGGCTTGCCGCCCTTGGCCCTTTCTGGCCCTTGGGCGCGCTCTTCTTGGCGCTGGCACCCTTCTTCGAGGAGGCCTTCTCCGGCGCGACGTTGGCGCCCGGTTCCGCAACGGTGGCGGCTGTGTCGGTTGTTTCGGCGTTTTCAGTGGTCATTGTCGTTTCTTCTCCTTCTGCGGTGATTACCGCGGTCAGGACATGAATCACTCCGGTTGCACCGTCAAGCAAGGCAATTCTGCAGAATTCGTGGTCCCGGCGTGGCGTCCAGATTGGCTCAGGCTGGCGCAGGCTGATGGAAATTAAAGGACACGGCACCAAGTTCGGGCGCAAAAAGGAAGCGGCGATCGCCGCGCTCACTCAGCGCAACATTGAGGAAGCCGCCAAGTCGGTGGGCATCTCCCCCACCACGCTTCTCAGTTGGACGAAGGTTCCGGAGTTCCAGGCCGCCTACCGGGAAGCCCGGCGTGCGGCGTACTCGCAGGCGGTAGCCCGTCTCCAGCAGGGCACAACTGCAGCTGCGACGACCCTGCTCAAGGTCATGCTCGATCAGGGCACGCCGGCCTCGGTCCGTGTGCGCGCCGCCGAGTGCATCATGAACCACTCCTCGAGGCGATCGAGATCGAAGACGTGGAAGCACGAGTCGGCGAGCTGGAGCGCGCGGCGGAAGGCTCCGCGCAGGGACGGTAGAAGGGAGGATCCGTGAGAGTTGAAAAGCGCGTTCGGGCTTTGGAAGCCCGATACATCAAGGACCCGGTGGTTCTCTACTTTGCGGATGGCAGCACGACGGAGATTTGCGGTCACGGCGACTTCTTGCTGCGCCTGCTTGCTGACACCTGTAGCGGAGGGGAGCTCAATCCAGAGCAGGCGAAACAACTAGACCTTGTCCGCCGCTCTGTGGGCGCACGAGAGCCGGGCGGTGGGCGCCTGACGGAGGTGCTGCGGTGCTTCCTGGAGGGACCGGTTGAGACACAAGACGGTGCGTTGGTCGACGCCTCCGATTCGTAGCGCTCCACGTAACCGAGTCGGACGTTCGCGTCTCTTTGCAGCGTCGAGCCGCCGGCTTGCGCGCATAGTTGCCTACCGAAGTCGTGAGTCCGGTTTATAGACGCAGCGTTAAAGCGAACAGCGTCTTCCGCGCGACGCCTGCTTATTAACCGACGCTCTGCTCTGGAGCCGGCCGAAAGCCGCCGGAGCGAAGCTTCACGCTACTGAGGATAGATGCCGAGTGCAATGAGCAGAAAGGCTTTCACCGCAGGCCACAATGGGAGATTTCTGTTGTGCCAGAGGACCAAAGCAAACTCATAAGCAAAGTATGACCACGACCCGGGTGCATGAGCCCAGCCCCAGCGAAAGTCATCCTGAGAATATCTCGCCAGGTTGAATGTCATCCAGCAGCCAATCAGATACAACAACAGTGTTCCGGCAACCCGCAGGGTTGGCCTCAAGACCATGAGAAGGCGTGCGATGACAAACACGGCTATGGATGAATAGGCAAAACTGAGAAGCATCGTCCGGAGCTGCGGCTTCGTGAGCTCCACGTATGCCAGGTGTGCTCCGAATGCCATTCCGACCGTAACGAAGGCGACAATGATCCAGGCCAGCGCAGCAGTCGGCTGCGTTCTCGCGCCTTCTAACGCCGAATCCACCCTTGCCATCTCGACAGCAACGTTAGCGAAGTGTGCATCCGTTGTAAACCCTCAATCCCAAGGCCGTTCGGGAATGGACTAGAATTATCTCGCCTGGACTGTTCCCGCACTCTTTTTGGGAGTGGCGGGGATACGCCGGGCAGTCTGCCTTGCCCACGGCAAGCTACCGATATGAGGTGTTAACGCTCGCAAAACTGCAGCTACCACGAAAAGCTCGTGAAAATCCTCTTCTCGAAGCGGCCCGAGTTCCAGAAGTTCGCCTTTCAGGGTCGGCTGAAGGTCAAAAGGCATTTCTCGATTCCATGCTCAGGCTTTGGATGTATGATCTCTATATATCGGCCCGGCCTTGCGAACTGGGGAATGCATTGAGGGAGCGCGCCATCGCCTAGCCGAATGCCGGAGAGGAGCGTCCAATCGCTATGATCAGCCTTGCAGAATTGCGCCAGGATATCGCTTACGGCGTGCGCATGCTCGCCAAGAGCCCCGGCTACTCGGCGGTGGCGGTGCTTTCGCTGGCGCTGGGCATTGGCGCCAATACGGCCATCTTCAGCCTCATCGATTCGGTGATTTTGAAGATGCTGCCGGTCAGGAACCCGCAGGAACTGGTCGCGCTGAGCGATCCCACCGAGTCTGGGGTTTGGATCGGGACCAGCGACGGAGAGCGGGCCCTCCTTTCCACGCGCGAATTCGAGGGGCTGCGCGACCGCACGCAGACTTTCTCCGGCGTACTGGCTGCGCAGAGCGAATTGGACCGCCGCAACGCCAGTGTGAACGGGGAACCTCCCGAAGAGATTCAAGCCCGGCTGGTGAGCGGCAACTATTTCACCATCCTCGGCGCTAGTGCGCTGGTGGGCCGCGCGTTTTCGGCCGCCGACGAACGCGGCCCCGGATCTGCGCCCTACGGGGTCCTCAGCTACAACTATTGGCAGCGGCGTTTCGGCGGCTCTTTGTCCGCCATCGGCGCTCGCATGCGCGTGGCCAAGGCGGATCTGACCGTGATCGGCGTGGCGCCGCCGAGTTTTCACGGCGAACAGATCGGCGCCGCGCCCGACCTATGGGTTCCGCTCGACATGCAGCCGCAACTGATGCCGGGCCGCATGTGGCTGCAGGACGACCCCGGTCACATCGCCGAAAAGGTGATGTGGCTGCAGGTCATCGGCCGCCTAAGACCGGGCGTCACCCGCCAGCAGGCGCAAGCCAACGTGGATGTGGTCTTCAAACAACTGGTGGCGGAGGAATTCTCCGTACTCAGCCGCAGCCAGCCCGAGATTCTGAAACAGAACCTGAAACTGCATGACGCCGGCAACGGCGTTTCCAGCCTGCGCGGCGATTTCGCCGACCCACTTTACGTGCTGATGGCGGTAGTGGCGCTGGTGCTGCTGATCGCTTGCGCCAATGTGGCCAACCTGCTGCTGGCGCGCGCCACGGCGCGTCAGAAAGAAATCGGCGTGCGCCTCGCGCTGGGCGCCGGCCGGGGCCGGGTGGTGCGCCAGTTTCTGGTGGAAAGTCTGGTGCTCGCCATGGCCGGCGGCCTGGCTGGTGCTGCGTTTGCCGCCGCCGGCGTAAAGCTCCTGGTGCGCATGGTTTCGAGCGCGTCCAACCCCTTGGTTCTCGACATTCGCCCGGACCTCAAGGTCCTGCTTTTCACCACCGGCGTCTGCCTGTTGACCGGCCTCATTTTCGGACTCGCGCCGGCGTGGCAATCGTCGCGGGTGAACGTCAGCCGCACTCTCAAGGAAGCGGGCCGCGGCCTAACCGGGTCGAGCGCGCGCATAGGGCTGGGAAAGATTCTGGTCATCGGCCAGATCGCCATCTCCGTGATGCTGCTGATCGGCGCGGGTTGGTTCGTGCGCACCCTGCGCAACCTGGAAAACGTCAATCTGGGTTACTCGCGAGACCGGCTGATCCTGGTCGGCGTGGACCTGCTCTCGGCCGGTTACTCGGGCGAGAAGCTGCCGGTGGCTTATGAAGATTTGCGCGACCGCCTGGCTCGCATTCCGGGCGTCCGCGCAGTGGCCTACTCGGGGAACGGGTTGTTCAGCGGCAGCGAGTCGGACGACGAAATCACCGTGGAGGGTTACACTTCGAAGAATCGCCAGGACCTGTCGAGCGCGTTCGATCGAGTCGGCCCCGGTTATTTTGCGGGCGTCGGCATTCCCATTCTGCTGGGCCGCGATATCGGACCGCAGGACGTGGCCAGCGTGGAATCCGTTTGCGTGGTGAACGAAACTTTCGCCAAGTTCTACTTCGGCGGATCGAATCCCATCGGCAAGCATGTGACCGATGAGTTCCCCGATACGCGCAAAACCTTCAGGATTGTCGGCGTGGCTCGCGATGCGCGCGATCACAGCCTGCGGCGTGAGATCTCCCGCCGCTTTTACCTGGCCGCGCGCCAGCCCCTGGGTGAGTATGATCCGCACATGAACTATGAGATCCGCCCCGTCGGCGATGTGGCGCCCGTGATCGAGGCGTCGCGTAAAGCGATTCTGGCCTTTGACCCCGCTATCCGGGTCGGCGCGCCGAGGACTATGGAAGCAGTGCTCGACGACAACTTGCGCCAGCAGCGCATCATTGCGCAACTCTCCACCGCATTCGGCGGGCTGGCTTTGCTGCTGGCTTCAATCGGCCTTTACGGCGTGCTTTCGTACGGGGTCGCGCGCCGCACCAACGAGATCGGTATCCGGATGGCGCTTGGCGCGCAAGGCGGCAGCGTGGTCCGAATGATTCTGCGCGAGACGGTGGTGCTGATCGCCATAGGCCTGGTGATCGGCATTCCGGCCAGCCTGGCCTGCGCCAAGTTGATCCAGAGCAAGCTCTTCGGCCTCAAGCCGGCCGACCCGCTGACGCTGGCGGTTGCGTTGGGCGTGTTGATAGCAGTGGCGTTCGGGTCCGGATGGATTCCCGCGCGCCGCGCCGCGAAGGTCGACCCGCTAATCGCGCTTCGCTATGAATAGATCGACAACCGTCGGGTACCGCAGCCTCCTGGCTGAGATTGTCGAGCGAGAGTCCGCCAACCATTCTGGAATGGGAGTCCTCTCGCAAGTATGCCACTCGGGCGGGAAACGCCCGACCAGCGGATCTGGCAAACCGCCGGATTTAGCCGGCCTGTCTGTTTCCGTGGCGAGCGCCTACATCGCGGTCGGGAAACAGTGTCCGATAAGAGCGAATAACGGCCGCCTGGAACGGACGCCGAACATGTAGGATGTCCCGGGCAGGGTCAGTCGCCGCGGAGCGCGGGGTCGCCAACGCCCGCCCTGAGGCTGCGCAGCCATGCCAGCAACGCGCCCGCCGCTCCGCTTACCGGCACCACGGCGGTGTGCCAGAGCATCACGTGCAAAGCTTCGAAATTCGGGCAGTGAAGCTCCAGCATGGTCACGCCGGCCATTCCCGCGAGTGTGCCGGCCGCCAGACCGGCGGCAACGGCATTCACGGCAAAACCGCGCCGCAGCAGCAACCAACTCGCCAGCGCAACGGGAACTGCGTGGAACAAGCCCGCCGCCAGGCAAGCAACACCCTGGTGCACGAAGCTGTGAGTGTGATAGTCGCGGAACAGGATCGCGAAGACGGCCACCAGCGCCAAGGTGCCGGCCGCCAACAGCCGCCCTGGAGGCACGCCGCGCCGACTGCCGGGGATCATTTCGCTGACGCGCGCCGTAGCCGCCAGCCACCCCAGGGTACCCAGCGTGGAAAGGATCAGAGCGCGATCCCAGACAGTCATTCCCTGAATGCCGTAGAGCCCTAATCGAGCCGCGCCGGCTAGCGCAACGGCGGCGCAGATCAGCATCAGCCCGCCCACCAGGGCCCATGCCGGCGCCAGCGGACGGACCGGACTGAGCGATCGCCCGAGGGAGTTGGCGATCGAAGCGAGCAGAGCCGGGTCCACGTCGTGCGGAGCCTGCGCAGCTTGGTTGAGGATGGCGTCGATCTCTCGATCCTTCACCCGGGACCTCCCGCACGTCCTTCGGTCAGCGCAACGCCCTTCAGCCGTTCCCGCAGTTTTGCATACGCCCGGTGAGCCTTCTGCTTCACCGAGCCTACGGTCGACGAAGTGGCGCGCGCAACCTCCTCGAGCGACATGCCCGCGATCTTTAACATCTCGATTACTTCGCGCTGGCTCTCGGGAAGCGGCGCCAGAAGCTCTTGCAGGTCCGCGGCTCCGCCGGGCGCGGTGGGTTGCACGACCGCGGCTTCGTGCACCGCCTCCAACGGCTGTTCGCGGCCCGTGGTGCGGAGTGACCTGCGGTAATGGTCCACGCGAATGTGCCGGGCAATCGCGTAAAACCAAGGCAGAACCGGCTCGCCGGTCCGGTAGGTGTGCCGCACCTCGTGAATGCGCAGCCAGGTTTCCTGCAGCAAGTCGTCGGCGTCTCCACGGCCGGCGAGTTGGACGAGGAAGAACCGATGTAGCTGGGGGCTCAACCGATGGATAAGAGCTGTCGCCGCCGCGCAGTCGCCCTGTTGATAACGGGCCATCAGGATTTCCAGTTCGCTTTCCGAGTACATTGCTGGCTGGTGCTCACTCAATTATCACCGGGATTAATTGCGCCACCAGCAATCCTCTGTACGAATCCATACAGGAATTATACGACGGACGGCGCCGGAAAGTTACGGATTGGTTTTGTCGCCGCAGGAGGGGACAGATAGCGTTTTTCGTCGCACCGTAACCTTTCTCCGCTCGGCAGCGAAGATACTTTCGACAACGGATGTCGCGATTTCTTGGGAACACGAAGTCGTTGGCTTCCCAGGCGCACGTTGACCAACACTTATTTGAGGAGAGAGGGGCAAGATCATGAAAATTCTCGAAGCAGGGAAGAAGATTGGTTTTATCGGCTTACTGCTGCCAGTATTTGGAGTGGCTACGGCGGTGGCGGCCGATCAGAACGCTCTGGTGGTTACGGCGGCAAACGCCGCGCAGAATCAGCTGCTGGTTTACACAACCGGCGGCCAGTTGGTCCAGACGGTATCAACGCAGGGAAAGGGCGGCGTGAGCGGCAACGCCGGCGGCATCGAGACGAATGGCGATATAGTCGCCGTCGTGAATTTCGGCTCGCAGAACGTTTCCATATTCGAGCATGACGGCGACGGGATGAGGTTTAAGTACTTGGTGCCTTCGGTGTCTAGTCCGGTTAGCGTAGCCTTCGGCGCCGGCCATCTTTACATCCTCGGGACAACCAAGGTTGAATCTCACCAGATCTGGGGATCCGATGTAAGTTCCAGTCCCGATGGAGTGGTGACACTGCTGGTTGCGGATGGGTCCTCGGCGCAGGTTGGAGTTGTCGAGAACCAGCTCATCATCACCGAAAAAAGTAACATGATTGAGACGGTGGATCTGCTGTCCGATGGAGCTGTAGGTGGCGCACCGGCCAAAGTGCTGAACATTCCGTCCAATGTAAACACGCCATTCGGATTGGTAACTCGTGGCAACGATGCCTATGTGACTATCGCTCATAGCAATGAGATCAGTCTGGTCCGCAACGGAGCGATTCTCACCATAACGGGCTCCGGTACGCAGTCGGCGCCTTGCTGGCTGGCGCTGGTAGGACCGTTCCTCTTCTCGAGTAACTCGCCGAGCATGAGCGTTTCTCGGTATGCCGTCTACGGGCAAAAGATCGTGCAGGACGCGGCCGTCGCGGCTACACTGAACGGCGATCCGACCGACATCGCCTCGGGAGGGGGAATGGTGGCTGTGATTGACGGCAACGGCACAGTCTCGCATCTGTCGATTTTCAGCGTGGACGAGGACGGCAATCTGACCCTGCTGCAAGCCGCCGACACGCTGGCCAGCACGGCCAACGGCGTCGCGATCGTGCGGCACGAGTACTGAGTGAAAGCGTTTCGCAATTACGGTAGCGTTTTGTCGTACGGACGCGAGGGCGAGGCATGCCTCGCCCCTACAGCGGACTCGTAGGGCCGGGCACGCCTGTCACCGGAAATTGTGCACTTCGGCGGCGGCGCCTTCGGGCAGGGCGGCTCGCCCAGGACCACGAATTTGAAGCGATCGCACGAATTCCTGTGGGCCGCACTGGTCCCGATGTGCCACGTCGCCCTGGCCGTGAGAACGCTACCGATATCGAACCATAACGCCGTCCACGAACCCGCTCGCCGCCGCGTGCGGGTGCATTTTCCGAGATGTGGCCGACCATCCGCTCAATGCCCTAATGGCGCATCCGCGCAGACCGCCTTGTACATCAACTCGGCCGGTCGCGCCATTTTCGCGCCACCGAGTGGTATTCGGTCGAGGAAGAAGCTATAGTTACAGTTTTATCAGCTTGTTGCCGTCCACGTGGAGATGCAAGATGGCATCGTTCGACCGAGCCACCCCCGACGGAATTTGACGTCCGCCTTGCGCGCCACCCGCGAGTTCGTCAGATGCAATCCTGCAAGGAGTCTTGGATTGATTCATGGTGCCCGCCGGTGTGAGGCGTGATCAACAGGACCGGATCGAATTCCGGGCGGCGGCAGAGCTGGCAGAAAGGGTAAAGAAGGATGAGTTCATCAGGCAATGTTCTTTCTTCATTTATGGAGAGGCGCCGGTTTCTCGGGCACGTGGCGGTTTTTGCCGGTGCCGCGTCATTCGCGCCGCGGCTTGGGTTTGCCAAGGCTGCCGCGACGGAGTATGTCCAGGTGAAGACGGCCCACGGGCGTATTCGCGGCCAACGACAGGGCAATTTGGTCGCGTTCAAGGGCATTCCTTACGCAGGCCCGGTGTCCGGAGCCAACCGCTTCAAGGCCGCGCCTCCTCTTCAGCCCTGGACGGGAGTGCGGGACGCCTTGCAGCTGGCCCCGCCGAGCTGTCAGCCGGGGAAGGATTATTACGGGGTTAACGAGCCCTCGCCTGAGGAGAATTGCCTGTTCCTGAATGTCTGGATGCCCGCAGCCAAGGGGCGCAAGCGTCCTGTGATGTTTTTCAACCATGGCGGGGGATTCACCACCGGATCCGGAGGCTCGGTCGACCACGATGGCGGAAACCTGGCGCGCAACCACGACGTGGTTGTCGTGGAAACCAACCACCGTCTGGGTTTACTGGGATTTCTGTTCCTGGGCGATCTGGGCGGCGAAGAGTATGCGACCTCAGGCAACCAGGAACTGCTGGACATGAGGGATGGCCTGAAGTGGGTGCACGATAATATCGAAGCCTTCGGCGGCGATCCGAACAACGTCATGATCTTTGGCGAGTCTGGTGGAGGCGCCAAGACCTCGTGCCTGTACGCCATGCCTTCAGCCGCGAATTACTTCCACAAAGCCGCGATGGAGAGCGGGCCGGGCATTCGCATGATGCCGCGCGATGTGGCCGCGGAAACGGCGCTCATGACCCTTCAACAGCTGGGTCTGGACAAGAGTGAGTGGCGCAAACTGCTGGATGTTCCGGCGGACAAGCTGGTTACGGCGCGGGTTGCGCTGACTCGACGCCCCGGTGGCCGGCCGCTCTTCAGCGCAGCGAGGGGGGCCTTGAGTGCGATGTCGAGGGCAGGCGGTTTCTCACCCGTGGTCGATGGAACCGTTCTGCCGCACCACCCGTTCGATCCGGTGGCTCCGGCGATCTCGAAGAATAAGCCACTGCTCATAGGCACAAATCGGGATGAGACGACCTTCATGTTTATGAATGACCCAACGCACGCCGTCTTCAAGCTCACCGATGCCACGCTCAAGGAGCGGCTGGGCCGGGAACTGGGAAAGGACGCGGATACGGTACTGAAAACTTACCGCGAGACCCGTCCGGGCGCTTCGCCTACTGACCTCTATATCGCCATTACAACTGCGAGCATGATGTGGACTGGGGCGATCACCGTTGCCGAACGAAAGTACGCGCAGGGCGGAGCGCTGGTGTACATGTACATGCTTACGTATCAGTCGGATTGGATCATTCCAGAAGCGAATTACCGTTTCGGCGCAGCGCATGCTACCGACCTTCTTTATACGTTCGACAACATCTACCCTGACGGCCAATGGCCTCCGCAGGGCAACGCCACCATGTACCTCATGGAGGGAACCGGTCCGGGCCGCTTTAAGGTTGCTCATCACATGAGCGAATTGTTTACCAGCTTCGCCAAGACGTCTCATCCGGCTGCAAAGGGCGTGCCGGAATGGCCCGCCTACACAACCCAGACGCGGGCAACCATGCAGATCGATGCCGAGTGCAAAGTTGTCAATGATCCGTTCGCACAGGAGCGGATTATGTGGCAAAGTCTCAGCTCCTAATCGAGGAAGGGAATCCCGCTTTAGGGCGCACTCCTGCCTTTGCCATCCAAGGTACTAGCAGACTCTAGGGTCCCGCTTCTACACCAGTGACCTAGGCCTCAATGCGCCAACGACGCTGCCGCGTGCGATGCTGGGGTTCAATGCGAGCCCCTGAAGTCATCGAGACTGAGCTGATGGAAATCAGCGCGATTGCTGAGGACACGGACAAGTTGGAACGCACCATTGCTTGGTGCGCAACGCACCCCGACGAAGTCCCCTTCGCCCTGCACCAGCTCCTGGGCCGGGGCTACCAGCGCCGTTCGGAAAGTTCTGAAACCTAACCGCTGCATGGGCCGGGCAGCGAAGGGCCGCCGATATCAGGTCTCAACGCCGCTCTTTCCGAGGGGCCGTCAGGGCGGAGTTGGGGGAATCGGGATCGGACCAGGAAATAATGTTCTTCATTCACGTACGAATCGGCCAGCGCCCGCGTCGGAGGCCATCAGATAGTTATCGGTAACTGCTCAAAATGGAAATGCGGGTTTATACTATGAACGAGAAGGCTAAAGATGAAGGCTAGAACGCTCCTGAATTATCCAAGTCTGAGACTGCCCGCGATGCTCCTGGCGTTCACCTTGCTGGGCTCCACGGTGACGTCGGCGCAAAAGAATTCCGCAGCGCCCGGAGCTTCCAAGGCAAACGCTCCCGCCTATCCGCTCAAGGCCAGTTCCAGCGGACGGTATCTGGTGGATCTGAATAATAAACCATTCTTGATCGTGGGTGATTCTCCCCAAGGGTTATTGTCACGACTGACTGAGGAGGAAGCTGACAGCTACTTTGCTGACCGGCAAGCACACGGGTTCAACACGGTGGGATGGATGGATGCCTTGTGTGCCGGCCATGACTTTCCGGATAATACGGACGCCGTCACAGTTGACGGAATTCGTCCCTTCTCCGGGTACGTTTCCGGCGGGACGGACTACACCTATTACGATCTCACGAAGCCCAATGAGGCCTACTTCAGTCGTCTCGACCACATCGTCACACTGGCGGCAAGTCATGACATATTGGTCTTCATCGATCCAATGGACACTAATGGGTGGCTGCCGACGTTGCATCATAACGGCCTTTCAGCCGCCTATTTGTTTGGGCAGTATCTCGGCACTCGTTACAGATCTTTTCCCAATGTTGCTTGGATTAGCGGCAATGATTTCGTTAGCTGGAAGAATCGTGAGGATGACGCGCTGGTTCAGGCAGTGGCAAAAGGAATCAAGGCAGCCGATCCTGAACACCTTCAAACGGTGGAGTTGAACTATGAAACAAGCTCCTCCTTCGACGATCCGACTTGGGTGCCGATCGTTTCTCTCAATAGCACTTATTCGTATTCGCCGACGTATATGCAGATGTTACACAGCTACAACCAGACGCCAGTTGCGCCGACCTATTTGGTTGAAGGGCACTATGATCAGGAGAATGTCGGCCATCCACCTGACTACGGGACCCCACTTATCCTTCGACGCCAAGAGTACTGGACGATGTTGAGCGGGGGCGCAGGGCAATTCTACGGGAACTTCTATACTTGGTCGTTTTCATCAGGATGGAAGTACTATCTCGACACGGCGGGGGTTACGCAACTCAGTATTTGGAAAGAATTCTTTTCTTCACTGCCTTGGTATAACCTCATTCCAGACGAGGACCGTTCTGTAGTCACGGCAGGACTTGGAACTTATGGAGACTTCAAGACCCGTGTTAGCCATAGTGACTTTTGTACCGCTGCTAGAACGCCTGACGGATCCTTCGCTGTCGCCTACATGCCAACCGAGCGCGCCATTACCGTTAACATGGCGCGTTTGAAGGCGCCCGCGAAAGCCCAGTGGTTTGATCCCAGCAACGGAGCTTATACGACTATACCGGGGGGACCATTCGGAAACGCGGGAATGCGCCAATTCACGCCTCCGGGAAAGAATCACGATGGCGACGGCGACTGGGTCCTGTTGCTGAATGCTTCGGGTTCCGGCGGGATCTCTAGCGGGCATTAACCGTACGACGCTCTTTGACCCCCGTGTCGGCGTTTTTCTCCGGGAGAGGGAGCCTCCCAGTTTGAGGTCGCCAGCGCGCTGCGCCTACTCACAGTCCTCATAATACTCAAAATCCCCCGCGCGCGGGATTGTGTTCTTCGACCCGTTCGATCATGATCGTTGGAAGGTCCAACATGGCTGGGATCACTCGTTGATCAAATTCGCAAACACGTTTTCGAGCGGCACATTCGGCCCGGCTCGCGCTCGCCACCTGAGAACAGTGACAGTGACGGCGGGACAGGTGCAGGCTGAACTCGAAATGAAGAATCGGCTGCCCGCAGTGTGCTCAGCGATTGGCTGTCTCACCTTAATCGCGGACGGCGGCCAAATAGGTGTTACAGAAGCGCTGTGGCTCCGGGCGCGGCGCCACGACCGGCCGTGGCTTTTGCAGAGGCAGCTACCGATATGGCGCGATATCGCTGACCAGGATCGCTAGCCTCTCCGATGGCGGTATGCATCAACTCTTGGGTGGATCAGGCCAAACTGGCCGCCTGAAACTTGACGCAAATACATCCAGTTTCTCCCTCAAGGGGTCTAGCAGGCTGCTGAAAAGTGGCATCTGAGTTTGTCCGGGTAAGGTTTTTCAATTTCGTTCTACCTGAGTTGGCCTGAGATGCGCCGATCTGGTCTTGCGGTGATCGCTTTTTCGGGTG
>Ga0187848_10002067_pt1 | contig 16346 bp, 9 predicted proteins | sample June2016WEW_4_40_FD_132424 | JGI IMG/M metagenome (GOLD analysis project Ga0187848, IMG submission 132424) | Peatland microbial communities from SPRUCE experiment site at the Marcell Experimental Forest, Minnesota, USA - June2016WEW_4_40 | ecosystem: Environmental > Terrestrial > Soil > Wetlands... | reverse complement strand
CTCATTCGCGGGATTGCTCTGGATCAATCGACGATTCGGCTGGTGACGCTGTCGGAATACCTCGATGAGTACCCGGTGAATCAGTGCGCCACGCCAGCGGCGTCGAGCTGGGGCCACGACGGCTTCAGTCAGGTCTGGCTGAACGGCGAGAATGACTGGATTTATCGCCATCTTCAGCGGGGTGCCGAACGGATGGAGGAATTGATTGCCGCCCGCTCCCAGGCTGCCGGCCTGACACTTCAGGCGTTGAACCAGGCATCGCGCGAGCTGCTCCTCGCGCAGTCCAGCGACTGGGCGTTCATGATCGCCTCGGGAAAGATGCGAGAGTACGCGACTCGCAGGACAAAAACCCACCTCATAAGGATGCTCCAGCTCGGCCAGCAGATCGAAAGCGGAATCATCGATGAAGCCGCGCTACAGAACATAGAGGACCAAGACAATATCTTTGCCGGGATCTCAACCGCAGCGGCCTTTGCCGCCGAAGCAAACATCACGCGGCAAGAGGCGACGGCTACCTTGCCGGCACCGGTTCCGGCTGACGCTCCGCTACAAATCGACATGATTTGCCCGGAGCTCGTCCCTTTTGCGAAGACAGGAGGCCTTGCGGACATGGTGAGCTCGCTCGCGGTTGCCTTGCGAAGCTTCGGCCACCAGGTCCGTGTGATTATGCCGGCTTACCGCGATGTGCTGGAGAAGGGAATTGCCCAAGATACCGGCATTCGGTTCCATGTCTCCATCGCCGGCAGATCCGAATTGGGCGTGCTGCTCACGGCGACACTCGGTACAGGCATTCCGGTCTATTTCATTCGATCCGACCGGTACTTCGACCGGCCCTTCCTGTATGGCACCTCTGAAGGCGACTATCCCGACAACGCGGAACGATTTGTGTTCTTTGCGCGCGGGGCCCTGGAAGTGCTTCGCCAACTCGGTCCGCCTCACGTTCTCCACGCCCATGACTGGCAGGCTGCCATGGCAATTGCCTTCCTCAAAGCCCAGCCGGAATTGTATCCAGGACTTTCCTCCTTGCGGACAGTCTTGACCATCCACAACCTGGGATATCAAGGACTCTTTCCTCCCGACCAGTGGGGTCTGGTGGGGCTGGACCAGAATCTGTTTACGCCCCGCCATCTCGAGTTTTATGGTCAGATCGACTTTCTTAAGGGCGGCATCATGTTTGCCGACGCGCTCACTACGGTGAGTCCCACGTATAGCCGCGAGATCCAGACATCGGAGCATGGCTTCGGGCTTGAGGGTGTCCTCAAAGCACGCGCAGCCAGTCTGGTTGGCATATTGAACGGCGCCGACTACGACATCTGGAACCCGCAGGTGGATCGATTCATCGCCATGAACTACGGCCCCGGCAACCTCTCCGGCAAGGGAGTGTGCAAGGCCGACCTGCAAAAGACGTTCGGACTCAGGGAAGATCCCGAAATCCCGCTCCTCGGCGCAGTGTCGCGGCTGGTATCGCAGAAGGGATTTGATCTGTTGCAGGGAACACTCGACGATCTACTGCAGAGGGGTGTGCAGTTAGTCATACTGGGGAGCGGTGACCGGAAATATCAGGATTTCTTTCACACAGCGGCTCAACGGAATTCCGGGCAACTGGGCGTTCGCATTGCGTTCGAGGATGCTCTGGCCCACAAGATTGAGGCCGGAGCCGATATGTTCCTGATGCCTTCGCGGTATGAGCCGAGCGGGTTGAATCAACTTTACAGTCTGAAGTACGGCACCATTCCTGTCGTCAGAGCCACCGGAGGCCTGAAAGACAGTGTGGCGGAATACGATCCCGCGACAGGAAAAGGCAACGGCTTTCTCTTCGAGCAATATGACAGCGCTGCCTTTCTGACAGCCCTGGACCGCGCGTTGGCGGTCTTTCACCGTAAGGAGCAATGGCGAACACTGATGCGAACCGCCATGACGGCGGACTATTCGTGGAGCCGCTCTGCCCGCGAGTACTCGAACTTATATGTGAATCTGGTGCAGCCTACCGGACGCCGGGTAACCTCGCTCGCTGAGCTCCCGACCGCAAGGCATGCTCGTTTTTAGCGACACCTCGACCTCACTTGCAGGGACTAGGTAGCACAGAGACTGCTGCGGCCTCTAATATGTGGCAAGCGTGACGCGCAGCACCACGGGTTCCTCGCCAAAGCGGAGGCCATAGTCCGTCGCATCTCCATTCTGGCTGCGGAAAAGCTTGAAGACGCCGTTGTCGTAAACTCCCTGTTCGACGCGCAGGAACTGCCGGTGCTGCCATTTACCGCCAATCAGGGCGGAGGGAATTTGTCCGGTTCCCTGTACTATATGCTGGGACTTCCGTTGCTGCTCGGTGCCGCCTGGAAAGAAGTCGACGGTGCAAAAGTATCCGGCCACCAGAAACTGGTTGTCACTAAGCTGGGCAACCAGAGCCCGCCCCTTCGGCGTCGGATTCGACCCGGCCGTGGAGGGACCGTAGAGAGCCGTTCCGTATGTCACCACTGCGTTCCAGGATCCGAACGGCAGCGTCTGCCTGGGGTCGCCCTGGTCTCCGCCCTTGAAGTGCACCGGCTCAGCCACGGCCTTGAGCTTCCCTTCGAAATTGAGGCGGGCGATCTCCCGCTGCATGGGGCCGACCAACACGAAATTCCTCGCTAAATATGGCACAGGTTCATTCCCGGATTCCGAGTCTCCTATAGCCTGAAGACCGAGGATCGTGAAGAAATAGCGGGTAAAGTCGCCAGTCGCCGGGTCACACTGGAAACAACCGCTCTCAGGCAGGAACAGGGGATTGTCGTCGCGGTGATACAGTTCCAGAACCTTCAAATATGCGGCGGGGTCGCCCTGATAATCGTCGGGCGCCAGAATATCGATGGCCGGCGCCGCGGCTTTCCAGATGTCGAGCACATTGTCGGTGGGGCCGCCGCTCTCGTAAGCGCCGGGGGCTTCCGGCTCGCCAGGAGCGCCCGGATTAAACGGGTTGCGCAAAGCATCGTTGACGTCCATGGGCAGGGGATAAACAGCCTTTCCCGCGGCCGCGACCTGTCCCACATATCTCGCTACTCCCCAGGCGTTGAAGTACTCGTCCGCATTGGGACCAAAGGCTTCCTGCCAGTTCGGGGATGAAGCAGCGGTCTTTACATGCATGGCCTTGAGGATCTCGGGCGGCACCGGAGCCTCGAAGAACTTCTGCGCGGCCGGAGAGAAATCGCGGACGCTCTTCCAGTTGCCGGTTTCATTCTCCACCTGAACCATGATTACGGTGCGCTGTGGGTCGGCTTGCTTGAGGTGTCCCATGACGGCGGCGAATGCCTTCTTGTCCGCTTCGAGCGACGCGGCGGCGAACGGCGAAGGCGAGTCCACTGCCTCCCCGTTCCTGTCGACCGCATGGAAATAGCGGACGGGGTCCAACAACATCCAGTCGGGCATATAGTGCTGGCTACCGTTCTTCCACGTGGCGAACCAAAGCAGTATGAGACGAACGTTATGCTGGCGAGCTTCGGCCAGGAGCCTGTCAATCGACGAAAAGTCGAACTGCCCGGGTTGCTCTTCAATCTGATCCCAATAGATCGGTATTTCGATCGTGTTGGCATGCAGGTATTCCATGGCAGCCCAATCTTTTGGATGCGAAGGCCAGGTACTCTCTAGACCCAGGTCCTGATCCTCTACACCCAATATCAAAAATGGAGCATCGTCCACAAACAGAGCGAAGCGTCCGTCCTTTTGCACGATGCGGGGAATCGAACGCTCCGCGACCTGGGCCTGGAGCGTAGCGGCGACGAGTGTGGCCGCCAGAGCGGCTAGAACAGCGGAAGTCATTTTCATCTTTGTCACTCCTAACTTTCTGTCGGGCGAAAGCGCCCATCTTGTTGGTGCGGTCTTCCCAATTTGCGGATCGACCACTGCCGAGATACTGGAACCTAATAGGTGGTAAGCGAAACGCGCAGTACCACTGGCTCCTCGCCAAAGAAGAGGCCGTTCGTCTCGCCACCCAGTCCACCCCAGGTGCGAATGTGCTTGAAGACGCCGTTCTCGTAGGTCCCCTGTTCGATGCGCAGAAACTGCCTATGCAGCCATTTGCCATCGATCAGCGCTGAGGGAGTCTCTTGGGTTCCTACTACGATATGCTGGGACTTCCTTTGCTGCTCGGTGCCGGCCGGCCGGAAATCGATGCGGCAATCGTATCCAGTCAGCAGAAACTGGTTATCACCAAGTTGGGCAACCAGAATTCGTCCCGTCGGCTTCGGATTCTTCGGAGGGGAATGGGGATTATGGCGGAATCCTCCCCAGGTGACCTCCGCGTTCCAGGATCCGAAATGCAGGATCTCTGTGGCGCTGCCCTGCCCTTCCGCCGCGGCCTGGAGCTTGCCCTCGAAGTTGAGGCGGGCGATCTCGCGCTGCATGGGGCCGATCAACCGGAAGTTCATTCCCCAGGCAGTCAGGAACCCGTCCACCGGCTTGGAACTCTCCCAAGCGTCTTTATCCCCCGCCTGTTGAGCCGCTATGCCTGCCTGTGCACCCAATAAGGACGGCTGTGTAGTATCCGCCGCCGGCGAGAAGCCTATGGTCTGAAGGCCGAGTCCGGTAAAGAAAAATTGGGCGCAATCGGAACAAGCGGTCTCGGGCAGGTATAAAGGATTGTCGACGCGGTGATAGAGTTCCAGAACCTTCAAATATGCCGCGGGATCGTTCTGGTAATCGTCGGGTCCCAGAACGTCGATCGCCGGCGCTGCGGCCTTCCAGATGGGAAGCACATTGTCGCTGGGGCCGCCGCTCTCGTAAGCGCCGGGAGCGCCTGGCAGGCCGGGAGGGCCCGGATTAAACGGGTCCCGCAAAGCGTCGTTAGCGTCCATAGGCAGAGGATAAACTGCCTTTCCCGCGGCCGCGACCTGTCCCACATATCTCGCTACCGCCCAGGCGTTGAAGTATTCGTCCGCATTGGGACCAAAGGCTTCCTGCCAGCTCGGAGAGGAAGAAGTGGTTTTCACCCCCATCGCGCTGAGAACTTCGGGGGGCACTGGCGCATCGAAGAACTTCTGCGCGGCCGGAGAGTAATCGCGGACGCTGTTCCAGTTGCCGGTTTCATTCTCCACCTGGACCATGATTACGGTGCGCTGCGGATCGACTTCCTTAAGGTGGCGCATGAGAGCAGCAAAGGCCTTCTTGTCCGCTTCAAGCGACGCGATCGCGAACGGCGAAGGAGAGTCTACAGCCTGCCCGTTCCTGTCGAGCGCGTGGAAATAGCGGTCAGGAGCCAGCTTCATCCAGTCAGGCATATAGTGCGGGTGGCCGTTCTTATACGTTCCGAACCAGAGCGGCACCAGACGAACATGGTGCTGGCGAGCCTCTGTCAGGAGCCTGTCGATCACCGCATAGTCGTACTGTCCGGGCTGCGGTTCGAAGTCCTGCCAGTAGACCGGTATTTCGACCGTGTTGACATTCATGTATTCCAGGGCGCTCCACACGCCTGGACGCGTGGGCCACTCACCCATCGTCAGATCCTCTATACCCATAATCAGAAATGGGGCATCGTCGACGAAGAGAGCGAAGCGTCCGTCCTTTTGCATCAGGCGGGGAATCGGACTCTCCGCGACCTGGGCGTGGGGCGTGCCGATGACGAGTGTGGCCGCAAGAGCGGCCAGAACAGCGGAAGTCATTTTCATCTTGTCGTACTCCTGTGTTGTTTTGGGCGAATACGCCGTCTGAGACGATTCACCGTTAGTCCCGAAAAATCGAGATTGCCGCGCCCTCTAATAGGTTGCAAGCGAGACGCGCAGCACCACGGGCTCCTCGCCAAAGTCGAGGCCCCAGTCCGTTTCGTCCCCATTCCAGTCGCGAATGGCTTTGAAGACGCCGTTCTCGTAAGTTCCCTCCTCGACGCGCAGGAACTGCCGGTGCTGCCATTTACCGTCGATCAGGGCCGAGGGATTCTGTTCGGTTCCTTCTACGATATGCAGGGACTTCCGTTGCTGCTGGTTGCCGGCCGGCCGAAAGTCGACGCTGCAAAAGTATCCGGCCACCAGAAACTGGTCGTCTTTAAGCTGGGCAACCAAAGCGCGCCCCGCCAGCTTCGGATTCCCCGATGCGCGATTGTTCGCGGCCGCTCCAAACGAAACCACCGCGTCCCAGGATCCGAAGGGCAGCGTCACCTTGGCCTTGCCCAGCTCTTCAGCCACCGCCTGGAGCTTGCCCTCGAAATTGAGGCGGGCGATCTCCTGCTGCATGGGACCGACCAAGCGGTAGTTCATTGCCCAGGGAGTCAGGAAGTCGTCTTGCGGCCTGGATGGATCGGCCTGATTCATTGATCGATCCGCGGCTCTGTGGGTGTAATCCATCCCGAACGGCGAGAAGCCTATGGTCTGAAGCGCAAGCGCCGCGAAGAAGAAACGGTCTTTGCCGGCGCCCCCTGTCTCCGGCACAAATAGCGGATTGTCGTCGCGGTGATAGAGTTCCAGAACCTTCAAATACGCGTCGTCGTCGTTTTGGTAATCGTCGGGCGCCAGAATATCGATTGCCGGCGCCGCAGCTTTCCAGATGGGAAGCACATTGTCGGTGGGGCCGCCGCTCTCGTAGTTGCCGGAAGCTCCCGGCAAGCCCGGAGGGCCGGGATGGAACGGGTCGCGCAAAGCCGCGTTGACATACATGGGCAGTGGATAAGCGGCCTTTCCCGCGGCCGCGACTTGTCCGATATATCTCGCAACCGACCACGCTTGGAAGTATTCATCCGCATCGGGACCGAAGGCTTGCTGCCAGCTCGGGGATGGAGAAGCGGGCTTCACATGCATGGCGCCGAGGAGCTCGGGCGGCACCGGCGCATCAAAGAGCTTCTGCGCGGCCGGGGAGTAATCGCGTACGCTGCCCCAGGCGCCGGCCTCATTCTCCACCTGAACCATGATTACGGTGCGCTGCGGGTCGGCTCCCTTGAGGTGTCGCATGAAAGCCGTGAACGCGCTCCTGTCCGCTTCGAGCGAAGCGGCGGCGTGCGGCGATGGCGAGTCCACCGCCTGCCCGTTCCTGTCGACCATGTGCGGATAGCGGACGAGGTCCAGCTTCATCCATTCGGGCATGTAGTGCTGGCTGCCGTTCTTCCACGTGCCGAACCAGAGCAGCACCAGACGAACATTATGCTGGCGGGCCTCTTTCAGCAGCGTGTCGATCACAGTGTAGTCGTACTGTCCGGGCCGCGGCTCGAACCGATCCCAGTAGACCGGCATTTCCACCGTGTTGACATGCAGGTACTCCACGGCGGGCCACACTTTCGGAAGCGTGGCCGGCCACGAACTGGAGTTATGCACCTGCGCGCCCAACATCAGATATGGCGCACCGTCCACGAACAGAGCGAAGCGCCCGTCCTTTTTCACGATGCGGGGAATCGGACGCTCCTCGACCTGGGCCTGGAGCGTAACGACGACGGCTGTGGCCACAAGAGTGGCTAGAACACTGGAAGTCATTTTCATCTTTGGCACTCCTACTTTGTGTTGGGCGAAAACGCCCTTCATATCGATGTGGTCTTTTAATATGTGGCAAGCGAGACGCGCATCACCACGGGCTCCTCGCCAAAGTTGAGGCCCCAGTCCGTCTCGCCCCCATTCCAGGTGCGAATAAGCTTGAAGACGCCGTTCTCGTAGTTTCCCTGTTCGATGCGCAGGAACTGCCGGTGCTGCCATTTACCGTCGATCAGGGCCGAGGGATTCTGTTCGGTTCCTACTACGACAGGCCGGTGCTCGGGGTCGGCCGGCCGAAAGTCGACGCGGCAAAAGTATCCGGTCACCAGAAACTGGTTGTCCTTAAGTTGAGCAACCAGAGCGCGCCCCGTCGGCTTCGGATTCCCCGCTGCGCGATTCTCGCGGGCCGCTCCGAACGAAACCACCGCGTCCCAGGATCCGAAGGGCAGCGTCTCCGTGGCCTTGCCCTGCATTTCGGCCACGGCCTGGAGCTTGCCATCGAAATTGAGGCGGGCGATCTCGCGCTGCATGGGACCGATCAACCGGAAATTCATTGCCCAGGCAGTCAGGAATCCCTCTACCAGCCTGGAACCCTGCCACTCGTTCGAGCTTCCCGCCTGTGTTCCCGCCTGCGGACCCAATATATAAGCCTGGGTCGTATTCCCGGCCGGCGAGACTCCTATAGTCTGAAGTCCGAGCGCCGAGAAGAAAAAGCGTTCACAGCCGGAACATCCGGTCTCAGGCAGGTATAGGGGATTGTCATCGCGGTGATACAGTTCCAGAACCTTCAAATATGAGGCGGGATCGTTCTGGTAATCGTCGGGCGCCAGAAAATCGATTGCCGGCGCCGCGGCTTTCCAGATGGGGATCACATTGTCGGTGGGGCCGCCGCTCTCGTAGGAGCCGCGAGCGCCCGGCCGGCCGGGAGGGCCGGGATGGAACGGGTCGCGCAAAGCCGCGTTGGCGAACATGGGCAGGGGATAAACGGCCTTCCCCGCAGCCGCGACTTGTCCCACGTATCTCGCTACCGACCAGGCGTGGAAGTATTCATCCGCATCGGGACCAAAGGCTTGCTGCCAGTTCGGGGATGGAGAAGCGGTCTTCACCTGCATGGCGCTGAGGACCTCGGGCGGCACTGGCGCTTCAAAGAACTTCTGCGCGGCTGGGGAGTAATCGCGGACGCTGCCCCATGTGCCTGTTTCATTCTCCACCTGAACCATGATTACGGTGCGCTGCGGGTCGGCTTCCTTAAGGTGTCGCATGAGAGCGACAAACGCACTCTTGTCCGCTTCGAGCGACGCGGCACAGTACGGTGAAGGCGAGTCCACTGCGTTCCCGTCCTTAGCGACCACGTGCGCGTAGCGGACGGGGTCCAGCTTCATCCAATCGGGCATGTAGTGCTGGCTGCCGTTCTTAATCGTTCCGAACCAGAGCGGCACCAGACGAACCTTATGCTGGCGAGCCTCTGTCAGGAGCCTGTCGATCACCGCATAGTTGTACTGTCCGGGCTGCGGTTCGAACTGATTCCAGTAGACCGCTATTTCCACCGTGTTGACATTCATGTAGTCCATGGCGAGCCACACTTTTGAACGCCTGGGCCAAGTGCTCTCCACACCCAACATCAGATCCTCCGCGCCCAATATCAGGTACGGAGCATCGTCCACAAACAGAGCGAAGCGTCCGTCCTTTTTCACCAGACGGGGAAGCGGGCGCTGCTTGACCTGGGCGGGGAGCGTAACGGCGACGCTCGTGGCCACAAAAGCGGCCAGAACAGCGGATAGAATAGCGGAAGTCAATTTCATTCTTGGCACTCCTGCCTTATAACAGGTGAAAACGGCCTTAATATTGTATCAGCAATTGTCGACGCCATCGTAGAGCAAGTTGCACAAGAGCACGTTGCACAAGAGCACGTTGCACGCCTGGTCGCAGGTGAATCCGCGGTTACGGTGGAAGCCGAAGTCACCTGATTGTCGACCGGATATACTTGATTGGAAATCGGGAGTAAGCTGGTAGCGTTCGGACCGGAAAGGAAGTCATAGCATGAGCATGAGAAGATATCGAGCAGTCCCATTGCTAGCGGCGGCCGCGTGGATCGCTCTGGCTCTCTTGTCGGCGGCCGCAGCGGACCTGACGGTTTATTTCGGCACCCATACGGCGGGGCCCGGCAAGGGCTTCTCGGTTTCCCATTTCGACACTGTCACGGGCGCGCTGAGCAAGCCTGCGTTCCTGTTGGAGACTCCCGCGCCGGCCTATTTCGTGATCGCGCCGGGCGGCCGCCGCTTGTACTCCTGCAACTCGACGGGATTCGTGAGCGCATATTCGATCGATCCGGCCAGCGCGCAACTGAAGCTAATCAACCAGAAGCCGAGCGGCGGCGGGGACCCCAGCTACATCAGCCTCGACCGGACTGGGCACTATGTTTTCGTGGCCAACTATGATGGCGGCAACATTGCGGTGTGGGCGCTGGAGACCGACGGGAGCCTGGGAGAGCGCACCGCCTTCGTGCAGCACACGGGCAGCAGCGTGAACCCGCAGCGGCAATCGCATGCTTTCGCGCACTCGATCCGGGTGGATTCCACCAATCGTTTTGTTTTGGTGGCGGACCTGGGGCTGGACAAGCTATTCGTCTACAAGTTCAACGTGAAGGACGGATCGCTGACGCCCAACGATCCACCGTTCGTGAAGACGGCTCCGGGAGCGGGCCCACGGCATGTGGTATTTCACCCCAACGGGCGCTGGGTTTATCTGATTACGGAGATGGGAAACACCATCATGCTGTTCGATTGGGACACCAGGCGCGGCGCCCTGTCCGAAGTGCAGACCGTCTCGACCTTGCCGAAGGGTTTCCAGGGCAACAGCACGTGTGCGGAGATACAGGTGCATCCGAGCGGCAGGTTCGTGTACGCGTCAAATCGCGGGCGTGACAGTATCGCCGTCTTCTCGGTGGACGCGAAGACCGGGCGGCTGACCCTGATCCAGGACGTTCCTTCGGGTGGCAAGATGCCGCGCAACTTCGACATGGATCCCACCGCGCACTGGTTGCTGGTGACGAATCACGACAGCAACATCGCGATGGTGTTCGGCATCGACCAGGAGACTGGAAAGCTGACGCCGGCCGGGCAGCCGGTGGACGTGCCGTCCCCGTACTGCCCGCGGTTCCTGGCGCGGTGATCAGCAGTCGATCGCGGCGACCAGTGGCCGATGGCCAGGCACATCCACGTCCACGCGGTGCAGATTCCAATTCAATTCAATGGCAGACCGTGGAGCCGGTGGAAGGGCGCTTTGATTTCACGGTTGTCGACGGTCTGGTCGACCGGGCGAGTGCGAACGGTCTGCGCAGATTCTGGCCTGGTTCCGCGGCTTCACGAACGGGGCAATGCACTTCGCTCCGGCCTGGGTCAAGGAAGACGTAAAGACCCGCGCATGATGGACCAGACCGGCAGCCCCCTCCGCGCGCTTTCCTGAATTGCAGTCATCCCCACCATTGTTCGCCGGGGGCCAGGTGGGCCTTGGCCACGTCTGGGTTCAACTCAATTCCATAGCCCGGTTTGTCCTGAATGGTGAAATAGCCGTTCTCCCAGAACGGTCCCTCGCGGACCACAAGGTCCGGCCACCAATCTACCCAGTTGGCCAATTCGTGAATACGGAATTCGCGCATGGCCGAGGCGGCGTGGCATGAGGCAATGGTGCCCACGGGACTCGCGGGATTATGGCAAGCGGTCCAGATGTAATAGAGATCCGCAAGATCCGAGATCTTCTTCGATTCCAGCAACCCGCCGGACTTGGGAATATCGATATGGACTCCCGAGCACGCCTGCAATTCAATCAGCCTGCGGAAGCCCTGCCGCCCGTAGAGGTTCTCTCCGGTACACACGGGAATGCCAATGGCGTGCGTCACCCGCGCCATGGCTTCGGCGTTATCCGGAGGCACGGGATCTTCCAGCCACATGGGCTTAACCGGCTCCAGTTCGCGCCCCAATCGGATGACATCCTCCACGTCGTAGTGCCAGTGGCATTCGACGGCGAAATCCGCGTCAGGCCCCAGCGTTTCGCGTACCGTCTCCATGCCCTTCACTATCAGGCGATAATCCTTGTTCGTAAGATTGCGGGCGTAAGGGTCGTGGCCGGGTTCTTTGAATTCGGGGTCGGCTCTGGGGGGCACGCCGTCGCCCTGGAACTTGAACGCGGTCCAGCCCCACTTTTCGGAGCGGGCCGTCTGAACCTGCGCCCGCCACGCCGCCGGATCTTCGGGGTTGCGCACGGCCTGCATGGTGCGATAGAAGCGCACCCGATCGCGAAAACGGCCGCCCAGCAGGTTGCAGACCGGGGTTCCCAGAATGCGCCCGCACAGGTCCCAAAGCGCAATTTCGATGCCGCTGGCGGCACTCACCGTGACACCCGCGATGGCGCCCGCACCGGCGCTCTGCATCAGCATCTTGGTATAAAGCTTGTCGACGTTGAGGGGATCTTCGCCCACGATGATGCCCTTCATTTTGTTCAGCACCAGATCCTTGACGCCCCACCCCCAGTATGCTTCGCCGATGCCGTAGAGGCCGGAATCGGTTTCGACCTTGATCAGATTCCAGTCCCACGTGCCGCGGACGATCATGCACTTCACGTCGGTGATCTTGATTTTCTTCTGCAACGCGGCGGCCCGCTGCGAAAAGGCCCGCGAGGCGCAACCCGCGGCGCCAGCCGAAAGAAGGAATTGACGACGGTTCATGGTGGTCGGCGATAATATAGCAGAATTCTCCGGTGACAGCAGTCCAAGCCCTGACCCGGGAAGCCATGCATGATGCATGAAAACCGCCAGTGACCGGCTGCTGCTCTGACGGCGTCATTCGAGCTCGCGCCGCGGCTTTGGTCGGCTTTCCGGCGGCGCCTCCAGCGAGATCTATCTCGTAAAACGACGGCAGCCGGCAGTTGCGCCCGGTCGCGTATTTCAACTGCGCTGTCCTGCGTCCGTTTGATGGCTTCATCTGACGTCACGCCTTGCCTCCCCAGAATGCCCGCTAGCCCTGGGCTAGCCCAGGTTCAGCCGATCTCGGCGTCGGTCGGCTCGACCAACTTGTCGACATGAACGCTATAGATGGCGGGGTGGCCGTCGCGATCGCTTTGGAAGAGCACGCGCTGGCTATCGGGCGAAAAGACCGGCGCCACGGTCTCCGGGTTGGAGGCCTTGTGCTCGCACAGGGTGAATTCGCGGCGGGTCACGCGCAGCAGCAACAGGATCGTGGGCGAGCTCCGGTTGGCGCTGGCCCCGACGAATACGGAGGAATCGCGGTTGGCGCCGAAGCAGGCGAACTGGCTGGTCTTGGCGACCAGGCGGTCGGCGGCGGCATCGGGAGAGAACTCGCGAATGGCGTGCAACTGGGCAGGGTCATCCGGAAGGTTCAGGTATTGGACGTTCTTTCCGTCCTGGCTCCACAGGGCGGAGCCGATGCGGCCCGGAGCCAGCTCGAGCCGGCGGTTGTTGGCGCCGCCCGAATCCACCAGCCAGAGCGCTTCGCCGGCTTCCCGGTACAAGATCTGATCGCGGCCGGGGCGCGCCAGGGGATGCTCGATGGCAAACCGCGCTTCGATCACGGTGCGGAAAATACCTTGGGCCACGGAGACGGCGCGCAGGCGCGAGCCTTCGCTGCGCCGCTCGGCAAAAAGTGCGTGCGCGCCGTCCGGCGTCAAACTCATTCCGGGACAGCGTTCCCAGCCGTCCGGAATCCGGTAGATCTCGCGCTGCCGCAGAGTGCCCAGCATGACGTGGAGCAGAGATCGCCCGGCAAAGCAGCAGAATGAATGGCTGTCTGGCGAAAGCGCCAGCGACGCGACGTCCAGTTCCGCAACTTCGGTCAACTGGCGCGCCTCACCGGTCTTCAGGTCGATGCGGAAGGCCTGCGGCTGGCCGGTGCGGTCGATACCACAGATCAGGCTGGCGTTGTTGCGCATCACGGCGCGATTGTAATAAGCCGGCAGCGCGCTCGAATACGCGGAGTCGGTGAGGCGAACGACCTCCATCTCGGTGGTGGGGTCCTCATAGCGCAGCCACTCCGGGGGAAACGCGGTACCCTTCTGGCTCTGCGCGGCCAGCTTGAGGGCGGCCAGCGCGGAGGCGACGAACGCCCTGCGCGAGGCTCGGCTCGCGGTACCTGCCATGATTCGATGGTAACAACAGAGCTGCGGGGAGATGGATTGGGCCGGGAAACCGTCTTACGCCTCGTGTCGAGGTTAAGGGCCTGTCAGGAAGCAACCAGTTCAATCGCGTAAGGGAGGGGTTGGCACAATTGCGACTCAACGAGCCCCAGAATAAGCGTTACGCGAAATCGATGGCGGCGATGACCATTTGCGGCATCCTCTGGTTCCAGCTCTGCGGAACGTTGTCGAAAGCCAGCCGGAAGGGCTTCGATTCGCCGGGCGCGAGCTTCCCCATCTTGCGGCTGACGATAGCCACCCGCTCGCGCAGAATCACCTGCCCGTAAGGATCGTAGAATACGCAGACGATCTGCACTGTGTCCAGCACGCGGTTGCCGGTGTTGGTGATGTTGCCGGTGATTTCGACGACCTGTTGGTGCAGGTAGCTTTCATGCGCCCGCATGTCGGAGTCGGTGATCTTGAGGAAGCCGTCGTGGATGTAGGCGCGCGCCGCGCCGGTCAAGGGCGGCGGCGCGGGAGGCCCTTGCTGCGAGAGCCGGTTCAAATACAGGAACCCGGCCACGCCGGCGGCCAGCACCAAGACGATGACGATGGCCGCCGGGGGAATCGAGAATCGGTTGTGTTGCGGGCTGGCCGCCTGGCGAGGGCCCGCGGTTTTATTTGCCGCCAACGGTCATCTCTCCAATCTTGAGCGTGGGCGCGGCCACCGAGCCACGAAACTCGAGGTCGTTGCCAACCTCTTCGACGCTCAACAGCATGTCCTGCAGCTTGCCGGCAATGGTGACTTCGGAAACCGCGAACGCGAGCTCGCCCGAGCGGATCCATAAACCCGCGGCGCCGCGCGAGTAATCGCCGGTGACAATATTAACCCCCATGCCGATCAGTTCGGTGACATAAAACCCGTCGGCAATTCCCGCAATAATCCGCTCCGGCGGTAGGACGCCATTTTCGACGAAAAAGTTCCCGTGGCCGATGCCCGCGTTGCCGGCCAGCCCGCGCGAGGCGTTGCCGGTGGTCTTCATCCCCAGCTTGCGCGCCGCGTAGGTATTCAGCAGGTAACTCTTGAGTACGCCGCGATCCAGGACCACCGTGCGCCGGGAAGCCACGCCCTCATCGTCGAACGGCGAAGTGCCGAACAGGCCGGGGATGGTGGCGTCGTCAATCAACGAAAGCTTTTCGCTAGCCACTTTCTCGCCCAGCTTTCCGGCCAGGAACGACTCGTGCCGGTAAATCAGCATGCCGTGAACGGCTTCGAACAGGTTTTCGACCAGCGAGGCGGCGACGCGCGGCTCGAACACCACCGGCACTTTCCGGGTAGCAACCTTGACCGGATGAAGCCGGCGCAAAGCGCGCGCGGCGGCGGTGCAGCCGATCTGCTCGGGTGGTTCCAGCAGAGCCAGCGAGCGCGCCGAATGATACCACGCGTCGCGCTCCATCGATTCCCCATCCCGCGCCACGGGCACCACCGCCAGCGAACACGAGCTGGTGCGATATTCGCCCGCAAAGCCGCGCGAGTTGGCGAAAATGTGCCGCCCGGCGTAGCTGTCAAACGACGCGCCCTCGGAATTGGTAATGCGCGGATCGGCGGCCAGCGCGGCTTCCTCGGCGCGGCGGGCCAGGGCGATCCGATCATCGGTCTCCAGGCCGTCGACGTCCTCCGAATAGAGATCCAGGCTGCCCGGCAGCGCGCCCAATTCCTCCGGCTCCGGCAGACCGGCATGCGGATCGTCGGTGGTCACTTCCGCCAGCTCGATGGCCGATTTCACCAGGCGCTCGATGCCTTCCGCGGAAATATCGGAAGTGTAGGACGAGCCGGTGCGCTGGCCAATCAGAATGCGCAGCCCGGCCGCGCGCGAACCGGCCTCTTTCAGGTTCTCCAGTTCGCGCATGCGGACGCTCGCGGAGAACTCGTCGCCTTCCTCGATGGTGCACTCCGCGTCGCCCGCGCCCGCCTCGAGCGCAAGCCGGACCACGTCCCGAGCCATCTCGCCCAAGTGGTTTTCACCGGAAGGCATAATCACAGGCTAACATCGCGAGGCAGGAAAGACGTGGGCGCATCCGCACATAACGCAGCCCCTAACGGGACAACAAAACGGGACGCCACAAGCCTCGCGGTGACATGTGACCTTCAGAGAAAACTGGCGGGCTTTCTGCAGCGGCCTTCACGCTATGTTGCTCCAATGACGAGGGCGCTGCGGGCCGCTTCGACAACATCATCTGTTAACCTCTACACTGCGCGACTGATCGGGCGGAGTCGGCCGATGCGGATATTGAGATGACCAGGCGCAAAGCATTTCCGGCCATTCTACGACTACGGGACCGCAGCTACAGAAAGCTGATTGAGTAAGTGCAGTGGAAGGCCCTTAGGGCTTTGCGGACGGCGGCTGCCAGAGCTCAATCTTATTCCCATCCAGGTCATAGATCCAGGCAAAGCGACCGTAGGATTCATCCCCTCGTTTGGCGTTGATCTTTACTCCCTCTTGTTTTAAGCGGTCGAGCAGAGCATCCAGATCGTCCACGATGTAGTTGATCATGAACGATGGGTGGCTGGGACCGAAATAGTCAGTGGAGCTGGGAAAAACAGTCCAAACTGTAACGTGTTCCTTTTGCGGGTCGTCGTGTTCGCGCCACGGAAGCATCACGCCCTGGCCTTTGTCAGCGAGTCCAAGATGCTTCGCATACCATTCGCGCATCTGATCACGATTAGCGGATTTGAAGAAGACACCGCCGATTCCAAGGATGCGCCCGCGCTGCTCCATTTTGACGGGCGGCTTCGACTTT
>Ga0187848_10002061_pt1 | contig 16375 bp, 6 predicted proteins | sample June2016WEW_4_40_FD_132424 | JGI IMG/M metagenome (GOLD analysis project Ga0187848, IMG submission 132424) | Peatland microbial communities from SPRUCE experiment site at the Marcell Experimental Forest, Minnesota, USA - June2016WEW_4_40 | ecosystem: Environmental > Terrestrial > Soil > Wetlands... | reverse complement strand
GCACTGGCCCGGCTTGGGGCGGATCGCCCGGTAGGAAATCAGGTACGGTCCGCCCGGGTTCACCTCGACGTCCCCCTCGTTGCGGACGTGGCCCGCGGCGGTCACGTAGCGCTGGACGTTGTGCGAGTCCATGTTGTACGAGCCCATGCCCACCGGGTCGGCCGCCAGCCGCCGGCCCCGGCAGTCTTGCTCGGTCACCACGTATTCGCCGAGCATCCGCCGCGCCTCGCGGACGTAGATCTGGTGGGGCCAGTTGCCGTTGTCCGTGAACTCGTCCTTGGCCAGTCCCCAGCGGGCCACGCGGCGGCGGACCGGCTCCGGCACGCGCGGGTCGTTGGCCAGGAACCACATCAGTCCCTTCTGGTACGTCTCGTGCCGGCGGACGATCCACTCGCGCGTGGCGTAGTCCCCCTCGGGATAGTCGTAGTTCATGCCGATGGCGTCGGTGCCGACGGCCCCGTGGTTGTTCGTGTCGGTCTTGCGGTTGGGCATCCGCTGGTGGTTGCCGAAAACGTCGTTCCACTCCGGTGTGAGGTAACGGAGTAAAAGCTCGTACTGCCGGGGGTCGTAGCCTTCCGGCTTGGGAAACGCCGCGCGATTGGCCGGCAAGTCGGTCAGGCACATGCGGAAGCAGTACGCCTGGATGCGGCGGTCGCCGGACCCTTCCTCGCCGGGCGGGCCGGGGTGGATGCCCGGCAACAGGCCGCTGGCCGGATCGCCCGCCCGCACGTAGGGATCGACCGGCCGGGTGAACTGGTGGCTGCGGGCCTGCCGCGTCTGGACGCCGTCGAGCGTCTCGCCGTAGCGGCTGTTGGGCTCGCGGCCCAGGGTGTACTCGACGCCGGAGCGGGCCATCAGGTCGCCCTCGTAGGTGGCGTCGATGAACATGCGGCCGGCAAAGGTGCGGCCCGATTCCATCACGATGGCCGTCAGCCGCAGGCCCTCCCGCCGCACGCCGGCCCCCGGCCGCAGGTCCAACCGCTCGCCCGGCACGACGTGTACTTTCGCTTCGGCGAGCATCTCGCGGAACACGGCCTCGGCCACGTGCGGCTCGAAGCGCCACAGGGCGTCCGCCCCGCGGTGGTAGCCGGGAAAGTCTTCCGGCTTCTCGCGGGTCCATGCGGCCGGGTCCTCGTAGTGCCGCTGGACCCGCCGGTAGAACTCGCGGCTCAGGCCGCCGATGACCCGCGTATCGCCCGAGTCGGTCATGCCCAGGCCGCCGCTCGTCAAGCCGCCGACGTGGTGCCCCGGCTCGACCAGGACGGCGGTTTTGCCCATTCGGGCCGCCTGGACCGCCGCCGTCACGCCGGCCGGCGTGCCCCCGTAGACCACCACGTCGTAGGGCGAGTCGCCGCGGGCCGACGCGACCAATACGCCGCACAGCGCAAGCCCGATCAGGGTGCGAAGCCACATCATGGGTTCCTCCGGGACTATGGAGATTGTACCAAAGTCCGGGCAGCGGCCCGAGGCCCGGCCGGAAGCCCCGGGTGCTCTCCGGTCACCCGCGAAGGGAACTTGGTATACTGTCCCCAGGTGGAAATTGATGGTTCGGGGCCGCACCGATGGGGACTGTCCCGTTTTCTCAGCATGTAGGGTGGGTCGACGGGTACAGACGCGCAGCGTCGGTCGGCGAGCCCCACCACAAGAATTCGCCCGAAAAATGGTGGGGCTCGCTGCGCTCGACCCACCCTACAAAGGTTCACAACTCCTCGCCGCCGGGCCACCGTGGGCCCCTGCTTCCGCAATTTGCGATTTGCATTTTGCAATTTACATTTTGCACTCATCTGGCTGCGGCCGCGGATGCCCGCTACGTGGCCGTCTTGAGCGAGGGCACCCGGCTGGAAGGCAAGGAGATCCGCGGCTGGGGCAATGCCCAGGGGAACCCGCAACTGGACGGCACGGAGTTGCTCAGTCCGCGCCGGCCGTTTCGGTGGCTCCGCGACCTGACGCCGCCGGCCGACGAGTCGCGCGGGGAGCCGGGCGGGTGGGTCGAGTTGATCGGGGGCGATCGCCTCCTGGGTCGCGTGCTGGGATTCGTCCCGGGCGGGGGCGATGAGAAGCCCGCCGCGCCGCCGCACCTGCTGGTGGCGGTGGAAGGGCCCGTGCGCGGCGAGGGCAGGCCGCGGCAGAGCGAGGTCCGCATCGTCCCGCAGTTCGTGCGGCGCGTCGTGTGGGGAAAGGGCGGCAGCCGCCAGATCGAGCCCGGTACGCTCCTGTTCCGCGACGGCGGCCGCCTGGCGTGCCAGGGCCTCCGCTGGCAGGCCGACGGGGTACGGGCGCTCACGGCCGACGGCATCCGGCAGGTGCCGCTGGCCGAGTTGTCGGAGGTCTGCCTGCCGCAGGTCGACGCCTGGCAGAGCTATTGCGAGGAACTGGCCGCGATGGACCCGGACTGCAAGTCGCGGCTCGTGCGGCTGGAGACGGCCCGGGGCTCGATCCTCAGCGCCTCGCTGCCGCGCCTGGAGCCGACCGGCGGCTGGGATCAGAAAGCGTGGTGCCACGTCGTGCGGCCGGCATGGTGTCTGGACGGGTTGTGCGTGCCGTTTGCGGCGATTCGGGCGTGGTGGACCTTCGCCCCGCACGAGGTTCCGCTATCGCGGTGGCCGCCGGTGCGTTTCGTCTCCCGGCCGATGCTCGGCAAGGGATGGTCGTGGCAGGTGGATCACAACGTGCAGGGGGGCGTGCTGGCCAGCGCGAAAGAGGTCCACGGCTGGGGTTTCGGGGTCCACGCGCCGTGCGAGCTGTGGTTCGAGATCCCCCCCGCGGTGCGGGGGTTTCAGATGCGGGTGGGATTGGACCGGCTGGCCGGCCCGGGGGGTTGTGCCCGGGCCCTGGTCTGCCTGGACCGCCCGGACGCCGCGCCGCGGTTCCGGAGCAAGCTCCTGATCGGCTCCAGCGAGGTGGTGGACGCGGGGACGCTGCCGCTTGACGGCCGGGCCGGCGGGAAGCTGCTCATCCTCGTGGCCGACACGGCCGGCCCTGACCGCCCGCCGGGGGCCGACCCCTTGGACATCCGCGACATGCTCGATTGGATCGAGCCCCTCTGGTTATTGGACCCCACGGGGTTGCGTCGAGAAGTCGAGAAGCGCGTCCCGGCCTCGGCCGGCACGAGCCACTAACCCGAGGTAACGATTTCGCCCCACGTCAGAATGACTTGATGAATTCGGGCGGCACGCCCTGAGGAACGAAGGGCGTGGCGCGGCCGGAAGCCACGCCCTTCGGTGCGCCCAGCAACGTGCCACCCGCCATGAAACCAAGTGGAGCCCGAACATGATGACCCGACAGAAATCGTTGCCTTGTGTTTCGTTGTGGGCGGCGGTGCTCGCCGCCGCGGGTGCAGTGGTGCCGGGCGGTTCGGCCGGCGGGGACCCGTCCGGGCATGTGCCGCCGGAGCGCAAGCACGGCTGGAGCTGGGTCGCGCGCAAAGACGCGGTCCAGCCCGACTGCGGCAAGCGAAATCCGCTGTTCCACGTGGGCGAGCCGGTCGTGTTCAAGCTCGGACCGTCGGCCGCCGGCTACGAGGTCCGCGATTACTGGGGCGACCTGGTGGACCAGGGCCCGGCCGCCGCGAGCGTCACGCTCCGCGTGAAGCAGCCGGGCTGGTACAAGCTCTACGTTTACGGCAAGGAAGCCACCAAGGAATGGGGCGACGTGGTGGGCGGAACGACACTGGTCATCCTTCGCCCCAGCGACAAGTTTCCCCCCCTGCCCCCCAAGGGTACCCCGGGCAGCGGCGCCACGGAAGACGAGGTCATCCGCGGGGTCGCCGGCATCGGTCCCCAGCGGCATGCGGCCAACGCCGACAAGCCCGACGAGTCCATCCGCGAGCTGGACAAGTCGATTGCCATCGACCGCGCGATGTACTTGCCCTACGACCCGGTGCGGCAGCGGGTATTGATGATCGCCTTCCCAAACGGCACCCGCGGGAAGGAGGCGGGCGTGCGGCGGGTCGTCGAGCACTTCCAGGACGTGGTCCGCTACTACGAGCCCCGCAACGAGCCCAACTACGGCAGCTCGGGCAAGGACTTTCTCCAGCGGGAACTGAAGCCGTTCTACGCGGCCGTGAAGGGAGTGAACCGGAATCTGAAGGTCATGGGGCCCGGCACGGTGGCCATCGGCCCGTCGTTGTTGCCGTGGATCGAGGACTTTCTCAAGGCCGGCGGCGCCGATTACCTCGACGCCTTCTCGTTCCACGTCTACAACGGGATCAACGGCGACCTGGTGATGGGTCGCAAATCGCTCGGCGGCCTGCTGGCCCTGCTGAAGAAGTACGGCGCGGAAAAGAAAGAGCTGTGGCAGACCGAGCAGGGCTATTTCGCCGCCATGTACGGCGTCTACCAGCCCCGCCATCAGGGCCGCTGGACGATGCTGGAGATGATGCTCTTCGACCAATATGGGCTGCCCCGCGAGCACAACCATCTCTGGTACGACCGGAGCCACGGTTTCTGGGATTTCCCCACCTGGTGGGAAAACGACGACGGCGGTTTCAATCCGGCCGTGCCCTTGATGCGCGTGCTGGCCGAGGAGCAGTTCGGAAAGCGTTTCTCGCGGGCTTTCGACTTCGGCGAGCCGGGCAACAAGCTGTACCTGGGCAGCCTGTTCGAGTCCCCCGACCGCTCCAAGGCCATGGCGATGTTCGCCAGCGCCGGCAGCCCCGACAGCAGGGTCCCCCTGCGGGTCTCCGGCGGCGACAAGCTGCACGTGGTCTCGGCCTTCGGCGTGGAGGAGGACTTGCCGGTCCGCGACGGGGCCGTCGTTCTCGGCGTGCCCGAGCTGCCGGTCTACGTCGAGCTGGCCCGCGGGCAGACGATCGAGGTCGTGCCGACCGACTGGGGGCCGAACCTGGCGCGGGGGGAAGGCGTCTCTACGGCGGCCGCCTATCCGCCGGCGCCGCCCAAGGACTCGCACAACGCGGGCCAGGTGAAGACCGCCCAGCGGAACCAAGTGGCGAAGATCATCAACGGCGAGCAGGAGAACTGGTATTATGCCCAGCAGCCGGGCGACGAACCGTGGATGGACAACGCCCCGGCGTTTCCGACGTGGGTCGAGGTCCGGCTGCCCGCAGCGGCCGGCGTGGCGCGGGTGATCGTCTATGCCACCCCGCCCTGGCAATGCCAGGGGACGCTGCTGGACTACGAGCTGCAATACGACCGCGGCGGCCGCTGGGTGACGCTGGAGCACGTCCGGGAGCCGGCGCGGTGCGTGTTGGCTTTCACTCCCCCGACCCGCACCACCGTGGACAGCTTCTTTAGCGACCGCTGGATCTTCCAGCACTCGTTTCCGCCGGTGACGACGCGGAAGATCCGGCTCCTGGTGCATGACGTGACCTGGGGCGGCGGGGCGACCCGCGAGGAGACCGAGGCCGGCGGCCAGACCGGGCCGCACCAAATGACCCTCCGCGAGGTGGAAATCTACGGCAGGTGACCGCCCGGTCCCGACCACCCACGGTCTGTCGGCCGCGGGCCGGGGGCCCCACGGGGCCCGAAACAGAGGCTTGACAACGGGAAACGCCGTTGAAACAATTGCGCGGTGGTCGGGCTATTGAAACGAAGCGGGGCTTGACAACCCGGAATGCCGTTGACATAATCGAAACTTGACCGGTCCGTGTTGCCGGTCGCCCCGCCAATTACCGCATGCGACGAACCTGCCCACGACCCCGCCTCTCTCCGGCCTGCCCCTAGGCTTGAGAAAGCCCTGCCGACCGATCGCACCCTTCAAACGAGGTGGACTTGCCATGAAAGCGGCCGCCCTCTGGCCCCTGGCTGTAAGTCTGGCTGCTTTTTCACTGCTCCAGGGGGCTATCCCTGCGGCGCGGGCCCAGGGCTCTTGGGAAACGACCACGGAGAGCGAGCAGGCCCTTCGGCACGGCCTGGGCTGGCTGGAGCGGAACCAAGGCCGCGAGGGAAATTGGACCTCCAACGACCTCGGCCTGGTGAGCATGGGCGCGCTGGCCTTCCTGGCGGCCGGAGACATGCCCGGCCGCGGACCGCACGGCGAAGCCGTCCAAAAGGCCCTCGATTACGTGCTGACCCAGGGCCAGAAAAAGAAATCCGGCCTGCTGAACATCTCCGACGCCCAGCGCGACATGTACAATCACGGGCTGGCGACGTTCGTCCTCGGGCAGGCATACGGCATGACCAGCGACCCGCGGATCGGGCCCACGCTGGACCGGGCGCTGCGGCTGATCGCCCAGACGCAATGCCGCGACGGCGGTTGGGACTACCGTGCCGAGCGCCAGGACCAGGGGCATGATCTGAGTCTGGCCGTGATGCAGGCCAAGGCCCTCCGCAGCGCGGTCGACAGCGGGCTGGAAGTCCCGCCCGAGGTCATCGAGGCCGCCATCGTCGATGTCCGCCGCCACTATTGTCCGCAGGGGTGCTCCTACGAGGCCGACGACGCCGAGCAGCAGAAGCATCCCGGCCAGTTCTCGTACAGCAAAGGGGGCGGCAACGCCACGCTCGCCATGGCCGCCGCCGGGGTCGTCTGCCTCCAGGAATTCGCCCAATACGACGACTGGCGAATCGAGAAGAACCTGCAGGTGATCGAAAAGGCGATCCGCGACTTCGGCGATCCGAAGGCCAAGCGCGACCGGCCCCCCGTGGACGCTTACACCCTGTACTACGTGGGCCAGGCGATGTATCAGGTGGGGGGCAAGCCCTGGGAGCGGTCCTATCCCCTGCTCCGCGATTGCCTGGTCCATTCGCAGCAACGCCTGCCGCGCCCGGAAGCCGACGACGGCAGGTGGTACGGAGACTCGCGGGTCTCGGGCAAGCCGGGGGACCTGTACCTGACTTCCGTGTGCTGCTTCATCCTCGCCATGCCCAACCGCTATCTGCCGATCCTGCAGGAAGGGAAGATCGACAGCCTCCGGCAACAGTTCCGCAAGAGGTAAGGAGTCTTCTGAGATGCCGCTGCCGTCGTTCCTCTTGCCGTGGTTTGCCGTGGCCGGGCTGGTCGCGGCCGGCGGGGTGGTGGTGATCCATCTGCTCAACCGCCGCCGCTACCGCGTGCTGCCGTGGGCGGCCATGGACTTCCTCCGCGAGGCGGTCTTCCGCAGCCGGCGGATCATGCAGATTCGCGACTTGCTCCTGCTGGCGCTCCGCGTGCTGTGCCTGGTGGCGTTCGGGGCCGCCCTGGCACGCCCCTTCTTCACCCGCGCCGCCGCCCCGGCCAACCCCGACGAGCCCGTCCACGCCGTCGTGCTCGTGGACAACAGTCTGGGCATGGGCTACGAAAAGCTCGACGGGACCCTGCTGGACGACGCCAAGGCCAAGGCCAAGGACGTGATCGAGAAGCTGCCGCGCGACAGCCGGATCTCCATTCTGCCCACCTGCGGCTCGGCCCGCGGCGTGCGCACCGAGCCTTATTTCAGCACCGAAGATGCCCTGGAAGGGCTGGCCGCCATCCGGCCGGTAGATCGCCAGACGCGGCCCGACGCCACCATCGACCTGGCGTTGGACGCCTGCCGCCAGCCGGGGCAATGGGGCCTGAAAGCCAAGCGGATCTTCCTCATCACCGGCCAGCACGTCGAGAGCTGGCCGGCCGAGTCGCTCTCCGAGCACGTCAAGCAGTTGCCCGCCCCGATGGAAGTCATCCAGGTGGTCCCCGACGTGGTGGACAACGCCTGGGTTGCCGATTTGCGGGTCCGCGACGGGCTGGCCGACCTGCAGACGCCGGCCACCCTGGTCGCCACGCTGGGCTACCGGGGCCCCGCCACGCGACGCGACGTGCAGGTGACGTTGACCATCGACGGCGCGACTGCCGCCACCGCCACGGTGGACCTGGAACCCGGGCAGATGCGCGAGGTCCAGTTCCCCCCCTACAAGTTCGACCTGCCGGTCGAGCCGGGCCGCCCCGCTTTCGTCACGGCCGAGGTCTCGATCCCCCACGATCGCCTGCCGGCCGACGACCAGCGGTTCCTCATCGTCCCGGTGGTGGCGTCGCTGCCCGTGGTGTTCGTCGACGCCCTCGGGTCGGACGAAGACCCCCGCAACAACCGCTACGGCGAGACGTTCTACCTGCGGCGGCTTCTGGCGCCGATCACCAGCCGCGTCGCCCTCCGCGATCGCCAGCTCATCGAAGTGCGGCACGTCAAGCCCGAAGGATTGACCCAGGAGGTGCTGGCCGACGCGCGGCTGGTGGTGGTGGCCGGGTTGCCCAACCCCGGCGGCGCGGTCGAGCTGCTGCGGGAATACGTCGAGCAAGGGGGCAACCTCATCCTGGCGGCCGGGGGCGACTTCGATCCGGCCGCCTGGAACGAGGCGGCCTGGGCCGACGGCCGCGGCATCCTGCCCGCCCCGCTGGCGCCCGCCCCGGTCGGCCATCTGCCCGACGAAACCGCCGGGGCCCTGCAACCCTTCACGCTGGACTTCGATACCCTGGTCCACGACTACTTCCTGCCCGAGGGAACCGCCCCCGATGAGCTGAAGAGCATGTACGGCCCTCCGGTGCTATTCTTCAAGGCGGTGGAGGCCGACGTCAGCCAGGAGGTCGGGCAGAAGGTCGTCGAGGCGGCCACCGGCTACTTCGACGAGCAGCGCCGCGGCCTGGCGGAAATCGACCGCAAGCTGGCGGGACTGGCCCCCGCGGGGACCAAGACCGCCTCGGGCGCGCAGGACGACCAGCGGGCGGAACTCCAGCGGCAGCGCGACGCCCTCGAACCCCATTGGCTCCTCTGGCGTCATGGCGACGAGGAGGGCCTGCGGCCGGTCGAGGAGTTGGCCCAACGTGCCAGCCCCAAGGTGCTCGGCCGCTTCTCCAACAACCTCCCCTTCATGGTCCGCCGGCAGTGGGGCCGCGGCCAGGTGCTCTTCATCAGCACCGGGTTGTCGCCCGGCTGGAACACGCTGCCGCTGGTGCGGCAGGCCGTCTGGCTCTATGACCGCGTCTGCCGGAGCCTGCTGCTGGAGACCTTTCCGCCCCGGAACCTTTCGACCGAGCAGTCGCTGCTGCTGCCCGTCGCACCGGCCGAGCGGATGGCGCGGTTCGCCCTGGTCGACGGCGAGGGCCACGAGCAAGGCCTCTCCGTGGACGCGCTGGAGGGCGACCGCTACGGGATCACTTTGGGCAACTGGACGCGGCGGGGCCTGTACCGCGTGACGGCCGCCCGCGGCGACGGGGCGCCCGGCACAGCCGGGTCGTTGGCCGAGGACCCCCAGAGCCGCCTGTGGGACGTGCCCCTGGCGGTCAATGGCCCGGCCGAGGGCTCGGACCTGGGACAGGCGGAGGCCGATGACTCGCCGCGGGCGGGCCGCCGGAACTTCCTCGATGTCACGCAGGCCGGCGTCGCGGAGTTCGTGGGGACCGAGGGCGCCGAGCTGTGGAAATGGTTGTTGGCCGCCGTGCTGGTCGGCCTGCTGGTCGAGTTGGTACTGCTGGTGTGGACCTCCGGCGCCCGGGAGCGGACGGCATGAATTTCAACGCAATCGTGGTCGATCTGCTCGGGCGGATCCTGGGACTGGACCAGACGCAGGCCATCGAAGGCTGGCAGGCGACCTTCGCCGCGAGCTGGGCCCGGCATGCGCCGGTCTGGCTCCTGTTCGGATGTCTGGCGCTGGCGGCGGTCGCGGCGGTGTTCTACCTCCGCTACCAGCCGAGCCGGCGCGGCCGGCCCCGGCTCGTCTTGGCAGTCTTCCGCGCGGTGGTGCTGTGCCTGCTGCTCTTGTTGTTGGCCGAGCCGATCCTCTCGATCAACCTCACCAGCCGCAAGCGGCCGTCTCTGTGGCTCCTGATGGACGGCACCGACAGCATGGCCATCCAGGACGAGCTGCCCACCGCCGAGCGGGCGGCCACAGCCGAAGCGGTCGGACTGGCGGCCGAGGACCCCCCAGCCACGGCCGCCGCTCCCGCCGGGTCGGACGGGGCCGCCAAGACCGAGCCCACGGGGCCCAGCCGCATCGATTACGTCAAGGCCCTGCTGGCAAAGGATAACGGCAGCCTGCTGGGGCGCCTGGGCGCGAAGTTCCGCTTGCAGGCGTTCCTCTTCGACAATCCTCAGGGGGTGCGGTCGCTGGAGCTGGCCCCGGGGGGCACCGGCCTGGACGGCCGGCACCTGGCCGGGCAATTGACCACCGAGGGCAAGGTAACCGCCATCGGGGCGGCCTTGGGCGACCTGGGCCGCCGCTACGCCACCGCGAACCTCAGCGGCGTCGTCGTGCTGAGCGACTTCGGCCAGAACACCGGCCCGCCGGCCGTCGAGGCGGCCAAGCGGCTCGGCGTGCCCCTGTACACCGTGGGCGTGGGCGCCACGACTGCGATCGACGTGGCCGCTGAGGTCCAAGCCCCGGTCTACGTGCAGAAGGACGAGCGGGCTACGGTCGAAGTGACGCTCCGCCAACAGGGCCTCGACGGCCAGACCGTCCACGTCCGGCTGGACGCCGAGCCGCTGGGTGGCCTGCAGGGCACCCCCGGCGCGCAGGTGTCGTTGGGGCGCAAGGACGTCCCGCTGACGGCCGCCATCCAGACGGTCGAGTTCCCCTACGTCCCCGATAAGGCCGGCCGCTTCGAGCTCGTGGCCAACGTGGATCCGGTCCCCGGCGAGGTCGTCCGCGAGAACAACCGCGCCCAGCGCGAGATCACCGTGCTGGACGATTTCCTGCGGCTCTTGTACGTCGAGTACGAGCCGACCTGGGAGTGGCGGTTCATCAAGGAGGTCTTCTACCGCGACAAGCTGGTGGGGCAGAAGGGCTTCCGCACGTTCCTGCACTCCTCCGACCCGCGGGTGCGGAAGACCAACGAGCTGTTCCTGCCGAGCATGGCCGGCTCGCGGGCCGACTTCTTCGCCCACGACGTGATCTTCCTGGGCGACATGCCCACCTCCGCCCTGAGCCCCCGCTTCTGCGAGCTCACCAAAGAGTTCGTCCGCGATTTCGGCGGCGGACTGGTGGTGCTGGCCGGGCCGCGGTTCGGCATCGGACAATTGGCCGACACCCCGCTGGGCGAGCTCTTGCCGGTGAAAGTCGAGGCCGGGGCCGGCCCGGACGACCGCCGGCCGTTCACCCTCCGCCTGACCCCCATGGCCGAGGCCTATGAATTCATGCAACTGGGGGCCTCGCGGCGCGAGACCGAGCAGGCGTGGGCCAGCCTGGGCGAGATCCCCTGGTTCCAGCCCGTCCGCCGCGTTCACCCGCAGGCCGTCGTCCTGGCCGAGCACCCCACCCGCACCTGCGTCGACGGCAAGCAGAAGCAGCCCCTGATCGCGGTGCGGCCCTACGGGCGGGGCGAGGTCATTTACCTGGGCTTCGACGAGACCTGGCGGCTGCGGAGGCTGTACGGCGAGCGGTACTACCGCCAGTTCTGGGGACAGATGATCCAGCGCTTGGCCTTGAATCACGCCCTGGGCAGCCAGAAGCGGTTCGTCGTGCAGACCGACCGCCGCCACTATCAGCCCGACGAGCCGGTGATCGTCACCGTCGAGGCCTACAATGCCGACTTCGTGCCCCTGGCCGAGAGCGACCTGCCCAGCCACAAGCTGCAAGGCGAGCTCTGGCTGCCGGGCGAGGCCGGCCAGCCGCGGCACGGCATCCAGCGGCTCACTTTGACGCAAACGAAGAAAGGCGTCTTCGAGACCCGCTTCACCGTTTTCACGCCGGGTGAGCACCGCGTCCGCGTCACCGACCCGATCAGCAACAATCCCGTCGAGTGGACGTTCCAGGTGACCGGCACTCCGGTGGAGCGGCAGCGGGCGGTCCGCAACGTGGCCCTGCAAGACGAGCTGGCCGCTTCGACCGGCGGCAAGAGCTGTGACCTGAAGAACGCCTGGGACGTGCTGGACCAACTCCAGCCGGCCGCCAAGACCGAGACCTCGGTCGCGGTGATCTCGCTGGCCAGCACCTGGCTGAGCTTCGTCCTGGTCGCGGGACTCCTGTTGGGAGAATGGCTTATTCGGAAGTCGGAAAACTTGGCATGACAAGAACGGCCCCCTCTCCTTCCGGGAGAGGGCCGGGGTGAGGGGATATTGGAGAAGGGAGGCAATGCAAGTCGCCGGGCTTTGCCCCAGTTCCCCCTCACCCTAACCCTCTCCCGGAGGGAGAGGGGACCTTGAATCGGCAATTTGCAGAACTGCAACGCATGACTCGACTCTCAGAACTCCACCGTCGGCTGCTGCGGCTGGGACGCGCCCGGAACCGCTTTCGCTGGGCGACCGCGTACTCGGCGGTCGCAAGCGCGCTCCTGGCGGCCCTGGCCCTCGCCTTCCCCATCGACTGGTACTTCCAGAGGAACATGGACGTTTGGCAGCGGCTGTTCCTCGTGGCGCTGTGCGCGTGGGTGACGGTGTGGGCCTACCGCCGCTTCGCCCGGCCGTGGCTCCACGGCCACGAGAGCGAGCTGGGGCTGGCGCTGATGGTCGAGCGGCAGGAGCACGTCGACAGCGACCTGGTGGCCGCGCTGGAGTTCGAGTGGCCCGAGGCCCCCACCTGGGGCTCCGTGCAGCTCGAGGAGGCGGTGATCGAGCAGGTCGCCGTCGAGGGGCGACGGTTCAAGATAATGGAGAACCTGCCGCGGCGGGAGCTGGGACGGCGGACGAAAGTGCTCGTGGCGATTATTGCGGCGTGGGTCGTCGTCGCGGCCCTGGTGCCGGCGCACGTGGCCGTGTTCTTCCGGCGGCTCCTCTTGAGCGGCGAACACTATCCGACCCGGACCCAGATCGAGGCCATCCTGGTCGCCGGACAATCGTTCGACATGGACGACTGGGGCCGCAAGCCGATCCGGCTCCGCTACGGCCAGCCGGTGACCTTCACAATCCGCGGCGGGGGCGAGCTGCCGGACGAGGGAGGAACGGTCGAGCTGGTGGCCCGGCAAGGCGGGCAGCACGCCTCGGTCTCTCTGCAGCGGGTCGCGGACCAGGAGGGGGTGTACAGCGGGCAGTTCCCGCGGCTGGTCGACGCCGTCCGCTGCCAGCTCTATCTCGGCGATGCGTGGACCGATCCCGGCAATTTGCTGTGTACCCAGTTGCCAAGAATCGAGTTGGAGCCCGAGGTCATCCCGCCCGCCTACGCCGGTGCCGACGCCGCGCACCCCGTGGTCGTGCCCCGCGGCATGCTGCAGTTCTCGGTGCCCGAGGGCTCGGAGGTCCGCATGAAGGTCCGCGCGGACAAGGCGCTCGACGAGGTTGTCTTGACGCTGGAGGACAAGCCGTACCAGCTTGTGCGGGACGAGTCGTCCGACCCGGCTTCGCAGCTCTGGGTGACGGGCGAGGAAGAGACGCCGCTGGGCTGCGTGGTGCAGCCGGTCCGCTACGCGGTGCAGGTGACCGATTTCGAGAAGCAGCAACTCGAGCGGCCGATCGAGGGCGTGGTCCGCGTCCAACCCGACCTGCCGCCGCGGGTGGCGGCCGCCATGCGAACGCCCTACGTCGTGCCGGCCGCGGCGCCGACGATCTACCTCCGCGCCGTGGACGACCACGCGTTGGGGCGAATTTGGATGACCTGCGAGATCAGCCACGGCAAGGAAGGCAGCCGCTCGGAGGAGTCCAACGGCGGCGCGACCAGGAGCAAAGACGTCCCGGTGTACGAGCTGGCCGCCGGACAGCCGACCAAGCGCGACATCGCGGCCGAGCCCGCCCTGGACTTCGCCTCGCTGGGCGTCGTCAAGGGCGATATCGTGAAAGTGACCGTTTGGGCCCGGGACTTCCGCGGCCGGCGCGAGGGCAAGGCGACCTCGGCCGAGCCGCTGGTTTTCCAGGTCACCGACGAGCTGGGTGTGCTGGCCCACCTGGCCGAAGCCGACAAGCTGACGGCCGGCGAGCTGAAGACCATGGTGGAAAAGGAGCTGGGAATCGGACAGAACCGATGACTTGAAAGACCTAACCGGACTTTTGCAAACTGCTCCCCTCTCCCTTTGGGAGAGGGGCAGGGGGTGAGGGCATTGAGAAGACGTGAACTTGCGACAAGTCGCTCTTCGGCCAACCGCCCTCACCCTAACCCTCTCCCGGAGGGAGAGGGGACCGAAAACATGCAGTTCGCAGGAGTCCAGACCTAAGGGTAAAAGGAGAGTTCCCATGAAGCCGATGCGATTTTTCCTGGCGGCAGGATGTGTGTTGGGGGTCGCGGGGATAGTGTGGGCCCAGATGTTGCCGGTCGAGCAGGCCCGGCGGCAACAGCAAGTCCAGCAACAGGTCCGCGCCATGGCGCGACAGTTGGTCGGCGGCGTGCTGGACGTGCAGCTTCAACAACTTCGCGAGAACGGCTTGGCCAAGCATCCCTGGTACGGCGAGATCCGCGGCATGCGCGAGCACCTCGACGAGATGATCGACGCCGAGATGCCGCAAGTGATCGCGGCGTTGGCCAAGATCGACGCGGCCTCGGAAGGGGACCGGGCGAAGGCCTTTCAGGCGGCCCGCGAGAAGAGCCGGCAGATCGTCGTGCGGCTGCTGGTCGAGCGGCAGACCCTGCTCCGCCGCCTGAAGATCGCCGAGATGGCCGCCCAAGTGCAGCAGTTGATCGAGGTCCAGACGAAGGTGCTCTTCTCGACCGAGGCGCTCCCCGAGCAGCCCACCGCCCGTCGCCAAGCCCTCAACGTCACGGCCATCGAGGACCAGCGCGACGTGAAGGCCACGTTCGGCCAGTTCACGGTGGCCTTGGGCGAGGTGAGCCGCTGGACCGGCATGGTGGGAGAGGAGGCCACGCGGGGCCTCAAGCTGCTGGGCGAGCAGCACGTGGACGCAGAGCTGGGCAAGGCCGAATCGCATCTGGCCAGCGCCGCCTTTGCCGACGCCGCCACGAGCCAGAAGGCCGTCATCCGCGGCCTGCAAGCCCTCCTGGCCGAGATGCGCCGCGCCCAGAAGCTCGCCGAGGCCGACGCCAACGCCCTGAGCAAGAGAATCCATGACCTCATGGACAAACAGGAGGAGACTCGCAAGTCGACGGCGGAGAGCAAGCTGGAGAAGCCGGAGGAGGCGGAGAAGCTTGCCGGGCAGGAAACGGAGCTCCGCAAGGAGATTGCCGACCTGAGCGACGCCGCCCGGGAGCGGCCCGAGGTCGCAGCCCCGCTGGAGCAGGCCGAGAAGGCGGCCCAAGAGGCCGCGGCCAAACTGTTCGAGCAGAAGCAGCCCGAGGCGGTGGCCAAGGAGGAGAACGTGATGAAGGCCCTGGAGCGGGCCGCCAAAGAGGCCGAGCGCAAAGAGGCCGAGGCCGCCAAGCACGCCCCTGACGAGCTGGAAAAGCTCATTGCCGACCTGGAGGCCGCGAGCAAGGACCTGGAGAAGGCCGCCGCGGATCAGGCCCAAGCTTCGCAGGCGGCGCAAGAGAAGCCGGCCCAGGCCAAGGCCCAGGAGCAGCAAGTGGCCCAGGAGCTGCAAAAGGTCCCGCAGAACCGCAATCTGCCCCAGCCCGTCCAGAGCAGCGTCGAAAACGCCGAGCACGCCGCCGAGCACGCCGCCGCTGAAATGCAGAGCACACCGCAAGACCGCCAGCAGGCGACCCAGGCCGCCGAGCAGGCGATCGAGCACGCCCGCTCCGAGACCGCGGCCGCCCTGGCCGACGCCAAGCGGGAAAACTTGGCCGATAAGATCGACGAGCTCGCACGTGCCGCCGCCACCCTGGACCAGGCCGCCGAGGCCGAGAAGCAAATCGCCAAGGACAGCAAGGAGAGTGCCGAGAAGCAAGGCATGACCGCGGAACAGGCCAAGGGGCTCAACCAGGAGCAGAAGGACATCTCCAAGACGGCGGCCAACGTGGCCGAGGCCGTCAAGACCGCCGCGCCCCAAGCCGCCGAAACGCTCCAGCACGCCCAGCAGCCGATGGGCGAGGCCGGCAAGCAGCTCGAAACCGCCCAGCAGCAGCCGGGCGAGGCGTCCAAGAGCCCCGCCGGCAAGGCCTCCGAGCAGGCCCAGCAGGCCGCCGAGCAGCTCGCCAAGGCCGCCGAGCAGGTCCGCGGCGAGCTCGCCAAGGCCGCCGAGCAACTCGCCCAGCTCGGCAAAGGGCAGTTGGAGCAGGTCGATCAGACCCGGCAAGACGTCGAGCGGGCCCTCGCCCAGGCCATGGAGCCCACCGCCGACCGGCTCCAGCAATTGAAGGCAGCCCGGCAGAAGGTCGAGCAGGCCGAGGCCGACCAGGCCCGCGCCGCCGCCGACAACCATGCGGCCGACGCCCACGACATCGCCGGAAAAATCCGCGAGGCTATCCAGAAGCAGGACAAGGCCGACACAGCCGCCAAGGCCGCCGAGCAGAGCCACGGCGATGCCGCCGAGGCCGTCGCCAAGCAGCAAGAGGTAGCCCAAGCCGCCGGCGAAATTGCCCGCGAGGCCGGCGGCGAGCAGGCCGGTGACAAGCAAGCCGGTGACAAGCAAGCCGGTGACAAGCAAGCCGGTGACAAGCAGGCCGGTGACAAGCAGGCCGGTGACAAGCAGGCCGGTGACAAGCAGGCCGGTGACAAG
>Ga0187848_10002057_pt1 | contig 16396 bp, 19 predicted proteins | sample June2016WEW_4_40_FD_132424 | JGI IMG/M metagenome (GOLD analysis project Ga0187848, IMG submission 132424) | Peatland microbial communities from SPRUCE experiment site at the Marcell Experimental Forest, Minnesota, USA - June2016WEW_4_40 | ecosystem: Environmental > Terrestrial > Soil >... | reverse complement strand
TGAGGTTCTGGTCGGTTATCGCGTAGGGGCGCTGGGCATGGGCCAAGCGGGGGAAGGCGCCGGCGTGAAAGCCGCTGCGCTCACGCTCGACAAGCGCCAGATCGGCGCGGCGGCGTCGAAGCTTGTTTCGGCGAGCGTCGGCGAGATCGTGGTCGTGTTCTCGCGCTCGCCCGCGCATAAGCACTATTCGCTCGCCGACGTTGAATGGATGATCCTGCCGGCGGTGTTCCGCAGCCAGTTCTATGTCGCCGAGGCGGCGAACGCGGAGACCGGCTTCCGCGCGCCGATCGCGGTCGCGACCTGGGCGCTGGTGTCCGATGAGGTCGATCAGCGCTTGGCTTCCGATCTTTCCCACCGCGTCCGGCTGCGCCCTGATGAATGGAAGAGCGGCGAAGTCGGTTGGATCGTCGACCTCGTCGGCGACCGGCGCGGAATCGCGGGCGCGGTCGAATGGCTGAAGGCGGGGCCGTTCAAGGAGCGGACGGCGAAGATCGTCGTGCGCGACGCTAAGGGGGCGACGCGGGTCGAGACGCTCGAAAGGCTGGCGAGCGCGGTGGCGGCGAAGGAGACGACGGTATGAGCCGGCAGGCAAGACTACGCCCCGACGTTTCTAAGGCATTCTCGGCGCAGACTTTAGCGGTCACGGAGAGGGTGACCCACTTCATGGATAGCCGCTCACATATCGGCATTGGGCGAGGCGGCTTGGCGCGCATTGAGGGGCTCGACGAGTTGCTGTCGGTGAGAGGCCGGGTAGACGGAGCAACGGCGAGCGGACGTGATCATTTAGGTCACTTTGGTCGCTTGCGGCCTGGCGGTCTCCGCTTACCAATTGGCGCCGCCGGCCGCGACAAACCGGGGAGCGCCGCATGACTCCTTTTAGAAAGTTCGTGGTGGTCTGCGCGGCGATCTTCGCTGCGCTGTACGTTGCCTACCTCGTGATCTTTCCGACGGTCTATCTGCGCTATCGGCTGACCTTGGATGTGGACGTCGACGGCGTCACCCACACCGGCTCGGGCGTGGTCGAAATCGCCTACCACGGAATGCCGGATTGGCTGGGGGGCATAGGGGGAGGGGCGCAGGCGCATTTCATCGGCGAAATGCGCGGCTACGCGATCACCGTCGATCTCGGCGCGCGCGGGCTGCTGTTTGTCGTCGATTCATATCCGTTCCTTGCCGACCCCAGGACTGGCCGGATAGCCCTCGCTAACGCCGCGAACCTCGGCATGCTTCCGTTCGCTGCCTATGGATTGTCGCAGTCCCAGCTCCCGTCGACGGGGATAGCGCACGCGCGTGCGCTGCGAGAGAAGAAAGGTCCCGTCGACCTCCCGCTCGAGAAGCTGCCAATGATCGTGCGCTTCACGGACATAAACGATCGCAGCACCATCGAGGAACTCGATCCGCGTGATCTGGCGACTGCATATGGCGCCGACGTTCGACTGGTTCACGCCGAATTCGAGTTCGCGGCGGATCCAGTAAGCCCGATGCCGAAAAGCTGGCCCAAATGGCTAAGCGAAGACAAAGCTAGCGAGTACCGCTTTTCGCATCAAGAGCTTTGGTCGTTTGTCACAATCTGGACCAGTGCGTTTAAGGGGGATAACCATGGGCGCGATCACTGACCCAAACACGGTATTGATGACCGCGATTCTTTCGATGGACGTTTACGAACGCGACCCCGCCTACGGATCAAAGGTGGTCCAAAACGAGCTGTCTAAAGTACTCGGGTCCGCGACTCTCCTGGGACAGCCCAGTTACAATAGCAACACCGAGTTCGATTACGGTGACACGTGCTTATTTCCCTATTTGCACAGCGCGGCTTCATTCGGCCCATTAGCGGCCCGGCGTCGGCTGGCGAGCAAGGTGGTTACCGTGACGCCTCACTAAATGCACTTAATCAGCGAGGCCCGGACTGGAAGTCCCGTCCGCGTGCCGCCGACCCACCGTGCCGTCGACCTCATGGAAGCGACTTCTTTCCGAGGCCGAAGGGCTGTCAAGGGCGCGCGTTTCGCGCGCCGCCGCAGGCGGGCTTCGCCCCTAGAAAGCCCCTCGGCTTCGGAAGTCTAAGCCTCCATGGGGTCGACGGCGCCCTCCGCCGAAATCCGCAGGACGCGCCACAGCACCCCTGGCGACCGAGAAGCCCTGTCACTGCATTATACGTGTCTCACCGCCGGGGTGCAGTTCAGGAACAACAAATGGGGAAATAGGTGCGTGTCACCGTTATTCCCGGTCGTCCAGCATTTCCGCCATAGCCCCAAAGCAGACGTTCCCCTACGCGCCCTCGCTGGCATGACTGGGCGGCGAGCCGCCTCTGCGCCGCCGCGAGTCGGAAGACATTGGAACAATCAACGCGAATTCCGCAACCGACAAATCGCTTGAATAGCGCTCGCGGATCACATCATATTTTGCTCGATCGGCCTCGTTCCGCGGCATCGCGAATCTCCAAAAGTCTTTGCAAACTCCGGAGAATCAGGGCCAACGAGGCCGGACAACCCTTTTCAGGTCGGGCTCTTAGGCGGAGCAAAACATGGAAGTCAAAGGCGCTGCCCTTTTGTACACATTGGCTAGCCTGATGATCACGTTCGCGGGGTTCTCGGCGCTCTTGTTGATCCTTCGACAGGCCGCTGGAGCGAGGGTGTCGCTGCTTGACAGGTACCTTGCAAGAACGGTCATGACGTACATTTTCGTATTGACGGCGGGAGCGCTGCTGCCGGCGCTGTTTGCGCTCTACGACATTCCGGAAAAGTGGATTTGGCGATGCTCTGGCGTGCTTTTCGCGCTACCAATGCTGTCTCTTCAGGTCACCTATCCGCACCGACGCCGCAACGTGGTCGGCAAAGGACCGCCGCCTGCAATATTCGCAGTCTTCGTTGTGTTCGGTTCCGCTGTGACGCTGGCGATGCTTGGCTACATTTTAGTGGGCCTCCAATACGGCGCCGCAGCTTACGTCACGGGGTTGACGATCGACTTCTTTACGGTCATTTTCGGCTTCGTGACCGCGCTCGATGTCATCATGCTTCAGCCAATGGAAGTGTCGGAGCGGCCGGCGCCGCACTAGAGACAATCACGATTCCGTTGAATCGCGACTGGCAAGACGGATGGCCGGATGGCGAGGACAGGATACGAATTGCACAATTGCGCGATCCGCGGCCGCCCGCCCCCCGACGGCGCGCTCTGCCGAACTTGCGCCGCCAATGACGCAATGCGTGTCTTGCCCGGCAAGTCTTGGTTTCCTCGGCCATCCTGCAATACGCTCCAGCGTTGACCGCAGCCGACAGGCATGCAGCCTTGGCGCGTGCCGCGGCGGAAAACGAAACGAAATTGAAATGGTCAATCCATTGCCTCCGTTGATGGAAAGGCCGTTTCGGCTTCGACGCGAGATCGCGAGATTCGCATGACTTGGCCGTTGCTGACGGATGAACTCGATCGTTGGGCGCAAGCCAATGCGGTGGCGACCTTTTGGTGGCGCGACGACGATGCGGTATCGGACACAAGACAACTCGACGAGCTTCTGAACTGCGCAGGCCAAGCGCCAATGGCTCTCGCCGTCATACCCGGCCTGGCAGATCGGTCGCTGGCCAGAAGACTCACGCGGACTCCTTCGGTCGCGGTGTTGCAGCACGGATGGCGACACGCCAATCACGCAACGGATGGCGACAACGAGTATCCGGCCGGGCGCAACGCGCTCGAGGTTGCGGCGGAGTTTTCCCTCGGACGTCGCCTCCTCGCCGATTTGTTTGGCCCGCAGTACCTCCCCGTCTTCGCGCCGCCTTGGCACGGCTTCGATGACAGCTTCCTCCCCCTTCTGGCGCAAGCCGGATTGAAGGCTATTTCGCGCAAAGGCGCGCGAAGTCATTCAACCGTCTCCGGCCTTGCGGTAGCCAACATCCATTGCGTTCCGATTCGCTGGGGCGAGAAACCCGCTTTCAGCTCGGACGAAGACTATTTGCTGCCGATTCTCGATCACCTCGAAGGTCGCCGGTGTGGCCGATACGACGCCAGTGAACCGACCGGAGTGCTGACGCATCATCTCGTGCAGGAGGCGCGGTCATATGCATTCATGGCAAAGCTGGTCGCGACGGTGTCGGGCCACCCTGCCGCACGCTGGCTCGACCCGCGCGATGTCTTCCATCTGCGGATGAGCACTGTGGCCGCCCCTTCGAACAATGAACTCGCGGCCGCCTCGCCGGCCGCGGTGGCGACAAAGCCGCCAATCCCAGTTTTCCTCATTTCATTCAACCGCGGCGCTATGCTCGAGCGCGCAATTGCAGGTTTGCAGAGCATGGCTCAACCGACGCAGATCATTGTCCACGACAATGGGAGCACGGACCCAACGACATTGGACGTTCTCGATCGTCTCAGCAAGACGGGCGTTACGGTCGTACGCCGTGGATCGATCGATTCGCCCGACGACCTCAATTTGGTGGATGTGACGGTCCAGGATTTCCTTCGCGATCATATTGCTGGACGCTACATTGTCAGTGACTGCGATGTCGATCTCGGCGTCGCTCATCCTCTTACATTGACAGTCTATGATGAACTTCTCGATCGTTTCCCGGACGTCGAGTGCGTCGGTCCTATGCTGCGGATTCGGGACGTTCCGCGCACGTATCCGCTCTTCAACCGGCTGATGAACCGCCACATCGAGCAATTTTGGAGCAAAACGCCCTCGTGGGCCGAAACAAGTCTCGGCCGCGTCGCTTATATTGAGGCGCTCATCGACACGACCTTGGCTTTGCACCGCGCCGGTCAGCCGTTTCATCGCCTTAAGAAGGGTCTGCGCGTATATGAACCTTACGAAGCCCGACATCTAGATTGGTATACCAGCATGGACGGGTCCGACAATTACGGCAAGACGTCGAGCGACAACATCTCTCATTGGAACAACATGACCGAACGCGACCGGCATGTCGACGCTGCGATCGAATATTCAAGTTACTATGCCGTGAGGGTGAACAACGGGCGTTTGGAGCGGTACGAGGAGAAAGTGCCTGCGAGAGAAGACTAGGCGGGAACTACGATTTTGGTGACGCCCGCCTCTTTCCCTTCTCGCAAGACGCGGGTGACGCCGCCGCTTCAACTGACCCCTGACCGCCCGGCGAGCAAGGCCCGCACGGCCCGGCGCGGCGGCGGAAAAACGTCACGCAAGCCCTTGAGAACAAACCATGGGGCCCTGGAAATGGCGCCGGCCTCGCTCGGGCCGGCCGTCGCCGCCGTCGCGACGCGCTGCGGCGCTCCAGAGCGCGTTGCTTCAAGACGAAGCCGATGACGCTCGTTCGCGGGAATGGCCGGCGACCCCTTCCAATCGCCTCTCGCCCTATCCGCCGTAGCCGACCACCGCCTTCACCTCCAGGTAGTCGCGGATGCCGAAGTCGGCGTATTCGCGGCCGTTGCCGGACTGCTTGTAGCCGCCGAACGGCGCATGGGTGTCCCAGGCGGGATAGTTGATGTTGACGGTTCCCGCGCGTAGCCGCGCGGCGATCTTCCGCGCGTGCTCGATGTCCTGCGAGGATATGTAGGCGGCGAGGCCGTAGACGGTGTCATTGGCGATGCGCACGGCGTCGTCTTCGTCGGCGTAAGCCATGATCGCGAGGACCGGGCCGAAGATCTCCTCGCGCGCGATCGTCATCCGAGACGTCACCGCGCCGAACACGGTCGGTCTGACGTAGTAGCCGCGCTCCAGGCCGTCCGGGCGGCCGAGCCCGCCCGCGACCAGTTTCGCGCCTTCGTCGATGCCGGCACCGATCAGGCGTTGGATTTTGTCGAATTGAACCTGGCTGACGACGGGACCGAGATCGACGCCTTGCGACTGCGGATCGCCGACCTTCAGGCTCCCGGCGGTCGCCGCGGCGATTTCCATCGCTTCGCCGAGCCGGTCGGCGGGAACCAGCATGCGCGTCGGGGCGTCGCAGGACTGGCCGCTGTTGGCGAAGCAGGCGGTGACGCCGGCGCGCACCGCCGCCTCGAAATCGGCGTCGGGCAGGATGATGTTGGGCGACTTGCCCCCCAACTCCTGCGCGACGCGTTTGACGGTGTCGGCGGCGGTCTTGGCGACGATGATCCCGGCGCGGGTCGAGCCGGTGAACGAGACCATGTCGACGTCCGCGTGGCCGGCCATGACCTGACCGACGCTCGGACCGTCGCCGTTGACGAGATTGAACACGCCGGCAGGCGCGCCGGCCTCGTCGACGATCTCGGCGAAGACGACGCCGCTGATCGGCGCGATCTCGCTCGGCTTCAAGACGACCGTGCAGCCCGCGGCGAGCGCCGGGGCGACCTTGCAGACGATCTGGTTGAGCGGCCAGTTCCACGGCGTGATCAGGGCGCAGACGCCGATCGGCTCCTCGACGATCAGCGTGCCGCCGCGCACGCGGCTGAATTCGTAAGTCCGCAAGGCCTCGATCGTCGCTTCCAGATGGACGCGCCCCGCCCAGACCTGCGCCTCGCGCGCGAACGGCAGCGGCGCGCCCATCTCCTGGGAAACCGCGCGCGCAAGGTCCTCGGCGCGGCGGTTGTAGGTGGCGAGCACCCGTTCGAGCAGCGCGAGCTTCTGCTCGCGGGACGACAGCGAATAGGCGGGAAACGCGCGCTTGGCGGCGGCCACCGCTTTGTCGACGTCTGCGTTCGACCCGACGGATATCGCGGTGTAGGGCCGCTCGCTCGCGGGATCGACGACGTCGAGCGTCGCGGCAATCGCCGGCGGCGTCCATTGGCCGTCGATATAGAAATGCAGATGGTGATTCATGGACTTCCCCCCTCCGCCGCGTTGGCCGCGACACGTCAATCCAGCAGCGCCTCGATGTCTCCCGCAAGGCTCTCGGGCGTACAACTGGGCGCATAGCGCCGGACGCTCTCGCCTTGCCTGTCGATAAGGAACTTGGTGAAATTCCACTTGATCGCCTGCGTGCCGAGAAGGCCGGGCGCGGCTTCCTTGAGCGCGCGATAAAGTGGATGGGCGTCCTCGCCGTTGACCTCGGTCTTGGCGAACAACGGAAAGGTGACGTCGTATTTCAGCGCGCAGAAATTCTTGATCTCCGCAGCGTCGCCGGGCTCCTGATGGCCGAACTGGTCGCAGGGAAACCCCAGGACGACCAGCCCGCGGTCGCGATAGCGCCGCCACAGCGCCTCCAGCCCCTTGTATTGCGGAGTGAAGCCGCATTGGCTGGCGACGTTGACGACCAGCAGCGTCTTGCCGGCGTAGTCGCCGAGCTTCTGTTTCTGGCCGTCGAGGGTGGTCAGGTCGATCTCGTAAAGCGCGCTCATCGGCGTCCCGTTGTCCCAGCCGGGCGGCAGCGTAGCCGGTCGCGGCGGCGAAGGCGAGCGGGGCAGGGGCGGAGTGCGGCCGACGTATGTCCGGGGCTCTCGACACAAAGAGCCATCGACCGCCGCGGCGCTGCAGCGGCCCCGTCGGCCATCCCCCCGCAAAAGAACCGTGAACCTGCGCGCTGAATTTGCTATGCAGGGTCATGACATTGAGCAAAATCAACGCCGCCCCCGCCGCGCGCGGGCAAGGAAACGCAATGACCGACGCCGAACTCGTCGCGCGTTACGACGGCCGCGTGCCGCGCTACACCAGCTATCCCACCGCGCCGCACTTCTCGCCCGCGATCGGCGCCGAGACCTATGCGCAATGGCTCGCCGCGCTTTCGCCGGAGACGCCGCTTTCGCTCTATCTGCACGTGCCGTTCTGCGACCGGCTGTGCCACTACTGCGGCTGCAACACCACCGTGGTGCGGCTCGATTCCTCGCTGCGCGCTTACGCCGGGCTGCTGGAGCGCGAGATCAAGCGGGTCGCCGGCTTCATCGGCCGCAAAGCCAAGGTCTCGCACGTCCATTGGGGCGGCGGCACGCCGACCAGCCTGCCCGGCGACCGCCTGACCGCGATCATGGCGCGGGTGCGCGAGTCGTTCGAGCTGGCCCCGGACGCGGAAATCGCCATCGAGCTCGATCCGACGAGCCTGCCCAAAGACCGGCTCGACGCCTTGCGAGAAATGGGCGTCACCCGCGTCAGCCTCGGCGTGCAGGACCTCGAGCCGGCGGTGCAGGAGGCGATCGGGCGCCGGCAATCTTACGAGGAGACGGAAGATTGCGCCGGCGCCGCGCGCGGCCTCGGCGTCGGCTCGCTCAATCTCGACCTCATCTACGGCCTGCCGTTGCAGACCGAGGCGAGCGTCGCGCGCACCGCGCGGCGCGCGCTCGCCCTCAACGCCGACCGCGTCGCCGTGTTCGGCTACGCCCACGTGCCGTGGATGAAGAAGCACCAGCAGCTCATTCCCGAGGCGAGTCTGCCGGGCGCCGCCGAGCGCTTCGCCCAGCAGCGCGCGATCCATCGCGTGCTCACGGAGGAGGGCGGCTACATCCCGGTCGGACTCGACCATTACGCGCGCCCCGGCGACGCGATGGCCGAGGCCGCAGCCTCGCGCAGCCTCAAGCGCGGCTTCCAGGGCTACACCACCGACGCGGCGCCGGCGCTGATCGGCTTCGGCGCCAGCGCGATCGGCTCGCTGCCGCAGGGCTATGTGCAGAACGCGCCGACCGCGCCCGCTTACTCCAAGCTGATCGAGGCGGGCGGGCTCGCCACCGTGCGCGGCGTCGCGCTGACGAACGACGATCGGTTGCGTCGCGACGTCATCGAGCGGCTGATGTGCGATCTCGAAGTCGATATCGAGGGCGTCGCCAAAGCGCACGCCGCCGATCCCACGCCGCTCGTCGCCTGCCTCGAAGGCCTGTCGCGTTTCGAAGCCGACGGCCTCGCCCATTGGGACGGCCGCCGCGTCGAAGTCAGCGAAATGGGCCGCCCCTTCGTGCGCTCTGTGGCGGCGCTGTTCGACGCGTACCTTACCCAGGACACCGATAAGCCGAGGCATTCGCGGGCGGTGTAAGGGCGAGGGCCGAAGCGGGTCGGCCCCGCCGCGTCAGTCTTCGCTCGGTTTTCCGCTGCCGCGCGAGGCGAACTTGATGATCGCCCACGGTCCGGCGAGGATCATGGCGACGCCGCCGAAGGCGAGCGCCAGCATGCCGCCATTGGCGGGATCGCCGAACACTGCCCAGAAAGCGTCGGGCATCGCTTCATCTCCTCGTCGTTCCGCACCCTCAAATGGCGCTTTTCGTCCGCGCGCGCAAGGCGGCGCCGCATATTCGCGCCCTGCGCGCTGGCCAGGGCGCCGTCGGATGGCTTATGAGATCATTTCATGAACATTGGCCCGATTCGCATCCTCGGCGTCGACCCCGGCCTGCGCAACACCGGCTGGGGCGTGATCGAAGTCGTGGGATCGCGGCTCGGCTACGTCTCTTGCGGCTCGATCCACACCGACGCTGCGACTTCGCTCGCCGAGCGGCTTGCGCTCATCCATCGCTCCCTTTGGCGTCTCGTCGAAGACGAGCGGCCCGCGGAAGCGGCGGTCGAGGAGACTTTCGTCAACCGCGATCCGCAATCGACGCTGAAGCTCGGCCAGGCGCGCGGCGTTGCGCTCGCCGCGCTCTCCCTGCAGGGCTTGCCAGTCGCCGAATACGCGGCGAATCTGATCAAGAAGACGGTGGTCGGCGCCGGCCACGCCGAGAAGGCCCAGGTGGCGATGATGGTCAAGATGCTGCTGCCCTTAAGCGAGGCTCGCTCGCCCGACGCCGCCGACGCGCTCGCGGTCGCGATCTGTCACGCGCAGCACCGCGCGGCGCGCGCGCGAGGCGCGGCATGATCGGCAAGCTCAAGGGGATCGTCGACGAAATCCGCGAGGAGGAGCTGATCCTCGACGTCAACGGCGTCGGCTATGTCGTCTCCGCCTCGGCGCGCACCTTGCGCGCGCTCCCCGCCGTCGGGCAGGCGGCGACGTTGCACGTCGAGACCCAGGTGCGCGAGGACGCGATCCGGCTGTTCGGCTTCCTCACCGCCGCCGAGCGCGACTGGTTCCGTCTGCTGCAGAGCGTGCAGGGCGTCGGCGCCAAGGTCGCGCTCGGCATCCTCGGCGCGCTTTCGGGCGAGGCCTTGAGCGCCGCCATCGGCCATCAGGACAAGGCGATGATGGCCAGAGCGCCCGGCGTCGGCCCGAAGCTCGCCGCGCGCCTGGTGCTGGAGCTCAAGGACAGAGCGCCGGCGCTCGGCGTCGCCGATCTCGGCGGCGCCATCGCCGCCGAGCCGGGCTCGAAACTGCCGAAGGAGGCGCAAGACGCGGTGCTCGCGCTGGTCAGCCTCGGCTACGCCCGCCCGCAGGCCTCGCTCGCCGTAGCCAAGGGCGTCGCGGCGCTGGGCGCACAAGCGCAGACCGCGGCGCTGATCCGGCTGGGGCTGAAGGAACTGGCGCAATGACAGATTTTACGATATCGTCATCGATGTTTGTGGAGTAAGACGATGTCCGCGACCGCAACGCTTTCGCCGAAATTTCAAATATCGATTCCCAAGGAAGTCCGCGAACGGTTTCATTGGCGCGCCGGCCAGAAGTTCGTGGTCATTCCGAAGGGCGAGGGCGTGCTGCTCCTTCCCGAACCGGAGTCGAAAGATTTGGTCGGCCTGACGCGAGGAGCCGACACCAGCGACTATCGCGACCGCAACGACCGCTACTGATGCGCGTCGTCGACACCTCCGCCTGGATCGAATGGACCAGCGAGACGCCGCTCGGGCGGCGGCTTGCGCCGGAAATACCCCAGAAGGATCGCTGGCTCGTCCCGACCGTGGTGCAATACGAGCTCGTCCGCTGGGCGCGGCGCTATTTCAGTGAGGACGCCGCCGACAAGCTGCTCGCCCATTCGATGGGCTGCATCGTCGCGCCGCTCGACACGCGTCTTGCGATGCGAGCCGTCGAGCGCGCACACGCGCACACGCTGGCGATGGCCGATGCGATCATCTACGCCACGGCGATCGACGCCGGCGCCGATCTCTTGACCTGCGACGCGCATTTCGCCGATCTGCCGGGCGTCGTCTATTTCGCCAAGAGCGCGCCATGAGCCAGCCGCCTCGCCCCTTCTTTCTGCCGTTGATCGGTCTCGTGCTGCTGTTCGCCGCGCTTGGCCCGGCGATCGGCGGGGCGCTGTTCGTTCCCATCGCCGTCGCGCTGGAGACGCCGACCGCGGCCCATGCGGTCGGTCCCATCGGGGGGATCGCCGCCCTGATCGGGCATGCGTTCGCGTTCGTCGTCGCCTATGTCGTCGGCCTTGGGCCGGCGGCCGCGACGGGCTTCGTCTACGCGCTGTGGGACGCGGCGGCGCCCGCCGGCGCGCCGCGCTCGCTCGCGGCGGCGGTCATCGGCGGCGCGATGGCCTATGGCCTCTATTTGTGGCTCGCCTCGCTCGGCGCGTCCTTCGAGGCGACGATCGGCGTGGAGATGAAGCCGCCCGTCGGGGAGTGGCTCGACGCGACGCTTCGCCACGCCTTTGTCGCCTGCGGCGCCGTCTCGGGGCTCGTCTGCGCGATGGCGGCGAGTCTTCTCGGCCTGACGACGCGCGGCGCGCTCGTTCCCGCGCGGCCGGCGGTTCCGCCGGCGGGAGGCGCCTGAAATGGCCGACGCGCCCCGCCGCCTCGTCTCCGCCGAAAAGCGCCCCGAGGACGAAACCGCGCTGCGGCCGCAAGTCCTCGCCGACTTCACCGGCCAGGAGGCGGCGCGCAAGAACCTCAAGGTGTTCATCGAATCGGCCAAATCGCGCGGCGAGGCGCTCGATCACGTGCTGTTCGTCGGCCCGCCGGGCCTCGGCAAGACGACGCTGGCGCAGATCGTCGCCCGCGAGCTCGGCGTCAATTTCCGCTCGACCTCCGGGCCGGTCATCGCCAAGGCGGGCGATCTCGCCGCCCAGCTCACCAATCTCGAGCCGCGCGACGTGCTGTTCATCGACGAAATCCATCGCCTCAACCCGGCGGTCGAGGAAATCCTCTACCCCGCGATGGAGGACTTCCAGCTCGATCTCATCATCGGCGCCGGGCCGGCGGCGCGCTCGGTCAAGATCGACCTCGCTCAGTTCACGCTCATTGGCGCGACGACGCGGGCCGGGCTGCTGACGACGCCATTGCGCGACCGTTTCGGCATCCCGGTGCGGCTCAATTTCTATACCGTGCCCGAACTCGAAGGCATCGTGCGCCGCGGCGCGCGGGTGATCGGACTGGCGCTGGCGGACGAAGGCGCCAACGAAATCGCCAAGCGCTCGCGCGGCACGCCGCGCATCGCCGGGCGGCTGCTCAGGCGTGTGCGCGACTTCGCCGTCGTCGAGGGCGCCAGGACCGTCACCCGCGCGATCGCCGACGGCGCGCTGCGCCTGCTCGACGTCGACGCGATCGGCCTCGACCAGATGGACCGGCGTTACCTCGAGACCATCGCGGTGAGCTTCGGCGGCGGCCCGGTGGGCGTCGAAACCATCGCCGCCGCGCTCTCCGAGCCGCGCGACGCGATCGAGGAGATCATTGAGCCCTATCTCATCCAGCAGGGCTTCGTGCAGCGCACGCCGCGCGGGCGGCTGCTGACCGCGCACGCGTTCAAGCATCTCGGCCTCGCCGAGCCGCCGCGCGAGGCCGCGCAGTCGAGCTTGTTCGAGGAGGATTGAGGCGCATCGCGAAGGCGGCGCAACGGCGAAGGAATTTGTGCTAGACGAGGCGCGAACGAACGCGAGCTTGGACGAACCCCGTGCCGACCCTCTTCCGCTTTCTCGTCATCCTCGGCGTCCTCGCCGGCCTCGTCTATGGCGGCATGGTCGCGCTGGTGGCGAACGTGAAGGTGCAGCCGCGCGAGATGACGCAGATCGTCGCCATTCCCAAGGCGCCGCAATGACCGCGCCGCGGCCCGCCGCGGACCATCGCCTCGTCGAGTCGTTTCTCGACGCGATCGCCGCGGAGCGCGGCGCGAGCCGCAACACCGTCGAGGCCTATCGGCGCGATCTGACGGACTATGCCGAATTCCTCGCCGATCGCGGCGCGGGCGCGCTGCAAGCGTCGAGCGCCGACGTGCGCGGCTTCATCGCTGCGCGCGGCGCCGATGGGCTCGCGGCGGCTTCGCTCGCGCGCCGCCTCTCCTCGGTGCGCCAGTTCCACAAGCACCTCTATGTCGAGGGCCGGCGCGGCGACGATCCGACGCTGGCGATCGAGGGCCCGCGCCGCGGCCGTCCGCTGCCCAAGGTGTTGAGCGTCGCGGAGGTCGACCGGCTGATCGCGGTCGCGCGCGAAGGGTTGGAGGCGCCGGAGCGTCCGACGCGCGAACGGCTCGCCGCGGCGCGCATGGCGTGCCTCATCGAGCTCGTCTACGCCTCGGGCCTGCGCGTCTCCGAGCTCGTCGCCCTGCCCAAGTCGGCGGCGCGCGCCAAGGAGCCGCTGATCGCGGTCACCGGCAAGGGAAACAAGGAACGCCTCGTGCCGATCTCCGGCCCCGCCCGCGCGGCGATGAAAGCCTATCGCGATCTCCTCGACCAATTCGCCCCGGGCGCCGCGGCCGGCCGCTGGCTGTTCCCCGCCGACAGCGAGAGCGGCCATCTGACGCGCCAGGCGTTCGCGCGCGATCTCAAGATCGTCGCCGCGGCCGCCGGCATCGCCGCCGCTCGCGTCAGCCCGCACGTGCTGCGCCACGCCTTCGCCAGCCACCTGCTGCAGAACGGCGCGGATCTGCGCGTGGTGCAGGACCTGCTCGGCCACGCCGACATCTCGACGACCCAGATCTACACCCACGTGCTCGACGAACGCGCCAAGGCGATGGTGCGCGACCTGCATCCCTTGAGCGACGAGGACGGCGCATGAGCGAGACGCCGTGGCGCGCGACGCTCGACGGCGTCGTCGTCGCCTGCCGCCTGACCCCCAAGGGCGGCCGCGACGCCATCGACGGCGTTGCGACGCTGTCGGACGGCATGCACGTGCTGCTGGCGCGGGTGCGCTCGGCGCCCGAGGACGGCAAGGCCAACGAGGCGCTGTGCCGGCTGATCGCCGACAAGCTCGGCGTCGCCGCGTCGAAGGCGCGGCTCGTCGCGGGGGCGAAGAGCCGGCTGAAGCAGGTCGCGGTGACGGGGGAGCCGGGGGTGTTGGCGGCTAAGCTGAGTGACCTGACGCGCGCGCCATTTTCCGGCGCGAAGGCCTGATTTCAAGGGCTTGCGTGACGGATTTCCGCCGCGCCGGCGCGCGGCGGGGCCGGGCGGGTTCAGCGCGCGGCGATCGCGGGCGGGGCCGGACAATCCCGGGACGCGGGCAGGTGAAATCAGAGCGTTAGGCGCCAAATTCTGTCCCGTTGTAGCTCCCACGCACCCGCCTCGTTTGGAGGTCAAAACCAAGCGCTTCCCCTCAGCAGGGGGCAGCGTTGCGAACAAAGACGAATCGCATTGCGAACAAACCCGAATCGGCGGCGGCGCTCGCTGGGCGCTATCTGCCCAAACTGCCGAGCGAGAGGCGGGCGCCTCGGAGTTACGGAAATTCTGCTTCTCTCGAAACCGCTTGGCCGACGCCAGTGCGAAAGCGCCCGCCGCTGATCGGATGACGATGGCCGCGACCGATAAAGAAGCTTAGCACGTTTTTCGCTTTTCAGAAAGTTAATGTCGCGATCGGGCGATCGTCGCGCCTTCACGGTCTCCCGGCGCCGCCATCGGCCGGCCGCCCCGCGACGCCGATCGCCAGGACGCCGGCAGCCGGGACGAGTCGCCTCAAATCGACCATTTGAGCGCCTTGCCGATCTCTCCGACGATGCCGCGGCGAAACGCCAGGACGCAGGCGACGAACACGGCGCCTTGAATCACCGTCACCCATTGTCCGTACTGCGCGAGATAGTTCTGCATGGCGACGACGACGACGGCGCCGACAACCGGGCCATAGAGCGTGCCCATGCCGCCGAGCAGGGTCATCAGCACCACTTCGCCGGACATGGCGAAGCCGACGTCGGTGAGCGAGGCGTTCTGCACCACGATCGCCTTGGTCGCGCCCGCGAGCCCCGCCAACGCCGCGGACAGAACGAACGCGGCGAGCTTGTAGCGCGCGACGCGGTAGCCCAGCGAAATCGCGCGCGGCTCGTTCTCGCGGATCGCCTTGAGGATTTCGCCGAACGGCGAATTGACCGTGCGATAGACCGCCAGAAAGCCGAACAGGAAGATCGCCGCCACGAAGACGTAAAGCGTCGCCGTCTGGGACAGATCGATCAGACCGAAGGCGTGACCTTGCGGCACGTCCTGAATGCCGTCCTCGCCGTGGGTGAACGGCGCCTCGACGCAGAAGAAATAGATCATCTGCGACAAGGCGACGGTGATCATCGCGAAGTAGATGCCCTGCGAGCGAATCGAAAGGACGCCGGCGATCAGGCCGAGCACGGCGGAGCAGGCGACGCCGGTCAGGATCGCCAGTTCCGGGTCGAGCCCCCAGACCTTGGCGGCGTGGGCGCACACGTAGCTCGCCGATCCCAGAAACATCGCGTGGCCGAACGACAAGAGTCCGACATAGCCGATCAGCAGGTTGAACGCGCAGGCGAACAGCGCGAAGCACATCGCCTCCATGACAAAATAGGGATAGGCGACGAACGGCGCCGCGGCGATCAAGGCCAGCATGATCGCAAAAACGACGGCGAACTCGCGCCCCTCGCGCATGAGCGGGCTTGTCGGCGCCGCGACCGGGTTCGTGCTCATATTATGCGACTTTTCCAAACAGACCGGCCGGCTTGATGAGGAGGACGATCGCCATGATGACGAAAATGACGGTGTTCGACGCTTCGGGGTAGAACACTTTGGTCAGGCCTTCGACCACGCCGAGCACGAAGCCGGTGACGATCGATCCCAGGATCGAACCCATGCCGCCGATCACCACCACTGCGAAGACGACGGCGATGATGTCCGCCCCCATGCCCGGGCGAACCTGATCGATCGGCGCCGCGAGCACGCCGGCGAGCGCCGCCAGCGCGACCCCGAACCCATAAGTCAGCGTGATCATCCGCGGCACGTTGACGCCGAACGCGCGCACCAGAGTGGGGTTTTCCGTCGCCGCGCGCAGATAGGCGCCGAGCTTGGTCTTCTCGATGGTGAACCAGGTCGCGAGACATACGACCGCGGAAAAGACGATGACCCAGGCGCGATACTTGGGCAGGTACATGAAGCCGAGATTGAGGACGCCGGACAATTCCGGCGGACTCGAATAGGGCATTCCCGAGGCGCCGAAGTAGTTCTGAAACAAGCCCTGGATGACCAGAGCGAGGCCGAACGTAAGAAGCAATCCATAGAGCGGATCGAGGCCGCGCAGCCGATAGAGCAGCGTGCGCTCGAGCAGCGCGCCGAACGCGCCGACAATGAGAGGCGACCCGATCAGCGCCCACCAATAGTTGAGGCCAAGGCCGTGCAGGAGAAAATACGCAGCGAACGCGCCGACCATGTAGAGCGCGCCATGGGCGAAATTGACGATGTTCAACATGCCGAAGATCACGGCGAGGCCGAGGCTCAGCAGCGCGTAGAACGAGCCGTTGATGAGCCCGATCAG
>Ga0187848_10002055_pt1 | contig 16398 bp, 17 predicted proteins | sample June2016WEW_4_40_FD_132424 | JGI IMG/M metagenome (GOLD analysis project Ga0187848, IMG submission 132424) | Peatland microbial communities from SPRUCE experiment site at the Marcell Experimental Forest, Minnesota, USA - June2016WEW_4_40 | ecosystem: Environmental > Terrestrial > Soil >... | reverse complement strand
GGCGCCTACATGGCCGAACCCTTCCGCGCCGAGTACGCCGCCACCTTCCAGCAGCCCGCCGACTTCGACGACATCGCCCACCAGCTCCTCCTCATGGACCAACACATGCGCGATCCGGACTCCGGCCTGCTCAAACATGGCTGGGACGAGTCCAAGCAGATGCCCTGGGCCGACAAGACCACCGGCCTCAGCCCCGAAGTCTGGGGACGTGCAATGGGCTGGTACTCGATGGCCCTCGTCGACACGCTCGACTGGTATCCAATCAATCATCCGCAGCGCGCCGCGCTTATCGCCGCGCTGAACCGCACCATGGCCGCAGTCGTCAAGGCTCAGGACGCAAAGACCGGCCTCTGGTGGCAGGTCATGACTCACGACAGCGAACCGGGCAACTATTTCGAGGCCTCCGCAAGCTGCATGTTGCCCTACGCGCTGGCCAAGGGCGTCCGCCTTGGCCTTCTTCCGCAGGCTGATGAAGAGAACGCCAAGCGCGCGTGGGCGGGCATCCAGAAGCAGTTCATTGTCACCGGTCCCGACGGCACACTCATCCTGCAAAGCACGGTCAAGGTCGGTGGCCTCGGCGGCACGCCCTATCGCGCAGGCGACTTCGATTACTACATCCACGAGCCGGTCGTCGATCAGGACAAGAAAGGCGTGGGCGCATTCCTGCTGGCCGGCTCCGAGATGGAGCAGTCCTCCACCGAAGCCCTCGGCCAGGGCAAGATCGCGCTGATGGACGCCTGGTTCAACTCGCAGACGCGCACCAACGCTCTCGGCCAGACCGAGCTCTACCACTACAAGTGGGAAGACGACTCAGCCAGCGGCTACTCGCTCTTCGGTCGCGCCTTCCAGAGTTACGGCGTCTCGCTCGCCACGCTCGCGGCCGCGCCCACCGCCGCCGCGCTCGCCAAGGCCCAGATCTACATCATCGCCTCGCCCGACATCCCCATCAAGAACCCCACGCCGCACTATATGGACCAGCCCAGCGGCGACGCCATCGAAGCCTGGGTCAAATCCGGCGGCGTCCTCCTGCTCTTCTACAACGACCGCGACAACACCGAGTTCGACCACTTCAACACATTGAGCGACCGCTTCGGCATCCACTTCAACCCCGTCCTCTCGCACCACGTCGTCGGCGACGACCACCCCTCCGGCGAGGTCGTCATTCCCCCCAACACCGGCATCTTCGGCGCGGGATTTACCGCCTACATGAAGGACACCTGCTCGATCACCGTTCACAACCCGGCCAAGGCCGTCGTCACAGACCACGGCGACATCATGATCGCCATCTCGCATGTCGGCAAGGGAGTTGTTCTCGCGGTCGTCGATCCCTGGGTCTACAACGAGTACGCCGACGGCCTCAAGATGCGCCAGTACGACGGCTTCGAGGCCGCACAGGACCTCGCCGCCTGGGCCACGCGCCAGGCAAAGTAAGCCTGAGGCTCTCTGAATCGTTGACCTTTGAAGAATCGTTGAGTTTTGAAAGGGCGGGACTTCAGTCCCGCCGTAATCGACGCATCTTCATTGAGACTTTACTGGCTGCGGGGAAAGAGTGTTCTGCTTAAGGGCACGGCTTCAGCCGTGCCGAATAAGCCGCGGAATCAATAGGGCTTTAGCCCCTGAGGTACGGTTTTCGTTCGCGCCACGGCTTTTTCCGCAGCCTGTTTAAACTACAGTTGTAGATCGCAAATTCCGGAGGGAGCCGGGGGCTTCAGCCCCCGGAAAGAGAGCGTATTTGCGGGGCCTTCAGGCCCGGGCTCTTGATGTTTTTCGAGGGCCTAAAGGAAATACAACTGTAGCGTTTAGCCCCCGAGGGAATCTTCACGCCCCCGGAAAGACCGCCCTCCTCAGCTTCCCGACCATATTGCCAAGCCGCGCCGCGTCGGGCGTTGCCTCGGCGGCCAGCAGCACTTCGATCTCCCGCGCAATGCGCGTTCCCTCGTCGTAGCCATACATGCCCAGCGAACCCGCCAGCTTGTGCGCGGTATGGCTGGCCTCCTCGCGCAGCTCTTCGCTGAACGTGCCCTCTGCGGCAGCCGTCGCCGCCCGTTCCAGCAGGGCGAGGCGCCCCTCCACCAGTGGGCGGTTGCGCAGCCAGATCGCCGCCAGCAGCGATGTGGTCTTCTCGTCGGTTTCGGCCTCTGTCATATCGCTCCTCGAAGAGGTTCGACCGCCCGCGCCGTCGGCGCAAGCCCTTCCACATAATCCTGCGCCGTCACTCCTTCCATCCCAGCTTCTCGCAGATCTGCTCCGCCAGGGTGAGCGGGTTGAAGGGTTTGAACAGCACAGCCGCGACTCCCAGATCGGCAAACCGCCGCTGGTCCACGCCCTGCACCTTGGCGGTCAGCAGCAGCACCGGAATGCCGGCCAGGTCGGGGTTCTGTTGCATCAGGCGGAATGTGGTGGGGCCATCCATATCGGGCATCATCACATCCATCAGGATGGCGTCGGGAAAGGGTCTGCTGTTGGCCGCGGCGCGCAGTCCGTCGGCCCCGTTGCAGGCGGTCACGATCTCCCAGCCGGCCGTCGCCTCCAGTGAGAGGGCCGCGACCTCGCGAATGTCTTCTTCGTCGTCGATGATCAGGATCCGGCGCATGGCTCTGCTACTCTCTCATACCGTCAAGCGGCTGGCGCGCACGTTGTGTTGTCTGCCCTGCACCGTGCCCGCCTTGCTCTTCAGCACGCGTCCCAGCTCGGCCAGCAGAAGGCTCTCGTTGTACGGCTTCTGCACCCAGCCCTGGGCCTCGCCCACCAGCATCGGCCGCTCGCTGGGCGAACTGACGCTGAGGATCACCACCGGAATCGCTGCCGTCGCCGCCGAACTCTTCAGTTGCCGCAGTGTCTCCCAGCCGCTCAGGCCCGGCAGGTAGTGGTCCAGCAGGATCGCCGAGATGGAGGGCGACGGTGCGTCTCGCATGGCCTGCTCATGGGCCAGCGCAATCACCTCTTCGCCGCTGCCTGCCTCGATCACGTCGTAGCCGCGCCGCTGAAGCTGTTCGCACACCACCGTGCGGATGCCCGGGTCGTCGTCGCACACCAGGATCAGCCCCTCGCCGCGTTCCACCACCGGTGCCGACGCCGTGGGCAGAACGCTGTCGCCGACCCGCACCGACCGCAGGAACTGCACGCAGAACGTGGTGCCGCTGTTGCCCTGGCTCGGCTGCGCCCAGCTTTCGTTGGGCTGCGCCCAGATCAGCCCGCCGTGCTGCTGAATGATGCTGCGGCAGATCGCCAGCCCAAGCCCCGTGCCCCCCTTCTTGCTGGAGTCCGTGGACTCAACCTGCTGGAAGCGGTCGAAGATGCTCTCCAGCTTGTCCACCGGAATGCCCCGCCCGCGATCGATCACCTTCAGCGACAGTGCGTCGGCGTTGGCGTCGATCTCGACCGAGACCGTCGAGCCCTCCGGCGAAAACTTGATCGCGTTCGACAGCAGGTTGGTCAGCACCTGCAGAATCCGGTCCGGATCGGCGTCAAAGTAGATCGAGTCGTGCGCCGCGTAGCTGTTCAGTTCCAGGCGGATCTGCGCGGCTTCGGCCAACGCGCTCATCATCTCGACGGACTCCCGCGCCAGATCGTATAACGAGCAGCGGCGCAGGCTGACGGGGGCCCGGCCAGACTCCATCCGCTCCAGGTCCAGAATGTCGTTGATCAGCCGAATCAGCCGTTCCGTGTTGGTCGAGGCGATGCGCAGCAGGTTTTGCGCCCTGGAGCCGACATTGCCCAGCAGTCCCGACGACAGCAGCCCCAACGCCCCGCGAATGCTGGTCAACGGCGTGCGCAGTTCGTGCGATACCGTCGAGATGAACTCGTCCTTCGCGCGGTCCAGATCCGACCGCTCGGCCAGCCTGTGTTTCTGCTCCTCGGCGTTTTCGCGGCTGCGCTGCAGCAGTTCGCTCAGCCCGCCCAGATCGCGCTGTTGCTGGCGCACCTTCCTGGCGAGCCGCAGCGCCAGAACGCCAAGCAGACCCATGCACGTCAGAAATAGAATGCTGAAGATAGTCAGTGAAAAACTCATCGCCGATGGCCTCATGGTACCCGTGATTCGACGCTGAGAGATGAAATCCACAGGTGGGGCATCTACCGTTATACCCCTCTATTGCCCTAAGCGGTATACGTTTCTGGCTTAAGCGCTGACCGTTGCCCCCATCCGCTCCAGCACCCGGCCCCACTGCTTGCCCTTGCGCTCCGCCGCCGCACCCTTGTGCAGCGCGTAGCCCGCCACCAAAGGCAGCGCCAGCGTGGCCTCGGCGAACACCATCTGCTCAAATGTGGTGTCCACCTTGCCCCAGCTGCTCGCCTCCTTCAGCGTCGATCCCGAGAGCGCGCCGTCGCGCACATCCGCCACCGTAATCTGCACCGCATACTTGTGCATCGGCGCGTCCACCCCCAGAACCTCTGCCGCCACCACAATGTCCTGCGCAAAGTTCTTCGGCACCCCGCCGCCAATCATCAGCAGCCCGGTCGTCGGATTGGCGATCTTCAACTGCGTCAGCTCATAAAAGTCCTTCGCCGAGTCGATCGACACCGCCGCCTTGCCCCGCCGCGCGTGCCGGTGCGCCACAAACCCGAACCCAGCCGAGCAGTCCGAGAACGCCGGGCAGAAGATCGGCACCTCCTTCTCGTACGCCGCCAGGATAATCGAGTCGCTGTTCCCCTCCGCCGGGGTCCGCCCGTTGGCCTTCAAATAAGCGCCAAACTCGCGCAGGATCTCCCGCGAGCTGTAGGGCCGCGGCTCCAGCGAGTTGATGATCTTCTGCGTCGTCTCATCGCAGGTCCGCAGCTCTTCTTCGTCGATGAACGTGTCGTAGATGCGGTCGATCCTCAGCTCGCGCAACTCCGCGTCGCGGCTGCCGTACCTGTACTCGTCGCCCGCAATGTAGTGCCGGAATCCCAGCGCCTCGAAGAAGTCCTGGTCCACAATGTTCGCGCCCGAAGAAACAATCGCGTCCACCATATTCGAGCGCACCAGCTCGACAAACACCTTCTGCAAGCCGGCCGAGATCAGCGACCCGGCAAGGCACAGGATCACGCCGCACTCCGGGTCGCGCAGCATCCGCTCGTAGATCGCCGCCGCCCGAGCCGTGTCCCGCGAGCTGTATGCCATCGAGGCCATCGCGTCCACCAGCGCCACCACGTTGTGCTGCGTGATGTCGATGTGCTGAACGGGCGTCCTGAGCAGTTCTTTTTTCGTCGCCATAAGTCAGCTACCAGTCTATCGCGACGGCGCAATCGAGACGCGCTGGGTGCCCCTGTTCTTCGGAGGGAGCGTGGAACTTCAGAGGGTGCTGAAAAACTCTCGTTTTGCTTAAGGGCACGGGTTCACCCGTGCCATAAAATGCTTTATTTGCAATACGGCTTTAGCCGCTGAGGGCGGGTTAAAGGCGACACACCGACTTTTCAGCACCCTCTTCAGCCCCCTGAATAAGCTCAATCGAATCAAAGAGATTTAGCCCTGGGCCTTTCCCCCCGTCATTCTGGCCTAAGCGAAGTCGAAGGGAGAGGAATCCGAGTTTCGCCCGATCTACTGTGCCGCAGCCAGTACGGTAATGCGCCGCAGGCGAATCTTCCCCTCGCGCTTCCGCGTCTGGGCAATGTCGTAGGAAGACTGCATCCGCATCAGCGTCTCCATCCTCACCCCGAAGGCCTTCTCAATCCGCAGCGCCATCTCGCCGGAGAGGCTGGCCTTCCCGTTCAGCAGGCTGGAGAGTGCTGGCCGCGAGACATTCAGCGCCGCTGCAGCCGCGGTCACCGTCAACCCCGCAGGCTCGAGTATCTCCGTCCGAATAAAATCTCCGGGATGCGGTGGGTTCTTCATCGCCATCGGTCTTTCCTCCTGTCCTAGTGGTAGTCCTCTAAATTCAGATCGAAAATCTCGCGCTCGACAGCATCAATGCGAAACGTCAAGCGTCGGTTTCCGGTAACGCTGAGACTCCATGTGCCCTTGCGGTCGCCGGTCAAACGATGGGCCTTCCACGATGGGAGCGAATGCAACTCGTCCGGATCGTCCATGTCGTCCAGAAAGGCAAACATCTTGCGCAGCTTGTCCGCCGTATCGTAGGAGACACCCTTCGCGCTGTCTTCTTCGTAGAGATTTCGCAGGCCCTTGTGAACGAAGTTGCGAATCTTCATTGACAGTTAGTGTAGCCTGTCACGCAACACTTGTCAATCCGCGTCCGTGAAGATCGCCTCGATGCTGCTCTCGAACAGCCGAGCAATGCGGAAGGCCAGTGGCAGCGAAGGATCGTACTTACCGGTCTCGATCGCGTTCACCGACTGGCGCGAGACCTCCAGCCGGTCGGCCAGGTCGGCCTGCGACCACTCCCGCTCCGCCCTCAGCACTCGCAGCCGGTTCTTCATCGGTACCTCCAGCGCAGAGCGGCCGTTGCAATCCCCTGGAAGCACCAGAAGAGCGGGAACGTCATGTACGGCTGGAAGGGATGAACGTGCGCGTACAACTGGAGAAATCCCCATACCGACGTTAGCGACAGGATCGCGCCCAGTCCCCACAGCATCGACTGGATCAGCAGGTTGCGTTGAAACTCGTCCTTCTCCTCCGCCAGGTACAGCCCCACCACGACGATGACTCCAATGATCGGGACCGCCGGCAATGTTGCCAGTCCATAGAGCAGCGCGCCGGTGGGATGAAGCCGGTGAATACACCACTCCGCAAAGAGAAGCGCCACGGCATACGCGGCTATCGTGGACACAAACCGAATCAGGTAACGGCGAGTCGCGGGATTCTGTTGCATGCAGTTCATGATTGGCTCCTATTCTTTACCGGTACTTCCGTTGCAGAAACGGCACTCCAATGCCGACAAAGATCCAGAAGACTGTGTAGGTGTAGGTGGGGTTGAAGTGCCGGATGTGGGTGAACGTCTCCAACAATCCCCACGCCGACGTGAACACCAGCACCCCGCCCAGCCCCCATAGCAGCAGCTCAACCATCACGCTGCGCTGGACCTCGTCCTTGTCCTCGATCAGATACAGCCCGATCGCGATGATGTTTCCCAGAATCGCAACCGCGGGCAGAACGGCCAGCACAGTTGCCAACGGCCCATGCGGACGAAATTTGTAGAAGGTCAAAGCAATCGAGATGGTCAGCACAATGTAAGCAGACGATGCGGCAAGGGTCCGGAAGATAAATCGCCGCACCGCAGGATTCTTGGTCATACATCCCATGACTTGTTTCCTTTCCTTTATGACAAGCTAACTTTACACAACCGGCCATATAATGTCAAGCCCCCTTGTCATTTTTTTTACATGGATTGTCGTCATTCTGGCCTGAGCGAAGTCGAAGGCCAGAATCTCCGTAGTTCGCTCGACCGGCCGCCTACTCTTCCCGCTGCTGCTTGGCCGCGATCTGCTCCAGTTGCCGCCGCCAGTCCAGCTCCTCCACAAAGCCGCGGCTGGATCGCCACTCCTCCTGCACCTTGACGAACAGTTCCAGAAAGACGCGCGTCCCCAGCAGGCCCTCGATCTCCTTGCGCGCCGCCGTCCCGATGGCCTTCAGCATCGCGCCCTGCTTGCCGATCAGGATCGCCTTCTGCCCCCTCCGCTCGCAGTAGATCGCCGCCGCAATCTTCGTCACCGGGAGCTTCGCGCTCGGCGAACGCTTTTTTGCAGCCTGTGCTGGTTCAATAAATTGCTCGATCACCACCGCCGTCGCGTACGGAACCTCTTCGCCGGTCAGCATCAATATCTTCTCGCGAATCAGCTCGGCCACCAGAAACCGCTCCGGCTGGTCCGTCACCTGGTCGCGCGGAAAGTATCGCTGGCCCTCGGGCAGTACCGCGACGATCTTCTCCAGCAGCAGCGGCAAGCCCTCCTTCTTGCGCGCGGAGATCGGCACCACCTCGGCGAAGCTGTGCTGCGCGCTCCAGTGCGCCATCAGCGGCAGCAGCTCCTCCTTGCGCACCGCGTCGATCTTGTTCAGCACCAGCACCACGGGGCAGTCCAGCCGCCTCACCAGCCCGAGCGCAAAGTCGTCCTCCGCCGCGCTCATCGCCATCCGCCCCGTAATCTTCGCTGAACGTCCGTCATCCTGAGCGGAGTGACTCACAGCGTGAGTCACGGAGTCGAAGGACCCCGAGGGATCCAAACCTGCCACAGCCGCTCGAACCGTTCTGCCAGCAGAGCCTTTCTTCGCGGACATGGGAGTCTCATCACCACTCTTCAAAGGAAGCCGGTGCGTCACATCCACGATAAACAGCACCGCATCGCGCGTCTCCAGAGCGTCCTGTACCTCCTGCATCATGCGCCGGTCGAGCTGCGACTCCGGTTTGTGGATGCCGGGCGTATCCACCAGAACCACCTGCGCCGCCGGATGTCCCGCCTCGCCTTTCGCCTTTTTCTTCAGCGGAACCTCCAGCACGCCGTGGATGCGCGTCCGCGTGGTCTGCGGCTTGTGCGTCACAATAGCCAGCTTCTGCCCCAGCAGCGCATTCAGCAGCGTGGACTTGCCCGCGTTGGGCCGACCAACAATGGAAACGAATCCCGAGCGAAATGCCATCCCCCATTATCCCCCGCCGCGCCCCGCCACGGATTGGGTGCCCCATCCTTCGGCTTCGCTCAGGACAGGCTCTTCGATTCTGAGACGTGGGTTTCCAGAGGTCTGCAGGACACCTTACTCCGCCGCTGTCTCCGCCAGCCCCACCCTCACCCGCTCCACCTTGCGGTCGGTCGACGCGATCACCTCGAAGCGCAGCAGCTTGCCCTCCACCACCTCGCCCGGCAGAGGAATGTGCCCCGCAATCTCCGAGACCAGCCCACCCAGCGTCGTCGCCTCATACTGCTGCGGAAAGAGCCATGGCAACCGCGGCTGCGCGTCCCGTCCCTCCAGCGCCTCGTCGTCTGCGCCTTCGCCGCGCCCGGCCTCGCGCTCCTCCGGCTCCGCAAACAGCTCGCGCAGCCGCGACACCTCGAAGCTGCCCGGCACCACGAAGCTCCCATCCGCCTCGCGCACCGGCCCGTCCACCGCCTCGGCCTCGTCGTGTTCATCGGCGATCGACCCCACAATCGCCTCCAGCAGGTCCTCGATCGTCACCAGCCCGGCCACGCCGCCGTACTCTTCGATCACGATCCGCATGTGCTGTTTCTCGTGCTGCATCTCGCGCAGCAGCTCGGCCACTTTTTTCGTCTCCGGCACAAACTCCGCCGGCCGCTGCAACTGCGCCACCGTCCGGCTGCCCAGGTCCGCGTCCAGCACATGCAGCAGGTCGCGCGCAAACACGATCCCCGTCACATGGTCCAGCGTTCCCGCGAACACCGGCACGCGCGAGAACGCATTCTCCTTCAACTTCTCCAGCAGCCCCGCCAGGCTCAGCCCCTCCGGCACGGCGAAGATCGCCGGCCGCGGCGTCATCACCTCGCGCACCACCTTGTCGCCGAACTCCACCGCCGACCGCACCAGTTCGCGGTCGCTCTCCTCCAGGATTCCCTCCTCCTCGCCCGCCTCCAGCAGCGCCTCCATCGCCTCCGACGGATGCTCCTCCTCCTCGGCGTCCTCCGGCTCGGCCAGCGCAACGATCGACAGCAGCAGTCCCAGCGTCAGCGTCACCGGCAGAACCAGGTAGAAGAGCGCCTCCAGCAGATAGCGAATGCGCGCAATCCACAGCCCGCGCGTCCGCGCAAACAGGACCTGCGGAACCAGCCGGTCGAAGAACAAAATCAGCAGCACCAGAAAAAACGCCGTCACCGCAATGTCGTCGATGCTCGGCGCCCGCGCCAGCAGCGGATTCGCCTTCACGTTCACATACAGCCGCAGCCCCGCGATCAGCGCTACCGCCGCCAGCGCAAGCTGCCGCAGCACCGACGCCGACAACGCCAGGCTCTCCCGTCCCAGGTGCAGCCGCGGCTCAACCAGCCGCGTCCACGCGTCGATGTTGTCCTGAGACTCGCGCGCCAGAAACTTCCCCATCTCGCTGTACACGCGGTCCACATACGCAGCCAGAGCAAGCACCGCCAGCAGCGCCCCCAGCGTCAACCCATACGCCCAACTCACGCCCGCCCCCCTGTTCGTCTGTCATTCTGAGCGAAGCGAAGAATCCCCGCATTATGCTTTTGTTTGTCCATCGGAGCGGCAACCCTTGCAATCATCCCCTCCGCCACCCCCAGCTCACGCCTTAGCTCCGCCTCGCGCTCCGCCATCTCGCCCGCGTCCGCCTCATGGTCGAAGCCCGCCAGGTGCAGTACCCCATGCAACAGCAGCACCCGCACCTCGTCCCTCAGCGAGTGGCCAAACCGCGCCGCCTGCCGCGCCGCTGTCTCCAACGAGATGGCCAGATCGCCCGCCACGCCTAACCCCGCGCCCCCCGCCGGAAACGACAGCACATCCGTCGCCTCATTCTTCCCGAGGAATTGTCGGTTCAGCCGCCGCAGGGTCGCGTCGCCGGCCAGCAGCACATGCACCTCACCCTCGATCCCCGCCGCCGCCCGCGCGCGGTTCAGAAACCGCGCAAGCCCCGCCTGCGAAAGCCCCAGCTTCTGCCAGGGCTTCGCCTCGCCAGCCAACCTTCGCGGAGCTTCCAGGGTAATCATCTGTACTTTGATGCTACTAGAGCCTGCCCGAGCGCACCTTGCCGAAGACCACGGAGAGCTGCACCGCCATCAGCAGCACTCCCAGCCCCACCGCGACCCATCCCGCCGCAGCCGCGCAGCCCACCGGCCGGAAGAAGTGCAGCAGAAGCGCGCCAGCCAACAGGTTCGCAAATCCCCACAGAGCATTGCTCAGCGGCGAAGACTCGCCCTTTCCCGGCGGCTTGGCGAACGGCGACTGGAAGGGGTTCCCGCTGGTCCCCTGCACAAAGTGTGGAACTCCATTGGTAAGCAGCGCCCCGCCCAAAAACTCCAGCAGATAATAATACCAATGCATCGACGAGCTCCCCATCACTCCCTACTGCGGCTTGGTACTTACTGTTCCCTGTTCCCTGGTCTCTGTTCCCTGCTCACCCGCATCCGCCAGCCCGGCGTCGCCCAACTCCAGCGCCAGTTGCTGTGCGCGCCCGTAGCTGTCGTAGGCGCGCACAATCCGCTGCACCAGGCTGTGCCGAACCACATCCACATCTTCAAAGTGGCAGAAGCGAATCCCCTCCACGCCCTCCAGCACGCGCAGCGCGTCAAACAGCCCCGACTTCTTCGGGTTGGGCAGATCGATCTGCGTCAGGTCGCCCGTAATCACCGCCTTCGAGCCATTGCCCATGCGGGTCACAAACATCTTCATCTGCTCGATCGTCGTGTTCTGCGCCTCGTCCAGGATGATGAATGCGTCCGACAGCGTCCGTCCGCGCATGAACGCCAGCGGCGCCACCTCGATCACATTCCGCTCCAGCAGGTTGTCCACCTTGCCCAGCTCCAGCAGGTCGTAGAGCGCGTCGTACAGAGGCCGCAGGTACGGGTCCACCTTCTCCTGCAATGTGCCCGGCAGGAAGCCCAGCCTCTCGCCCGCCTCCAAAGCCGGCCGCACCAGGATGATCCGGCTCACCCGCTTGGCCATCAGCGCCGACACCGCCATCGCCACCGCCAGGTACGTCTTGCCCGTTCCGGCCGGCCCCAGCCCGAAGGTCATGTCGCCCTGCTCCATCGCCTCCACATACTTCCTCTGGTTGGGCGAGCGAGGCTGCACCATCCGTTTCACTCCAGCCGACCGCTGCCTGCCCGACTCCACCAGCTCCCGCAGCGTCACCGCCGGGTCCGCGATCACCAGCCGCAGCATCCCCTTCAGCTCGCCGTTCTGCAACGTCACCCCCGAGCGGCGCAGCGCCTCGAAGTCGGCAAAGATGCGCGTTACCCGCTCCACGCTCTCCGGCGGTCCGCCAATCTCGATCTCGTCCGAGCGCAAATCGATCGTCACCTGAAGACCGTCCTCCATCAGCCGCAGGTTCTCGTCGCGGGTCCCGTACAGGGGCTCAATGCCAGGCGTGATCTCGAGCGATTTTTTTATCAAGTGGCTTTCTGACCTCCGTCAGGACATGCAGGGGAGTGGATCGGTTTGGGGAACAACTCTGTCGGCGCAGATGGATCGGAAGGGCATGGGTTCACCCATGCCGATAAGCTCATACAAAATGAGTGTTCTGCGATTGGGTTCCGGCTCACGCGCAAGCTCCGGGCAGCACGGCGAATCGTCAGCGGGCTTGCGATCGGATTGGCGAGGGTTGCCAATTATTTGCCGAAGTTGCGCACAGACTAGATCGCGCCCCGCGCCCAGTCAAGTCAATTTTAGATGCACCCCGTATCCCCCGCGATACACCCCTGACATTGCACCATCGCTTGCCCTTTTGTTTGTCATTCCGCAGCGAAGCGGAGGAATCTGCTTCTTCTCTTGCCCTTGCTTGTTTTCGCCGTTGCCTGTCTTCTCCGTTGTCTGTTCTTGCTGTCATCCTGAGCGAAGCCGCTCACAGTCTCATCGTGAGCGGCTGAGTCGAAGGACCTGCGGTTGTTTGTTCTTGCCGTTGCTTGTTCTTGCCGTCATCCTGAGCGAAGCGAAGGACCCCGACGCTCTCCATCCCGCCGCAACCGCCCACCCCTTTCTCCCACAAAGCTCCAGCCCGCGCGTCTCTCCTATAGGATTCTCACTCAGAAGGAATTTCCCTCACCATGAGAACGCGTACCTCGCACCAACCAACCTCCCGCCGTTTCAGCTTCACCCTTGCCCTCGCCTTCGCCGCAGTCCCCGCTCCCTGCCAATCCACGCCGCAGCAGCCCGCAGCCGCGCCACAAGCGGCAACCACGTCAACGCCGCCGCAGTCCTTCGAGGTCGCATCAATCCGCCTCAACCCCTCCACCGAATGCTGTACGATGTGGACCACCATCTATCCAGCCAACCGATTCACAGCAAGCAAAATATCTCTGGATCTTCTGACCTCCATTGCATACCAAGGGATCAGCAACAGGAACATCTCAGGCGGACCGAGTTGGTTCGACTCGCAGCTCTACGACATCTCCGCCAAGGTTGAAGGAGACGCCGGCCTCACGCGCGAGCAGATGCAGCCGCTGCTGCATAATCTCTTGAAAGATCGCTTCCACCTGGTCGCTCATCGGGAGCAGAAACTCGTCTCTGGCTACGCCTTGGTCGTCGCCAAGGGAGGCCTCAAGCTGCATCCAGACGCGCTTCAACCAAGCAAGAAGGGCGATTTCGCAGACACGAAAGCAGAACAGCCGGGCGGCCAGATTCTCCAAAACGAACTCCGGGCCTGGAAGATGGATCTTGGCGGTCTCGCATCGTTGCTGGAGATTCCCGCCGGTGGCCATGTCATCGACAAAACCGGCATCTCCGGCGACTACGACATCAAGCTCTCCTACGCCACAGCCCGCTTCCCTGACTCCAACCTCCCCGATCTCTTCACCGCCCTGCAGGAGCAGCTCGGCCTCAAGCTCGTTCCGCAGAAAGTCCCCGTCGACATCCTCGTCATCGACCACGTCGACCGAATCCCCACCGAAAACTGACCGACCGCAAAACAGCCCGTGCGGATTGATCGGAAGGGCACGGCTTTAGCCGTGCCGAATAGCGTGCTCCCCTTGTAAGTCTCGCGTCCCTTGATCGCTTCGCGATCAAGGGACGCGAGATGGCCGGTTGACCCCGCCACCCGCCTTCCGTAGACTAAATAGTTGCAGGGATGTGGTGTGTCTGCCTCCGCCTGCATCCCATCTCCCGCCACGGCGGGCCCAGAAAAGAGTTCACAGTTTATGGCAAATCATGTCTCCTCGTTGAAGCGCGCCCGCCAGACCGAAACCAAGACCGCGGACAACCGCGCCAACAAGACCAAGCTCCGCGGCACCCTCCGCACCCTGCGCGAGGCCATCGACGAAGGCAACAAGAAGACCATCGCCGCCACCTACAGCGAAACCGTCTCCGTCCTCGACAAGAGCGTCCAGAAGGGCGTGATCCACAAGAACACCGCCAGCCGCTACAAGGCACGCCTCAACGCACGCGTCAAGGCCCTCGCCGCTCCCAAGAAAGTCGCGTAATTAATCTCTCTTCATAACATAAGGGCCAGCCCGATCCAACGGCTGGCCTTTTTGCGTCTGCCCGCTCTCTACCGCGACGAACTCCCCGCCGGCGTCTCGTCCGGCCCATACAGCGTCGGCCGCTTGCGCGCAGCCCCCGGCTCCGGATCGCCCAGAACCACAGCTCCCGCCGCCACCGGCGCGCCCTGCTCCCCCACTGCAACCGCAGCCTGCGCCGCAGAATCTCCCCCCGCCGCACTCGTCCCGCTCGCCGCAGCCCCCGCCGCATCCCCCGCCACCGGCGTCGATACCCGCTCCAGCGACGTGTCGATCCGCGCCCCCGCGTCCGGCGGGGCCATCGCCTCGGCCGCCTTCACCTCGGCCTGGTCCTTCTCCGTAAGCGGCGGCAGCGCGTACACCTCCACCGCGGCCTCGCGCTCGGTGTACTCGTCGTAGTCCTTCGTCGCCGCATGGTGCACCACCGTCTCGCGCACAACGGCCAGCCGCATCCCATCCGCCGACAGCGCGAAGTTCTCCCCCGCCCGCTCCACCGGTGTGCAGTCGATCTTGAACAGCACTCTGCCGTCGTAGCTCTGCACCACGCGCACCTCCTCGGCGCTCACCACGCCCTCCGGCAGCGGCGCGCTCTCATCCACCGCGACCGTCACCACAACCCGCCCCAGCGCAAACCGTCCCGCCGCCGGCGCGAACGAGAACGCCGGAGAGGTGTGCGTGTCGCTGAAGCTCTGCTGCCACATCTCCTCGCCCTTCAGGTTGAACCCCGCCAGCTCCTGTTTGTCCACGCTGCCCCTGCATCCGAAGGCCACAAACTCGCCGTGCCCCACAAACGTCGGATGCGGAGCGCACGTCGTATCGAACTCCGCCAGCTCGTTCACCCTGCCCGTGTGCTCGTCGAAATTAAACAGCCAGCGGTCCTTGCCGCCCTCGATCACATCCAGAAATCCAGCCGTCGTCATCGGCAGCTCAATCGCCGTCCGCGCGCGGATCGCCCCCGCCGACGCCACCACCAGTCCCTCCGCGCCCGCGCCCGCACTCATCAGCCGGTAGAAGTTCAGTTGCACCGGCGCGGGGTCCGTCTGTGCCGGATCGTGAATCACCAGGTCCCCCGATGGCCCCGCTTCCACGCCGGCTTCTCCCGCCTCGCCCGGCGTGAGCTTCGTCGTCTCCACCGTCAACAGGTCCTCGTTCGCCGACACCGTCAATGCCACGATGTGCCGCTCGATATGCAGCAGCGGCGTCTCGCGAAACGCATCCTTCGCCCCGCCCGCCGCCATCGGCGCAATCACCGCCAGCCGGTCGCGCACCCGCAGCAGAAACCTCCCATGCCCTAGCGCCCACAGGTACTGCCCGCGGTCGTGCAGCCGCCATTGGGTCTCGGCCAGCACCTTGCCCGTCGGCAGCTCCACCACCGCCGCGCCCACCATCCGGTCGTCGTCGTCCGCCGGATCGCCCGGCAGGCGCTCCATCAACTGGCGCAACCCAAACGTAACCAGCAGATGGTCCGCATCCACAAAATCCACCCTCAGCATCGAGCTGCCCGCCAGCAGGAACTCCGGCACCATCGTCTGGTACCCCATCGGCCCCAGCGGGATGCGCGCCACCGGCTCCGCGCCGCGCGCCTGCGCCGCGCCCGCCAGCACCATCCAAAACGCTAGCATCGCTGCCCTTCGCATCGTCTCCCTACTCTTTCACACCCACGCAAACCCCGCCAATCGCCGACCTCTTCGCTCAAAACCTCATCGCTCATGGCCGAATCGCAAACAATCTCCACCTCCATCCCACGGAGTGATAATAGAGACTTCGTCGCCTCTCAATATGTAAGCGACATATACTGTCCTTCACAGCACCCGAAATCTGTCCGCACGGAGAACCCCGCATGAGCGAATCACCCGCAGCCCTCGCAGCCAGGCGCCCCACCGCCGCCCTCTCGCTGATCGCAATCGCAGCCCTCGCCTGCTTCGTTCTCATTCCCTCCTCGCTCGCCCAGCAGGCCCCCGCGCCCGCCGCAGCCCCCGTCCCCGCGCCGCGCCCGCCCGAAAAGCCCCTCCCCAGCCTCGATCTCTCCTCCATGGACCTCACCGCCGACCCCTGCGCCGACATGTACCGCTACGCCTGCGGCAACTTCAACGCCAACCACCCCATCCCCGCCGACCAGCCCGACGTCGATCCCTTCTACGTCCTCTACAACGTCAACACCCAGGAGCTGAACGGCATCCTGGAAAAAGCCGAGACCGGCAGTGCAACCCGCTCGCCTGACGAGCAGAAGATCGGCGACTACTTCAAAGCCTGCATGGATACGCCCCTCATCCAGTCCGAGGGCCTCACGCCGCTCCAGCCTCTGCTCGATGAGATCGCAGCCCTCACTACCCGAGACGCCCAGCTCGCCACTCTCATCGGCAAGCTCCAGCGCATCGGCGTAGACGCCTTCTTCGGCTACGG
>Ga0187848_10002054_pt1 | contig 16404 bp, 19 predicted proteins | sample June2016WEW_4_40_FD_132424 | JGI IMG/M metagenome (GOLD analysis project Ga0187848, IMG submission 132424) | Peatland microbial communities from SPRUCE experiment site at the Marcell Experimental Forest, Minnesota, USA - June2016WEW_4_40 | ecosystem: Environmental > Terrestrial > Soil >... | reverse complement strand
GCGACCGCCTGATCGCCCTCTTCGACCCAATGCTGCCGGGCGGCACGGGCCGCACGCCGCAGCGCCACCACGTGGACGACTCCATCTTCGGCGTGATGCCGCTGGAGATCGCCATCCAAACCAAGGGACTGCCCACCTACGATCCGCAGTACCTGCAGCTCGGCCTCTCCTGGGCAGACCGTCAGTGGGCGCCGCCGACGCCCGACGTCACCTATCCTGAAGCGGTCGTGCCGCTCGACAACCTGCAGGGCCTCTCGCCCGAGACGCGCTTCTGGGTCGACGACATGTACATGCTCAACATGCTGCAGCTTCAGGCCTACCGCGCTACCGGCGACCGCAAGTATCTCGACCGCGACGCGCACGAGATGGTCGCTTACCTCAACCGCCTGCAGCAGCCCAACGGCCTCTTCTTCCACGCGCCCGATGTCAAGTACTACTGGGGACGCGGCGACGGTTGGTTCGCCGCCGGCATGGCGGAGATGTTGCGCACCCTGCCCGCCAATCATCCCGACCGCCCGCGCATCATGGCCGGATACAAGCTCATGATGGCCGGACTGCTCAAATATCAGGGCAAGGACGGCATGTGGCGTGAGCTCATCGACCATCCAGAGGCATGGCCGGAATCCTCCAGCACCGCCATGTTCGCCTTCGCTATGATCACCGGAGTCAAGCACGGATGGCTGCATGCAGCCACCTACGCGCCCGCCGCGCGTCGCGCCTGGATCGGCGTGGTCGGCTACGTCGACCAGAACAAGGACGTCACCCAGATATGCACCGGCACTGGCAAGATGAACAACATGCAGTACTACCTCGACCGTCCCCGCGAGACGGGAAACCTGCATGGCCAGGCGCCTGTCCTGTGGGCTGCCGACGCCCTGCTGCGCGACGAAAAATAATGCAAACAGGTGTGACAGAAATCACAGTACCGCCGCATGTGCGGGACTATCGTATCCGCACTTGGGGCCATCCGGAGTATTATGTGCCCAGCGACATGCCGCCGCCAGCACGGGGCGGCATGGCCTTGTTCGGACATACTCCGCAGCCAGCCCCTCCCGCATTGCAAAATCCCGCAGATTCCGCGATACTTAGGTGTTGGGTCGTGTGAGTTTGGGTCCCGCCTGCTTCTCCGGCACTCCCTGCCTGCAACGGCAGACCGCTCGATTTCATCTCTTCGCCCAATCACATCGTTGTTTTTGAGAGGATTCCCTAAGTGTTGATGATCCGCCTGGCGCGCGTTGGCGCCCGCAAGCAGCCCCACTATCGCGTCGTTGTCATTGAGAAGGACCGCGCCCGCAACGGCCGCTCCGTGGAAGTGGTCGGTACATACAACCCGCGCACCACACCCGCCTCGCTCGACCTCAAGCGCGACCGCATCGACTTCTGGGTCGGCAAAGGCGCCCTGCTGTCGGAGCGCGTCGGAAAGCTCTTCGCCGCGCCCGTCGCCGAGCCGGCCGCCCCACCTGCCGCAGAACCAGTCGCTGAACCAACCACCACGTCAATCACGGAACCGGACGCCGAGCCTGCCCCCGCCGCCTAGTAACTAGTTAGTTATCTAGTAACCAGTTTCCAGTGCCAAAAGATGTCGCCAACGACAGTTCTTCTCATTTGTTTTCCGCATCCTTCCCGTAAACTTTTCGCATGGCCGCTTTCAACCAGGCGGTCTGCGTGTTTCGGTCTGGCATCTCTTCCAGGACGCAACACGGGTCTGTACCGGTAGCAGTGGTTCCTACTCTGAAGACCTCTCCCAGACTGAGGCAATGAGCGGAATCAGGCCGGCGCGACATACTCCCAAGAGGTGTCTGTGATGAACGAAGCTACTCCCGCAGCAAACGGCCAATCGTCCGACGAGAGGATGAGGCAGCTCATCCTGGAGATCGTCCAGGCCTTGGTCGACCAACCCGACGGGGTCTCCGTCGAACTAATCGAGGACCGCGAGGCCACCATCCTGCAGGTCCGCGTCGCGCCCCAGGACATCGGCAAGGTGATCGGTAAACAGGGCCGCACGGCGCGCTCCCTGCGCACCATCCTCGGCGCCGCCAGCATGAAGCTGCGCCACCGCTTCGCGCTCGACATCATCGAGGACGAGGACGACGAGGACGACCTGGAGGACGGCGAGCAGCCGCAGAATAGCTGACCCCCGTTCGCCCCGGCCCAGGTCTCATCCATCGCGCAGGGTTCGCTGGAACAGGTAACATGAACCCCATGGAATCCGCCTCGCAATGGATCGTGCTGGCCCGCATCCTCCGGCCCCAAGGGCGACGGGGAGAACTGCTCGCGGACCTCTTCACCGACTTCCCCCAGCGCTTCCGCCGGCAGCCGCGCGTCTGGCTCGCCCCGCAGGGCTTCGCCGACTCTCCCGCCGCAGCGTCCCCCTCCACCGAAACATCCCCTTCAATCCGGACCGCCGAGGTCGCCTCGCATTGGCTTCCCGTCGGCCGTAACGCCGGCCGCATCGTCCTCCGCTTCGCCGGCATCGACAGCATCGAGCAGGCCGCGCCGCTCGCCGGCTTCGAGGTCCTCGTCCCGCTCGCCGAGCGCCTGCCCCTCGACCCCGGCGCCGCCTACATCTCCGACCTCATCGGCTGCACCGTCTTCGACCGCGGCCAGCCCCTCGGCGCCGTTTCCGCCGTCCACTTCCCCACCACCCCCGACGGCGCGCGCCGCCTCGACGCCGCCGCACCGCTCCTCGTCCTCATCTCCCCCTCCGGCGACGAGCTCCTCGTCCCCTTCGCCCGCGCCTTCCTCGTCGCGCTTGACCCCGCGGCAAAGTCCATCCGCATGGCCCTGCCTGAAGGCCTCGCCAATCTCAACCTCCAACCCAACCGCGCCGCCCCCGAAAAATGACCATGCGCTTCGACATCCTCACCATCTTCCCCAACTTCTTCTCCGGCCCGCTCGACCACGGAATCCTCAGCCGGGCCATCGCCACCGGCGCGGTCCACGTCGCCACCCACGACCTGCGCGACTTCACCCACGACCGCCATCGCACCGTGGACGACCGCCCCTTCGGCGGCGGCGAAGGCATGGTCCTCAAGCCCCAGCCCATCTTCGACTGCATCGAATCGCTCGGCTCAGAAGACAAAGAAGATAATAAGTCAAATAAGAATCATTTAGATAAACCAAAAAAAGAAAGTAATAGATCAATAACTGCCATCGCCCCCAAGTCCACCCGCGACCTCACCCGTCAGTCCGTCATCCTCCTCTCCGCGCAGGGCAAGCCCTTCACCCAGGCCACCGCGCACCGCCTAGCCACGCTCCAGCGCGTCGTCCTCATCTGCGGCCGCTACGAGGGCGTCGACGAGCGCGTCGCCGACCTCCTCGCCGACGAAGAACTCTCCATCGGCGACTACGTCCTCAGCGGCGGAGAGCTCGCCGCCGCCGTCGTCCTCGACGCCACCATCCGCCTCCTCCCCGGCGTCCTCGGCCACGCCGACTCCGCGCGCTACGAGAGCTTCGGCTTGGCCGATGCCGACCTTGCCGGCGGTTCCGATGGTCATCCTGAGCGGAGTGCGCAACCGGGGTCCCCGGCGAGCTTGCTCGCTGGGGTGGAGCAGCGCGCAGTCGAAGGACCTGCGTCTGCAAAATCGCCTGGCGTTCCCCGCTCCACCCACGGCTCCGGCGGCATTCTGGATTACCCCCACTACACCCGTCCCGCCGACTTCCGCGGCGCGCCCATCCCCGAGGTCCTCGCCGCAGGAGACCACCTCGCCATCCGCCGCTGGCGCCGCCAGGCCGCCCTCGCCAAGACCCTCCGCAACCGCCCCGACCTCCTCGCCCGCGCCCCCCTCACCCCGGAAGACCGCGCCTTCCTCGCCGTCCTCGGCTACCCAGATAAAAACTGACCCCGCAATAACACATTGTCTTACATTGTCCCAAGATGTAAGATGATCCCATGAGAACCCGTGCACGCACATCCCGCACCTTCACCATCAGCTTCCCCCCCGATCTCGCCGAGCAGGTCGAGCGTCTCGCCGCGCGCGAGAGCCGCACCACCAGCGAGCTCTTCCGCGAGGCCTTCCGCACCTACCGCGCCGAGCAGATTCAAAAAGCATTTGAGGAATTGCAAGCGCTAGCTGAGGCAAGAGGCCCGAGTGAATATGGGCCTGAAGATGTTGAGAGGCTGGTGGACGAAGATCGGGCAGAACAATGGGCCTTGAGACAGGCTGCTAAACAGTGACCGTCATCTTCGACTCCGGTGTTTGGGTTTCCGCCATAAGGTTCGGCGGGGTTCCCAGGCTGGCGATTGTCAAAGCCTTGTCGCAAGATGAAATCATCATCTGTACCGAAATTGAAAACGAAATCGTCAGAATCATGCGCCGCAAATTTGCCGTTATGGAAAACGAAGTTCGCGCGCGTATGGAGATTTTTCTTCAAAAATCCAAACGTGTCTTCGTCACCGGCAGGCTCTCCGGCGTCTGCCGCGACCCGAAGGACGACTTCATCCTGGAGTGCGCTGTAACCGGCAACGCAGACCGCATCGTCACCGGTGACCGGGACCTGCTCTCGCTCGATCCCTACGGCGCCATCAGAATCCTCACGCCCCGGCAGTATCTCGACGAGGCCGGCTCACGACCATCTCACCACTGAGCCGGCTTTACGTCCTGTCCGCAAGCTCCCTCCACCGCTCATCCGCCAGCACCACCGAGGTCTCGATCTGCCGTTCCGGTATCTTCCAATACTTCTTCAGCAACCGATTCTTCTCCTGCGGCGTAACCACCTCAAACCCATGCCGCCGGTAGAACCGGATCGCCCACGCCGCATCGGCCCATGTCCCGATCAGCACCGGCCCGCTCGCCATCTCGCGCAGGTGCGCCAGCAGCTTCGCTCCGATCCCCTGCCCCTGGCGCGCGGTCCGTACATACGCGTGCCGGATCAGCGTCACATCCTGCACCTGCTGAATCCCCATCACACCCGCCAGCTCGCCCTCCTCTTCATAGCCCCAGAACGCAACCCCATCGCCAATCTCCTCGGCCAGCTTCTCCCGCCCCATGTACGGGGCATTCATCGGATCGGCTGGCAGCCGGTCCGCCGGAATCACTCCGCGATACGCCTCCGCGCCATCGTTGATAATGCCCCATATCGCATCGAAGTCCCGCTCGTCGCATCGCCGAATCATCCCCGGTCCCTCCAATCCGAATTCACCCACATACGGCATTCGATCATATTCCTGCGCGAGAAACAGCCCTACTTCGTGTAAACTATAGCTTCGACACTCGAACAGGAAAGCACCCATGTCCATTCATCCGATTATGCAGAAGCTGGCCGCCAAACTTGAGCGGACCGACCACCCCGCCTTTGGTCCCGGCGACACCATCCGCGTTCAGGTGAAGATCCGCGAGGGCGAGAAAGAGCGTCTCCAGGCCTTCGAGGGCATGGTGATCGCCGCCAACAAAGGCCCGCAGGGCACCTTCACCGTGCGCAAGATGGGCTTCGGCCAGGGCGTCGAGCGCATCTTCCCCTACAACTCCACGGTCATCGACCGCATCGAGAAGCTGCGCTCCTACGATGTCCGCCGCTCCAAGCTCTTCTACCTCCGTGGCCTGCGCGGCAAGGCCGCCCGCCTGCGCGAGGTCGCCCGCGCCTCCTAAGCCCCAAGCGGAGCCGGACGCGCTCCACCGCAGATTCCCAACCAATCAAAAGGCCACGACCGCCCCTCGTCGTGGCCTTTTCGCGTCCCTCCATTAATCCATCCGCGTCCATCCGCCCAAACCACGAATATTCACAAACATCAGTTGTAAGCTCGTGAGCAGGCATGGGCACTCTCTCAGCAACCTCCGATCTCCCCGCGCGCGCCGTCGCCGCCGCCGCCAAACAGCGCCTGTTGAAGTCGCTCGTCTGCTCCGACGCGCACGAACAGGCCCTGCGCCTCCGCGGCTTCCGCTCGATCGCCGGCGTAGACGAGGTGGGCCGCGGCGCGCTCTTCGGCCCCGTCGTCGCCGCCGCCGTCATTCTGCCCCCGCAGCTCGACCCGCTCGCCCGCGCCGGCCTCCGCGACTCCAAACAACTCACAGCCCCGCGCCGCGAAGCGCTCGACCGCCTCATCCGTGCCACCGCACTCGCCGTCTCCATCGCCGAGATCGACGCCGCCACCATCGACCGCGTCAACATCTACCAGGCCACGCGCCTCGCCATGCTCTCCGCCGTCCGCGCCCTCGCCATCGCCCCCGACCACCTCCTCATCGACGCCATGCGGCTCGACCACCCCTGCCCGCAGACCCGCCTCATCCACGGCGACGCGCTCTCGCTCTCCATCGCCGCCGCATCCATCGTCGCCAAGGTCCACCGCGACCGCCTCCTCTTTGCGCTCGACGCCGCGCACCCCGGCTACGGCCTCGCCTCCCACAAGGGCTACGCCACCACCGCACATCTCCGCGCCCTCATCGCTCTCGGCCCCACCCCGCTGCACCGCCTCTCCTTCGCCCCCGTCAGGGCCTGCACCAGCCCCCTCTTTCTCAAGTGATCGCGCAATAGCTCATGGCCCCCCACACACCATATGGGTGCCCCATTCATGCGCGGTCTCATCGCGCATGGGTGGGCATCGAGCGAAGCTCGACCGCCTTCTTCGACGAATCTACCCCCTTGTCATCCTGAGCACAGCGGGAAGGAACTCCGCATTTTACTTCCGTACATTATTTCCTTGAAGCACTCAACCGCAACACATCATCCAACAAATGCCGCATCTGCGTTACCCTTAATCCATCCATGAGCGACCAATCCCCCCTCAAACTCCTCTGCGTCACCGCCCACCCCGACGACGAGTGCTTCGGCTTCGGCGGAGCGCTCATGCTCGCCGCCGAGCGAGGCATCGAGACCTCCGTCGTCTGCTTCACCGACGGCCAGGCCGCCACCAATCGCGGCGCCGCCACCACCGCCGCCGAGCTGGGCCAGATGCGCCGCGCCGAGTTCGCCGCATCCTGCAAGATCCTCGGCGTCACCCGCCATGAGGTGCTCGACTACCAGGACGGCCAGCTTGAGTTCGCCAACTTCTCCCAGGCCGCCGCGCAGCTCGTCGAACGCATCCGCGCCTATCGCCCACAGGTCGTCCTCACCTTCGGCGGCGACGGCGCCGGCAACACCCACGCCGATCACTGCATGGTCTCCTTCTTCACCACCGCCGCCGTCCACTGGGCCGCCGCGGCCAAGCGCTTCCCCGCCCTCGGCCCCACGCACACCGCCCAGCGCCTCTACTACGCCACCTCCGGCTTCTTCTTTCCCGGCCGCGCCGCGCCGCTCCCCGCGCCCTGGACCGTCACCCTCGACGTCAGCCGCGTCGAGCAGCGCAAGTTCGAGGCCTTCCGCGCCCACACCACGCAGCTCCCGCTGATGGAGCGCTTCCAGTCCTACTTCGAAAAGCGCGCCGGCAAGGAGTTCTACACCCTCGCCGCCACGCCCCACCCCCAGCCCGCCGCCCACGCCACCGACCTCTTCGCCGGCCTCGACGAGTAGCTAAGTAAACTCTGCATCAGTCTCTGTTTTGAAAGGGCGGGACTTCAGTCCCGCCGTAAGCACGGCGATAGAAACGGGGCTTTAGCCCCTGAGGGAATGTTGAACAGTCGATCATCTGACAATCCATAAAGAATCTCCCCCGGTTGTCCCTCCGTCGCATTCCGGCGACAATGGACGCATGAATGTCAACTTCGCCGAGCGCGCGCATAACCACAACTGGAAGCTCGATCCCATCGTCCGCTCGCTGCTCGACACCGACTTCTACAAGCTGCTGATGCTCCAGTTCATCTGGAAGAACTTTCCCTCCGTCCATGTCACCAGCGAGGTCGTCAACCGGACCGCGCGCGTCCGCCTCGCCGACGAGATCGATGCGCCCGCCCTCATCGCGCAGATGGAGCACCTGCGCGGCCTGCGCTTCCGCCGCTCCGAACTGATCTGGCTCGCCGGCAACACATTCTACGGCACGCGCCAGATATTCTCGCCCGCCTTCCTCGCCTGGCTCGAAGACGGCTTCCGCCTCTCCGATTACACCGTCGCCGAGCAGGACGGCCAGCTCACTCTGCGCTTCTCCGGCCCTTGGACCGAGGTCACCCTATGGGAGGTCTACGCCCTCGCCCTGGTCAGCGAAATGCGCACCCGCGCCGCACTCGCCCGCCTCAACGAGATGGAACTCGACGTCCTCTACGCCCGCGCCAAGACCCGCCTCTGGGAGAAGATCGAGCGCCTGCGCACCACGCCCGAGGTCAGCATCTCCGAGTTCGGCACACGCCGCCGTCACAGCTTCCTCTGGCAGGAGTACGTCATCCAGTCCCTGCGCGCCACCCTCGGCCCCAGCCTCGCCGGCTCCTCCAACACCTTCCTCGCCTACAAGCACGACCTGGAAGCCATGGGCACCAACGCGCATGAGCTTCCCATGGCCATGGCCGCGCTCGCCGATGACGACGCCGCACTCCACGCCTCGCAGTACCGCGTGCTCGAGCTATGGCAACAGAGCTACGGCGGCGAGTTGCTCATCCTTCTGCCCGACACCTTCGGCACCACCCAGTTCCTCCAGGGTGCGCCCGATTGGGTCGCCGACTGGACCGGCCAGCGCGTCGACTCCAAAGACCCCATCCTCGCCGGCGACGAGTACATCCGCTGGCTCGAAGCGCGCGGCCGCGATCCGCGCCGCAAGCGCCTCATCGCGTCGGATGGACTGGATGTCGAAGAGATTCTCAAGCTACACGCGTACTTCCATGGCCGCATCCGCTTCAGCGCGGGCTGGGGCACCCTGCTCACCAACGACTTTCGTGGTTGCCATCCCCGCGGCGAGCGCGACTTCGAACCCATCAGCCTGGTCTGCAAGCTGATGACCGTCGAAGGCCGCCCCGCCGTCAAGCTCAGCGACAACCCCCGCAAGTCCACCGGCCCCGCCGCTGAGATCGCCCGCTACCGCCGCGTCTTCAACTCCCCCGCAACCGACCCCACCGAAGTTCTCGTCTAGTCGTAGGGGTATCGAACTTTATGCGATGCGTATGGGATGAAACTAAATAAGAACTGTCATCCTGAGCGGAGCCTCACGCGGTTGTATCGCGTGAGGCGAAGTCGAAGGACCCCGATAAATTCGCGGTCGCCACAACCGTCCGTCCATTTCAACCGATTCGTTACCTCTGCTAGCTATACTTCTCTCATGCGCTCCCTCGCCCACACCGCCCGCCTCTCTGCCGCTCTTCTTCTGCTTCCGCTGCTCACCGTCCAGCCCGCATTCGGCTGGGGTGCGGACGGCCACATGCTTATCAACCGCCTCGCCGGCGCCGCGCTTCCCGCCGATGTCCCAGCCTTCTTGCGCACGCCCGCCGCGCTCGACGCGCTGGAGTACTACGGCCCCGAGCCGGACCGTTGGCGTTCGCCTGCCGAGCCCGAGTTGAACGCCGCGCAGGCGCCCGAGCACTTCATCGACCTGGAGTACGCCGACCTCATCGGCCTGCTGCCCCGCCGCCGCTACGACTTCATCCGCGCTCTCGCCGCCGCGCAGGCCGCGCATCCCAACCTTCCCCTGACCCCGGAGAAGGTCGGCCTGCAGCCCTACGTCACCGACGAAGTCTTCGAGCGCCTGGAGAGCGCCTTCCGCGACTATCGCGCCCTCGTCGCCGCCAGGCAGGACACCAAACCCTCCGAGGCGGAGATTATTTTTCTCGCCGGATGGCTCGGCCACTACGTCGGCGACGGTTCGCAGCCGCTGCACACCACCATCCAGTACAACGGATGGGTCGGCCCCAACCCGCACGGCTACACCACCGACCACCGCATCCACGCACAGTTCGAAACCGCGTTCGTCCACGCCAACGTGAAGCCCGCGGATGTGGCCCCGCTCGTCGCCACCGCAAAGCCCACCGTGCTCAAGGATGTCTTCGCGGACTACCTCATCTATCTGCGCCACTCCAACTCGCTGGTCGAGCAGACCTATCAACTCGACAAGCAGGGCGCGTTCACCGGCGCGGGAACCCCAGCGGGCAAGGCCTTCGTCGATCAGCAACTCGCCGCCGGCGCCATCGAGCTGCGCAACATGATCTACACCGCGTGGGTCAAATCCGCCGAACCCGTACCCGCGTATTCGGGAAATTAGCGCGCGTTTATAAGCGCGTGGGAACGATGGGGTATTGGTGCCGCCGCACGCGTGCATGCACGCGCTCCAGCAGCGGAGTGATCGCCATCGCCAGTAGCGGTGCGGCGACCAATGCAATGGCCGCCCACAGCACAAACGCGTGCCACAACCACATCCAGAGGTTATGGGTCAGCGTCAGCGGAGCGCTGCGCGCCGCCTGCAGGAACACGCGTGGCGCAAGCGGCATTGCGGCCGTATGAAACACCCGCGAACCCAGCCGGATGAACGGCACCACCAGCGCCAGTTCTAGCGGGAACATCGCGTGGTTGGCAATCTGCGACGCCACCACGTTGAGCCGGAAGCGAATCGTCACCGCCAGGCACAGCAGCGTTGTGCTGCCGATGACGGGGTTGGTCCCGATCAGCGCTCCGGCGGCGATGCTCCACGCCAGCCTGCGCGGCGTCGCCCCCATGCGCAGCAGCGCCAGAATCGGCAACACGCCGCGGCGATAGATCCAGTTGTGGTGGGCGGGCGGCACGGAGTGGGGCACCATGACAGGATAAACTGTGCGCATGGACTTCGCGTGAGGGGTCGGTTCTGAAAGAGGTGGGCCTGATGCACTTTGGACGGTCTGTGGGCAGGAGCCTGAAGCTGGCGGCGATCTTCGCCTACGCCGCGCTGCAACTCATCGCGAAGCGCCCCGCCACGCGCCAGCAGCGGGCCGAATGGCTGCACCAGTTCTGCGTGCGTGCCATCCGCTGGATGGGCATCGCGGTGCGCCGGCAGGGGCCGTTTCCCGAGCGCGGCGTCGTCATCGCCAACCATCTCGGCTATCTGGACGTCATCGCCTTCGCGGCCTTGCACCGCTGCGTCTTCATCGGCAAATCGGAGATCCGCCGCTGGCCCCTGCTGGGCTGGATGACCACCATGGCAGGCACGCTGTATGTGCATCGCGGACGCGGCGGCTCCGCCGAGCGCGCCAAGAAGGGAATGCAGGCGGCCTCGGACGCAGGCCTTCCCCTGGTCTTCTTTCCCGAGGGAACCACCAGCCTCGGAGACACGGTGCTGCCCTTTCGGAGCGGTCTGCTGGCGCAGGCGATGGAGGCCGGCCAGCCAATCACGGCGGCGCACATCCGCTATCGCCTCACCGAGGACAACGGCCCGTATCTCTCGCTGGCCGATCTCTGCTTCTGGGACGACACGCTGTTCGCCAGGCACGTCTTCCGCCTGCTCGCGCTGCGCGGAATCGAGGTGGAACTCTGCTTCGCCGAATCGCCCATTGCATTTTCAGCCGCCGCCGACCGCCGCATCGCCGCGGAAGAAGCGCGCGCAGCGGTCCTGCAACTCCGCGACGCCACCGAGGCTGAGGCGCTCATCCCTTAGTAAAGCTCTGAATAAGTCTCTGTTTTGAAAGGGCGGGACTTTAGTCCTGCCGCAAGCGGCCTGTTTCCAATGCGGCTTTAGAGCAAAATCCAGGAATGCGATCTCCATCGCCTTCGCTGATAGCTTGATGGCTGATAGCTTACAGCTTAGGAATCATGCCTTTCGTTTTGGCCTTGCTGTAGGCTTTCCGTGTTCAAAGGACACACCAACACTGGTTTTGCTTTAGCCGCCGAGGGAGTCTCGTACACCTATGCAGGCCTTCCTTAGGCGTTTCGCTCGCAGCAAGCAATCAACGCGGAACCAGCCCAGCCTCGCGCAGCCGCTTCAGTATCTGCTCGACCGGCCAATCCAGCGCGTCTGTGCCCTCCACCGTGACCGATGCGCGCGCCGCCGATGGCACAACATAGAGCTCCGCCATGGGCCGCGTTGTGGCCTCCCACTGCTCGCGCACCGCCGCCTCCGTGCGCCCGCGCTCGCGCATGTCGCGCTCGATGCGCCGCGCCAGGCACACCTCCTGCGGCGCGTTCACATAGATGGAAAACCCGTAACACGCAACCAGCTCCGCGTAGTGCAGCGCGAGGATTCCTTCCACAATCACAACCCGTGCCGGTGCGATTGTCTCAAAGCTCCCCGCCACGCGCGCGTGCGTCTTAAAGTTGTACACCGGTCGCTGGATCGCCTCGCCCCGCGCCAGCGCGCGCACATGCTCCACCATCAGCTCGCTCTCCAGCGAGTCGGGATGGTCGAAGTTGCGTTTCTCTCGCGAGTCCAGCGGAAACTGCGACAGGTCGCGGTAGTAGAGGTCCAGCGGAAACAGCGTCGCATCCAACTGCCGCGCCAGCTCGCGCGCCAGCGTCGTCTTGCCCGAGCAGGAGCAGCCCGCAATCCCAATCACCAGCGGAAACGCGCGAGCAGCCATGGCTAACTCGCCGCGATCTGCGGCACCAGCGCCGTCACCAGCCCGGTGAACTGCCGCTCCACGCGCCGCCCAATCTCCATCACCTCTTCATGGTGGATCGGTTCATCCTGCACTCCGGCCGCCGCATTCGTCACCAGCGAGATCCCCAGCACCTCAATCCCCATGTGCCGCGCCACAATCACCTCATGCACCGTGGACATCCCCACCAGGTCCGCGCCCAGCGTGCGGAACGCGCGAATCTCCGCCGGCGTCTCGTAGCTCGGCCCCAGCACCGCGACGTACACGCCCTCGCTGAGCGCAATCCCCTGCCGCTCGGCCTCCGCGTGCGCCAACCCGCGCAGCCTGGGCGAGTAGGCCGCCGTCATGTCGAAGAAGCGCTCTCCCGCGCCCGGCGCGCACGCGAAGCGCGGCTCGTTTGGCCCCAGCGCCGCGTTCGTCCCGGTCAGGTTGATGTGGTCGCTGATCGCCACCAGCGATCCCTGCGCAATGTCCGCGCGAATCCCGCCCGCCGCATTCGTCACAATCAGCGTGCGCACCCCCAGCAGCCCCAGCACGCGCGTGGGAAAAGTCACCTGCTCCATCGCGTAGCCCTCGTAGGCATGCACGCGTCCCTGCATCACGGCCACGGGAACTCCGCCGATCGTTCCCATCACCAGCTTGCCCGAGTGCCCCACCACGGTCGATTGCGGAAAGTGCGGAATCTCCGCATACGCAATCGCGACCGCGCCCTCCACCTGCGACGCAAATCCCCCGAGCCCCGAGCCGAGAATTATCCCCACCCGCGGCGCGATCGGGCTGCGCTCGCGAATCGCCCCCACCGCCGCCTGCGCCTTGCTGAAGAGGTCCATGCACTCCGCTCCTGTTCCCGTTCAAGTTAGTGTACGGGAACTACCGAAGTGGTGGGGTCACCGCTACGCCTGGTCAATTTCTCGATCTTCAGAGCGGCAAACCCGTACGCTTCGTAATCTCAGCCTTCAGAATAGCCACAGCAACAGCCCTGATTGTACTGACGCTTAATGGAAAGAGTTTACCTTTCACCTTCTCAAAGACGGTCTGATCGCATAGCGCCGCTGCGAATTCATGCCCTGAAGACGTCAAGCGTAAAGGCACAGCTCCCCAAGAAAGACGCCCATCAACACCCCTTTGAAAACCAATATCACGGCTTCCATCGTCGTTTTCAACGTATTGGTCGTCGACTAATAAGCGAAGGTGAAACTCGAACTGGGGATCATGGTTGTAATCAAGCCCCGCTGCCTTCAGTTCTTGAATATTAGTCGTTGGTTCTGGTGCATCACGAAAAGCCTGTAGAAGCTTTTTGAGATAGTCCGCCTCCGGCTTCATCTCTCGTTCCTTCCCAATGAATTTTTGCGGAAGAAAAATGCTGCCAATACTATACGCTTTAGGCAATGGGGTGGCATGGTATACTACGGAATCGGCGCTTCTGAAAGAAGACGAGCGGTTCACGGTCTGGTCAGAGAGAAAATATTATGTCTTACACGCAGGATGAACTTAGTTCTATCTGGAAAAAACTAACGGACGGAACTGAACGCGATGCAGACGATTTGCTTGATGTAAGTGAGCTTGTTAACACATTTCTACTGGCTAGAATCGTGACCGACATAGACATTGACGTGAAACAAACGATGACGCTTTCCATAGTTGCACCCTACGCCGACGGCAATAGCGACAGCACAACTGTCTCTTATACCCGCAAACGTCGGAACAAAGAGGCACCGTGGGGGGCATGGGAGAGAAAGAATTAGGTAAAGTGGACTGGCAAGTGCCTCCTCCCTTATGTGGGACTCTTACTCTTTGAATCCTGGCAAGACTGCTCTCGAACAACATTTACACCCTTCCTCAACTCCGGGCCATGTCCACTTGCCATCTACAAATAACCCCTTACTGATTTCATATTGTTTCCCGTTGGCTGAGCGGTGGGCAGAATCCTGTTGAACGTCTGCGGCTGTTGGGCAACTACAAAATGGGTCTTTCATGCAGGGGGCGTTCGGATACATCCATATTGCGTGTGTGATTCCAAGTGAGAGCATGCGTTCTCGATCAATTATCGCCTTCGCTTTGTTACTCAGGGACCGTCCGATTTCAGACATTCCATCCTCCCGTGAAGTAATCATGTATATCTTCGCGCTCCTGCGCCCTACTCCTCCTCCTCGTCGGCAACCGGCTGCTTGGCCGCTGCCAGGATCTTCTCTGCAATCAACTGCGGCACCAGGTCGTAGTGGTCCATCTCGATGCGGAAGCTGCCCCGTCCCTGCGTAATCGCGGTCAGCGTCGTGCCATAGGTCAGTATCTCGGACATCGGCACCTCGGCGCGAATCATCGTTCCCGCGCCGCCGCTCTCCATCCCCTGCACGCGTCCGCGGCGGCTGGTGAGGTCGCCCATCAGTGCGCCGGCAAAGTCGTCCGGCGCCTCGATCTCGATCTTCATGATGGGCTCCAGCAGCGACGGCTTGGCCTGCTCCATGCACTTGCGGAAGCCGATCCGCGCCGCCATCTTGAATGCCATTTCGCTGGAGTCAACATCGTGGTAGCTGCCGTCGAAGACCGTCACCTTGATGTCCACCACCGGGTAGCCCGCCAGGTATCCGCGCGCCGCCGACTCGCGCACGCCCTTCTCCACCGCCGGAACGTACTGCCGCGGGATCGCTCCGCCGAAGATCTCGTTGGCGAAGACGACGCCCGTGCCCCGCGGCTGCGGCTCGATCCTCAGCTTGCAGTCGCCAAACTGCCCGTGCCCGCCGGTTTGTTTCTTGTGCCTTCCCTGCGCCTCGGCCTTGGCGCGCACCGTCTCGCGGTACGGCACCTTCGGCTCGTGCAATATCACGTTGGTGTGGTAGCGCCGCTTCAGTTTGGAGACCAGCGCCTCGATGTGCGGCTGTCCCGCGCCCGCCACCAGAAAGTCGTTGGTCTGCGGGTCGCGGTAGAACCGCACCATCGGATCGTCTTCCATCAGCTTGTGCAGCGCCGGAGCCAGCTTGTCCTCGTCGCCGCGTGTCTTCGGCTCGATGGCGTATGTCATCGCCGGCTCGGGCATCGACACCGGCTCGATGAACAGCTCATTCGCCTTGTCGCCCAGCGTGTCTCCGGTCAGCGTCACGCGCAGCTTCACCGCCGCGCCCAGGTCGCCCGCGTGCAGCTCGGAGACCTCCACCGGCTTGCGCCCCTGCATCACGTACAGATGGCCCAGGCTCTCGGACTCCGAGCGCGTGTAGTTCTGCGCCGTCGCGCCCGCCGTCATCTTGCCGCTGATGACCTTGAAGAACGTGACCCTGCCCGTGAACGGGTCGGTCATCGTCTTGTAGACGTAGAGTGCAAGCGGCGCCTTGTCGTCCACCGCGCGCATCACAATCTCGTCCTGCCCTTCGGCGGCAACGCCGTTGACGCCGCCCCCATTGCCGGCCGTCGTCTGGATCCTGCCCCGGGCGGCCACCGGATCGCGCTCCGTTGCAGCCGGCGCATACGCCTTCAGAAACTCCAGCAGCCGGTCGGTGCCCACGTTGCGCAGCCCGCTGGCGTACAGCACCGGAAACAGGTTGTCCTCGCGAATCGCGTCATGCAGCGCGGCAATCAGGTGCTCCTCCGCCAGTGTTCCCGTGCCGAAGAACTCCTCCATCAGTTCGTCCTTGCCCTCGGCCACCAGCTCCACCAGCGCCTCGTGCGCGGCCTTCGCGTCGGCCTGCACCGCCTCGGGGACCTTGATCTCCTCGCCGCGCCCATTGCCGTCCGGCTCATACACAAACGCCTTCATCGTCACCAGATCGACCACGCCGTGGAAGCCCTTCTCATCCACGATTGGCAACTGCACCTGCACCACCTGCCGGCCCCACCGTTCCTGTATCTGCTCGATCATGTGTTGCCGTCCCTGCCGGCTGTCGGCCTTGGGATGGTCCACCTGGTTCGCCACCAGGATGCGCGGCAGGTTCACCTCGGCGGCAAACTTCCACACCCGGTCGGTCACTGCCTCCGCCCCCTCCTGCGCGTTCACCACCACCAGAGCCGACTCCACCGGCAACAGCGCGGCGCGCGTCTCGTGCAGAAACATGTGGAACCCCGG
>Ga0187848_10002051_pt1 | contig 16414 bp, 19 predicted proteins | sample June2016WEW_4_40_FD_132424 | JGI IMG/M metagenome (GOLD analysis project Ga0187848, IMG submission 132424) | Peatland microbial communities from SPRUCE experiment site at the Marcell Experimental Forest, Minnesota, USA - June2016WEW_4_40 | ecosystem: Environmental > Terrestrial > Soil >... | reverse complement strand
CTAAAGTAGTCTAATTTATAAGCAAAAAAAACATAACCGATCTTTGCGTATTTGTGTTGTACGCATCTACTAATTGGAATAGCTGTTCACAACGTTTATTTTTGACCCGACAGTGAAAAGGCTATGCAGCAGCGGCAAAACGACAAAAAGCAGGATACACCTTCGGAACGCTCATTGATGAGGGTTCTTGCCAATTCTGGGCATTCCGAAGACATAGCGGATAAGATTTGGAAATGGTATAATCCGCCAGAAATAAACGGTAGCAAGCCTAAAAAAAATAGCGGCATTTAACGAGAAATTATTTGGTCGTTTTTCTTTTTGTTGTCTTCCCGTTGAATTCTTGTCTTCCTATTTGTTGATTACTAATTCATAATGGTTAATTAATAAAAGTCAGGTATTGAAAATTTAAAGAAAATAAGGAGAAGAAGAATAATGATGAAAAAGCCACAAAAGAAAAACAATTCAACCTACAAAATAAATTTAGTTGCAATAGAGGGTGACGGCTCTTTCCCATGTCCAAAATGCGGAATGCCAATCTCACCCGACGACGAGACAGAGGAAAACTATAAAGTTATAGACACTAAAGTCGTCGACGATGAACTTGCTGAATTAGTCGTCGCTTGTGGCAAATGCAGAAGCACAATACAACTTACTGGCTTTCAACAGGGTTAGGATTAAATCTTAGTCTCCCTCCAAACACTGACTGTCACTCCGTTGCTCAGTCGCTCAATGAGCAAAAAGAAATCGCGTACGATCTATTATTACTTTGAAGATAGGAAAATGTATTAAGAGAACCTCGTTAAGTACTGAAGCCACGTGAGCATTATGTCTAATTATTGGAAAAGAAAGAGAACGAGAATTAGTTTGGAAGAGAGTAGGAACTAATTTGGGTTTGGGGATTAAAATTTTAAAAAACCAACCAAAGCTAGACATTCACTATTTTAAGGAAAAGCCATTGCACTTGAGGGTCAATTAGAACTAAGAAAAAAAACGTAAGCACAATAGAACAATTAAAATAGCTGAAGTTAAAGTTCGTTTTTTCGTTTAAAGCCTCTCCGCCTATTTTTCACAAAAATTAATGCCGTCAACGCCAATACAGTTACAACTACTATAGCCAGTAGAATAATAGCATTATTGGATTGGTTAGTTTGCGGTGTCGGTGAGGGCGTAAAAACTGGAGTTAACGTAGGGTCTGGAGTTGATGTAGATATTGGCGTTGGGGTTGGTGTTGCTGTTGAGGTAGGAGTGGGCATTGGCGTTGGTGTGGGCGTTGGAGTCGGTGTTGGGCTTGGACTTGGAGTCGGGGTTGATGTAGGTGCGGGGGAAATTGTGAAGTTACTGTAAGATAATTGATATTCAATTACCTCGGAATTAACAAGATTTGCGTTTGTCATGCAAGAACTCACATACACATTATTATTGCTGTCCATGCAAACTATTCTGTCATTATAACTTCTGTATGGAGTTGAGCACTGATAGGTTAAGGTGTTATTGTTACACTTATAGAGGTATAGTTCGTTTGGTCCAGAGCCTTGTCTTTGGCTATATTCAAACAGCAATAAAGAATTTGTCAAGAAGTTTACTTCTGGATGGTCTTCAAAACTTGTTTCTGGCAATCCAGAATCGTATTCACTCCATACTCCAGAGCTGTTCATTAATTCAATACGATACGTCCCTGCTCCTGTTGTGGAATTGCTAACTATTCCGCAAGCTAGATAGGATGTACTTGCGCTTACGCTACTGAAAATTGAATAATTATACTTATCTACGTCCTTACCTATAATTGCACTGCAATACTTTGTCCAATCTAGGCTCCAATTAGTTAAAGAACTTGAATTGTACAGTGAAAAAGCGTAAGTTGTTGAAGTCGGCATTGCCACACATAAAACATATACGTTATTTTCGAAAACTGCAATCTGTTCTTCATCTGAGTAAGTGCCAGTCCAGTTGTATGAAGCAGAACCATTTATGGAAATTCGGTAATAGTCTGAATTGTTTGCTATTTGAGCGGGACTCACAGCCCAGATTCCTAAAGTTGGATAGTTATCACCGTCACCAAATAGCATCAAGTTTTGGTTTGGGTCATAAATTGCTGAAACAAAAATATTAGGCTGAGTAAAGTAATTTATTTCTGCTAAAGTTGACTCGTTGAATGTTTCTATGTAGCTGCCTTCACCCATGACATAAACTACACCATCATGTACATACGCGCTATAGCTGTCTCCAGACCGCACCGCCAAAGGAACAGAACCGAGCAGTTCAAGCGTTGAAACGTTGTATTTGCTTAGCATATAGGTATTATCGCTACTGACAATCCATAAGTAGCCGTCATAAACGGATGCGTACTGCAATCCTACGTTGTTTTTTGGAAAAAGGGTTTGTTCATAAATTAATGACGGCTGCAAACTTTGGGCTTTCACCGTTTGAATTGGCAAGGTGCAAGCTAATGCAAACATTGAAAATACCGTTAGAATTGTAAGTACCTGTTTATGTTTCAAGAGTCATCTTAGCTTTAGCTCTGTTGCTTTAAACATAAAAAAATTGCCCTTCAACCGATAACTTAGCTAATCTTTCAGCGTAAGATTCGGAACAAGCGTCTTAATTCTTATGCAGACACTTGGTGCCATAGCGGTAATGTCTTCTTGAACCTCAAAATCAAGTCTTTTTCCGCTTCATTTTCCACGATTATTCTTGTTAGATGTTGCTCAAACACTTTATTGCTAACTTGGTTATCCTCCAAATCCAAAAATTTTAATTAACTGTCCTATTAATCATATCTGTAAGGATAACTTTGTCAACTTTGAAAGGCACAATTTTTACATTAAATGGGAAATTTGATAGTTTTATTAGAAAAATATATCAAGGTAATTGACTATCTAATGAGAAAACGCGTTCGGAGAATAGGATTATTTGAAAAAAATGATTGAGTTTAGATGGCATGGTCGAGGCGGTCAAGGAGCATGGACAGCCAGTGAATTACTGGCAAGAACAGCCCTTGACGAAGGAAAATACATTCAATCATTCCCTGAATTTGGACCTGAACGAATGGGCGCGCCAGTAACTGCCTTTACCAGAATAAGCACTGAACCAATAAGATTACATTGCGCCATTTACGACCCAGATGTTGTCGTCGTTTTAGATAACACCCTGCTGAAAACAGTTCCAGTTACAGCTGGATTAAACGATGACGAAGACATACTAATTATTAATTCCTCCGAGGAACCAGCTGCTTTGAAAGAAAGCCTTAGGGTGACAAAAGGCAAAGTGTGGACAGTTCCAGCAACCGAAATTGCCCTAAGAATTTTGGGAGCACCAATAACCAACACGGCACTGCTGGGCTGTGTCGCTAAGGCAACTAATATAGTTACTTTAGAAGGCATAGAGAAAACGTTGAAGGGACGTTTCAGACTAGACTTAGCAGAGAAAAACTTCGCAATTATCAAAGAATCGTATGAGGAGGCAAAATCCGAATGAGTCAAGAAAAAAGCTGGAAAGAAATCTCCATAGCTGGAATATGCTCAAAATCAAGCGTTGGATTCATGACAGGCGATTGGAAAACTTACACGCCAATACGAGACCTCGAGAAATGTACCAAATGCTTAACATGTGTGATGTTTTGTCCTGACGGAGCAATAAAGTGGCGTCCAGAGATAGGTGACATCGAGTTTGACTTTAGCTTCTGTAAAGGATGCGGAATATGCGCTAACGAGTGTCCAACTAAAGCAATAACAATGAAGATAGAAGGGGAATAAAAGAACATGGAAAAACAGGTTAAACAGGAAACAATGGCTCTAAACGGAGATGAAGCAGTTGCCTTCGCCGTTAAGCAATGCGATGTTGATGTAGTTGCTGCTTACCCAATTACGCCCCAAACAATTATTGTGGAAAAATTTAGTGAATACGTTGCCAACGGAGAGGTCCAAACAGAATATGTCTGCACTGAATCAGAACACAGTGCCATGACCGCTTGTCTTGCCGCTTCAGTTACAGGTGCAAGAACTTTCACTGCCAGCGCTTCTGCAGGCTTAGCGTTGATGCATGAGATGCTTTTTGTTACGTCTGGTTCTCGAGCGCCAGTTGTAATGGCGGTAGCTAACCGTGCTTTGTCTTCGCCGCTTAACATTCATGGTGACCAATCAGACAGCATGGCTCAAAGAGATAGCGGATGGATTCAAATTTACGTTGAGAACGCTCAGGAAGCATATGACGCTATTATTCAAGCATTCAAAATTGCTGAGGATGTTGGTGTGTCTTTACCGATGATTGTTGGCTTAGACGGGTTTACGGTAAGCCACACGCTGGAGAACGTCGATGTACTATCTGAAGACGATGTCAAAAAGTTTGTTGGAGAGCGCCAACTGCCCAAAGTGCTTACACATGAAGGCAAAACAGTGCCGTTTAAGCTTGATCCAGAGAATCCGATGACTATGGGGCCGATTGCTTTTCAAAACTACTATTTTGAGTTTAAACGCCAGCAAGAAGAAGGTATGAAGAACGCGTTAAAGCGAATACAAGAGGTTAACAGTGAATACGCTAAAGTCACTGGCAGAAGCTACGGCAACGGCCTAATAGATGATTACAAGCTTGAAGACGCTGAAATAGCAGTGGTGTGCGTTGGCTCAACCTCAGGAACACTAAAAGTAATTGTTGACGAATTAAGGCAAGAGGGCGTTAAAGCTGGGCTTCTACGATTGCGTACGTTTAGGCCACTGCCCGTCGAAGAACTTCGAAAAGCATTAAGCAACGTCGTTGCAATTGCAGTTATGGATAAAAGTATGAGTTTCGGCGGTTTCGGCGGTGCAGTTTTCACTGAAGTTCGCCATGCGCTTTACGACGATAAGAAGCATCCGTCTATAGTGAACTACATTTACGGTTTAGGCGGGAGAGATTCTAGTCCCCGTGAACTGCGAACAATCTTCGAAGAGCTTACGCATATTGCAAAAACTGGGCAAGTTGAAAGCCGCGTTCATTATTTTGGGTTAAGGGAGTAAATTAGGAGGCAAAAAATTGACAACTCAAGAATGGAAATTCACAGCTAAAGATATTGCGTGTAAGCCAGATTTGTTCCTTTCAGGTCATCGGGCATGTGCAGGTTGCGGACCAGCTTCGGTGCTGCGTTTGATAATGAAAGCTACACGTGGACCAACAATTGTGACTGAAGCAACTGGCTGCATGGAAGTGGTCTCATCAATTTACCCTTACACTTCTTGGGGTCTGCCATGGTTGCACACGGCTTTTGAGAATGCTGCTGCTAATGCTTCTGGAATTGACGCTGCATTGAAAGCTATGCGCAAGAAGGGCAAAGTGAAACAAGAGCACATTGATATTATTGCAATAGCTGGCGACGGCGGAACATTTGACATTGGCTTGCAAGCGTTGTCTGGTGCTGTTGAACGTGGACATGACTTCTTGTTTGTGCTGTACGATAATGAGGGTTACATGAACACTGGCATCCAACGTAGCGGGGGAACACCGATTGGTGCAGCAACAACAACTACTCCAGCTGGCTCAGTAAATCCAGGCAAGCTTGAGAAGAAAAAGCCGATTAGCGAGATTATGCTGGCTCACGAAATGGAGTACGTGGCTACTGCATCACCATACTACTGGAAAGACATGCTGACAAAAGTTCGCAAAGGCTTAGAAGTTAATGGACCGGCGTTTCTGCACATATTTGCACCTTGTCCAAGGGGTTGGCGTTGTGAACCAGGCAAATCTATTGAGTACTCGAAGTTGGCGGTGGAATCCTGCGTGTTTCCACTTTGGGAGGCAGTGAACGGCAAACGGCAGCTTTCAACGCCAAGCAAACTGATTGCTCTGGCACCGCAAAAGAAGAAGCCAGTTAAAGATTACATTGTTGGTCAAGGCAGATTCAGGCACCTGTACACCCCGCAAAACCAGCATATTATTGATGAGATGCAACGTTTCACCGATGAACATTGGGCACGGCTTCTCCAAAAGTGTGAGCCAATGTAAACTCTTTTTATTTTTTATTTTGTTTTTGTTAGATTTTTAGGCAAAATGTTAGTAGTTGAATTTAGTGATTGTTTTCTGGGAGGATTTTTAGTATGCGAAGGATTTTTTTGAATTCTTCCTCTTTCAATGAGGCTCTTCTGCCGTTGGCATAGATGTCTTTTACTCTTTCCACTACTATGGCTACGGTTTGGTCGTCTGGAGTGTTTCCTGCAAGCTCGGTTATTTTGTGTTTGATTATTCCTTTTCCCGATTGCTTCCCAATCGTTAAACGGCGCTCGTTACCGACCAGTTCAGGCGGGTATGGTTCATAAGTCCACGGGTCAACTAAGACGCCGTGCGTGTGGATTCCTGACTCGTGTGCAAATCCGTAGTCGCCGACGATTGCCTTGTTAGGCGGAACTACATAGCCGGTTGCTTTACCAATGTAGTCGGCGGTTTGCTTTAGCTTCTGGGTTTTGCCTTCAAACTTTTTGATTCCGTAATGCAGGTACAGGTTCAAGAGTACCTTTTCGGTTTCAGCGTTGCCCGCACGTTCGCCGATTCCAAGATATGTGGTGCTTGCGTAAACTTTGTCCCATACGCCTGAGGCTGCTTTAATTGATGCCATCGTGTTTTCAACAGCGTTCCCGAAGTCATCGTGTGCATGAATCTCAATAGCTGCGATTCTGGTTTGTTTTTTTATGGCTACTACTTTGGCTGGTATACCGTTGGGCAGTGGTGCCGTTGGGTCGGATAAGCCGATGCCGACTGTGTCGCAGATACGGTAACATTCGGCGCCTGCGTCTGCAACTGCGTTGATTAGTTTTTTCTCAAAGTTCCAGTTTGCACGTGTGCTGTCTTCGCCGTGAACGAAAGTTCTCAGTCCGCAGGTTTTAGCTGCGTATTCAACTACGTCAATGATGTTGGCTAAGATTTGCTCTTGGGTTTTTTCAGGCCACTTAGCTTTAAAATGTAAGTCAGAGACAGGGTGAGAGATGCCAACTTCTTTAAATCCGCATGCCACGGCGCTGTCAATGTCCTCTTTTAACGCTCGACACCAGCCCGCGACGCGCAAGTCAAGGTTCAAATCTGCGATGAGTTTTGCTGCTTTCTTGTCTGGTTCCTGGTAATGGAATAGTTCGATGCGTTCGACGCCGATTTCTGATAGGAACTGGGCTATTTTTGCGGAGTCTTTTGGTCCAGCGGCTAAGCCGGGCATTTGAATGCCATCACGCAGTGTGGTGTCGTCTATGATGGGCTCGGTTTTTAGTGGCATTTTGAAATAGAATTCTTGTAAGTCCATTTTTTTCACTGCTCTGTCTTTTTTATGCTTCTCTTCAAGCTTTTTTGTAATGTTGATTAACGGTTCTGTGAAGTTGATAAACGTTTCTGTAGTACTTTTGTAAGTTTGTTCAAGCAAATATGAGACTTAGCTACAAAATGTCTTGTCACAAATAGACAAAAACTTTACACATAAACGAGGCAAAAGCTATTGTGTGCGTGCGTACAGTGCTTTAAGCGTGCCTGAAATACCCAAAACATACACTGCTGTCTCTTTGCCTGCAATGCCGTTAATTGTAGCCAAAGAAGCTCGTACCATACTTAGTGCAGCCAACGAGACCCTAAGCACAGCAACCTTCCGTTCCAGGTCAAAGCTAATCAGGGCTAAACCAGTTAAGCTTGCGCCAACCTCGCCGTAAAGCTTCGTTACGGCAGCCCAAACGGCATCAATAAACTCGCGTTCAGCAGGCACGACGTCGCATTCCAGTTGCAGGGCTAGGTAGCGCCGTTTAATCCGCTTCAAGATGGTTTGCCCTCCTTAATTATGCTGATGCCTGGTGCAACAAATCGGCTGCTGAGTTTTTCACGGTTACGCGCAACGATTGCCGCTGGACTAGTGGAAACAGCGTCTAAAGCTTGAGCCTCATCCAGCCCGAATAGGAAAGCTAAACTTGCCAGGTCCCTTGGCAACCGCATAAGCCGCTCCTCGGAGACACCGCTTGAAACCACTATGGGAACTTTGAATTCGCGTGCTATGGCGACTTCACGGCGCAAAGTCGTAAGCAACCTAACTCTGGGTGGGCCTTCCAAAATCAAAAGCGGCTTAACATCCACTTCCAAAGCGGCTAAGCTGCAGCTGGCTAATTCGGCTTCTGCGCGGTCAAAGAATCGTTTATGATAGTCAAGGCTGGGAAAATTTAGGAGGTCTACGCGCCTGTCTTTTGCTGCTTGCCTTGCCACTTCCTTGTTGTCGCATGTGATGCATATTACTTCAAATCGTCGCCTGAACTTGCGCAGAAAATGGGTCAGGTCATTTTCCGATCTTGGATAGAAATCTGCTCGGGAAACAAAATCTAAGCCTGCTTCGCTACACGTTGTTTTGAGTTTGGCTAATTCTGCTTCGCTTAGTTTTGAAGAGAACGGGATAGAAATTAGGCGGTAGCTGAAGCGTGCGGCTTTAGTGATGAGTTGCTGTGTCGCCTGTTGGTTTTTGGGGTTAATGCGTAAATGCAAATCCGCGAAAGCTCGTGTCATGGCAGTAACCCAGCGCTCTTGCATAGATCCGTTATTTCTGCAACGGATTTGTTTTTAAAATGAATTTTGAAATGTACGGGGTCATTTTGCGTAAACTTCATGTTTCCTAAAAAGGCGGATTGCTTGTCGAACCTGAGGTACAGGTTTCCTTTTTCTAAATGGAGTTTTAAGTCGCGGCTTAACTCTTCTTTGTCAAGTGAGTTTAAGCCTGAACCGATTTTTTGTAATTCTACTGGAAGCAGTTTTTTGTCTGTTAGTTTAGCGGTTAAAAGGGTGATGGGGTTTCCATAGTGTCCCGTTAAATTTGTTATTTGGAAAACCAGGGTTTCCGCCAGCTCCGTTGGCAGTAAGTTGCGTACGGCGGTTTGGACTTTGTCTGTGTCCTCGGTTGCGTGTGCGAAGACTCGAATATCGATGTAGGCTATTGGCGGTTTAGAAGACATTGGACACCGATTTGTCTCTGGGCTTCTAGCTTTTAGCTTTTTTCTTTGGTTTAGGTTTGGGTTCGGTTTTTTGCGGTTTTGGTTTTGCTGCTGCTTGTGCTTTTGCTTTTTCCGCGCACTCTTTTATGGTTGCGATGTTTTCGTCGTGTGCTGATTTTCTTTTGACATCGACGGGTAAACCGATTTGTTTGGCTTGCTGCTTGTTTACGCCTGCTTTCTGCAGTTCGGTTGGGCTGAATCCTTTGCCGATGTTTTGTTTTTTGTTGTGCTTAGTTATTACTACTTTGATTTGACGCATAAAATTTATCTCCCTGGGTTTGGCTTTCTACTAGTAGGCGCTGCTCGTTTTCTTGCTCCTCTGCGGTGGCTTGGTCTAGCTTTTTCTGCTCCGGCTCCGCGATGGTGTAGGCCTCTGACGTTTTTGCCTGCGCTTGTTAAACTTCTGAAGACCCTGCTGGCGTGCTGGTTCTCTGTTATCCAGTTGACGTCTTTATCTGTTTTTATAACTGGGCTCTTGGGGTCAAGCAGTATGACTTCGAACCATTTGTGTTTTCCGTCTTCGCCTACCCAGTAACTGTTTAGAATTTCCATGTTTGGGAAATGCTTTGCTGTACGTTCTTCGGCGATGAGCCTTAAGCTTTTGGCTGGTTTGAATTTGGCGACTCCCATGCGTTTGGGTCGTCTGCCTGAGCGTGGGCGCTGTTTTCGTAGTCCGCCTCTGCGCACTTTTGTGCGTGCCACTACGAAGCCTTGTTTGGCTTTGTAGCCTAGTTTTCTTGCACGGTCAAGCCTTGTCGGATGCTCAATGCGAAGCGTCGATGGTTGCTTTCGCCACTGCACCAATCTTTCCCGCATGAGTTCTTCAACGAAGGATTTTTCCGGTTGAGACCACTCTTCCGCAATGTACTTGTATGCCATCTTTCAAATTTTCCTCCTCAATGTTTATTTTGCTTACGGTTCAGCCTTTCGGCCACATCCCAACGGACAATGATTATCCGCCTGCAATTTCACATCATAGTACCATGCAATGAAATAAACCTTTTCCATGATGTTTTAAGCATTTTCTAGCTCCTTCACTTTGGTTTCCTGAATAGGTTAAATCCGTTTATGTCGCATACGTACTCGAAGCCAGCTTCAACGAGTTTTTTGGCTTCTTCAATCGTTTGCGCGGTTTCTGAATAGTAAGAGTCTGCGTCAAAGTTAATCATGTGAGTGTAGATTGTTGTGGTTAGGACGCTTTTGTGCCCAAGCCTCTTTTGGACGTGTAGAAGTGATTTTGTTTTGTGGTATTCCATTGTTGCGTACCAGTGGCGGAAGGTGTGAAAGGTAATTCTATTTAGGTTAGGGTTCTGCATTTTTTGCGCTGTCCTTTTTCGTAGTTCGCTGAATGACCTTGAAAAGTGAAGTAGCCCAAAAGCTGTTGGATGCTCGTTCTGGAAAATATATGTGCTTGATGTTTTAGGCAGAGAGTTTAGAACTGCTATCAGTCGAGGGCTAACTTTGAACAGTCTGGGGGTGCCGTGCGTCAGTGTTTCATTGAGCGTTATGGAATTTCTTTCAAAGTCTATGTCTCGCCATTTTAGATTCCAAGCTTCACTTGCTCTCATTCCAGTTTCCTTCAAGAGCAAAAGGTACGTTGAATGTTTGGTGTAAGCCGCGTTGATTAGGCAATCGAGCTCTTTTTCCGTTGGCACGTAGGGTAATTTCCTTTCAACTTGGTATTTTGGGGGCTTCCATGTTCCGTCAACCACGCTCAGGTATTTGCTATAAGATGCAACCGCCAAGGCTTTTGGTTGCAGTGCTCCAATTTTTCTTCGCTATTGCCGCTTTGACTGAATCGGAGTCTAACAGGTTACCGCCATTTCTTTCAATTCTTTTTAGATATGCAACGTAAAGCTTAGCTGATTTTTCGTTCGTACCATCGTTTTCTAATGTACTTAGGAACTTGACGAATCGACCTATGCTTTTCTGTGTTGTTTCGACATCTCCCGCAACAGTCTTTATTTCTGTCGCGTGCTCCAATTTTTTCGCCTCTTGTAAGACGCATAATTGGCGACGACAGCTTGTCCTGTCGTTCTTATAAGGATTATTCGAGAAACGATAACCACACTTTCGACATAGCCAACGCTGAGCAGATTCGCCGTTGGAAAGGTATCTCTGCCCGTCTCTGAATAGGCTGTCTGACCCGCATTCGGGGCATTTCAAAGCGTTAGCTTCAACCAAAATCTACTCACCTTCATTCAATCTTCGTTTAAGTCGTACCTCTCGATTTTTGTTTTCACAATGAGCACGTTTGCAATCAAAATGCAAAAATCTTTGAACGTAATGAAAAATTTTACAGGACCGAACTTTTGAAATCGCTGCAATTCTATTATAGTAGAGATCTTGACCGTTAAGACGTATTGACATGTGTTCATGAAAAAGTCAAGACGTTCATGTCTTAACATTATTAGCTATCTCCTCTTTGTTGTTTGCCAAGTCTGAAATCTGCTTCTTTTCATCCCCAATCTTGTCAGAAATCTTTGCGAATTTGTTATCGTATGCTCGCTTCAAGTCTCTGGCGAACTGTTCTTCCTTTTTCAACTCAAACCACTTAAAAGCAAGAGCCTTCCCTGTCATTTCGAAAACGCCCATGCATTGGCAGACCGGGTTAAATTTTTGTCCAAGATGTATTGGTCTAGAGTCAATTCCTTGAGAGAGCTCTGATTTTATTTCATCATAATCAGTTGTACTAAAAACTCTAATTACATAAGCTGTGTATTCCTCGATTGTGTCAAGGGTTTCTTGTGCCTTCTTGTATTCGGGGTCATTTCTTGCCTTCTCAATTTCTCGTTCTTGAAGGATGATTATCTTCCCCAAGGCAATGGCTTTATCTTCGTTAGCCAAATGCTCAAAATTTTCATTAAGAATTTTTTGGTTTTCTTTTTCCAACTTCTCTTTTATCGCTTTTCTTGTGAATTCTCCGATTTTGTATCCTAGCTGTTTCATAGTCTCTATGTCTTCCATGTTCGCTCTGTAAGAGTACATTTTTCTTTTCGTCGTGTCTGTCACGTCCTTGGTACGTCTTGACATTGATGTAGCTGCATGCGCTCTCCAGCCGATATCATAGTTTCTGCGGTCAGTCTTGCCAACTCTTGCACCTCTATCACCCTTGCCGCCCCTCCTGCCACGCCTCGAGTTTGCCTTCATGAAAGTGCTGTCTAAACTGACCTTAACAGCTGCCTCCTTGTCTACTATGTTTATTATGAAGGCTTGATCTCTGAGCTCCACAAACAAGCCTTCAATCGTTTCTGGGCGTGCACGGCTGATGAAGAGGCTGAACGTGTTGTGTTTTGGGGCTTTGTCGCCTTGGAACTCGCATATTTCGCGGGCGTATGGTCTCTTCTCGAGTTTTCTGCAGAGCTTCCTCACGCTTGGTATGGCTTCGAAGCGCATGAACATCAAAGCTAAAAGCATGGAACGCGCCGGATAATGTGGTCTGCCTTTTCCAGAATCAGCGTACCTGGCCTCGACTTGCTTTACAGTTATGCTTATATCGATAGAGGAAAATAGGAGTTTGAGAGTGTCAAGGGGAAGGCGTTGATAGCCGTCCAAACCGGTTTATCACCTCCGATTATGCTTCATTCAGCTATCCCTTTGCACTCTCACCTCTAAAATCTTATTCAGATAAATTATATGACTTATTTGCTGAAAGCGGCTAACAAAGGATTAATGAACACTTATGCGCGCTGGAACTGTCGGAGATGGGGAAGCTGTTGCCACCGGGGAAGCAGTTGTCACTGGGATTGTGGTGGTGTCTAACACCGAGACTGTACCGCTGCTGAGAGAATTAGCAACGTATGCATATGCGCCATTGGGTATTACAGCCACACCAAGAGGAGAGCTTCCAACTCCTACCGTCGCCGTTACCGCGGTCAGCCAGGGGATTGCGACTTGGTCCGTGAAACATAAAAAAACTAAAAACTAACGAATCGCTACCAAGTACGAAAGCGTAACGTTGGCTGGGATAGGGTTTTTGTGTCAAGTTGACCTCAAAAAAAGGGGGGTCCCGTTAGGGTGATCGGCTATTTTTTTTCTTAAGTAGCGCTGCTGCGCTGGAGATTATCAATATTGAAAAAACGGCGACGAACGTTAACTCTGGAACTTTTGGTGTAGCTGTCGGAGTTGGAGCTGCTGTTGGAGTTGCTGTTGGAGCTTTTGTTGGAGTTGCTGCTGGAGCTTTTGTTGGAGTTGCTGCTGGAGCTGCGGTTGGAGCTGCTGTCGGAACTGGAGTAGGAGTGGGTATTAGTGCAAACGTTGCAGTTATGGTGTGGGAAGCTTGGACGTTGCTGAACGTATACGATGACGCAACAGTCACCGACGAACCATCAACCGTCAAAGAAGCAATGGAGTAACCAGTATTCGGCGTTATAGTGAAAGTCTGGCTGTCGCCAGAGTCAACAGTTGTTGTTCCAGGAGCAATAACACCATTAGCGCCCTGAGTAACCGTCAAAGTGTACGTAACCGCGAAAGTTGCAGTAATCGTGCCGGGGCCGTTGACAGTTGCCGTCGTAGAACTGGAACTGGGGTTCGCAAAGGTTATGGAACCAGTACTGCTTGACCACTGTGCAAATGGAGTGCTAGTAGTAGGTGTTGCGCTAATTGATAGTGAGCCAGAATCTGACCACATGTTAGTTCCAGTTGGGCTTGTTGTACCGTTGCCTGGCGGTGATACGGCAAAGGAAATTTGGTACTGAGTTTTCCAGTTGGCAGTTACGTTTTTGGGGCCTATCATGTTGATGGCGCTGCTTTGTGCGTAGTTCGTTCCGCTAGCGTCTCCGCTCCAGTTTAGGAAAATGTACTGGACGCCTGTGCCGCCAGAAACTGTTCCTGCGGTAAGATTGGCGTAAGCAGTTGTGCCGCTGTCGTACCAGCCTGACCCGCTGGCTGTGCCGTATAGGGAGTTTATTATCAGGTTGTATTGTGTTTTGTATGTGCCATGTATCGTTGTGACTTGCGTGATGGTTATTGGTGAAGAAGCATTAACGCCCGTCAGGACATACTGTTCCCCGTTGGGAATTGAGGTCAGCGATGATGAGTACGCGAAAGTTTCAATTGAGTTGGCGTCGGCCCAGAATTGCCCTCCTGCCACTCCGTAGGGTGTTGTTCCGTTTATCGTGACTACTGTCCCTGAGAAATCGGTGCCGACTCCTGTTTGGATGAAGGTGACATTGTATTGGGTAACGTATAGAAGAGTTATGAGTTTTGCGTTGTCCATGTAAACGCTGGATATGGATTGGTTATAGGAGTCGAACCTGTAGCGTATGCCATTTGTGCCCGACGAGCTTGGAACGTATTGTTGGGGTGAAGTTACTGTTACGGTTGTGTTCGCATCAATCCAGTCTGACCATGTTGCGGTTTTTACCTGATTCGTGTATAAGACTCCGAGTTGTGTGTAGGTGACTTGGAAGCTTGCTCCAAGAGCGCCATTCGGTGTTGCGTTGACGGTCATGTAGTATTGCGTTATGTAGTTGCCTGTTATGTTTCCGTGGTAGGGTACGACGATTGAACTCATGCTTTGTGAAGTGGACAAGCCGGTGTTGTTCATCCAGACGTACCTCTTCACGTTTGGTGTTACGGTCAGCGGCGACTGGAACGCGTATGCGTGGGACGCTGTTGGTGACCACATGTAGGAAACTGGTAGTTGGGTAAATGTGTAACTGCTAGAGCCAACGGTCAAGACTGCGCCAGTGAAGTCTGAGCCCACGCCTGTTTGGTTGTACTTGATAGTCATGAATGGGTAGTTATCCTTGTTGGTTCCCACCATTCCTGTGGTGTATGGTGTGTCTCCAATGCCATCTGCACCGGCTACGTTTTGTGCTGCTCCATGGAAGTGATCAACCCCTGTGTAGTCAGTCCAGTAGTTGCCGCCCGAAGGATAGCCGTGGTCCCACACGTTTACCGATCCGTCACTAGGGTCTTGACTTACCTGTTGCGTGTTGCTGACAAAGTCGTTGTGGTAGATTTGGTTATTATCGCAGGTATAGACGTCCCCCACGATTTGTATGGCGACTTGGTTGCTTCTAACTTTGTTTCCGATTATGATGTTGCTTGAGGCGTTATACTCGAGGTGCAGAGCAACGTTGTTGTTCGCGATGTAGTTTCCGTTTATTATGTTGCCCCAGGCGTCATACCATAGTTCTATCCCGATCGGGCTTCCAGTTACGTCGTTGTTTGTAAAGTTATTGTACAGCCCAGTGTTAAAACCCTGGCCACCGACCATGATGTTGCATGTTCCGCTTCCCGTTATGCTGTTCGAATAAAACGTGTCGTTGCAGGCTGCATTCGAGCCGAAAGATCCTACTTCAATTCCATATTCGAAGCTGTTAACAACTTGGTTGTTGTAAAAATAATTGTTTACAGTGTCGACTCCAACTACGGTTAGGCCTTCGGTGAAGTCCGTGATGGTGTTATTGAAGATTTGGTTGTTTTTGTCTTGATAGGCTGCGAGGTAAGTGTTGTCTCCCGACAGCCAGATGCCGTTCACGCCGCTTGTCATCAAGTTTCCGCTAATCTGATCGTTGATAAAAGGAGCATCCAATTCGATGGCAGTGGTGCCATATCCACCGGTGGTAGAGGTGTATGTACCGGTGATAGTGTTGTTGCTGATAACAGTGTTGTTTGCATTTGCTAGCCATATTCCATTATTTCCGTATAGCGTTAGTTCTGCTATGGTGTTGTTTGAAATGGTGCAGTGGTCGTCTAGGTTGCCGTTTATTGCTATGTACGAGGAGTTAGTAAAGGTGTTCCCTATGACTTGGATGAAGGAGCCACCCACATCAATGCCAGTTTCAAAGTTTGCTATGTTCATGTTTTCGATTTTCACGTTGCTGGTTCCATAATAGAAATCGATGCCAGTATCAAACCCCGGGTCAGGTGACTGAAGTGTGTACCCGCGACCGTTGAGTATTATGTTGCTTCTCTCAATTTCAATTGTGCCTGTTATATCTGCGGTAAACGTATATGTTGTTTGGTCAGTGGTCGTGATTAGGCCGTTGTTCGGGGTAATTGAGCCATCATTGTTGATGGTAAAGCTGTATCCCTGGGCTTTTACAGGTTGCGAGGTCAACAGGAAAACTGTTGATAGAATGAGTAAAGACGTCATTGCTAAAAGTAGAAGTCTTTTTGGTTTCATTTCATATGCTCTCCTTAATAATTTGTCCCCAAATGAATCATAGATGAGCCAGTACGGCGCATTTTATGATTCATTGAAGGACTACTGTTGGCTTGTATGTAGCTCAAAGTATAAAAGTTGATGTGGAATAAATAAAGCTGTTTTTCTAGAAGACTCGTTTATTTTATACGCATTTTTAACAATACATTAGGGGTGTGCAGAATTTAAAAGGCTTCTTGGTATTGTTGTTTTATGGAAGCCTGTGAGGTTGTCAGGCTTTTCGTCAATAAAGCGATAGTTCCAGCCGAGCCGAAAAGAAGAGGAAATCCTG
>Ga0187848_10002046_pt1 | contig 16463 bp, 16 predicted proteins | sample June2016WEW_4_40_FD_132424 | JGI IMG/M metagenome (GOLD analysis project Ga0187848, IMG submission 132424) | Peatland microbial communities from SPRUCE experiment site at the Marcell Experimental Forest, Minnesota, USA - June2016WEW_4_40 | ecosystem: Environmental > Terrestrial > Soil >... | reverse complement strand
GTCGACCCGGGCAAGGTCCATGTCTGCTGGCGCGGCGTGGACCCGGAGAAGTTCCACCCGGGCGACCGCCGGGAGGCCCGCCGCCGCCTGGGTCTGCCTCCGGGCCGGCCGCTCTTGCTCTGGCTGGGGAACATGGTGCCGGTCAAGGGGCTTGAAACGCTGATTGACGCCGCCGCGATCCTGAAGCAGCGGGGCATCGACTTCGGCCTCCTGTTGGTGGGCAGCGGGCGCCTGGAGGCGAAGCTCAGGCGGCGGTGCGCCGCCCGCGGCCTGGAGGAGCACGTCCGGTTCGTGGGCCGCGTGATGCACGACGCGCTGCCCGACTGGTACCGCGCCGTCAATCTGACGGTGCTGCCCAGTTGGTCGGAAGGGATTCCCAACGTGCTCTTGGAATCGATGGCCTCGCGCGTCCCCTTTGTCGCCAGCCGGGTGGGCGGGATCCCGGAGATCGCAACCGAGGGGATCGACCTGCTGGTGCCGCCGGGCGACGTGACTGCCCTGGCCGACGCCATCGCGACACAGCTCTCCGCGGGCGACCGGAACGGCGAGCATCCCCGCAAGCTCTTCACCTGGACGGACGCAGCCCACGAAATGACGCGGCTGATGTATTTGCTTAAGGCACCGGCAGGCAAGGGCGCCATCGAGTGTACGATAAAAGGTGCCGTAGAACTGGCGCAGGGTCGGATGTCGCCGCCTGCGGACGCACGATGAGAGTATTCTTCACGGTCGACGTCGAGACCTATACGGGCGACTACGGGGCGGATATTCGCGGGAACGGGCAGGGCCTAGGCTATCTCCTGGCAATGTGCGGCAAGTATGGCGTGGCCGGCACCTTCTTTGTCGAGGCGCTGGGCGCGTTGCGTTGGGGAGACGACGGTGTCCGCGAAATAATTGACCTGATCCGCAGCAGCGGACAGGAAGTCCAGCTTCACCTGCATCCCGAAGTGCTGTATCCGCAGCGCCCGGGCATCCAGATGAGCAAGCTCCCCTTGACAGAACAGGTCGATTTGCTGGGAAAGGGCGTCGCGGTGCTGCAGAGGTGTGGTGTCGGATCGGTAGGGGCCTTCCGCGCCGGCGACCTCGCTGCCAACGAGACGACTTTGATCGCCATGCGCCAAGTCGGCATTCCGGTCAGTTCCAACCGCGATCTGGACACCAAGTCCTCGGTTCAGTCGGCAGTCAATCAGTCTTTCCCCATACACAATGATATTGCCGTGCAAGATGGGGTGACCGATTTGCCTGTAACCGGACTGCGCAGTCCACTCTCATGGCTCGACGGAACTTGGCGCCACCTCCAAGTCTGCGCCTTGAGCGGAAGGGAAATGACCAACGCGCTCGACACCCTCGAGGGCGCGGGTTACACCTGTGCGACAATCCTCACGCATCCGCCGGAGTATTTCGCGCACACGTCTCGGTTCGCAGCCCGCGCAGGTCGCAATCGAAGGCGTCTTGAACGGCTCTTTCAACACATTGCCGGGCGCCCGAGCCTTGAGAGCATCTTCGTTAGCGGTTGCACGGCGCTGGAGATTCCAACGCGCTCGCCCCCGGCCTGCCGATATAGGTTGCGCGACAGCCTCGGTCGCCTGAGAGAGCAGTTGTTCGGTCGAATTGGGCTCTGAATTCGGGCGCTTCACTGCCGTGACAATCCTGTACCATGCCCCCGACGCAATACCGCAGGCAATCCAGGCATTCTGGCGAACTGCCGCGCGAGAGAGAAAATCGCGGCACAACTGAGAAATTGCGGAATCAGAAACCATTCTGTATGGCTACGATCCTTTATTTCGGCAACGACTGGAACGCGGAGAACCGCACGTCGAGCCACCATATCGCGCGGAGGCTGGCCAAGCTCCACGACGTGTACTACATCGAATGCCCCGGAATGCGGGCGCCGCAGGCGTCGGGCCGCGACTTCAGGCGGATCGTACAGAAGCTGTGGCGATCGCTGAGGGGGCCGCGCGCGGTCATGCCCGGGCTGAAGGTGCAGACCCTCGTGCAGGTGCCGCTGCACCGCTTCGCGCTGGTCCGCTGGCTCAATGCCCGGCTGATCTATTGGTCGGTGCGGTGGCTGATGTGGCGGCAGGGCATTCGGCGGCCGATTGCCTGGTTCGTGGCCCCCCACGTGGCGTCGCTCGTCGGCCGGCTCGATGAGTCGCTCTCCGTCTATTACGTCACCGACGACCACGCGTCCATGCCGGGGATGGATAGGGAATCGATGCGGCGGATGGACGAGCGATTGACCCGGGGGGCGGACCTGGTGTTCGTGGCCTCGGACACGCTGCTCGAGGCCAAGACGGCGATCAACCCCCATACGCACTACAGCCCGCACGGGGTGGACCTCGAGCACTTCGGCCGGGCCTGCGATCCGGCGGGGAGGGTGCCGGACGACGTCCAGGGGCTCCGGCAGCCGATTGTCGGGTTCTTCGGCCTTGTCGAGCGGTGGATCGATCTCGACCTGGTGCGATACCTGGCCGAGCAGCGCCCGCACTGGACGTTCTTGATGATCGGCCGGGTCGCTGTGGCGCCGGAGCGGGTTCCACAGTTGGCGAACGTTCATTTCATCGGCAAGCGGGCCTACGAGGAACTGCCGGACTACGGGCGAGCGTTCACCGCTGCCATCCTCCCCTTCACGCTCACCCCGGAGGCGTGGCACGCCAACCCGTTGAAGTTGTTGGAGTACCTGGCGATGGGCAGACCGGTTGTCTCGGTGGCCATCCCGGCCGCAGAGCGACTTGGGGATGTGATTCAAGTGGCGCACAACCGGGACGAGTTTCTTGCAGGGCTCGACGAGGCGGTGCGGCAAGCTTCCAACCCGGAAGCGGTTGAGCGCCGGCTGCGGCGGGCGGCCGCGGCGAGCTGGGATTCGCGGGTGGCGGAGGTGCTCGCGCTGGTTCAGGCGCGGCTTGAAGAGAAGGCTGCGGGCGTTGCCGCGGTGCCGGCCGCCCCCAAAGCCGGGTAGGGCCATCGTCGTTTCGTGACAATTCTGGGTAAGCTGACGACCGACATCCGCCGTAAGGCCGACTGGTGCTACCAGTCGACGGGCGTGCGCGCGGTGATCAAAACCCTCATGACCGACGGCACCTTGGCCATGGTCCTCTACCGGCTCATGCAGTGGAGCCGGCGGTGGCGGCTGGTCCCCCTGGAAATGCTCTTCAACAAGCTCAATGTAATCTGTTGCCAGTGCATTATCGGCCGGGGCGCGGAGTTCGGGCCGGGGTTCGTGTTGATCCACTCCAACGGCGTGGTGATCAACGGCGGGGTCCGCGGCGGAGAGAACATCTACGTCGAACACCAGGTGACCATCGGGGCCGAGAGGTATCGGAGCCCGACGCTGGGCAGCAATATCTTCATTGGGGAGGGCGCCAAGATCATCGGGTGTGTCACGATCGGCGACGGCGCGCGAATCGGAGCGAATGCCGTGGTCCTGGACGACGTGCCGCCCCAGGCGACGGTTGTCGGCATCCCGGCGCGGGTGGTCCGCCTGCGGGAAGCATCCGCCGTGGACTCCGATCCCTCGTGTTGCGGATGACACAAGCGGCCGAAACTGCCCGGGAAACGCGACCGGGCGCGACGGGCGCGGTCTCCCCCGTCGGGCGCCTCGCCATACTCTCCTGTTTCATGATTGAACGGCCGCTGCTGGCCTTGAGCTTCGGATAGCATCGAGTGTTCCGGTTGCGAGGACTTCCCTGGCGTGCGGTGTTTCGGTTGCTACGATCCCCGCACGGGCGTCGCGCTAGCGCGCGGCCCCTCCATGTGTTCCTCTGCCTCTGCGACCACTACGAGCCGATGGTGGGCGGCGCGCCCCTGCACGTCCAGCGGGAGCGTGTGGACCGCTGGGTGCGGGAGTACCCGCGGTCGGTCGCCGGCGTCCGGGATTCGCGCGGCCGGCCGCCACAGCACATGTTCTTTTATCCGGCCGAGGAATACAACCCGGAACATGTCGAGAAGATCGCAGCCCTTTGCAGGCAGGATCTTGGCGAGGTGGAGATCCACCTGCACCACGACAACGACACGGCCGACCATCTGCGGGAGACCCTGGAGGGCTTCAAGGAACGCTTGTTCCACGAGCACGGCCTGCTCCGCAAGAATGGGCAGGGGGAGATTACCTATGGATTCGTCCATGGGAACTGGGCACTCTGCAACTCCCGGCCGGACGGCCGCTGGTGCGGAGTGAACAACGAGCTGACGGTGCTCCGCGAAACGGGCTGCTATGCCGATTTCACCATGCCGTCAGCCCCCAGCCCGACGCAGACACGCACTATCAATCGCATTTATTACGCGATTGGAGACCAGTCGCGGCCCAAGGCGCATGACGTCGGCGTTCCGGCCCAAGTCGGCGTTGAGCCGCCGCGGGGCAGCCTTCTTCTGATCCAAGGGCCGATGATGCTTGATTGGCGACGAAGGAAGTGGGGATGTCTGCCGCGGCTTGAGAACTCTCAGCTCGATGGTGGTTTTCCCCCAACGATAGCGCGGTGGCGACTGTGGCTGAATGCCGGAGTGGGGGTGATCGGGCAACCCACCTGGGTTTTCGTGAAACTGTACACCCATGGGGCCCCGGAGCGCAACGCGGCCATGCTGCTGGGCGAGCCGATGCGGACGTTCCATCAAGACCTGGCCGCTTACGCCGCAAGACAGCCTTGGCTGCAATACTATTATGTGACGGCCCGGGAGATGGCCGATCTTGTCCACCAGGCGGAAACAGGGGCAAAAGAACCGACATTCTGTGAACCCGCTTCCACAACACTCCGCGCTGCCCGACCGCGCCCAGTGCAATGAAGCTTCTCGTGGCGAGCCTGCTTGGTCCGAAATGACTGAATACCACCTAGCCTGCGTTGTCGGCGCCCGGCCGAATTTCATGAAAATGGCGCCTCTGCTTCGCGCCTTCAAGCAATACCCGCACGTCAAGACCACGTTGATCCACACGGGGCAGCACTACGACCGGAACCTCTCCGACGTGTTCTTTCAGGAACTGGGGATGAAGCAACCCGACGTGAACCTCGAGGTGGGTTCGGGCAAACACGGGGCCCAGACGGCACAGGTGATCGAGCGTCTGGAGGCCGTCTTTGAGCAAGGACCGCCCGGTGGGGCCAAGTACGATCGGCTGCTCGTCGTGGGGGATGTCAACTCCACAATGGCGGCCACCCTTGCCGCCGCGAAACTGGGCATCCCGGTTGGACACGTCGAAGCCGGCCTGCGGAGCTTCGACCGGTCCATGCCGGAGGAGATCAACCGTATTGTGACCGACTCGATCGCGGATTTGTTGTTGGTCTCCGAACCCGCTGGAATCGAGAATCTGCGGCGTGAAGGCCACCCCGACGGCTCCATGCACTTGGTGGGCAACGTGATGATCGACACGCTCGTGTGGCTCCTGCCGCAAGCCCGTGCTCGAGACACGCTTGCCCGGCATGGGCTCGAACCCCGCCGGTACGGGGTTGTGACGCTGCACCGCCCGGCGAACGTGGACGCGGCCATGACGCTCTCTTCGCTCTTGGACGTCCTTGTGGAGACATCGCGGCACTTACCGCTGGCCTTTCCCATCCATCCGCGGACTCGGCGGCGGATCGAGGAGTTCGGCCTGGCCGGCAAGCTTCGCGAAGGCCGGATCCTCGATTTGCCGCCGCTAGGCTATCTGGACTTTCTTGCCCTGACTTCGCAGGCCGCGGTGATCGTGACGGACTCGGGCGGCTTGCAGGAGGAATCGACGGTGCTTGGAATCCCGTGTCTTACCGCACGGCCGAACACCGAGCGACCCATCACGGTCCAAGAGGGCACGAGCACGCTGGTCGATAGCGACCCTGAACAACTGCGGGCCTGTCTGCGGGCCGTGCTGGACGGCAATTACAAGCGGGGCCGCTGCCCCGCGCTTTGGGACGGACGTGCGGCAGATCGCATCGCGCGACTCATTGCAGATGAGAACCATCAATTGGGAGGATGACCTTGCCAATCGGTAGCCAGACTGCATTGGTCGCGGGCGCCGGGGGCGGCATCGGAAGGGCGGTCGCTCTGCGCCTGGCCGAGGCTGGTGCTCGCGTTGCCTTGGTGGGGCGTAACCGCGACAACCTGGAAGCTACCAGGGCTGCCATGAGGCCTAGTGATCGCCCGGCCGTCGTCGCCCCATGTGACGTTACGGACCGCCCGCAGGTGGCCGCGACGATTCAGATGTTGCTGGCGGAGATCGGGTCGATCGACATCCTGGTCTATAGTGCGGGGATTAACGTGCCCAAGAGGAGTCTTCGGTCGCTCGATCCAACCGACTGGGACCGGCTGATTGCGACCAACCTCACCGGCGCCTTCAATTTGGTCCACTTCACGCTGCCCATGATGCGGGAACGTGGAAATGGGCTGGTGATCCAGATCGGGTCGATATCCGCCAAGAGGCCCAGCACGCTGGGCGGGGCGGGTTACTCGGCCTCCAAGGCCGCCCAAGCGGTTCTGGGCGTCTGTATCGGGCGCGAAGAGCGAGGCCGGGGGATCAGGTCGACGGTCATTTACTCCGGCGAGGTCAACACGTCGTTTCTCGACTCCCGTTCGAATCGCCCGGGCGGCATCGAGACGAGCCGGCGCGAAACCATTCTTCAGCCGGAGGACATCGCCGCCGCGGTCCGTTTCATCGCCGAGCTCCCGCCGCGGGCCCATGTCCCGGAATTCGTGATCAAACCCACCATAGACGATTTTGCGTAGCGAACCTGTTCCCATTCCCAGGAGGACTGTGATGCGCGATGATTTGGTTTCTGCACTGCGACGCTTGATTGTGAATGATCTGTTCGTGGAAGTCCCCGAAGACCAGATCGGGCTGGACGACGGCCTGATGTCGGTCGTCGGTCTGGATTCGATCGGGTTCGTGGAGTTGCGCGTTCTCTGCGAGCGGCAATTCAACGTCCAGATCAATGAGGACGACTACACGCCCGAGAACTTCAGTTCGGTCCGCCGCCTGGTAAACTTGATCGAGCGTTTGCAGCTTGGACAGGCGGCGAAGTCTGCCTAGCCACGAGGGCCGATTGAGACAACGCTGCACACCGCCTTGACGAGGAGCATGGCACGAGTCGCATGACAACACCTGCGGACAGGGTCTGCGTGACCGGCATGGCCTGGACGACACCGCTGGGGGACAGTCTGGAACGCGTCTGGCAGCGTCTGTTGAGCGGTGAAACGGGCATGACGCCGATGCCCCATCCCGGTAGGATCCGGAACACCTTGGCGGCCCTGACCCCGTCCGTTAGCTTTGATCTTCCACCCCACGAGCGCCTCTCGAAAATGGCCGCTGCGACCATCGAGCGGGCCTTGGCGGAATCGGGCAACGATCCTGCGGGCCCGGGACTCTTGCTGATATTGGGTACCAGCTTTGGGACCTATCTTGAGGACGATCCGCCCGAAAGCTCGCTTCACGCCTGGGCAGATCGCGTCGCTCGGAACGTTGGCGCCGGTGTCGCCCCGATTGTGGTCTCCACCGCGTGTTCCTCGGGGTCTGATGCGATTCTGTTGGGGGCTGAGTTGATTCGCGCCGGTGCCGCGCGTCGCTGCGTTTGTGGGGGAGTGGACGTCCTGACCGCGAGCAAGAGGCTCAACCATTCGGCCCTCGGCACCATGTCGCCGACGACGCTGCGTGCTTTTGACGTCCGTTGTGACGGCACGCTGCTGGGCGAGGGAGCCGCCTTCCTGGTCCTTGAGCCGTGGCAGGCCGAAAGCCAAGTGGCCTTGGCGTGGCTGCGGGGCGCCGGTTCGGCCAATGACGCCGCGGGCATGACAGCCCCCGACAGTACAGGCGCGGGCGCCCGCCACGCGATGGAGCGCTCGCTAGCCGATGCAGGATTACAGCCGGGGGACATCGGTGTGATCAACGCTCACGGCTCCGGCACGCCCTTGAACGATGCGACCGAGCGCGCAGCCTACCGCGACCTGTTTTCCGCGGATGGCCGGCCATTGGTCTTTGCCACCAAGGGGAATCTTGGACACAGCTTGGGGGCCACCGGGGCGATCGAGGCAATCGCACTCGTGCTTGCTCTACGCAACCGGCAAGTCCCGCCGATCGTCGGCCTGGAGCAGCCTGACCCCGAGTTCCCACTTCCGTTATCCTGCCGCCAAGCAGCACCTTGTGACGCGCGGTTCGGCTTGACTCTAACGCTCGGTTTTGGCGGATTCGACACAAGCCTGGTGTTCGAGGCGCCGCCATGATCCGGCAAGACAAGAGTGCCAAGAACGTCGTCGTGTTGAGTCGGGGAGAGGCACTGCACCCTCAGAAAGACCTCTTCGATCGACAGGTGCTCGCCGTGGTGCGGTATGCCGATCCGGCGGCATGGGTCCTGGCAACGGCAACGGCGCGGGCGTTGGCGCCCAAGAAAGACCAAGTGGTTGCGGCGAAAGACCGCCTTGGAATCGTAGCGGTGTCTTCCCATGGGCCGATCGAAACGCTTAGCAAGGTTGCTGAGGACGCCCGGAATGGTTTCGCCTCACCGCTTCGTTATCCGGCGTCGAACCCCGGCTCACTGGCCGGGGTGTCGTGTATCCTCTTCGGCCTGCGGGGTCCCACCTTGAACCTTTTGTTGGGGCCGACGGCAGGCGTCCCACTGGGGCTATTCATCGCCCACCGATGGCTGGATCGCGGGGCTGCGGCCTACATGGTGGTTGCGGCTTGCATTCGCGATGTGCAGGGGCAGTACCTCGCACGCTGCCTTCTGCTTGGCGGCCGCGACGCGGGCGATGCTCGGTCGGAATGCGACCCCGAAGCCGATAGGAACTGGTTGCTCTCCATCGCCGATACCGCAGGAAAGACTTCATGATCTCGCTCTCGCCTGACGCCGTCAGCCGATTTCTGGATCGCGTCCAGGACGTCTGTTCGCAGCAGCCGCGCGACTCCGCGCAGCGCTCGATCGACGAGCTCGCTTGCCGCTGGCGAAAGCTCGGGTTGCGTCCCGGCGACCTGGTAGTGCTGGCGTTGCCGAATGGGGCCGAACTTCTGAGGCAGTTCTTCGGTGTTCTCGCCGCCGGCGGGGTCCCCGCACTCGTCGTTCCCAATACGCCTTCGGGCCAGTTGCAGGATCTGATTCACATAATGGGTGCTCGGGCGGTGGGCGCCATGTGCGTATCGCCAAGGGTAACCGGAATGGAAACGGCGGCCACGCTGGGTGAAATCCAGGTTGGTCTCGTTTCTGCCGACCGCCCCCCGGCGGCGGTCCCGGGCGAGGTCGTGCTGCTCACGTCAGGCACTTCGGGATTCGCCAGCGGTTGTGTCTTTAGCGTCGAGGCCCTCCTGCTGAATGCAACGCGCCATGCCGATTCCATAGGACAGCGGGCCGATGATACGGTCCTCATCAGCCTCCCACTGTGTTTCTCATTCGCTCTGGTTGCCCAGGCGTTGGCCACTCTGTTGCGGGGCGGCCGCCTGGTGGTCGGCGGCCCACCCTTTCACCTCCAGAGTTACGCGAGGGCAATTGCAGAACACGGCGTCACGGTTTCTTCACTCACGCCGGTGCTGGTCAGGTCGCTTCTGAAATCGGAATCGCCCTTGCCGGCGGGCCTCCGCGTGCTCACCGTGGGCGGCGATTCCTTGCCGGCGGAGGAGGTCGAACAGTTACTCAGGAAGCGGCCTGGCCGGGAGCTCTATCTCACTTACGGCCTAACGCAGTGCGGACCACGGGTGTCGACGCTGGCCGCCCATCGCGAGCCGGCGTGCCGATACAGCTCGGTTGGGCTGCCCCTGGCCGGCACCGAAGTCCGCCTGAAGGAACTCGGTGACGACTCGGCGATGAAACAGCTCTTGGTCTCGTCCGCGACGGTCATGCGGCGGCGGATCGGGCTGGTGGAAGGCCGCAAGGCCAGCGACTGGAGCTCGCCCGGAGTCATCGCCACCGGGGATGTCTTCGACCAGGAGGATGCCGGCCATCTCTATTTCCGCGGGCGTCTCTCGGACTTCGTCGTTCGCGACGGCGACAAGATCTGCCTGGCCGCCATCCGTCGCGCCGCCGCCAAGCTGCCCTTCATTCTCGGGGTCAAGACGCATGTCTACACAAGAGAAAACGGAAGCACCGACTTCGATTTGACCCTCGTGGCGGACGCATCGAATCAAACCGAGGCCATCGATTACCGCGCTCAGCTCGGCCGTGTGTTGCGCCGTAGCGAGTTCCCTCGCAATCTTCGAGTGGTTGCTGAGGCCGGTGCGTACTGTTACAAGTGAGGGAGGGCAGGCCAATGACCATGATCTCATCGTCGCAGTCGCCGCCCGGCGAAGCCGCCGCAGGTGCGCGGTCGTCTTTTCGCCGATACTTGGCGACATCGAACAAACCTGTTCCGGCAATGGTTCGCAAGCTTTACCGCCGGATGCAGTCTTTCTCCGTGCCTGCACCGCGGCTCGTGGTCCGGCCCATGCTCTTGGTCTTCGTGAGCTTGCGGTCTATCTACTACTTCCTCAAGCGGGCCTTCATTTGCGAGCCGTTCTTCAAAGCATACTGTGCGAGATGCGGCAAGAATCTGCGGACCGGAACCTTCATTCACTGGGTCCAGGGAAAAGGAGAGATCATCGTCGGCGACAACGTCTGGCTTGACGGGAAAAGCAGTTTTACTTTCCCTGCTCGTTTTGCCGATCGCCCCACCTTGGTCGTCGGAGATAACACAGGGATCGGCCACGCCTGCACGTTCATCGTCGGCAAGAGGATTCTGATCGGGAGCAACTGCATGATTGCGCAGGGAGTGACCGTTTTCGGCTCCAGCGGCCATCCAACGGACCTCGCTGCTCGTCAAGCCCGAATGCCTCCGCCGGATGCGGAAGTCCGCGACGTGGTGATTGGCGACTGGGTCTGGATCGGCCAACACTCGATAGTCTTTCCCGGCGTCAGGATCGGCGAGGGAAGCGTCGTCTCCGCCGGATCCGTAGTGCGGACCCACGTCCCTCCCTACTCCGTGGTTGCCGGCAACCCGGCGCGAGTCATGTTCTGGCTGAAGCGGCCGACCGAGGGTCATGCAACCCGAACGCCGGCGCTTGCTTCCCAAGCAACGCAGATCCCCGGCGGATGAGAATGGCCCGAGCCACGACGATGGGCACTCGTCGCCCTGGCCGCTGAAACTGTGTAAGCGGCCGGGATACGCATTCACCGCGGACGGGATTTTCTCGCCGGCTTGCCGGTCATCCGAACAGCAGAAAGTTGACGGTTGCCGTGAGCAAGATCACTGGCGGTGCGGTTTTGGTGCGCGCTTTGAAGGCGTGGGGAGTCACTCGCATCTTCAGCCTTCCCGGAGCCCCGCTTTTTCCGGTCTATGACGCCTGTCTCAGCGAAGGGGTCGAGATCATCGTGGGGCGCCACGAAGAAGCTGTTGTCCACACCGCCGAAGGATGGTCTCGCGTAACCGGCGAACCCTCCGTGGTCTTGGTCGCACCGGGTCCCGGCCACGCCAACGCGGTGCCCGGGATTGCAACCGCGTATGCCGAGTGCTCTCCCGTGATCGTGATGAGCGGAATTGATGCAAGCGCGAATCTGGGCAAGGGGGCCCGCCAAGAGCTTCCCCAAGTGGAGATGTGCATTCCCATTACCAAGTGGTCCGCCCTGCTCTCGGATGTGCGGCGGATTCCGGAGTACGTCGCCAGAGCGTTTCGGACGGCGAGGACCGGAATGCCGGGACCGGTCCACATCAGCTTGACGGCCGATTCTTTGGCAGGGACAGTGGACGTGACCGAGGTGCAGATGCCCCTCCCCGGCATGTCGCAGCCGACCGCCGCTCCCGGAGCCGAGCCGGCATTCATCGAGCGGGCACTGGCACTGCTGGCCAAGGCGGAACGTCCGCTGGTGATCGCCGGTGCCGCCGCCTTTTGGTCCCACGCGGGCCCGGTGCTGCGTCAGTTCATCGAAACCGTCAAGATTCCTCTGTTTACCGTGGAACAAGCGCGGGGGTTGGTCGCCGATGAGCATCCCTATTGTTTCGGCGATGGCTACGGCACGGTCAATCCGGCCGCCCAGTTGCTGAGCCGCGCGGACGTGATCATGCTCTTGGGGGAGAGAATCGATTGCCCCTTCAACTACGGCGGCTGCTTTGGGCAGGCCAAGATCATTCACATCTGCCCGGATCCAGTCGAGATCGGAAAAAACCGTCAAGTCGAGTCTGGCGTGGCCTGCGACGCGCGCGTGGCGACCGGGCAGCTCCTGGAAGCGGCGAAAGCCGGGAAATGGGAAGAACCATCCGCGTGGCTGGAAACGCTCCGCGGGACGAAGCGGGACCACGATACTCGAGTCCGCCATCTGGCCGCGTCGGACGCTGCGCCGGTGCATCCCGCGCGGATTGCCTTGGAAGTCGAGAAACTGATGGATGCCGAGAGCATTCTGGTCTTTGACGGGGGAGATTTCACGGGGTGGGCACGGTACGCCACGACCGCGCGCCGCCCGGGCGGATGGCTGGCCAGCACGGTGTTGGGCCACCTCGGAGTCGGCCTGCCCTACGCGCTGGGCGCCAAGTTGGCGTCTCCTGAATCGAAAGTGGTCCTCCTTACGGGGGAAGGGGCGCTGGGTTTCTCGGTGATGGAATTTGAAACCGCCGTCCGCCATCACATCCCGGTGGTGGTCGTGGTGGCCAACGATGCCGCTTTTTGGGTTGAGGTGTATTATCAGGCGAAATGGTTTGGTCCGGACCGCGTTACCGGCACCGAGCTTACCAACACACGCTGGGATCTGTTGGCCGAATCTCTGGGCGGGTGGGGCGAATTCGTTGACACGCCGGACAAACTTCAGCCGGCATTACAACGAGCGTTCGCCTCGGGTAAACCTGCCTGTGTCAACGTAATCCTCCAACACACGCCAAGTCCCCAGACGCAATCGTTCTCGCGGGTGTTCTTACTGCGGCGGGCGAACGCCAGGAGAGGCACATGAACGCAGACACCACTTCCCATACAACACCCGCAGTACCCTCCGCGCAGCCGGACGACCTCCTCGCCGAGGGAGCGCGGGCCCGGAAGCTGGCGATGGACATGGAGGGAGTCAAAAGCCTCGTGGAAGGCGTTCGGCTGGTTAACGACACCATCTTGGCACACGTTCTGTTTGCCCTCTGGGACAGCGGATTCTACGAATTCTCGCTGACTCATCCCCGTTTTCAAGTTGAAGAGGCGGCGGAACAGCTTCACTTGGATGCGACGCTTCTGCAGTGGCTCCTGAATTACCTGGTTGGCCGCGGGATCCTCCACGCCACCGACGGCCTCATGGAACTAACCGAGCACGGGGCCCGGCTTTCCAACATGTTGCTCCGAGGCACGATGAACCTCTATCTCGGAGGCTACGGTTCCCTGCTCGCCAACATTGGCCCTTTACTGCGAAAAGAACTAGCGCGGACCGATCTCGAAAGACTCCGTTCGGGACGCCACACCGGTATGGGCACCGAGCAATTGACCTCTATCCGGCTTGTTCCAGCCGTGTTGAAGATCCTGGATCGCAGGAAACTCAACCGGGTTCTACACCTCGCGTGCAGCACCGGCGGGTTTCTCACCCAACTGGCCCGCTCGGACCCGTCGCTTCAGGGGATCGGGATCGACAAATCAGCGCAGAAAGTCGCGAAAGCTCACGAGAACGTCAGTCGCCTCGGTCTGGATTCCCGAATTCGGTTCGTCACGGCGGAGGTCGGGGTCGATCCCTTGCCGCTTGACGAGCAGTCGCACAGCGCGATCGACGTGATCATGTCTATCTATCTGCTTCACGAGATCGGTCGGCATGGCAAACAGAGAATTGTGGAGGTGCTGCGGCAGATCAAGAGGAGTTTTCCGGGCCGGCTCTTCCTTTTCACGGAGACTCTGCCGGCAGATACCGTGACCCTGGGTAAGAAGCCGCCGGCGACATTTTCACAACTCGATTATCTTCTGATCCATCGCGTTCGCGGCAGAGGTCTCCCTCTCCCGTCCGCCGAGTGGAAGGCCATTCTCGAAGACGCAGGGCTGAAGCTCCTCGAAGTTCAAGAGATCCACTGGATCGGCCTCTACCTGGCGGAACTATAGCAGTTGCACCCTGATGTGTCCCAGCTTTCGGAGCCGACCGATCACCGTATCCATGTCCCACAAGCTGCGGGGGTCCAACCCCGTTGGCAATACTGGCTGGCCAGGGCGACTCCGTGGTGCGTCTGGCTGTATGTAGCCTCGCTCGCTGCCGGATGGCTGCTGCTTCGCCTGGGGGGCGATCGCTGGTGGTTCCCCACGCTCATCCTTTTCGGCCCGCGCTGGCTCTGCGCCGTGCCGTTGTTGGTGCTGACGCCGCTGGCAGGGCTGATGTACCGCCGCATGTTGTGGCCTTTGTCGGCGGCCGCACTGATCGTCGTCGGCCCGATCATGGGCTTCTGCGTACCGTGGGCCACGCTGACCGCGCGCGATCGACCCGCGATCCGCGTGCTGACCTGCAATGTCAAAGGCCGCTGCCAAGACAACGAGGCGCTCGACGAGTTGATCCGCGACGCCGCGCCGGACGTCGTCGCCCTGCAGGGATGCTGGCACCAGGTCCGCGTGAAATGGCCCGCAGGCTGGCACGCCGGGCAGTATGGCGACCTGCTGATCGCCTCACACTATCCCCTGCGGGAGTTCAGGTCCGTAGAAGAGTCGCCGCGCATGCACCTCTTGTCCTGCGTCGTGGTCACGCCCGATCGCCAGTTCACTCTCGTCACGCTCCACCCGCAAAGCCCCCATCAGAGTTTCGACGAGGTGCTCGACCACCGGACCGTTCTGCGGCCGTCGGAGAGTGGTCAACTGACGCAGGAAATCGACAATCGCTGGCAGGATTCCGAGGAAGTGGCTAAGTGGCTTGAGCAGTGCGGTGAGCCTCGGATCATCGCCGGCGACCTGAACCTGCCGCCGGACAGCGCCATCTATCGCCGCTTCTGGGCCGGATACCAGAATGCCTTCAGCAGCGCCGGGCTGGGATTCGGCTATACGGAATGGCCCAAGATGCGCAAGATGCGGTTCGGCATGCGGATCGACCACATTTTGAGCGCCGGTGGCTGGCGGCCGCGGCGCTGCTGGGTGGGGCCTGACGTCGGCTCAGACCACCTGCCGCTGATCGCCGACCTGTATTGGGCCGAGTAGCCACGAGCAACCGCTTGCCCAGCGTTGGCACACTCCGGGACGTGGTTGTGGGAATCCTTTGCGCCCTTGGAATCAAGCCGCAAGAAATGGATTCGTATTTTGGCGAGGGGTCCGCAGGGGCCGCCATCGAACTGCGGATGACGCGGTTTGCCCGGGCCATTCTAGCGCAAGCCAAGCCGAAGCCACCATCCGACGTGGCCTGACGAAAATGACCTCGGAACGCCCCGGCAGCACGCTGACGATGGCGAGAATGTCCAAGAGCAAGATGACCGTTCCAACCACACCCAGTATCGTTGGCAGCATTTCAGCCCTCTCGCCAGGAATTGAGCTTCTCCATGGCACGCCTCGCTCCACAGGCGTGGTGTAGGTCTTGGACAACCAACAACAAAAAAAGCCGACGTGGCGGAACACCCGGAGGCATTCGACCACGTCGGCCTACTCGTCAACGAGCCCCCCCGGCACGGCCGGGTTGCTCTTTCTCTAGTCATCCGACGACAATGTTGGAGAGTCTCGGTCAAGTGGGCCGCGACTCTTCCAGTACCATCATTCTACACCGCAAAGGGGCAAATGCAATTGGACGTTTCCTTCCTTTCGCGGTTGCTTGTGGCCGCTTAGAGGCCGCCTGGACAGGAAGGCATTGTCATGCAAGGACTTACATCCAGCACCAGTAAAGATCGGGACGTGTCAGCCGGCTTGAGACAACTGCGGTTCGAGATTAGTGTCATGCGGTAGCCGTAACATGCGGGGGTCCGGCTTGTCCACCGGGGGGTAATCCGGACTTCGGCGGGCAGCGCCGTGGGCGTAGCGGCCGGCAGCCGAAACGAGGATCCTTCACGGGAGCGATAGCCCGATGTATCAGTTCTCTGTCGCCCTGTTGCAACCGTTTCCGCTGTTGTATATCGCGGCTGCGGTTGGATTGGCCCTGCTGTGGCGGAATCGCGTGGCAGCACGGAAGCGGCTCATGCTGGTTACCGTGCCGTTCGTCCTCCTCGGGGTTATCTGCACGCCGGCCGTTGGTTACCTGGCGCTCGGGTCGCTGGAGTGGCCGTATCCGCCGGGGACCGAGTTGCCCGAGGGCACCGAGGCGATCGTGGTCCTCAGTGGCTCCGTGCGCCCGCTCGACGCTACCTCGTCCGCAGTGGAACTGGGCCCCGACACGCTGCTGCGGTGTCTCGACGCCGCGCGACTCTACCACCAAGGTAAGCCCTCCTTGCTGGTACTGAGCGGTGGAAAAGTGGATTGGAGCGTCCCCGGGCCCACACTTGCCCAGGCCATGCGCGACTTCATGGTGGGGCAGGGCGTCAAGAACACCGATCTGCTTGTCGAAGACGAGTCGAGCACGACGTATGAGAATAGCGTGGAAGCAGGCAAGCTCCTTGCCCAGTGGGGGATCACCAAGATTGTCCTGGTTACCAGCGCAAGCCACATGAGG
>Ga0187848_10002039_pt1 | contig 16484 bp, 13 predicted proteins | sample June2016WEW_4_40_FD_132424 | JGI IMG/M metagenome (GOLD analysis project Ga0187848, IMG submission 132424) | Peatland microbial communities from SPRUCE experiment site at the Marcell Experimental Forest, Minnesota, USA - June2016WEW_4_40 | ecosystem: Environmental > Terrestrial > Soil >... | reverse complement strand
GACAACCGCGCGCTGCAGGCCGCGGTCGATTCGGTCGCCGCGCTGGGCGGCGGCAGCGTGCGGATCGGGCCGGGCCGCTATCTTATGCGAAACGCCCTGACGCTCCGCGACAACGTCGACATCGCCGGCGTGCCCGGCAAAACGATCCTGGCCGCCTGCGACGGTTTCCAGTGCCCGCTGGTGGCCGACGGCGACTGCCGGCAGCGCGAGATCACCGTGCGCGATCCGTCGGGCTTCCGGGTCGGCGACGGCGTGTCCATTCAGGACGACAAATTGCCCGGCGGCTTCGAGGTCACCACGGCCACCCTGACCGACCGGGTGGACCCCAACACCTTCCGCATCTCGATGCCGCTGTACTTGGATTACATGGTGTCGAACCACGCCTCGGCCAGGCTGGTCTTTCCGTTGGTGGGCGGCTGGCAGGTGAAGAACGTCGCCATCGAGGGCTTGGCGCTCGACGGCAACCGCGGCCGGGCGGAACCGCTCAACGGCTGCCGCGGCGGCGGCATCTACCTCTTCGAGTGCCAGGCGATCACCGTCCGCAATTGCGTCGTCCGCGAGTACAACGGCGACGGCATCAGCTTCCAGGTCTCCGATCACGTGACCATCGAGAACTGCCTGTCGGAGGACAACAACGGGCTTGGGCTGCACCCGGGCAGCGGCTCCCAGTTCCCCGTCCTACGCCATAACCGCTCGCTGGGCAACGGCGGGGACGGCCTGTTCGTCTGTTGGCGGGTCAAACACGGCTTGTTCGAGAATAACGAAATCCGCGGCAACCGGCACGACGGCATCTCGATCGGGCACAAGGACACCGACAACGTCTTTCGCAACAACACGATCCTTGGCAACGGGGCCGCGGGCGTCGAGTTCCGCAACGAGCAGGAAGCCATGGGGGCCCATCGCAACCTGTTCGAGGACAACCGCATCCTGGACAACTGGGCCTCGGCCCAAGGCGAGACCAAGGCGTGCATCGTCATTCGCGGCCCGCATCACGACCTGGTCTTCCGCCGCAACACCCTGGGAAACTCGAAGCCCGGCCCGGCGGTGATCGGCATCCTCGCCGGTCCCCAGGCCGCCGGCCTGAAGAGCGAGGACAACCGCTTCCTGAACGTCAAGACCGAGATCGCCACCGGGCCATAGACGCGCCCCCGGTCGGCCATCACGGTGCGGGGGCTTCGGCGGCGGGCGGGCGCTGGCCCTGGATCCGCAGCAGTTCTCGCTCGTGTTGCCCGGCCTTGGCCGCGTCCCCGTCTTGCTGGTAGAGGAGGGCCAGCTTCTGGTGGACGGCGGGGTTGCCGGGCTCGGTGCCCAGCAGCCGCTCGAACCGGGCGATGGCTTCTTGGCGGTGGTGCCTAGCCTGCGCCGCGTCGCCCTGTTGCGCGTAGAGGGCGGCCAGGCTCTCATGTGCGCCGGCAAGTACGCCAACGAGGATGGGGAACCTGTCGCCGGCGGCGCTGTCGCGCTCGGCCCGCAGGAGTTGCTGGAAATAGGCGATGGCCTCGTCCGGGCGGTTCTGGGCCTTAAGGGCCAGCCCCGAATCCAAGAGGTCGAAATATGCCTGGAGGTAAGCCGGATCGGAGCGGATGGCCCAGCGCAGCGTCTCGGCCGCGTGGTCCCATTCGCCCCGGGCGCGGTAGACGGTGGCCAGGCTGAAGATGTGGTTGACGATGTCGGGGCGGAGGTCGACGCCCCGCCTGGCCAACTGCAGGGCCTCGGCCAGCAATCGCTTCTGGCCCTCCGGGTCCTTGGCCCAGCGGGGGCTCTGCGCCTGCCGCACTCGCACTTGGGCCAGATTGCTGCAGACATCGGCGTAGTTGCCGTTGGCTTTCAGGGCCCGCTGGAAACACTCGTCGGCCTTGTCCAACTCGTTCCAGTCGACGTAGATCACGCCGAGGTTGTTGTTTCCGAAATCATAGTCGGGCTTGATGTCGAGGGCCTTCTGAAACTGGTCCGCGGCCTCCTTGAGCTTCTTGTCGGCGCGGTACTGCCTGCCCAAACTGTTGTAGGCGAGGTAGTTGTCGTCGGTCACGCGGATGGCGTGCTCGAACAGGGCGTAGGTGTCCCGCCAGTACCCGACGTGGATCCAGGCCAGCAGGGCGTAGGCGGCCAGCACCGCCGGGCCGGCCACCGCCAGTGCCGTGCGGACCCGCGGCCAGCGCTCGGCGGTCTCCTTGGCGGTCCAGACGATCGCGATGTAAATGCCGACCAGCGGCAGGTAGGTGTAGCGGTCGGCCATCCCCTGGGTTCCGACCTGTACCAGCCCGATGGCCGGCACCAGCGCGCCGAGATACCAGAACCAGCCGACGGCGGCATAGGGGCGGCGGCGGGCCGTCCACAGAACGGCCCCCGTCACGGCGGCCAGGACCAATCCGGCCAGGACGCCCGAGATCGCAAGCCCCCGGGTCATGCCGCCGCCGAGAATCCCCGGATGGGGATAGAAGGCTGCCAGGCGGGCCGGCCAGATCATCTTGCCAAGGTAGGAGACGTAGGCCACCGCGGCGTTGGCCACGCGAACGTACAAATTCAGATCCTTCAAGTCGCTGACCACGAAGACCTCGCGTTGGCCGCGGAGGGCCATAGCGGAGGCGGCCGCCGCCAGGGCCACCAACGGCACCTTCTCCAGCAGCAGCCGCCAGCCAGCCAGCAGGAGTCTCAGCAAACCAGCAACCACCAGCGACACCATCTCCAGCGGCAGCAGCAGCCAGCCGATGCCGCCTCGGGCGGTGCCGGGGGGCTCGGCAGGGGCTGCCTGCCGCAGCCGGCGGGACGCCACACGCTGCCGGCGGGCCGCCGCGGGACCTGTTCGGCGCGGGTCTCCCTCTGTTCGGCGCGGGTCTCCCGACCCCGCCGCTCGTGCCGTCCCCGCACCTTGCGGGACCGCCCCCAGCCGCCATCGCCCGAGCGGCCAAATGTCCAACAGCAGCAGGACACACGGCAATGAGACCAGCATCGACTTGCACAGCAACCCCAAACCCATCGCCAGGAAGACCAGCGCGTACCGCAGCACTCCCGGCCGCCGGGCGTACCAGGCGTAGCTGAGGAGGGTCACCATCCAGAACAGGCCGCTCAGCACATCCTTGCGCTCGGATGCCCAGGCCACGGATTCCACGTGGAGGGGGTGCAGGGCGAACAGGGCCGCCACCGCGGCGCTGGACCAAAGGGCCCCGGTCATCAGCCGTAGCGCCCAGAACAACACCACGGCGCTTGCCGCATGGATCGCCAGGCTCACCAGGTGATGCCCCCCCGCCCAGGGACCGAAGCACTGCCAGTCGAGCATGTGCGAGATCCAGGTCAGCGGATGGTAGTTGGCGTGGTGTGGCGCCTCGAATGCCCAGCGGACCCCTGCCCAGGTGAGGCCCTGGCGAACGACAGGGTTCGTATAGATGTACTCGTCGTCGTCGTACAGGACAAAGGCGTTCCACGCCCCCCGGCAGTACACCGCGGCCACCAGGAGCACTAATCCCAGCGAGACCCAGAGGCCCCAGCGGCGGGCAGCGGCAGGCCAGCGGCCCTCAGATGTGGAAAGAGCGGGGGCCGGGCGGGCAGTGGGGGTCAAGCCAGCCCCCGTGGCTGGGCCGGCACTGGGGGCCTTTACGCGTCCCGCCCGATTCTCCCGCCTCCTCTGCATTCCTTACGGCCCTCCCTCGAGCCTCCGCAGGCCCACCGCTCCGCACCGGCGACGATACTCCCGATTATAACCCCAGACCGCATCGCCGACGACCTGCGGCGGCCGGTCCGGCGGCGGTTCGCCGCCGGCTAGGGAGACAGGGAACTGGCGGTTCGCCGCCGGCTAGGGAGAAAAGGAACTGGCGGTTCGCCGCCGGCTGGGGGTCAGTATCCGCGGTAATGAAGGGCGAAGACGACGGCCGCAGCCAGCAGGCAATACACCCCGAAGAGATACCAACGGCCGCCCTCCAGCCATCGGGAGAGCCAGCGGAGGGCCAGCAAACCGGCCAGGAAAGCGCAGACCATCCCCAGGAGGCTGGGCCAGAGGCCGGGGGCCAGTGCGGTCCAGGTCACGCCCGGGCTGCCGGCCTCGTGCTGGGCTTTGATCAGCCGCCACACCTCCCGTCCGACGGCCGCCGGGGTCAGGATGACCGCCAAGGCGAAGCTGAACTGTTCCGCTCGCGCCTTGACGACGCCCAGCAGCAGGCCCGTGGAAATGGTCGCCCCGGAACGCGAGAATCCGCGGAATGGTAGACACAACCCCTGGACGGCCCCGATCCAGGCGGCCTCGCGCATCCCGATCTGGCGGTTGCGGGCCGCACGGCGCTCGGCCAGGCCGGCCCACAGGATCAACACGCCCCCTGCCGTCAGGGCCGCGGCAATGAGCCGGAGGTCGCCGAAGAGCGATTCGATCTCGGCCTTCGGGCGGCCCGCCTGCTGGGCGGCCTTCTCGATTCCCAAGATCAGCGGCACGCCGACGGCGGCGGTGAGCACCGTTGCCGTAAGGAGTCGGACCGCCTGCTCGACGAACACGGCCCAAGAAGAAAAAATACTGTCTTTCCAGGCCCGCCGGAAATAGACGATCACGGCAAACATCGTCCCGGTATGGAGCATCACCAAGAGCAAGGTGGTCTCCGGCTTGGTGGGGTCCAGGCCCAAGAGCTTCTCGGCCACGATCACGTGGGCCGAGCTGGAGACCGGGAGCAGCTCGGCCAGGCCCTGCACCGCGGCAAGGATGAGCACGTGGAGCACGTCGAGCAGGGTCATGTCCTAGCCGCCTGAAGGACACGGGGGGAAAGCAGAAGTATAGCACTTCTACTTGCCCTGGAGCAACTCCTTGAGCACCACCGCCCCGTTGTGCTCCTGGTCGCGCGCCGCGTAGACGAACGTCACCGGGCCTTCCCGGCAGCGGCCCTTCAACTCGGCCAGCAGGTCGCTTTTCTGCCGCAGTTCGGCACGGTACCGCTTGCGGAACGCCGGCCATTTCAGCGGATCGTGGGCGAACCACTTGCGGAGCTCGGTGCTGGGCGCCACGTCGCGGAGCCACAGATCCACGGCCGCCTGCTGCCGCGTGACGCCCCGCGGCCACAGCCGCTCGACGAGCACGCGCAGCCCGTCCTGGCGGGCGGGCTTCTCGTAAGCGCGTTTCAAACGGATCATGGGTGCGCTCTGAGTAGGGTATCCGGCACACTCCGTGTGCCGTTGCGAGACGGCACACGGAGTGTGCCGGATACCTTCGTCACAAAGCCTGGGCCTTCAGCCGCACGGGCAACTGGTCGATCTTGGCGGCCAGGATGAAGTCGTTCTCCGAAAGGCCGCCCACCGCGTGCGTCCAGAGCTCGATCCACAGGTGGGAGTAACCCTCCAGGTGCAGGTCCGGGTGATGGCCCTCCTGCTCGGCCAGATCGGCCACGCGGTTGAGAAACTCGATGCCCGCCGAGAAGTTCTTCATCCGCCAGTGCTTCTCGATCCGCAGGCCGTCCTGGGAAAGTCGCCATCCGGCGAGCATGGGCAGCTCGGCCTCGGCTTGCTCGCGGCTCATCCGCTCGATACCGCCTTCGCACGGCCGGCACCGCTTGGCAGTCAGTGATTCAACGGTTTGCACAGCCGCTCTCCCTGCCGAAGTGAACGTCGATCCATCGCGATGGCCGGCGCGGGGAGTGCATTAGGATGCTGAACACGAGTTGTGGGTCGCCGCGCCGGCCAATGGAATTATTCGGCCGGCAGCGGGAGAGTCAACGGGTCGAGATCCGCCGGATGGGGGCGGTCCGCCGGCTCCCGGTCCGCCCCAGCCCGCGCCTGCTTCAGCGCCCGGCCGATCAACTCGACCAGCACGCCGGGATCCGGCGGCTTGCGGAGGAAGTAGCTCCCGCGGACGCCGTCGCTGCGGTGGATGATGTCGGGGACCTGGGCCGCCGAGAGGAACATGGCGGGCACCGCGGCCAGCGTCGGGTTCTGGTGGATCCGCCGGCACATCTCGACGCCGCTTGCCTCCGGCAGGGACACGTCGGCGAGGATCAGGTCCGGTTGCAGCGACTCGGCCGCCGCCACCGCCGACTCGCTGGTGCAGTAGCCCTCGCAGGCAAAACCGGAGGCCGAGAGGACGGCCGTCACCTCGCCGAGATCTGCCGGGTCGTCGTCGACCACGAGGATCAGCGGCTGCAGTCGCTCAGGTGCATTCATGCCAGGGCCCGCGTGGGGCTCAACGCCAGTAAGTCATCCAGGGAAGACCTTCTACAGGCGTTGCCGCCCACCTGCCGGGGTCATGCGAATTCGTTGGGAAGTTCGCCATCAGTTGTTTCGGCCTCCCATCGCATTTTGTTGACTTATTTTCGCCAGCTTGCGCAACCGGCCCCGTCTATGTAATGGTCCTGGCCCGCACAATCGAAGATATTACATCGGTGGCATTTCGACTTCGACTCAATGACTTTCGCGCCTTTGCGTCTTGGCGCCTTTGCGTGAGAGATTCCACATCTGAACCGATATCCGTGCAAATGGCCTTTCCGCCGATGGCGGCCTGCCTTGCAGCCACGATGTTGAAGCTGAAGATCGACCACCGCGAAGTTGAACTCTCGGCCGTGGGGACCATTCTCAAGAGCATGGCCAATAATGCAAAAGGGTCTGTCGTAAGGGCAACGCGGTGACAGGGGCGGAGATCACGCAAAGCCGCCAGGCCGCAAAGGCCCAAAGAAAAAAATTGGAACTAAACTGTCTGTTTCTTCCTGATTTTGACCAGGTAGACCATCGCCAGGAAGTCGTAGAGGGCATGGGCGGTGATGGGAGCGGCCAAGTCCCCGGTCGCCAGCCAAAGCCAGCCGAGATACAGGCCGATCAGTCCGGCCAGGACCGCATAGGCGGCGTTGACGGCGTGCAATAGCCCAAAGGCCACGGCGACCACCGCCAAGGCGAGCATGTCGGCCGCGTGGCCGGCCGCCGGGCCGTCGCCGAGCCACGGTGCGACCCAGTCGGCCAGGCCGGCCTGAAAAACGCCCCGAAACAGCATTTCCTCCCCCAATCCCGCCAGCAGGGAAATCACCGCCAACTCGACGAGCCGGCATTGCGTGAACAAGGGGATCAGGAGATGGTCGACAGCCCGCAGAATTGAGGCCAGCGGACCCACCGGCCACCAGACGCACAGGGCGAACAGGCCCAAGAGGGGGATGGCTCCAGTGGCCCCCAGGAAGAAGGCCATCGGGCTTGCTCGGAAGGTCGCAAGCGGGGGTTCCGCCAGCCACCAGCCCAGGGCCACGGCCAAGATCGCCAGGGACGCCTCGAATATCGCGGCAGCCAGGGCGAAATTCGGCGGCGGGGTGAGTTCTTCGTTCATCGCCACACCACGGTACCTCTGTGGCGAGCGGCGGGCAAGCCCGCCCGCTAAACGGGTGGACGCCGTCCCCACGGTTGACCTTTCCTTGTGCCAGGGCTAGACTAACTCGTTTCGTTTTCCGGCAAGAGAGGAAGGACACTTTTCATGGCTCAAAGGTATGTCTTCGGTTTCGGTCCTTGGGGCGCGGACGGCGACGCCAGCATGAAAAACAGCCTCGGCGGCAAGGGCGCCAATCTGGCGGAGATGTGCCGCCTGGGCATGCCCGTCCCCGCGGGGTTCACGATCAACACCGAGTTCTGCACGGCCTACTTCCAGGAGGGCAAGCAGTTCCCGCAGTCGCTGCGGGACGAAGTTGCCGCGGCCCTCGCCAAGACCGAAGAGGCGATGGGCATGAAGTACGGCGACCCGGAAAACCCCTTGCTCTTGTCCTGCCGCAGCGGGGCCCGCAAGTCCATGCCCGGCATGATGGAAACCGTCCTGAACGTCGGCCTCTGCCCGGCCACCATTCCGGGCTTGGTGAAGAAGTCCGGCAGCGAGCGGTTCGTCTACGACGCCTACCGCCGCTTGATCATGATGTATTCCGACGTGGTGATGGAGAAGGCCGAGGACGTCGAGCCGGCCGAGGGCAAGGGGGTCCGCTTGCAGTTGGAGCACCTGATGGCGGCCCTCAAGAAGGCGAAGAACTACCAGTCGGACACCGACATGACGGCCGAGGACCTCAAGAAGCTCTGCACCCAGTTCAAGGCCAAGGTGAAGCAGGCGCTGGGCCGGCCGTTCCCCGACGATCCCCAGGAGCAGCTCTGGGGGGCCGTCGGCGCCGTGTTCAAGAGCTGGCAAGGCAAGCGGGCCGTCTCCTACCGCCGCATCGAGGGCATTCCCGAGGAGTGGGGCACCGCCTGCAACGTGCAGAGCATGGTCTTCGGCAACCTCGGCGACACCTCGGCCACCGGCGTGGCCTTCACCCGCAATCCGGCCACCGGCGAGAACCTGTTCTACGGCGAGTGGCTGGTGAACGCCCAGGGGGAGGACGTGGTGGCGGGTATCCGCACGCCCAATCCCCTGAACGAGGCCACCAAGAACGAGCAGAACCGGCACCTCGACTCGCTCCAAGGCAAAATGCCCGAGCTGTACAGGCAGCTCGAGGCGATCCGCGCGCGGCTGGAATCGCACTACAAGGACATGCAGGACATCGAGTTCACGATCCAGGAGGGCAAGCTGTACATGCTGCAATGCCGCAGCGGCAAGCGGACGGGCACGGCCGCCTTGAACATGGCGATGGACATGCTCGCCGAGGGCCTGATCGACGAAGTGACGGCCGTCACCCGGGTCGAGCCGGCGCAACTGGACGAGCTGCTGCACCCGATCATCGATCCGGCCGCGGAGAAGGCGGCCGAGCCGATCCTGTCCGGCCTGCCGGCTGGGCCGGGCGGGGCCTGCGGGAAGATCGTGCTGACCTCGGCCGAGGCGGTCGAGGCCGCCGCCCGCGGCCAGCGGGTGATCCTCGTCCGCGAGGAGACCAACCCCGAGGACGTCGAGGGGATGCGTGCGGCGGCCGGCATCCTGACCGCCCGCGGCGGCATGACCAGCCACGCCGCCCTGGTGGCCCGCGGCTGGGGCAAGTGCTGCATCGTCGGCGCCGGCGGCCTGGAGATCGACCTGAAGAACCAGACCGTGGCCACCGCCGGGGCCCGCCTGACCGCCGGCGACGTGATCACCCTGAACGGCACCAAGGGCCGCGTCTACCAGGGCGCCCTGGCGATGATCGACGCCACCGAGAACCCCCGCTTCCAGGAGTTCATGAAGATCGTCGACCGCCACCGGACCCTCGGCGTCCGCACCAACGCCGACACCCCGGACGACGCCCGCGTTGCCCGTGCGTTCGGAGCGGAAGGCGTCGGCCTGTTCCGCACCGAGCACATGTTCTACGGCAAGGGGGCGGACGAGCCGCTGTTCATCCTGCGGAAGATGATCATGGTCCTGGGCAAGAAGCCCAAGCCGGCCAAGACGAAGCAGGCCCGCGAGGCGGCGGAGAAGAAGGTCCTGGCCGAGCGGAAGGCCGTCGTCGACGAGCTGTTCCCCTTCGTGAAGCACGACATCAAGGCGACGCTGGAGGCGATGGAGGGCCTGCCGGTCACGATCCGCCTGCTGGACCCGCCGCTGCACGAGTTCGTCCCGCAGGACAAGGGGGCGCAGCTCCAATTGGCCAAGGCCCTGAACATGCGCCTGGCCGACGTCAAGAAGCGCGGCGAAGAACTGCACGAGACCAACCCCATGATGGGCCACCGCGGCGTCCGCCTGGGCGTGACCTATCCCGAGGTGACCGAAATGCAGGTCCGGGCGATCTTCGAGTCCGCGGCCGAGCTGATCCAGGCCGGCAAGGACGCCCGCCCCGAGATCATGGTCCCGGTCACCTGCGACGTGAAGGAATTGGACGTCACCCGCGTGATCGTCGACCGCGTCCACGAGGAGGTCAAGGCGCAGACCGGCGTCGACGTGAAGTATCTCTACGGCACGATGATCGAGATCCCCCGGGCGGCCCTGCTGGCCGACCGCATGGCCAAGAGTGCCCAGTTCTTCTCCTTCGGCACCAACGACCTGACGCAGATGACCTTCGGCTTCAGCCGCGACGACATCGGCGGCTTCCTGCCCGACTACCTCAAGCAGAACCTCCTGGAGGCGGACCCCTTCCAGACGATCGACCAGTCGGGCGTGGGGCAGTTGATCCGCATCTCGGTCGAGCGGGGGCGGAAGACCCGCGGCGATCTGAAGATCGGCATTTGCGGCGAGCAGGGGGGCGATCCGGCCTCGGTGGCGTTCTGTTTCCAGGCGGGCCTGAACTACGTCAGTTGCTCGCCGTACCGCGTGCCCATCGCCCGCTTGGCCGCCGCCCACGCCAGCATCAAGGGAAAGTGATAGCCCAGCGGCGCGGGGACAACCGTAGGGTGGGTCGAGCGCAGCGAGCCCCACCATTTGCGGGCGAATTCTTGTGGTGGGGCTCGCTGCGCTCGACCCACCCTACCATGGCTTTTTTACGCGAACACTTCGCAGCCCTTGTGCTCCGGCGCCGGAAACGCTACGCCGCACTTGGCGCAGGCTTCCCTGTCGCGCGGGATGTTGTGCCCGCAGGCCGGACACTTCTCCAGGACCGGCCAGCCGCGGTGGAAGAGATAGGCCACCAGGCCCGGGACGCCCGTCAGCAGGACGAACACGAACCATACTCCGCTTGCGGGCTGATAGTAGCGGCGATGCCGGCGGCAGCAGTGCCAGGCCAGGGCCGCGGCCAGCAGCGAAGCCCCCAGCAGCGCCGGCCAAAATGCGGCTAGGCTCCGCGCCAGGGCGGCGGGGTAATCCGGTTCCAGCCCCTGCGCCAGGTAGTCTGAAGGCACGGGTACCATGGCCAGAAAGGCGAGTACGACCGGGGCCGAGACCACGAGCGCCGCCTTCCACGCCTCGATCTGGTCGTAATGGGCGTTGCCTTCGCCCAGGGGGACGCCCTCTCGCCCCAAGACCCTCCCTGACGCGTCGATCCACAAAAGTTCCTCACGCCGGCTACGATCGGGGAGCAGGCGACTGGCAGTCACGAGCGCCGTCCCCGCGTCAAGCTCGTACAAGACGATGCTCCGGTCGCGAAACTCTTCGGGAACGGGGAACGCGGAGTATTGCTTCCCCGTAGCGTCGAACAGGAGGACCCGATCCGTTGTCCGGACCGCCAGTTTCTCGGGCCGACGGGGGGGACGCGCCTCCTCCCCGGCGGCCTTCGATTTCGCAGCCGTTTCCAACACTCCCACGGCCACGAGGTCGGCCGATTCCATGAGCGCTCGGACCGATCTTTTCCGCAGATCGACCTCCAGCAGCTCGGCCCCGGAGATCATCTCCACTTTCCACGCGGGAAACTCCTCACCGTTCTCGCGGCCATAATAGACGCCATACCAGTAGCCGATCATCTCGAATCGGGAGAATGCCGTACCGCTGGCCAGTTTGGCGCCGTCCATGGGAAACCACTGCTCGGCGGGCGGTTGATCGGGCCGAAAGCCGTCGCGGCCGATAAAGCCCACACAGAGTTTAGTACGGCTGTCATAGCCGACAAAGTAGCCGCGGCCGTCGCGGGCCCCGTCATGAACGAAATACCAGAGGTTGGGTGGCCCCTGCCCGTCAGCGAATGGCCGGACGCGGGCGTTGGCGATCAGCGGAAACATGAGCCGGTCGCGGCGAGGTATTGCCAGCGAAGCGCCTACAAGCGAGTTGTCCTTGGGGCGCGGCACTTCGCGGCCGTCCTCCAGCTCGCGGAACGTCACGGTTTGATACTCGTCGTACGTATTGCGTTGAATCAAGGGCGTGCCGTCCGCGCGGACCACCAGGCCCTCGCTGACGCGATTTTGGCGCCGCAGCCCTTCCCAGATCTTAATACCCCATTCGGCGGCAAGGGCCAGCACGGCCCCGAAACCGATGGCCAGCACCAGGGCCAGGCCGAGCGGTCGAAGAATGCCTTGCGGTTTGGACATGGCAGCTCCCGTCATGAGAAATCGCGCGACCGGGCGGTGAAGTGGATGAGGCCGACCAGGCAGGCGGCCACCAGGAGAAACGCCGCAATGCCCACGAGCGGCCAGAAGAGGAGGAAAACCAGCAATACGGCGAGAAGTCCCCCCGCCGCCAAGGGCAACAGCCGCGTGCCGAACCAACGCGCCGGCCGAATCCCCGCCAGAAACGCCCCCAAGTAGACGACGGCAATTACGCCCCAAGCCTCCCAGGCGTATGCCGTCATCCACCACCGAAACGGGCTGGCGTGCTTGCCCGGCATCGCCGCCCAGGCGGCATAGGACAAGATCGCCACGAGGCCGCAGATCAGGTACAATCCCGCGCCGACGGCCAGCTTGGCGGCGAGCACCCGCCACAGGCTCGCCGGGCGGTGCAGCAGAAACAACCAGGTGCCCCAGCGCGATTCCGAAACCGTCTGCCCCAGCCCCAAAGCCGCGGCCAGAGCGACGGACACGAAGCAGAAGGAGGTAAGAAAGCTGCCGTCGAGAAAGGGAATTTCGTCGACGTTCCTCATCGACCGGAACGGCAAGACGGCGTAGCCGGCGCAGTTGGCCACACAGGCTAGGTGCGCCGCAAGCGCCACCAGCGCGATCCGGGCCGTCTCACGCAACTCTTTCAGCACTAGCGCTTTCAGCATCGGACGCTTCTCCCATGAATATCGGCAGCGCGCGCCGCGGCCCGCGCGTGTACTCGATGAAGGCGTCTTCCAGGTTCAATTCGATCACGTCCACCGCCCGCGGCCCCAACGACTCGGCCAGGCGGCGGTGTTCCTCGCCGTAGCCCACGACGATCAGCTCCCGCTTGCGACCGACCTGCCGGTTGCTGACCAGGCCCGGGCAGGCCGGGAATTCCGGCGGCGGGCGGTCGAATTCCAACACGACCTTGCGGATGGATTCCTTGAAGTAGTCGGTCGGGCAATCCACCCGCAGCACGCCGTCGACGAGCACCCCAATCCGGTCGGCCACCCGCTCGACGTCGCCCAGGATGTGCGAGCTGAAGAGGATCGTCCGCCCGCGGCGCTGGATGATCTGGATCAGCGATTCCAGAAAATCGCGGCGGACGACCGTGTCCAGCCCCAGCGTGGGGTCGTCGAGGATCAGCAGCTCGGGATCGGCGGCCACGGCCAGGGCCAGCGAGACCTGGGCCCGCTGGCCGTTGGAAAGCCGCCTGACCCTGGCCCGCGGCGAAAGCTCGAAGTGATCGAGGATCTGCTCCAACAGGCGGCCGTTCCAGTTGCGATAGAACGCGCGGGCGAACCGCACCGCCTCGCCGACCGTCATCCAGCGATACAAGGGGTGGCCTTCGGCCAGATAGGCGATCCGTGAGCGCGTCTCGGGGCGGAGCTCCAGGGCGTCCTCGCCGAACACCTCCGCCCGGCCGTAGTCGGGGTGTACCATCCCCAGGAGCATCTTGATCACCGTCGATTTGCCGGCGCCGTTGCGTCCCAAGAGGCCGTAGACCAGCCCCTGGCCGACCCGCAAGTCCAGCGAATCGACCACGCGGCGGCGATCGTAGTATTTCGTCAGGCGGTGCGTAACGATCATGTCGGGCATGGCGGGCACCAGGGGAGGGATTGGGGATTGGGATTAGGATTAGGAACCGCGTTGTGGACACCATTGAAACTGCTTGACATGGTCGGTCACCATCGCGACGACTTCGTCGGCGCGGAACCCCAGGTGGACCGCCTCGGTCAGGAAATGGTCCAGCAGCTCGTCGAGCCGTTCCTTGCGGACTTTCCTGGTCAGCTCCGCCTTGGGCCGGGCAACGAAGACCCCCAGGCCCGGGCGGGTGTTCAGTATCCCTACCCGCTCCAATTCCGTATAGACGCGGGCCACGGTGTTCGGGTTGATCACCAGCAGGCGCGAGAGGTCGCGGACCGAGGGGAGACGGTCCTCGGGCTGGAGCCGTCCCCGCGCGACGGCCTCGCGAAGCTGCTGCGCCAGTTGCCGGTAGATCGGCAGCCGGCAGGTGGGATCGATCTGGAATTCCATGCGCCCCTCGATTAACTGTACTAGCAATCTTACTACAGTTGTGCGAGCGTGTCAAGGGTGCGGACCGATTTCGGGATTTCGCGATCGACGGCCGGGAAGAGGAGACCTGCGGTCAAGGCCGTGGCGCGGTCAGGAAACCGTGCCGCAACAGAGGTCAGGAGACCGTGCCGCAACAGCCGCTACCGGCCCGACAGCGTCCGGTAGTAGGCGATCGACCGCCGCAGGCCCTCCTCGAAGTCCACCTCCGGCTCGTAGCCCAGCAGTTGGCGGGCCCGGGTGATGTCGGCCAGGCTCTCGCGGACGTCGCCCAGCCGCGGCAGGGCGTGCCGCGGCTTGACCGCCAGCCCCAGCAGGCGGTTCAACGCCGCGATGAGCGTGAGGAGGTCGGTGCTCTGGCCGTGGGCCACGTTCAGCACCTGGCCCGAAACGTCCGCCGCCTCGCCGGCCAGCAGGTTGGCCTGCACCACGTCGGCCACGAACGTGAAGTCCCGCGACTGCCGGCCGTCGCCGTAGATGACCGGCTGCGAGCCGGAGAGCATGGCCGTGATCCACAGCGGGATCACGGCCGAGTAGGGGCTGTCGGGGTCCTGCCGCGGCCCGAAGACGTTGAAGTACCGCAGCACGACGGTCTGGAGTCCGTAGGTGGCGGCAAACGCGCGGCAGTAGTGCTCGCCGCAGAGTTTCGCGGCCGCATAGGGGGAGATGGGGGCGGGCAGATCGCTTTCCCGCTTGCTGCTGGCCGGCTGGTCGCCGTAGGCGCTGCTGGAGCCGGCATAGACCAGCCGGCGGACCCCGGCCCGGCGGGCCGCGTCCAGCAGTTCCACCGTCCCGGTGGTGCATGCGGCGTGCGTGGCCAGGGGGGCCTCGACGCTCCGCGGCACGGAGGCCAGCGCCGCCTCGTGAAACACGCAATCGACCCCTGCCACCGCCCGATCCACAACCGCGGCATCCAACAGGTCGCCCTCGACCAGCTCGATCCGGTCCAGAATGCCCTCGAGGTTCGAGCGGTGGCCGGTGCTGAAGTTGTCCAGCACGCGGACACGGTGGCCGCCGGCCACCAGGGCCTCGGCAATGTGCGAACCGATAAAGCCCGCCCCGCCGGTCACCAGAAATGTGCGCATGGCAAATTGTCGCTCCGCCTGCTGCCCACGGACCCCGCCGACGCAGTCGGCGGGCTTTTGTCGCATTCCACCCACTGCCCACTAATTTTACCTCGCGGATTGCCGGGGGCGGAAGGGGCCCGCCTGTTTCCCGTCGCCCCGCGGGGTATAATTCCCTGGTTCAAGCCCCACTGCAGGAGGCATCGATCATGTCCGCGAGCAATCACGACGAACCGCTGGCGCCGGTGCAGCCTGCGGCCCGGCAGCCCTACCACGGCCCGCTGGTGGAGACCTCCTCGCGGCCCGCTTTGCGCCTGAGCTGGGCCGTCTGGGCCTTGCTGCTGTTGATTGCCCTGTTGGTCCTGCCCACCCTGGTCGAGCGGGTCGAGTTCGCCTACGCCCGCGGGAAGGAGCGGGCCGAGGCCGAGATCGCCGGCGAGGTGCTCGAAAGCGGCCGCCAGCTCGGCATCATGGACTACCGCTGGGTCGCCAAGCGGATCAAGCCCTGCGTGGTGGGCGTGCGGGCCTCGCGGATGGTACGCGGCCAACCCGCCGACGAGTGGTCCTACCTCCTCTTCGGCCGCCGCCCCCAATACCTGGACCAGGGCTCCGGGGTGATCGTGGATGCGTCGGGCTACATTCTCACTAACGCCCACGTCGTCGACCGCGCCGGCGAAGTGATGGTCGAGCTGGGCGACGGCAGCCAGCACCGGGGCCAGATCGTCGGCATCGATCCCGGCACCGATCTGGCGGTGCTGCGGGTCCAGGCGAGCGGTCTGGCGGCCGCCTCCTGGGGCGACAGCGATGCTCTGGAGGTGGGCGACCCGGTCCTGGCCGTCGGCAACCCCTTCGGCCTGGACCGGACCGTGACCGCCGGGATCATCAGCGCCAAAGGCCGCCACGCCGTCATCGAGAACCTCAATTACCAGGATTTCCTCCAGACCGACGCGGCCGTGAATCCGGGCAACAGCGGCGGGCCGCTGGTGGACATGCACGCCCGGGTCGTCGGCATCAACACGGCGATCCTGGGGCCGACCTACCAGGGCATCACCTTCGCCATCCCCAGCAACATGGTCCGGGGAGTATACGACCAGCTCGTCAAGGGGGGCAAGGTCGCCCGCGGCTGGCTGGGCGTCTCGATGCAGGAGCTGACCCCGGAGTTGGCCGAAAAGCTCGACCTGCACAGCACCAGCGGCGCGCTGGTGACCGCCGTCCTGCCCGACTCGCCCGCCGAAGCGGCCGGACTGCAACCGGGCGACGTCATCGTCGCTTGGAACGGCAAGCCCGTCGCCGACCCCAGGGTCCTCGGCCTGGCGGTGGCCTGGTCGAAGATCGGCGAAAAGGCCAAAGCCACGGTCAAACGCAACGGGAAGGACCTGAGCGTCACCGTCACCGTGGGCCAGCGGCCCGAGCGGCTCGACCAGAACTGAAAGGCGGGACTCTTGCCGTCCCCCCTCCCCCGTTTAGCGGGCGGGCTTGCCCCAATACCGTTCAATTAGCCATAACCACGCATGCGGGAAAGGGTTTCGTCAAGGGCGGCGGACGGCAGTGTTCGGGACGTTTTTTGGCCCACTTGGAGAGTTT
>Ga0187848_10002037_pt1 | contig 16497 bp, 14 predicted proteins | sample June2016WEW_4_40_FD_132424 | JGI IMG/M metagenome (GOLD analysis project Ga0187848, IMG submission 132424) | Peatland microbial communities from SPRUCE experiment site at the Marcell Experimental Forest, Minnesota, USA - June2016WEW_4_40 | ecosystem: Environmental > Terrestrial > Soil >... | reverse complement strand
CGATGGTTTCCCGCTGGCCTACGAAGTGATGGACGGCAATACCAGTGATCGTGCCACGCTCCGCGGTTTTCTGGACAAGATTGAGAAGACCTATGGAAAAGCAAAACGCATGTGGGTGATGGATCGCGGCATTCCGAGCGAAGAGATTTTGCGGGAGATGCGGGATCCGGCACGCGAGATCTTCTATCTGGTCGGAACCCCGAAAGGCAAGATCCAACAGTGCGAAAGGAAGTGGCTGGATCTGCCCTGGCAGAAGGTCCGAGAGTCGGTGGAAGTAAAACTGTTTGAGCAGGAAGGCGAACTCTATGTGTTGGCCAAGAGTGAAGGAAGACAAGCCAAAGAGACGGCCATGCGCCGCAAGCGTCTGTCCCGCCTCCTCAAAAAGCTCCGTGCCATGCGCCGAAGCCTTCCTTCCCTGGTCCAGTTGCTGATGCGTTTGGGCGCCGCGAAATCGGCAGCGGGCCGCGCCTTCCAGTTCGTGCACCTGCAAGTGCCCGCCGAAGGCCAGGAGGTAACGCGGAAAACGTTCCAGTTTCGTGTGGACAAGAAAAAACTCCAGGCGGCGGAAGGGCGTGACGGACACTACTTACTGCGCTCCAACCTGACCGCCGGAGATCCCAGTGTCCTGTGGGCGCGCTACGTGCAGCTGACGCAGATCGAATCGGTCTTCCGATCTCTCAAGAGTGAACTCGGCATACGCCCCATCTACCATCAACTGGAGCATCGGGCCGACGCTCACATTCTGATTGCCTTTCTCGCCTACGGCTTGCAAGTGACGCTAAAGCAGCGTCTCTTGTTGCACGCCCCAGGGTTGACGCCCACGGCGGTGCTGGAGAAGTTGGCCGAAATCCAAATGATCGACGTCTGGATTCCTACTGTCGATCAACGGTGGTTAATTCTACCGCGCTATACGCAACCTTCCTCCGACACCAAACTGCTCATCGAGAAGCTGAGACTGGAGTTGCCGAGCCAGCCGCCACCGCGGCTCACTGCGCAAAAAGACAGCACGGAAATCGAGCTACAGACCGTCCGGTAGCTCGGCCGTTTGTGGTGGAGACCTTTCAATAACCTCGACTGATTCCAAGGCACTTAACTGGATCAGGAACGCCCAACTGCGAAAGTTCGGTTAGCCGACCGACCTTGAGAGAGTAACGATGATGAGCAATCGAAGTGACTGCACATCAGTAACTTACGCATCGGCGGATGCACAGCAATCTCGTCCACAGCCCGAGATTATTGCAGTTCGAGGAGGCTGATTACTTGTGATGCCAGTCACATACATTTTTCCTGGAATGCTGGAGAATTTCGAGAGTCTAGCTTTGGCGCGAGATTGTTCGCTCCGCCAACCCCCGCTTGACGCTTCCCCGTTTACTTAGCAAGCTACTCAGCATTGGTTTTTCGTGGGTCTACAGAAACAGATAAAAATCCTCTAGCGCTCGTTGCGAGGTTGACGGTTGCGAAAATACTATCGATTCATCGACGGTCTGCGAAAGTTTGCGAAATCGCGAATGGAACCCGAGGAGGCGATCGCATTAGGAAGATCTTTGCTCCAGAAGCGAATCGCAGCGCGCGAAGACAATTTCTTAAGCCTTGCTGAGCGGAGCATTTTTCAGTATCCGCGCAGCCCGTACTTGCCCCTGCTCGCTGCCAAGCGAATTACCTTCAGCGATCTCAAGTCCTGGGTTTCAAGAGATGGCCTGGAGGCCTGTCTGCGCACTCTGGAACTCGAAGGGGTCTATTTCACAGTGGACGAGTTCAAGGGAAAGGTGCCAGTTCAACGCAAGGGGATCAATTTTGTCTGTGACGAAGGAATGTTCGATAACCCGTATCTGTCTTTTGTGTATGAGGTGAGGAGCGGGGCGACCCGAAGTGCTGGCACGAGAATCCGGATCGACTTTGATTACCTGCATCAAAGGTCCCTCTACGATGCGTTCTTGCTTAATCTCCACGGATGCCTCACGTCTCCAATTGCAAATTGGTTCCCGGTGTTTCCGGGGGCGCCGGGGATCAACTCCAGCCTGCGATTTGCGCATATCGGGAACCCGGTCCAGCAGTGGTTCTCGCAAGTTGCGGAAGACCAAGTCCGGGTTAACTGGGAAAAAAGATGGGGCACAAAAACCATTTTTGCGATTCATCGCCTCTATGGTTGCCCGTTGGCAGAGCCGGAATACGCCGGACTTAACGATGCCTACCGAATAGCTCAATGGGCCTCCCAGGCTCTCGGAGAGCACTCGAATTGCGTCATTTACACATTCGCAGCTTCGGCGGTAAGGGTGTGTATTGCCGCAGCGGAGGCGAACCTGAGTCTTAAGGGTGCTAAGTTTCTGGTAACGGGCGAGCCTCTCACGCCGCACAAGAAGAGAGAAATCGAATCCACCGGCGCCACAGCAATTCCGGTCTATGGAATATCAGAAGCCGGTGTAATCGCCGCGGGTTGTGATCAGGCCCATTCGCAAAGCGATCACTGTCACCTTTACAAAGACACTACTGCGATCATCACGCACCGCCAGGTGGTTCCGAACTTTGATCTGTGCCTGGATTCCTACCTTTTCACCACCCTGCTCTATGAATCGCCCAAATTACTTCTGAACGTTGGCATGGGTGATTTTGGCGATCTTGATTCCGAGGGCTGTAATTGCGGCTTCGGAGAGCTCGGTTTCAATACCTGTCTCAGCAACATCCGCAGCTATGAAAAGCTGACCGGCGAAGGAGTGACCTTTGTTGACACGGACTTCGTGCGGATTATCGAGCAGCAGCTCCCCGCGACCTTCGGCGGGAAAAGTACAGACTACCAGTTGATCGAGGAGGAAGACTCGAAGGGATTCACGCACCTGCACTTGTTGGTCAGCCCTCGCGTGGGAGAGGTGAACGAAGGCGAGGTACTGGAGAAGTTCATGACTCTGCTCAAGCGTGGGGAAGCCAGCCCCGAATCATGGGCGCAATCTGGAACCGAGATGTGGCGCCAGTCTGGCATGGTGCGAATCAGGCGTGATTTTCCAGTCTCTACATCGAGCGGCAAAATCCTCCCCTTTCAGTTACGAAGACCAAGTAACCAGCTTACCGAGTATGCAAACAAATGAAAGGAACTACCATGGGATTCCCAGCACGAAGACTCAGAAGACTGCGGCAGAGCGAAGCGATTCGAGGGCTCGTTCGCGAAAATAAGCTTTCCGCCGGTAACTTCATCCTGCCCCTTTTCGCGGTCCCCGGCAGCAAGATCAGGCGAGAGATCGCATCACTTCCAGGCAACTATCATTTGTCGATCGACTGCCTGGTCGAGGAGGCCATCGCAGCACGTGATCTAGGTATTCCCGCGGTTCTTTTGTTTGGCGTGCCCGAGACCAAGGATGAACAGGCGTCTGGCGCCTACGCTCAGCACGGAATCGTCCAGCACGCCGTGAGAGCTTTGAAGAATACCGTTCCCGAGATCCTCGTTATTACCGACGTGTGCCCCTGTGAGTACACGCTGAACGGGCACTGCGGGATCATCCGCAACGGCTACCTGGATAATGACGCCTCGCTGGACCTGATCACAAAAATCACTCTGTCTCACGCCGAAGCGGGCAGCGACATGGTTGCGCCAGCGTCTATGTTAGACGGACAGATTCAGGCCATGAGGCAGGTATTGGATTCGCACGGTTATCAGAACCTGCCGATCATGGCGTACTCGGCAAAGTTCGCCTCAAAGCTTTATGACCCGTTCTTTAAAGAAGGAACACACTCTACGCTTTCTTTCGGAGATAAGAGAACGCACCAAATGGATTTCTCCAATTCCGATGAGGCCATGCGCGAGATCGCTCTGGATATCGAGGAAGGTGCGGACATCGTCATGGTGAAACCAGCACTTTTTTACCTGGATGTCGTATATCGCGCCAAGCAAGAATTCAAAATGCCTCTCGCCGTATATGACGTGAGCGGAGAGTACGCCATGATCGATGCGGCGGCGCGGCTCGGGCGTCTGGATCGAGACGCGATCATGATGGAAGCACTGACCTGCATGAAACGCGCGGGCGCGGACATCATCATCACTTATTTCGCGAAACGGGCGGCTGAGCTGCTTCACCGCAACGAGCGCTCGGGTGATACCCATTCTGGGCGCGACGTTCTCGAGGAAGAGTGGGCGATATAACAGTGCAAGATACTCTCTCGAAGACCGAGCCCTTCCCCGATGCTGCCTCTCTTTCGCCTTCGCACGGACTCTACAGGGAATCCACAGATCTGCGCCGTTTCATTCAAGTTCTCGACGACGCTGGCCTTCTCGTACGCGTCAGAGAAGAAATCGATTGGAGATTCGAGATCGGGAGAATGACGCGAGAGAGCCGAACGCCTCTGCTCTTCGAGAACGTCAAGGGTTATCCTGATCAACGCGTGTTTACCAACGGGCTGTGTGATGCCACCTCGATCGGGCTTGCTCTCGGTCTGGAGCTCGGAACCGCCCGCAAGACTCTCATAACAGAAGCCAGGCGGAGGGTGGTCGCACCAGTCAAACCGAGACTCGTCGAGACTGGCCCGGTGCTGGAGAACATTGTTCGGGCAAGCGACGTCAACCTCCTGAAACTGCCAGTTCCTCAGTGGAGCAACCACGATGGCGGCCGATACATTGGCACCTGGCACATCAACGTGACCAAAGATCCGGAGACAGGCTCTCGGAACGTGGGTGTGTATCGGATGCAACTGTTGGGTCCCAAGCAGGCGACGGTGAGTGCTTCTCCAAGAAGCCACTTGTCTCAGCAATTTGCCAAGGCCGAAAAAGAGCGCCGACCTTTGCCCATGGCGATCGCCGTCGGTGTCAGCGAGGCCGTGGTCATTGCCGCTGCAGCAGCATACCCCGGTGGAATGGACGAATACGACCTCGCCGGAGGTCTGCAACAGGAGGCTGTTCAACTGATCCCATGCCGGACGATAAATCTCGAGGTTCCCGCGCAGTCTGAAATCATAATCGAGGGATTGATTCAACCCGGTGTCCGCGTCCAAGACGGGCCTTACTTCGATTACACGGGAAAACCTAACACGAATCCTAAGGCCTTTTTGTTCGAAGCTACTCAGCTTACGTTTCGCAACAATCCCATTTTTCGTGGCACATCGATCGGAACGCCGGGCGCCGAAGATCATCAACTCTTCGCATTCCTCGCAGAACTCAACCTCGTCGACTTTCACGGCTCTCGGGTCAAGCAGGCAGTACAGCAGCTTCTGCTGAAACATCGTTTCTTCCGAACATTCCAACTCGTCGGCAAAATGGGGGCGGCGGCTGGTGCTAAGAGAGGCCAGTTGACCAGACTCATGCGCCACCTCGGATCGAGAGCATAACGCCAATCGACCGTGTCCCTTAGGCCTTTGACTGCTCCGGCTACCACTCGCCTGCCAACTATTTAAAGCGATTAACCGGAGATGTCGGCGTCGTCACCTTTGTTACTGGACTACGCAATGCGGAACTGATCCCAGGAGATCCGATCACGCCATCAGTTCCTTTTTGCCGACGATTCACTCAGAAGAGATAAAATTGCCAGAAACCGATTATCCGTCCAAATTCTGTGGAGGTATAACAATGAGGCGTTTACTTTGCCTGGTTTTGATTTTCTTTGCGGCCATACTGAGCAGTGCACAGAACCAAAGTGTTTCCGATATCCCGCCGTACAAGAACCCCAGTCTGCCGGTTGAGCAACGCGTTGAGGATCTGCTGGGCCGTATGACTCTGCAGGAGAAGGTTGCCATGTTGAGTGGCGCCGATTGGATGCAGAGCGTTCCAAATGAACGGCTCGGCATCCCATCCATAAAAATGGCTGATGGGCCGATCGGCATAAGGTCGTGGGCTGGACCTTCATCTGAGACCAATGCGCAGAGTGCGACGATGAAAGTCACCACGACTGCCTTTCCTGCCGGAGTGGCCATGGGAGCCACCTGGGATACGGAACTGGTGCAAAGCGAGGGTCAGGCGATCGGGCAGGAAGTGAAGGCTCTAGGACGCGACATGATTCTGGGCCCAACGGTGAACATTAACCGCACTCCTCTCTGGGGTAGAAATTTCGAGGGGTACGGCGAAGATCCGTATCTTACCAGCCGTCTGGCGGTGGCTTACATCAAGGGAGTTCAGAGTGAGGGTGTTATCGCGACGGTCAAGCACTTTGCTGCTAACAATCAGGAATTCGAACGACATCGGATCAATGCAAAGGTTGACGAGCGTGCCTTGCACGAAATCTATTTTCCCGCGTTCAAAGCAGCAGTGGAGGAAGCTGGCGTCTGGTCGGTGATGTCGGCCTACAACAAGGTCAATGGTGTTTACTGTGCTGAAAATCCTCTCCTATTAAAGGATGTGCTGCAAAAACAATGGGATTTCAAGGGTTTCGTAGTTTCCGATTGGGGCAGCACCTACAGCACCGCCGAGACGGTGAATGCCGGGATGGATTTGGAGATGCCGGGAGGTGAGCCCATGAAAGACTGGCTGAAAAAGCCGAAGACGCAAGCGGCGGGCAACGGGGGCGGCTGGCTGGTCCCGGAGAAGGTGCTTCCGGAAATATCGGCTGGCAAAATATCTACGGCCACGGTTGATGACAACGTAGGCCGTATGCTCCGCGTGATATTCCTCAGCGGACAATTCGACAAGCCACACTCTGCAACCGGCGAAATCGATACGCCTGAGCAGCGGGCGCTAGCGCGTAAGGCGTCGACCGAGAGCATCGTTCTACTGAAAAACGCCGGCGATTTACTACCTCTCGATCCATCGAAGATTCACTCCCTTGTCGTAATTGGGCCCAACGCCGCCATAGCCAGAACCGGTGGAGGCGGCAGTTCGCTGGTTAGCCCCAAATATTCCATTACTCCGCTGAAGGGTATTCAGGATCGAGCAGGTGAGCGGCTGCAAGTGAGCTATGCATTGGGCGTCAGCATGGAGAGCGAAGATCCGAGCAAAGACACTCCGGAGGCGCGAGGTCAGCTCAGAAATGAGGCAGTCAACGCCGCGGCAAAAGCAGATGCTGCCATCATAGTGGTGGGCAGATCGCCAAAACTCGAGTCGGAAAGTTTTGACATCAAATCGCTCGATCTGCCCGCCGGGCAGGACGACCTCATCGAGGCGGTGGCCAAAGTCAATAAGAACACCGTCGTGGTGATCAATGCTGGCGGGCCGGTCGTTATGACCGGGTGGATTGCGCAAGTTCCCTCCGTGCTGGACATGTGGTATGGAGGGCAGGAAGGCGGAAACGCAATCGCGGATGTTCTGTTTGGCGAGGCAAATCCCTCAGGAAAGCTCCCGGTTTCTTTTGTGAAGGAGTGGAAGGATTCTCCAGCTTACGGACATTATCCCGGCGAGAACCTGCAGGTTGAGTATGCGGAAGGTATTTACGTGGGCTACAGATATTTCGACAAGCAGACGGTAGAGCCACTCTTTCCTTTTGGGTACGGTCTTTCTTATACGAAGTTCGATTACAGCGATCTGAAGGTTTCGCCGAACGAGGCATCGTCCGGCAAGCCGGTAGAAGTGAGCCTCCGACTCCGCAATAGCGGATCCCGCTCAGGCGCAGAGGTGGTGGAACTCTACGTACATGACGGACACTCAAGCGTGGATCGCCCCGTCCAAGAGCTGAAAGGCTTTCAACGGGTCGATCTTGCCCCCGGAGAAACAAAGGTTGTGCATTTTACGCTTGACCGCACCGCAATGGCTTTCTACAGCACCGCGAAGAAAGACTGGGTGACGGAGCCAGGCCAGTTCGACGTGCTGGTTGGATCTTCGTCGCGGGACATCAGGATGAAAGGCTCGTTTGCGTTCAACGGTGAGCCTCGAGGAGGTGGAGCTGCGTCGGCAAACTGGCTTTCTCCGGTCGGCCGGCGGGCGAGCGGGGGTCGGTGATGCGCTCGCACGTAGATGGCTTTTTCTGGTCCATGTCGCAGAAATAGACGAGTGGCCCAGTTCGGCAGGTCTCCAGTCTATCGTGACGCGTTTGGCCCAGCGGAGGTGAGAAACAGTCTTTCCGGACGGCTACTTCCATCGCGCGGCAGAGGAATACTCCAACGTGCCTCGGGAATACTGTGCTAGAAGGGTAGCGGATATTTTCTGACGGTTGGCGTTTAGGGTGATTCCGCGATGAGCGGTAAGGCGTGCGTAATCGGTGCCGGGCCGAATGGACTGGCGGCGGCTATCGTTCTGGCCCAAGCAGGCATGCGAGTGGACGTGCTCGAAGCAGAGTCGATGCCGGGCGGTGCTGCGCGCACGCTGGAGTTAACTTTGCCAGGCTTCCTTCATGATTTCGGATCAGCAGTCTATCCGCTTGGCGCAGGGTCACCATTCTTCGCGTCGCTGCCCCTGATCAACCATGGTTTGGAATGGATTCACTCACCCGCTGCTTTGGCCCATCCTCTCGATGACGGCACCGCGGTGATGTTGGAACGTGACCTCGGTGAAGCAAAAGATTCCCTTGGCATCGACGGACCGGCGTGGGACAAGCTCATGCGTCCGTTTGTCGAGCGCTGGAGTGAATTTGCTCCGGAAATATTGCGCCCTGTTTCCTTCATCCCCAGACACCCATGGCTGATGGCGCGCTTTGGAATGCTCGCGCTACAGCCGGCCCGGGTTGTCGCTCGCCGATTTCGGAGTCAACGAACTCAAGTACTATTTGCGGGTTTGGCCGCCCACTCTTTCCTCAGCCTGGACGAACCGTTGAGTGCGGCCTTCGCAATTCTGATGGCCGTTCCTGCACATACCGTTGGTTGGCCGATTCCTCGGGGCGGCGCGCAGTCACTCACCAACGCACTATGCAGATTTCTTTCAACCTTCGAAAGCAAGCTAAGTACTTCATCGCCGGTCCAGAATTTGTCGGCGTTGGCTACGTATGACTTGCTTCTCTGTGACCTGACTCCGCGGCAGCTACTCAAGGTTGGCGGGCAAAGATTATCTGACAGCTACAAACGTCGGCTGGGAAGATACCGCTATGGAGCTGGCGTCTTTAAAGTGGATTACGCGCTGAGTGCAGCCATTCCTTGGAAGGCTACTAGCTGCTTGCGAGCGGCGACGGTGCATCTGGGCGGAAGCTTTGAGGAGATTGCTACCTCAGAACAGGAGGTCCGAACTGGACAGCACCCAGACCGTCCCTTCGTTTTGCTGGTCCAGCCCAGTCTCTTCGATACATCACGAGCTCCTGCGGGTAAACATACGGCTTGGGCTTATTGTCATGTGCCCAATGGATCCAAACTAAACATGCTTGAGAAATTGGAGAATCAGATTGAGCGTTTCGCTCCCGGCTTCCGCGACTGCATTTTGGCGCGGAGGGTCTTTTCTCCCGCAGATCTCGAGAGCATGGATGCTAACCTCGTCGGAGGCGATATTGGAGGCGGCGTCATGGACGTTCGTCAGATTTTGTTTCGCCCGACGTGGCGCCATTACGGCACGTCCGCGCGCGATATCTATATTTGCTCCGCGTCCACTCCGCCTGGTGGAGGAGTGCATGGCATGTGCGGCTATCATGCGGCGAAAATGGCCTTGTCCCGGCTGGACCGGTGAGGGTGTCAAGGTTGCGCCATCGGTGCCAGCATTTACTCGCGTGGACCGACCGTCGGCCATTCGACTGCGCGGATGGTTCCATCCGGTTCGCGCTCGAGCGTGGGAGCATAGAGTCCCAGGAATTGACGGCGCCACCAAAGACCTTGCGTCTGTTTTTCGGACATTGTTGTGAACCAATATTGCCAAATCACAGCGCGCACCTCGTTCGGCGGCTTATTCGGGAAAGGATTGCTCTCAAAAAGGCTGAGAACATGGTTGTCGTTGGAAAGCAGACAGACTTCGGTTCTGGGCACAATCGAATAGTCCTGCCAAGAACCTAACGAAGCAAACCATAAATTCCAATCGAATCTTGGCTGATACGGTGCGTAAATCCTGGGCGGCTTGCTTGGGTCCTGCGGTTTATAGCGGAACGGGTATGCTACCCAGTTTTTTCCGTCCTCGGAACCCTGGAACTCGATTTCGTACCGGCCTCGCGTCATGATGCCGAAAAGGCCATATCGATTGGCGATCCGAAAAGGATCGAGCACCGCTACAGGCGCAGTTGGCAGCGGGAGTGCAGAGAACATCCAGATCAGCTGCGCCGTCGTGGCATAGAAAATCCAGTCCAGTACAACGCCGGTCAGAGACAGTTTCACGATATTGAAGTGCTGACGAAAGCCTTCCGAAGTTTGCACTCCGCCTTGCTGAGGTCGTTCAGGGTCTGTCGAAATCGTTGGCGCCTGAGCGCACTTAACGCTTTCAAAAGCCCTAGAGTCACCTTTGCTACCTATTGACGCGCCGACGACGAAAGAGTTCTTCCATCCCTGCGGAAGAAAGCGCAGCAAAAAGCGATCGTCCAACAGGAGAAATCCTAAAGTTAGAACCAGGTAGTTCAGAAACGTGTAGTTGGCTGTAAGAATGATGCCCAGTTCCCAAGGGGTCACAATAAAGAAGCAGACGATGCGCCAGCGGCGCGGCAGAAACAGCATCCAAACCAAAGCCAACTCGAGAACGAGAGTTGCGAAGACAGATGAAGCATGGAACCAGTGCGGCAGATGTTGCACGTACCAGCCAATCCATGTAGGCAGCGGACCGTTCTGGTAGTACTCGTCCATAGCGGTAAAGTGGCGCCATTCGGGGTCCCCGCCGGCAATCTTCGCGACCCCCGATTCGAAGTAGATGCGAAACCATTCCCATTGCAGCAGGAACAAACTGGCGCGCGATGGTGGCGACGCCAGCCCCAAGCGTGGGCGGAATCCGTGCGGAGCAAAGAAAAGCGCGACAAATCCCGCTTCCAGCAGCATGCCGTCCGATTGATAACCCGAAAAATCTTGCGCAGCGCTCACGAACGAAAGGAAGCACACAAAGCAGATCGCCAGCATTGCGCGCGGCCATACATTCAGAGTCAACAGCAGCGACGCGACCATGCCCACCCAGCACAGAATCAACAGCGCATGCGAACTGTTCGAAAACCAAAGCAACGTGGGCGCAAACCATATGCCACGGCTGTAACTCAATGAATGCTCTACCGCTCGCAGATATTCGCTTGCTGGCAGAATCCCGTCCGGGCCAATCAGCCCACGGATCTGAAAGACGAGTGAGAAGAACGCCGAAAAGTAAATGCAGCCGAGTGCCCGCAAGAAGAGCCAGCGTGGAGCGAGGCGGTCGCAGGCGCCATGCTCCGAGTCAAATAGCTTGGGGATGGCCCGAACCCACTTCATGAGCGTCGGGTCATTATACCGATGAAAAAAGATGATGCATCCGCGGCGCGCTCGCGGGTCCAGAAAAAGACTGGCGTCGGGTGTCGCAATTCTTGTGCCATCGCATAGTTCGACAGCAGACCTGGCAGAAATCATCAACTCTGAAGTAGCCACTGGTCTAATTCTGTACCAACGCTCGTAACCAGACCCGGACTGGCACTTACGTAATCTTCTGTTAGTAACCAATGCCGCTACATACTGATACCTGATTATGGATAGCCTCCCCCAATCCCGCCAGCCGTGGCGTGTCCCGCGCGCACATCTGGAAGGCAATACTCCGACTGTGCTTCGGTTCCCAAATGGCCAGCGCGTCGGGGCGAACCTCCAGGTAATCTCTCTCACCGGTGGCTTGCTTTCGCTCTCTCAGCCCGTCGTCCAGGGATCGCGAGTCAAGTTGATGTTCCTGACCGGCGCCGGCTCGGTGCTTGGAGGCGCAGAGATGCTGCGTCCCGTCACCAACGCGTTGCAGCCGTTCCGCTTCGTTTCGCTCGCGGCCGACGATCATCGGCGCCTGGGAACGCTCATCTGGGAGCGGTCAAGTCAGAACAAATTCGAGCAGGATTGGATTGAGAAACTGCGGGCCGCATCGGAGCAGCACGAGGAGGCGCGGCCTTGGCGGTTCAAGCTGGCAGGGGCGGTTGGTCTGGTCACGATCGGTGTGGCCACTGCGGCATACCTGATGCACTTCGGCTTGCTGAAGTAGATCGTGTTTGATGACATTACTTCGAGATGAACTCGATCAACACCCGCCGATGGCCCCGATATCATGTGCACCTGCCTGTCTTCATCGCGGCCAACCCAGGGGCCACAAAGGTTGTTGTGCCCGGAATGGTTTGTGAGCTAAGCCGCGCTGGCATGGAACTCTACGGTGGGGTCAATCTGCAGCCCGGCGAGCTGATGGAAGTCGAGTTTCAGACATCGGGCAGGGTTCATGTCGCCGGTATCGTTCGCAATCGCTCGGGCTTTTGTTTTGGACTTGAATTCTGCGCGGTGCGGACAGAACCGGGAGAGGCGCCGGATGTGCTCGAATCCCTCATCGTGGCACGGCATGAAGCCTACCTACGGGAGGTGCAAAAGAAGATCGACCAATCCCTGCAGACGTTGCTGGAGATAAGAAAGTGTCGCAAGGAGATTGAAGCCTTCGCCAGCGCCTTGGACGGCCGACTCACGCCAAGGCAGAGATAGTTTTCAGGCACAACTCACACCCGATCCTATAAAGCCGATTCTCATTTCAGTCGGCTCTGCCACATGTCCAACGGGCGGCCACGTTCGTCCTCCGCAACCTGAAAACGCGCTTCCCCCGTTGGAGCCGCCAGATCATAGCTCAGCTTAGGTTCCGGCATTGTCATCGTTTGCGGCTTGCTGCGTTTCGGCAGTTTGTGAAATGGGAGGTGGCATCGCTTACGGCACACTGCGAAAGGGGCCCTGTTTTTTTTCTTGCGATGGTCTAGTTGTCGTGTTCTTTCCGCCGTGGATCTTACAGTAGAATAGCCTAGCATCTTTACCTAAGCCGATTTCACACGCAGCAGCAAGCTAAACGGTGAGCAGACAAGCAATCCGGTGCAGCTACGATTCCGATCGAATAACACAATGGTCGACAGTCCTGTGCGCGTGAAGCCAAACTCTCGATTTCTTCTTGTCGTTGGGACTCTCGCCATAGTCGGCACGCTGCAAACTGGCTGCACTAGCGGCCCAGTTCCCAGCCAGGCCTCAACTCCGCGGCAAGCGGAAATGCGTAAACAATCTGTAACACCCACGAGCAATCCTCCCGCCGGACGTCTAGTCTGCCCCAGCTTCGGCTCGTCCACGGTACCAACGCCGCTCCAGGCGAATGGAGGACACAGAGTGATTCTTTCGTGGAGAGCTAGCGCTGCTGCGGATTCCAAACACGCTGCCGCTGTCGGCTATTGCATTTATCGCAGCACAAAACGCAAAGACCCATCGCCTGAACGGGTCAACCCCGTACCATTTCCAGGCATCAGTTGCATAGACGACGTGGTGGAGAACGGCAAGAAATACTACTACGTAGTGCGCGCCATCAGCGGCAAAGGGGTTTTGAGTATCATCTCCAACGAGGCGCCTGCCCCAATTCCAACGGGGAAGCAGAGCAATTCTTCGGTCTCCGCAGCCTCGGCGCCACTCTGCCGGGAGCCGGCCGGCAACAAATAGCATCGAAGTCCTATGGGAAGACTGCGCCGGACCAGACTGTACAGTGCGTTCGTTCGCTAGCGTACCATTACACTGTGCCAACAACATCGAGCCGGGAATCCATTTCCATATCGTCGCCGCTTTTGCGGTTTTCTATTCTTGGGGTGATTTCCCTGGCGATTTGGTTTCGTCCCCTGATATCTTCATTCGCTTTGGCCCTTCGCGATGACCAATACACGCACATACTATTGATTCTTCCCATTAGCGCGGCCCTGATCTTTCTCGATTGGAAATCACCTGAGCCTTCGTCCCGATTGAGTGGGAGAATCGGTTCAGTGTTGCTGGCCATCGCTGTTTTGGTAACTGCTGCTGTGAGATGGAGAGCGGTTCCGTTGTCTCCCGATGTGCGACTCGCGGTGAACATGCTGGCATTTGTGGTGTGGTGGATCGCCGCGTTTGTCTTCTGTTTCGGCACCCGTGCTTTCCGGCATTCGTTCTTTGCTCTGTGTTTCTTGCTCTGGATAGTTCCGCTTCCCGAATTTGTGATGAACCCGATCGTAAGGCTGCTGCAGCGGGGCTCTGCCGCATCCGCTCATTTGCTCTTCGCGGCGGTCGGCATCCCGGTGGCGCAACGGGGCATGCTCCTACACATTCCCGGGTTGACTCTCGAAGTTGCTCCCGAGTGCAGCAGCATCCGTTCGAGCTTGATGTTGGTAGTCACGACCATGGTTCTGGCGCACTTGCTCTTGCGTTCGTTCTGGCGAAAAGCCTTGGTCATCGCAGTGGCGATCCCACTCTCGGTCGCCAAGAATGGGCTTCGCATCTTTGTGCTTGGAATGCTGGGAACGCGCGTCGACCCGAGTTTCCTGACTGGGAGACTTCACCGCCAGGGCGGGATCATTTACTTTCTCATCGCTTTGTCAGCGATATTCCTGCTTCTTTGGATTTTGCGCCACGGCGAAAAGGAGATACCAGGACTGGAGGCCAGCAGTCATTTGAAAACGATCCATCGCGCGAAAGCTTAACGCTTTGCGGACTTATCGATGGGCTAGGCCAAATGTCACGGCTGCCGCCGAGCCGCCGATGTTCAACATGGAAACGGCCCGCTCCAGTTTATGATGTCCCATCTTGTGGAAGAAGTAGCTGAGCCCGACCACGCCCGCAGTCTCACCGGCGAAGTTCATCGCCAGCCCCGTGGTGCTGCCGCTGACCAGACGTGTTACGGGATTCAGTTCCTGGCCGCCACTGCGGAGATTGTCCCGGGTCACAACGAAATCGGCGGCGCTGAAGGCGGCATTTGCCGCAAACAGAAGGCTATTGTCACGATCCCAAAATCGGTGATTGCCAGGCGCTTCCGGTAGTATCGCTGGTTGCACTGACTTCACCATCGGGGCAGGTTCGATCGCCCCGGGTTGAAGCAACGCGAAAGAGACCTGTTGTTGCGCTATTCCCGGCCGACAAAGGCTCAAGATTGCCAGCAGGATTGCCGCTTTCGGTTGCAGAATTAAGCTAAGCCAGTTTGTCCGCATAACTTTAGTGAGCCCCAGCATTGGCCATCTGTACTAGTACTAACGCATGTGCCGGGCCAAGGGATATGGCCCCTGAGTGCCACTAAGGTATTTAGAATGATTACTTTTGGTCCAATGGGCGTTACGGAAGTCAGTGCGAAATGTGCAAGCTCTTGCACACAAATTCTCTTCTCGTCGATGAGGACCGGAATGCTTCGTTGATGCCCCCAGGCTCCGCAGCGGGTGAACATTGAGTTCGGGAAACGCTAGGCCTTTAGAGGTGAATTATCGCGAAAACGCTCCTCCCTTGAAGTGCGGGGAAGATACGTCGCGCCACAAGAATGAGAAGCTTGTCGCCGAGCACACTCGGCCGAAGTAGCGGCGCTTCCCTAATTGCCAAGAACTTCGCTATTCAGGCGCTCGGCTATGGGATCGTAGCCTGCACTGGAGGTGTTGAGCGCGCACTCTCCTGTCCGCTAGAACTCACTGACGTGGCCTCGTAGTAATACGTCTGGCCGGAGATAACGGTGCTGTCGGTGTACGCGGTATTCGCGTCCAAGCTGGAATTAATCTTGCTATATGTACCGTTGGCGCTCGTGCTCCGATAAACGTTGTAACCTGCTACGTCCGAACTGGAGTTCCAAGACAAATTGACGCTGTACCCCGTCACTGTGCCAGTACCGCTAAGAGATTCGATCGTCTGCGAGTTGGAAGCATTGCTGGCGAAAGAAAGAGAGCCTGACTGCGTCGCGCTGCTTTTTGGGGTAAAAGCCACGTTGAACGATAACTTCTGGCCGGCGGCGATGGTTAGAGGAAGCGTGGCGCCATCCAGGACAAACTGCGAATTGCTGCTGGCATCAGACGACACTGTCACACTTGCCCCGGAAGCGCTCATCGTGATCGATTGAGTCTGAGTCGTGCCGACAGGCACGTCGCCGAAGTTCAGTGGTGTTGGAGTGATGGTCAATTTGCCTGTCACGGCATCGCTCTTCCCCGTTCCAGCCAGCTGAAACGGAAGGGTTGGGTTGGAAGCGTTACTGGTGAACGTCGACTTTCCTCCCGTCCATCCTGGGATAGTCGGAGTGAACTTCACATCGAGGGCGAGGCTCTCGCCCGCGGATAGTGTAAACGGCAGCTTCCGGGACACACTGAACTCAGGCCCGCTCAAATTTATCGCTGAAACTTTAACACCGGTCTGTCCGCTGTTCGTCAAAGTTATGATCTCAGTTTTCGTTTCGCCGATTTGGACCGTGCCAAATTGCAAAGCGGACGGAGTGCAGGTTAATTGTTGCGTGGCTGCTTGAGCGCCCAAAGACAAGATTATGGCGAATCCTGCCACAATTATGGCAAGGCAGACAGGGATAGAAAGGAGATGGGAAATAGGCTGGGGGAGTGTCATGCCGGTAGTCTGAAGTTATTCCTTCGGTATGTGAAGGTCTCAGAAGGGCAGACTCAACAGCTAGGGCAGTCCGACCACGGGCCACGCGCTGCGCAGATTAGGGTCCCTGAAGGATCGAGTCTTAGGCCGAACGCAGTAGCCGCTTACGGCGCAGGAATTTGAACATCGGAAACGATATTGGAGTAACCGCTCTCTTCATTGGTCGAATTCACT